>WNFJ01176746.1_pt1 | contig 14408 bp, 13 predicted proteins | sample 5400461 | NCBI WGS metagenome assembly WNFJ01 (sample SAMN13153349, study PRJNA577476) | soil metagenome | isolation source: 115 cm saprolite on Douglas fir-dominated hillslope | place: USA:California | collected 2013-09-17 | reverse complement strand
AGCTTCTCGCGCAACGAAAGCGAGGATAACTCCAGTCGCTAGATAATCCGCCCACCAGAGTCCGAGAAAATATTCTGCGAGAAGGCCGCCAAGTAGAGCGATGGCCATGAAGATGCATGTGATGGACTCTATGGCGTCCATCGAGAGGGATAGAGAACGGGTCTCACGGCCTATCCGTTTCTTCTGTATGTAGAGATAGGGCATCACGATCAGAGATCCGATGGCAATGGCGATTCCGAGAGGTGATCCTTCGGGCTTCAACCCCGTGATGTATGAGTAGACTGCACCTAGTCCGATGACGGGAATGAGAGAGAAGAGGAGGAGGCTCGTGAATTGTTCCGTCCTGCTACTATCAGTTGCGTTGCCGCTACTTCTCGAGGAATCTCCACGAAGACCTCTCAAGACTGCAAGGCCGGAGATCAACTCTATCAGACTATCACCACCAAAGGCAAGCAGGGCGAAGCTCCCAGCGATCAGTCCGACTCCAATGGACCCCAAGACCTCGATTGTCATCCACGCTGAGCTGAGGTATTCGATTCTAATTCCATTTCCGATCCTCACATGTCTCCATGATTGATGAGTGGTGCTGCAACAACATGAAGCACAGTTAGAACAATCCGCGACTGTTTGGCAACTGTCGCACGATGTTTCGGAGCAGCCACAAGTCTGGCACGCTGAAGAGTAATATGCTCTAAAGGACATAGGAAAGACTTGCATCTAGCCGCGTCTCTCCGCTTATTTCCCTAACGCTAGAAACTAGGGTCCAAGAATGATAACCATGGGCCAGGCTAGACAGGCATGGTCAGTGAAGACGAAACCAAAGATTCGCAGCATTGAATTCCTGTGGGACCTAGAAGAACCATTTCCCAAGATCAGATCAAAGCACAATGTCACGATCAAAGCCGCAGTACCAAAGGACAGGGAACGTCTGAGAAAAATTGTTGTTGAAGCCTATTTGCCTGAGTGGTCCTGGTGGGTTAGGCAAATTGGTGGAAAGGAAAGAGCCCGTGCTGATCTGATGTCTTATGTAAGCGAGTTTCTACGAGACCGCAAGAAGCGTATCTTCGTTGCGGAGGAAGGTGAAAGGATGGTTGGATTCTGCGGTGCTGCCAAATACAATAGAGGTACTGGAACACTAGGTTACGGGGTTGCGGTTCTGCCCCGGTTTCGTAGAAGAGGAATTGGTTCAATATTGCTGTGGAAGGCTCTCGATTGGCTGAAGAAATCTGGAGTGGAACTCGTAACGTTGGAGGAAGCGACTTTTGGTTTCGAGAACAAAGACAGCCCCGCCATCCTTCTCTACAAGAATCTCGGAGGGATGATTATCAAAGATCAACCTCTGACAAGAAGATGAATGGCCACATCTCAGAATTTTTCGTTCTGAAGAAGGTGAAATGGTTATTTCAAAGAGGTGAAGATTCTCGGATTGGACAAGCTGGAGTCTATGGATGCCAAAGACCCTACGGTCAACTGGCTCCTAGATTCAGGTAAAGTCAATGGGCTTCAAATCCGCAGATCGCTTTCTATTCAGAAAGAGGCTGGAATAGCGCTTCTAGTTTTTCGCCAGTTCTTCAGGAGGTCCAGCATGTTTGCTGGTCTTGTTGGCCATTACAGATATCAGGGTTCCGAGGACTACGACCACCAGGTAGGCTGTCAGAGCCGGAAAGAGAAAGTACGAAAACGAAGCGAAGTAAAGAGCGAATCCTCCCAAGATCGGGAAGGAGATATGATGATGAATCATCCTGTTGGCTTCAAACCAAACCGAACTCTCCTTTGCCATAAACCCTGCGAGACCGAAGTAGGGTCCCAGAACCAGACCCGCGACCCCAACAAGGGCGAGTATGGTTCCGGGAAAGAAGCCGAAAGGAGAGTAGCCATAGGCAAACGCACCCTGCAGGAGTAAGGAGAGAACGATCAGCCCAACGCTTCCCCCAACTATCAGATACGACGAAACAACCACGGTAGTGTTCAAGGGTCGAGGAGATAACGAACAGTGTGCTACAGTCATAATACTTGTTGAGGGAACGATAAGCCTGATTTTAGGAGGCTACCGGTTCTTCGATAGCCTTCTTCGCCCCGTTCCTGCGTTTCTGAAAGGTCCAAGCCACAAGACCAGTAAGCCCGATAGCGATTCCTAAGACTGGTGCGATGTAATTGTCGAGCAGGAACCTGATTGGCCAAGCGTTGTGTGACAACCAGTCTCTCATGAACTGGTTGGCTGAGTATTCCGCGGAGAGACCGGAGAGCAGGATGATGGTAAACAGGAACTGTCCAACAATTGTTATCTGAGTCGCACTGAACGATCTCGGGATGGCAATAGTCGGAACCTTATCCTCTTGTTTTGTTACCGGTCTCGGACTGGGAATCAGTAGCGAACTGAGAGCACCGAGAGCGACGAAGATGCCTGCTGTGAAAGCGGCCCATCTAGCGCCCTGCGTGATAGCGTCCGTGATAATCCCGTGAACAGCAACCATCGTGACCGGACTGACTCCTGGTGGAAGTGCGGGAGCAGTGCCACCGGTAAGTCCCGAGTTGAGAAGACTGCTAAGACTCGCTTTTATCGCGAGAGGCAGATTCGTTACCGCAAGATCCGCTTGTCCGACCGTGGAGATCTGCGAGACCATGACAGCTCCCAGAACGGCGACTCCGAACGCTGCGCTAATCTGTCTGATTGTATTGTTCGCTGCGGCGGCGACGCCGGCCTTCTGGAAGGGAACGCTCGCTAGGACGGTGTTGGTAAGCTGCGGGAGGGATAGGCCGAATCCTGCTCCGAAGAATGCGAAGACCGGTGTGAAATAGTATAGAGGAGTTGAATCGCCTGTTATCACGAAAAGGGTGAACAGCGCAATTGTCTCCATTGTCATCCCGGCCGTGACTATTCGTTTGGGACCGTACTTGTTGGAGAGCCGGCCCGCGATTGGCGAGAAGACGAATATTGCTATACCAAATGGTATGAGGCTAATCGCGCTATCTATCGCTGGTAGTCCTCTTCCGATCTGGAAATAGATTGTGTAGATGAATATCGCCGCGAACTCGCCCACCGCAACAATTGCGACGGTGAATAAGCCATACCGGAACGCCTTGTACTTCATCAAGCCAAAGTCGAAGAGTGGGACTTTTCCAACCCGCGATCGTCGAATCTCCGTTAGAGTAAACCCGGCCATCAGAATGGCTCCGGCGATGAAGCAGACCGCGGGAAGCGAGATGCTCGTAAACGGCCACGAGAAGCTTCCTAGTGTGAAAGATTGGTTCGGTGTTAGCCAGCCGTAGGTCTGGGCCTCGATGAAACCAAAGAGTAGACTGGAAAGGCCAAGGGTTACGAGAATTACTCCAGGATAATCTGTTGTATATTTCGGATCTTTGAATCGTGATTCTCTTATCACAAGAACGGCCACGACTAGGGTGATGGCTCCGATGGGCACGTTGATGAGGAAAGACCAACGCCAAGTTGCGTAGGTTGCGAAAAAGCCGCCGAGGAGGGGTCCAATAACGCCAGCCGCTCCTGCTACCGCGCCCCAAGTGCCGAAGGCCATACTCCGAGCCTTGCCTGTGAACGTGGTTGACAGGATTGAGAGCGTTGATGGGGAGGCCATTGCTGCAGCGAATCCCTGTATTGTCCGGCCGATGAGCAATTGTGTCAGGTTGGCTGAGATACCATCGATGACTGAGCCGAATACGAAGAGAACGATTCCGGCCAAGAAGATGCGTTTTCTACCGAACTGATCGCCAAGCTTTCCCCAGGTTAATAGGAAGGACCCGAAGAGAAGACCGTAGAGCGAGGTTATCCACTCAAGGTCCTTGACAGAGACCCCTGCGAAGGTTTTCTGAATCGACGGCAGGGCGTTGTTTACTATGGTGAAGTCGATGACTATGATCGATATCGAGAGGCAGCAGACGAGTAGTGTAAGGAGTTGTTTGGCCTCGAGCTTAGAGGACGTAGACACGGGTAACTGTTGCGGTCGTTGAAGGGTTTCCAATTTGGTTCATTCACTCCTTTGCTTCGAGGGGTTGGCTTGAGAAGTGGGTATACATTGTATAGTGATAAATATACATGGTATAGTATCTCAATATACCTAGTATAGTGGTGCTTATAAGCACCAAAGGGAGCAAAAGTATAGCGGAGAAGAATGTTGCAAAAGACGCAGCTTGCTCTGAAGAAGGAAAGACCGAGTATCAAAAAGGGAGTGCTTAGACCCGATGTGAGATTTCAGCAGTGCCCGATCAAGGCCAGCATGGGCGTCCTCGGGAGAAAATGGACAACCCTGATTCTCAGGGACGTTGGATTTAGAAAAATCGACCGGTTCAACCACCTACTCGAATCAGTGCCAGGACTGACACCCAGAGTCCTCTCCATGCGCCTCAAAGAGCTGGAAAGAGACGGAATCATCCAGAAAATCGAGGACGAGACAGCCCCTGGAGTCGTAAAATGGACCCTCACAGAGAAAGGCGAAGATACTCTTCCCATCCTAACACGGCTAATGGCCTTCGGGGCGAAATGGTACGCTAGAGAAGTCTTCGAGGACAAAGTTCCGAGGTCCCTTAACGAGATATTCAAAAAACCCGAAGCCCAAGAAATAGTCCAGAGACTATACCAAGCGTAAGGCAGGATCTAGGCAGCAGTCTTTGTCTTGAGCGAGCGGCGCAGAAGCGACAGGGATGCAATCGCGGTTATGATCCCGTAGAGCAGGTGAAGAAACAAGGTCCCTCCCGCAAAAGTTGCGTCTGTCAGATCAGACGGGAGAAAGATTGCCGTGACGGGTACGTCTACGACTATCCATACGACGATTCCTCCCAGTATGCCAACCCAGATAGCTTTCTTCGTCGAAGTCAAAGCGAACATACGGATTGCGGCTGTCGCTCCGACGAACAGTGAGCCCGCGATTATTCCTACCAGGAAGTGGAGTGTCCATCCTCCAAGCACGGATGAGTCTGCAAAACCTAGTTTCCTCGCGATGGTCGTGTAGAAGAGCTCCTGGTTCATTGCCAGAGAGCCGATCTCTCCTGTAATCCCGAGGACTATTGATGCGATGAAGCCGCCTAAAGCGCCAGCTCTCAGCCCTTTCGATATCGAATACGTGATTGGCTGCATAGATTTGGGCTCCGTGTGATTCATATTAAAGACTGAGAGTTATCGTTCTCTATTGGATTAGCTTGGCTAGCATGGCCGACAAGGATCCCGCGATTGACTGGCTCCTAGATTCAGGAGACCCATCAATACGTTATCTGACGCTTACAGAAATCCTTGACCAGTCAACTGATTCGAAAGAAGTCGAGTCTGCGCGAAAACAGATTCCCAACGGACCGATTGTGAAGAAGCTTCTCTCGGGGCAGAGGGCTGATGGTGGTTTCGGGGTTCATCCATACCAGAAATGGACAGGCGCGCACTGGCGTCTCATCTCTCTCGTCGAACTCGGAATACCTTCGGGATTTCGGCCGGCGGTCAAGGCAACGGATCTTGTCTTGAAATGGTTGCTTGGCGAGGCTCATCTCGGGAATATTCCCAGGATCAATGGACGATATCGGAGATGTGCGTCTCAAGAGGGTAACGCGCTGGCAGTGTGTAGCCGACTGGGTCTCGCGGAAGACCCGCGCCTCGTGAAACTTGCCGAGTCGCTGGTCGAGTGGCAGTGGCCTGATGGAGGATGGAATTGCGACAGAAGACCAGAGGCTGACCATTCCTCAGTCAATGAGTCTCTCTCGACCCTTTGGGGTCTTATCGAGTATCAGCGATCGACAGGAGATCGAGAATATCTGAAACCGATCGAGAAAGCGTTAGAATTCTTTCTTCAACACCATCTCTTCCGTTCCGATCATACGAGAGAGATCATTCACCCGAGCATGGTCCAACTTCACTATCCACTATACTGGCACTGCGACATTCTGCAAGAGCTCACGATACTCGCAAGAGCAGGAGGACTAAACGACCCGCGGACTAGAGAGGCGTTGGATATTGTGGAGAAGAAGAGGGGTCGCGACGGACTGTGGCACGCAAACGGCTACTACTGGAGCATGAGACGTTAGCCACCTACCAAGATGAAACTGAATGGGTCGAACGTTGAGGTGGTGGACTGGGGACGAAAAGGCCCCAACAGGATGATAACACTAAACGCTCTACGAGCCCTCAAAGCCGCAGGACGAACCAAAATCTGACTGTAATCAATTCCGCTCCGACCTAGGGACAGTTCTATCTAGAATTCAGAATCGAATGCGTATGCTTCATTCCGAATCATCACAGTTACCAGCAGGTGTCCTCCACTGTCAGGACCGTGTCAGGCGGCGGCTCGGGATGCGCGTATTTCCGAGGCGTGAGGGTGCGTAATCGGCTGATTCGTGAGGACCCGATTCTCACGTCAAGCTCCACCTCTTCGATCACTAGTTCTCCTGTCTTTGTCTCCCTGTAGGTTGTCGCAATGAATCTTCCACAGGTACTACATGCGTGAAGAGTCGCACGGGTGAGTTTGTGGGAGTGCTTGTTAGCCTCGCTGGCTTCTTCCTTCACCTGCACTTGATAGATCCCAGGTCTTAGGTTCGCAGGGCATTACACACGGACCTCGATAGACCGATTCTATGCTAAGGCGTGAGCTTTCGAAACCCTGTTTGCGCTGATTCGCCTGCGACGAGTTCTTCGGACGCGGAAAGTCGAACTTGAACTGTCCGCTCTTCGAGCAGCGATCTCTTCGATGCCTCCAAGAGTCTCACGACTCCGGCTCCGATGCCCCCATCAGATAGGTTCGAGTAGGGTTCGGATGCGGTATTATTCTCGACGCATCTGGCGAAGTGGATGATCTCTTCTTGCAGCGTGTTGCTCGGAACGGTGGATACTGTCTCCGTCTTGTCTGATCGTTGAAGGACTAGTTTCTGGTCGAGACAGTCCAGCCGGGCGACCGCGTCGCTTCCTACAACCGTGACCTCTCGGTGTTTCTCGGAGTCCAGCCAGCTGAGCTCGATGCTAGCGTTGACCCCGTCTATGTGTTCGGCTGTGATGAAGGCGACCTCGTCGCCTGCTCCGCCTCTGTACCCTCTTCCTCTGCACGAGATCTTTGTAGGCCATGTTCCGAGAATGTTGTTGCATATGTCGAAGGGGTGCGGGCCCAGATCTGTTATCACATCACGGTCCTTTTGGGGTGGAAGGAAACCGGTCCATTGAAGGCGAAGGTAGTAGATGTCCCCTAGAAGCCCGCTCTGGACCATGCGTTTGAGCTCGCTTATTCCATTGTTGAACCTGTGAACATGCCCTACAGCGAGGACTCTATGTTTCTCTTCTGCGAGTCTAACTAGCTCGTCAGCTTCTCTAGACCGTAGGGCTAGGGGCTTTTCGACGAGGACATGTTTTTTCGATCTGAGAAACTCTGACGCGACTTGGAAATGCGTGCTGTTTGGCGAGCAGATATGAACAGCATGTGTGGCAGGATGGGACAGTAATCCCTGATAGCTCAAGCGATAATCTAGGGGCCCGAATTCTTTGCTGCATTGCTCGAGCATAGATGGTGAATTGTCAACAACAGAGCAAAGATTAACGCGGCCGGTGGTGCGGGAGACGTTCAAGATTTCCCGTATGACTTTCTTTCCCCAGTATCCGGCGCCTACGACGGACATGTTCAGCGGATTCATGTCTGAATGCTAGTGCTTGTTCTTACGATATAACTGGCGCGTCTATGAAGGAACACAAGTTACTACAATGCGTTACAACCAGGGTTCTTCGTAGATAGTTATCTTGTATTGAAAAGGATGCATCTGGATAGTCGGCGCTTGAGAATAGTCCCTTCTTTGTACTAGAGAACGATCTGGTAAGAAAAAGAAGACAGGTGGTTGATGGTCGGCTTTGGTCACAACAAGGTGACTATGACGGTCATTGTTGCGGAGTGTGATATTGTTCCGCTGGTGGCTGTGACAGTGATCGTGTGGGTTCCTGGTGTTGTAAGGAGTGATGACGAGACGGTCATGGTAGATGAGCCTGTTTCATTTGCAACGAGAAGTACACTCGCTGGGTTGAAAGAGACTGTTGGCTCCACGAGGGAGAGCGACGCAGTTGTATCCGCTGCAGCGATTGAGGCCGCGAGGTTCACAGTTCCCGTGAAACCGTAGAGACTGCTAAGAGTTATCGTTGCTGTTCCAGTGGATCCGATTGGAACTGTCATGCTCGTTGGGCTGACGGACATGGTGAAGTCCGGCGGTGGAGATTTCACGACGAGGGCGATGGTAAGGATGCGTACCAAGGCTCCGCTCATCGCTTTGACACTGACTTTGTAGTTTCCGGGCGGTGTTGACTGTAACGTTTTGACCGTGAGTATTGATGTAGCAGAGCCTCCTGGGGCGAGGGAAACATTGTTGGGATTCAGTGATGTGGTGGTCGAATTCGCTATCACTGGCGATGGGCCGGATACGAGTGCTACTGTTCCTGAGAAGTTGTCTAGACTTTGCAATGCAATCGTGGATGTTGTCGATTGTCCTTGTTGGACGCTTAGGCTCAACGGGTTCGAGACCATGCTGATATCGGGTGATGTACCGTTCGACACTCTCCATGCTGTGAGTGGATGTAGCTCCCATGACGAGTATCCGTGTCCCGGGCTTGACGGAGGATGCCATGTGACGAATCCTTGAACGTCGATCTTCTGGGTCGGGTTGAGAGCATCGAATGTGGAGTTGTTGCAGACGGTTCCTGACCCGCAGAAACCTGCAGCCATCCAATCCCTGTCGATCTCGAGCCTTATGCAAATCTTCGGATTTGGATTATCTAGGCTTTCACAATTGCCCGTGTACTCTGATGTGTCTTGGAATACTCCATACGAGTTGCAGAATGTCTGCCCACCAGGGTAGGGACTCCCGCCGTTCGTGGCCGAATACTTTGTCCCACATTTCCCACCAAGGGCACCATCTTCAACAATCGAGTTTGCTGTCAGCGAGATTCCGTGGATCTCAACGAACGTTGGAGCCATCGTTCCGTTGACGTTAGGGGCCGTGCATGGTGGATGAAGCGACGATTCGTCGGTTACGTTGAGAGCTCCGAACGGTCCGCCGCTTTCGAGCGCGCCCTCGGTTGTCGAGTTGAAGTGGTTTCCGATGACTTGATGGACGGTTGCTTGTGTTGCTTGACAGTTTACGTTGGGGTTCCATGAGGGCAGATTGCCCGGGGTGATTGTCGTGGCGCTAGCTGAGTGTGCTGCGAACAGGCCTGCGGAGAGTGCTACGGCTGCCAAGAGTACGGTAGGTGTAATGGGGAGTGTCCTGGTTCGCTTTCGACGGACTTGAGTTGTGGTTTGCAGTGTTGTTACCACCTCTATTTCCAGCAGAAGGAAGGCGGGTGAAGTATTTGTCCAGTCTGTCTACAAGCGCCTAGAAGGTAACACAATCCGTGCACAATGTGACACATTTGACGTAGCAAGGAGATTGCCGAACGAGACAAGAAGACCGCTCGTCTTCATGAGAGACCTACCTTAGGCAGCCTTAGAAATCGTGTGTTTTTCCAGCCTGATGAGGGAGGAAAAATTCATGAATGCTACCGGTGGAAAAATAGCTTCCGGTACGCGAGAACCGCTCCTACAGCCAGCGCAAAACTCACAAGACCTACGAACTGGAGTAGTTGAAGTCCCAGTATTGTAAACTTGGACGGAGAATGCGGCCCAGAAGTGGGACTCGTGATGTTCAGAGTTAAGACAGTCTGGTGATATATTCCGCTTCCCGTTGCGTCGATTGTAACGTTGTAAGAACCGCGTGAGATACTGGACGGTACTTCGATGATCAGACTTGCGTGTCCAACGTCTCCAGCGTCTCCAGGGGTCAAAGTGATCACTCTAGGAGTGACCTCTAAGGTCGGACCGTGTGGGAAAATACCGGCGGTCAGAGTTACATTACCTGAGAAACCATCAATGCCTCTTAGGGACAGGGTAAGGGTTTGGTTAGAGTCGGCCAAGACTGGAGAGATGGGAGGGTCTACGGAGATCTTGAAGTCTTGAACGATCACCGTCAGGTTGATGGAGTGAAATGATCCGTCGCTTCGCCCTGTGACTGTCAGGGTGTAAATGTCTGCAATTGAACTGTTGAACGAGAGAGTGACGGTGGATGTTTGTCCCGGTCTTACCGTGACACTCGAAGGGAAGAGGGTGACGTTAGAGGCTGAAGGGAAAGATGTTGCGGATAGGACGATGCTGTCGTTGAAATTGTTTAGTCCTCCCAAGTCGATGTGGGATGCTTCGCGTTGTCCGGCTAGTACAAGTGTAGCCTTGGAGTCAGCCGTGATCGTAAAGTCTCGAACGATTACTTTGACGATGGTAGCGCGCGATCCTAAGATGTCTCCCGAGCTTGTCACCCTAACATCGTAGACTCCTACCATGGTCCCGGGAGGGACTCCTATCGACAGAGCTGTGTTATTGCTGCTGCCTGAGGCGATTTGCAGTAGGGGATTGGCAGGTGAGGCGATTAGGCCTGATGGGGTCGTGATTGTTGTTAGAGTGGTGATTCCAGCAAAACCTGTGCTGTTGATGATGATCAGGGATGTTTTAGAAGTTCCCGGGTACATTGTGAGAGTATTGGGGGTCGCGGTTATGGTGAGATTCAAGAGTGGAGGCGCCTTCTTGTAGGATAATATGGTTCCCCAGCCTGGGCCGGTGTGGGATAGTGTGCCGTAGATTCCTGCTCCTGGTGTGCTGGACCAGTCGGCCATCGGGAACCAAAGCCAGTTCAACTGCGACTGTAAGGTTGTTGTTTGGTTGTCGAGAAGACTTGTCATTGTTTGTATGAAGTGGAAGTTCGTTCTGCAGTAGCCTGATGATCCATTGAGGATTAGATCTGGACAAGTAATCATTGTTCCATTGCCCAGTCTTCCGAATGGCCTTCCAGCACCGCCTTCAGTGTTCAAAACTGGCCATCCTGTGCTCCTGGTGCCGTTGAGCATGTCAAGGACCCAGGCACGAGCATACGTGTCGGCGGTCACGTTTGACCATTCTAAATAGTGATATCGGTATTCGAAAGAAGCGTGCAGACTGATGAACAGCCTCCTAGCTGGATCGTTAACGGTAGGATACGCCTTCCAAGAGTCAGCCACCGGTATGCCGCACCTGAAGCTGCAAAGGTTCTCGATGACAATCCAGTGGTCGTCGCCTATCAGTCTCGCCTGATCCACCCATTCCTGGTACGCAGAACTCACGCCTAGCAGGGAAGCAAATGTTGCATTGGGCTCGTTGAGGGGTTCCCAGATTATTCTATCATAGCTGCCCGTGAATTGCTGTACGACACCGCCCCAAAAGTTCAGCCAGCATAATGTACTGCTACCGCTTCCCATGTCGTCGTATCCATGGTAGTCCACTACGATCCAGAGCCCATAGTGCGCCGCTATCTCGATCGACCTGTGCAACTGGCTCGCGTTATACGCCCCGAAGAACCCATTGGGGTCGGTGCAATAGGGCGCGAAACTGGCCCTGTAGCCGTTGAACCCTTTCTGGACGAGCATCCGGGCTTGCATCTCCATGTCGCTCGCGTTCTCATCTGGGAAGACCTCGCTCGCCGGGTTGAATTGGATAGATCTACTGCTCTCCAAAAGCCTACTTCCACCCCACCCGGTCACGATTGGAGGCGTCTGTGTCGCATGGGACGCTGGAGCTTGTGTGAACAGGAGTAGAAACATAATTAGACCTATGGGTGCTACGATCTTGGCTGCAAGCTTCGATTGCGGTATGGGACCCAATCTACCTAGCCCACCAATCGACAGACCATCTTCGTTCAGGGCGGGACATGGGTATCCGTTCCATTGATGTTACTAACATGCGGCTCCAGAATAAGTATGCCGGGGGCATTTGTTGAGCCCTTCTACAAGAGCCTAGACGCTAACACGATCGAGCTGATACTTTACACAATGTGACGCAGTTGACCATGTTGGGGATTGCTGTTGGATCGAAACTGAGTCGATCCCGCAGGCTCTGAAACTGAGGATTTGCGGTCTTCCTAGATTCACACATCCTCCTCACGTCAAGGAGACTGTTATCGTGACTGTAGTGGAATGGGATAGCGTCCCGCTGTCGGCTTTGATTGTGACAGCATACGTGCCGGGCGTCGTGAGGAGTGGTGTGGAAACGGAGAGTGTGGATGGAACAGATCCGTTTGCAGCAACGCTTACGTTGTTGGGGCTAAGAGATATGCAGTTGTGTCGGCAGGTGCGACTGAAGCGGCGAGGTTCACAGTTCCCGTGAAGTTGTACAGGCTCTGAACAGTCATGGTGAAGGTTCGGGACGAGCCAGGTGTAAGAGTCGCGCTCGTTGGACTCGCAGAGATGTTGAAGTCGGGAGGTGGGCTCGTGATTGCGAGTGTCACGAGTAGGGTGTGAGTCACGCTCCCGCTCGTTCCTTTGAGGATGAGTGACCAGAAGTTGTACACAGGCGTGGATTGGGATGCCTGGATGGTGAGTGTTGCCGTAGCCGATCCTCCTGATTTTATCGAAACGGTTGAGGGACTGAGTGTTACGCTTGTGGTATTAGCTATTTTGGATGTCACGGAGGCTGAGAGTGTCACGGTGCCATTGAAACCGTCGAGACTGGTTACGGTGACAATTGCCGTTGATGACCCGCCTTGTTGTACGTTTAGCTTGCTGGGGTTTATCGATAGGCCGAAGTCTGGCGTTGTGCTATTGGAAAGCCTCCAGGCTGAGATGGGATGGATTTCCCAGCCGCTAAAACTGTGCCACGAATTGTTGAGATGCCTGTCGTCCCAGAAGACGAATCCCTGGACATCAAGTAGCTGGGTTGTAACAGGAGGGTTCTGCGGGGCAATACCTGCAGATTTCCAGGCTTGGTCTATCTCCATGTGCATCTGGCAAAGGTAGACATCGGAGTTGGTGCACTTCGGGTCTCGTGCGTTGAATGTTGTGTCACAAAAGTTCCCATTTGGATACTGGGCGCAGTCCTCAATCGTGTAGGTTGTTGTGAGCATTTGGATTCCGTGAATTTCTACGAAAGTTGTGTTTCCGTTCACAGTGCACGGTGGGGAGGTAGACCTTTTGTTGGGAATGCCAGGTGTGAAACCGCCTCCTCCATATGTTGCCCCGCCGTTTGCGTTTGGCTGGCTGCCTATCACTCCTTCGATGCTTGTTAGTAGTGCAGTGCATGTGACGGCCGGGTTCCAGGATGGGAGTTGGCCGGGAGGTACTATTGTGGCTTGGGCGATGAACGGACGTGCGGCCACGAGAATTCCTAGACCGATTAGAACAACTAGCACTATCGCGTTAGTTACGGATCGTGTTGGCCGTGGACAAGACAAGGGGGTTCGCTTCATCTCCGATTAGCGTATCAAGTTCTGAGCCGGTTGACGGGTGTCGGTATCAACTGTTCGCGTTGACCGGGGTAGATTGACTCGCGCATCAAATGCGGCGCGATTTCCCTAGCTGGCATTGAAGGTGGATTCGCCCTCGGCGCCATCAAAGAGGAATTGACTTCGAGATTCTCCCTTACCCATTCTGGCACAATCACCGCTCGAAGGAGTTGTTGCACCGTGACATCTCTTCTGTTTGCTTCGGATTCTAATATCTTGTACGTGCCATCACCCACAGACAGTATGAATTTGGCCATTGTTATGCTCCCGGCCCTTCTCGAGCAATCTTGGCTTGAGTATCTCTCGCCGTGTATTCAGAACGGAGTTGTCGTGGAACTCCGCCTTCGACCATGACGATGACGTTGTAGTCGACGCCTACGCCTCGGAGCGACTGGACGAAGCCGTCAAACTCGTCCAGTATCTCGTCTTCTTTCCGGGCCCATGTCTGTCCCTTCAGTTTCATGTAGGCCGTCCACCTGTAGTTCTCCTGGATTCTGTCCCTTGTGTCCATCATCGATCATCCTGGCAACGTGTCACTCGGATCAACATCTTCTGAGCATCGACAGCAGTGCTCAAAACAGAGCAAACAATTGTCACACGTCAGGCGGGTGGTTTCGAGGCATGAGTTGCAGAGAAGCGGGTCAGAGCTTTGATCTAGCATCATGACGAGCCGTTCCTCTTGTCTACTCTTCCTTCGACTTTGAAGTAGACATCTCGATCGTTCATCCATTCTCCGCGGATTTGTTCGTCGTCGATATCAGTGTACACCCCGTCCAGCCAGACTCTCACGTCCAGTGCCTTTGAGGAGCCTATGAGGTCGACCAAGAGGTCCTTCAGGCTACCATCCCTCTCCGGTTCTCGAGCTTCCGAGAACAGAGGCCCATCTCTTTTTTCGCTGTTAGAGCGCATCGCATCCATCGTCTATCTATCGCTACCTTTCGCAACTTTTCCATTTAACCACAACGTGTACAAAGTAACCTCTCCTAACACACTGTAGACACACCGCTCTTATCGTAGGAATTCCAGATCATGCATTGTGAGAAGTTGAACGAGGATCCGGTCCTAACATGTTTCCACTCGAAAGAACCCGCGAATTGTCTCGGCTGGAAGCC
>WNFJ01653514.1_pt1 | contig 14409 bp, 16 predicted proteins | sample 5400461 | NCBI WGS metagenome assembly WNFJ01 (sample SAMN13153349, study PRJNA577476) | soil metagenome | isolation source: 115 cm saprolite on Douglas fir-dominated hillslope | place: USA:California | collected 2013-09-17 | reverse complement strand
TTGAACTGATTGCGCTCGCTCGACGAAGTTCATCCTCGACCTGGCTTCTCCCGTCGAGCGGGTCCCTCTGCCGATTTTCGCCACCTTGTTCCCGATGAATCACGTTTTTTGCTAGACACGATCGATATTCTTTTCTCTTTTTTCTTTTTCACCCTTCCTCTCTTCGTCCTGACGATAGGTCGAAGCAACATGTTCCTTACTTCTCTGCTCGCTTGCTAATTTCTCGTTGCGTATCCCGTGGGAGTTGCTCGTCCAAAGGAATGACGATGCCAAAATACGGCCAAGTCGCTGCCCATCTCACCCCTGATGAACTGGAGCCGCAGTATCACCAAGCGGCTGATCCGGTCGAACGCAGCCACTTCCAGATCATCTGGTTGCTCGCTTGCGGCAAGCGCGTCAGAGAGGTGGCTGAGGTCACGAGCTACTGTACGAACTGGATCAGGATTCTAGCGCGCCGTTACAACCAGGAGGGACCAGCGGCCCTTACCGACCAGCGCCAGCACAATAGCGGTGCTCCTCCTCTTCTCTCTGGAGCACATCGCCAGCAGTTACAGCACCTTCTTGAACAAGCTCCTCTTGATGGCGGCCTGTGGGCGGGTCCGAAAATTGCTCATTGGATGGGCGAGCAGCTTGAGGAGCAATCCATCCTCAACGCGACTGGGAGTATCTCAAGCGAATGGGCTTCCCCTCCAAGTTCCCCGGCCATGTCACCACAAAGCTGATCCAGTGCAGCGAGAGGCGTTCAAACGTGAGCTCCCTGAACGGATCCGACAGGTTCAGCAGACCCATCCTGCTGCCCAGGTGAAGCGATGGGCGATGGACGAGCATCGGGTGGGTCTCAAGCCAATCATCAGGCGCGTCTGGGCGCGCAGAGGGCAGCGCCCGCTTATTCGGGTGCAACAACGGTATGAATAGCTCTACGTGTATGGGTTTGTGCGCCCCGAATCGGGAGCGCATTTCCCCTCAGCAAGGTACGGAAAAAGCGCGCCAGATCAACGGCGATCGAGAGGAGCGCTCCGTCTCCACGCCCGAAGAAGATCTGGCGACACTCACACCCCCCCTGCTTGGTTTGCTCATACCCACGAATAGAGGGCATAGGGTGGCTCAAGTTCCACGTCCTTAGCCCGCTCATGCAGCTAGCGGATCTTCGGTGAATCGCCTCTAGGCAGCATCCTGGCCCGCTCAAGCATCGGCAACGAAAGATCGACCGCATCAATGCGTTCACCAGAATCGGCCAGGGGACGGGCGATATTGCCGGTTCCGCAACCCACATCGAGGACGACGCGCGGCCCGTCTACGATCAATTCGTTGAGGATGGTGAAGGTCTCTGGCGGAGAGGCGGGACGCAGGTGAGAGCGATCCACCAGGCTTTGATCCTGAAAACGCCCCGCGTGATGCGCGCCCTGTAAGAAAGGATGCTTCAGGATCGTCTGGCTCCTTCGAAGAACAGTCCACTCACTGCCCTCATCAATTTTTCTCGTGAAAGCGTGCGGAGTTAAAACGAGAAATAGAGATGGTACACATAGAATTCCTCGTCGCGCTTCCAGCCAGCAGATTCGTAGAGCGCCTGCGCAGTGTAGTTATCGACGGCAGTTGACAGTGTTAACCCTTGGGCCTGTGTCTCGGCGGCAAACGTCCTGGCGCGTTCCAACAAAGCCCGGCTCACGCCCAAACGCCGCGCCTCGGGAGCCACAAACAGATCGTTCAAGATCCACAGCCGTTTCATCGAGACTGAGGAGAAGGAGGGATAGAGTTGCGTAAAGCCACAGGGCTGTTGTTCGCCTTTCTCGTCGGTTCGCAGTGCGAGGAAAATCACCGAGCTCTTCTCTTCTAAACGCTCTGTAAGGAAGTGTCGCGCTCCCTCCAGATTAGACGGCTGCTTGTAAAACTGGCGATATCCATCAAACAGTGGCGCGATCAACGGGACATCTTCAATGGTTGCCCTGACAATTGCTATGGGAGTTGCTGGTGTGTTCATAGATATCCTTCTGCTTTTTATGGTAAGCATGCCAGAGTTGAGTCCGATTCACCGTTCCTCCAAGAGAGGGCCCGGTAAAAAATGAGCCTGAGTCTGTTCTGGATCGATGGGGTCCAGAGAGACCAGTGCAGCAAGCTGGCGCGTCGGTCACAAAATGAAGAGTTGCCAGTTCACCTCCTTCTTCATGACGCTTTGCGCTGGGCCAGGAGGAAAAAGAAGATGTCGTCCAGCTTCTGGACCGTGACCGTAAAGTCCAGCGCCTCCAACAGGTTCTCTAGGATCTGCAGGTCGTAGAAGACTTTCACAATGAGAAACGTTTGACCGTTGAGTAAGGAGCGTTTGGCATAGATAGCTCCCTCTTCCGCATCTCGCACGATGATCTCTCGATCCTCTGGCAGCGGAGCATACTGGTCCACCAGCGCAAGAGAGGCGCCGGGACGGACGGCCCGAGCGACGGTGCCAAGAAAGGCATCGAGCCGTTGTGGAAGAACATGGGACAACCAATTGGCGAAAAAAACCAGGTCGTACTGCTGGCTCGGCTGCCACTGGAAGAGGTCGGCTTGCTGGAACTGGACGGCTGCGTTGCCCACCTTCTGCCGAGCAAGGGAGAGCATCTCTGGGGATGCGTCGATCGCTGTCAGTTCACGACCAAGTGGGAGTAGAGCGCGTGTCCAGGTGCCCGTTCCACATGCCAGTTCGAGTATCTGCTCAACTGGCGCCTGTTGCCGCAAGAGCTCTCTGGCTCGTGCAAAGGCCCGTTGCAGCTCTTCGGTTTGGCCCGTCGTTTCGTCGTATTCCTGAGCCATCTTTCGATAGTAGGTCATCTGTTCGTCAAGGATGTGGTGATCCATCAGTTTCCCCTCTTTGAGCGAGAAGACCCTCTCTTCTCCCAGGAAGGCCCAGTGCGACGCCAGCTGTCATGAAGTGCACAGGAGCGAGCTCGAAAAAGCGCGCTCTCTTCAACAACAGGTTTTGTCAAGTTTCTGAGCCATCTTTTCTCCTCGGCAAGTGCTCAATTTTGGGAACAGCAGCCCGGAGGGAAAGGAAGGGCTCTCAATGAGTGCTGGTTCACTCCTTCTTTTCCCTCTCAATCCGCTTTTCCTGTACACGTCATGACAGATTGCGTAGCACTGGGCCGTGCAGGGCTTTTTGCTCCAGGTGAACAATGAGCTCTTTTCTAGGGATGTCCCATTACATCCCTGCTCCGTTCAGATGGAGCGCAGCGGGCACGACGATCACGAGCGTGCCGGAGAGGATCAAGGCCAGGCCCACTCCCCAGGCAATGCGCTCTGCTTGCGGAAAAAACTTTTCCGCGCAGATCAGAACGGTCAGCACGGCCATCGCTGCGATATTCATGAGGCCCACAGGAAAGAGCAGCACAAAGAGCAGCCAGTTCGCTCCCAGGCAAGAGAGGCCGTGCGAAAGTCCCAGGCGAAAGGCGCCGGCGCGACCGTCACGCCATCCCTCACGCATGAAATGCTGGGGCCTGCAGCATTTCGCCAGGCAGACGCGTTTGCAGGGCGTGAACTGGTAGAGCCCGGCCACGACGAGGATGTCGCCGCCGATCCGGGCCGCGTTCATCATGAGCCCGGGGATCTGTTGAGCCAGCTCCGAGGCCGCGTTCGCGCCGAGGTACGAAAGCCCACCGAAGAACGTCCAGATCAGCAGGTACGCGCCCACGAAGATCCAGGGAGGGACAAAGGCACGCCCGAAGCTTCCCCTCTCACGCTGGACCCGCATGAAAGCCAGGTTCATCGGGGCTGTTGCCGGAAACATCATCGCGACCATCATGACCACCCAGACCGCCAGGAACACCCCGATTCCCATGCCCATAGTGAGACCCATGCCCTTCATCATCCCGGCCTGCCAGATCAGCAGGGCCCACGACGCCGCGGCCAGGACCAACAGCGGCGCGAGAAAAAGCACATGCTCTCGTTGCAACTGCATCTGCATACTACACCTGTTCCTTCTGTGGAATTGGAACATTCAGCCAAATTCGGCTTGGAAATTTCCGCGATTCATGAGCAGGCTGAAATGCGACAGGTAGCGGCGCGCTTGGAGAACGATGCTGCTGCTCCCGTCAACCCCCCTCCTACGGCCAGGTGCGTCGGGAGATTACCCGCCCTTGCCTTTCCTCCACCCGCACCGGCCGGCAGCGCTCCCGCGGTGTCGACTACCGGCGCACCACCGAGCACGACCACCATGAACTGGCCGCCGTGCTGCACCCCACCGCCGCGGCGGTGCTGATCGAGAGGTCACGGCTGGTTTTGGCCGCCGTTTTTGTCGGTGGCGGTGGCCCTGGTGCCGAGGTCGTCGGAGCGTCCGGCCGCCAGCCGGGACCATTGGGCGATGGGACGTCCGTTGGTGCGGTAGGGGTTGGGTTCGCCGGTGTTTCCCCCCCACCGTTGCGGCCAGCCGACGGGCGAGTCCTCCCAGGTCTCCTGCCGCCCATACACGGTCATCTCCAACAAGCCGTAGCTGGGGGCCATCACCTCGACGCCGCGGCCGTTGGTCCAGTAGGTCTCGAACACCCTGTCGCCCTGTCGCAGGTAGCACACCAGGTAGAACCTGTTGACTTGGCGCCCGGCCAGCAGGGCGGAGGCTGCGTCTTGCACCGAATACCAGGGCACGTCCCAGCCCATGAAGTCGCGGTAGCGGACGCTCTCCTCGTAGGGGCCCTGGCAGAACGTGGCGTAGGTGACGTCGCGGGAATGCAGGATGGACAGCTCGCGCACCTGGCCGTTGTAGAAGGTGCAGCCCTCGCACTGGGCGGCGGCAGGTTGACCGGGGTACCACATGTGATAGTAGGCGATCAGAAGCCTTCGGCCCTCGAAGACCGAGAGCAGCGTGACCGGTCCGTGCGGGCCGAGAAGCTGGATGGTGGGGTCCACCTCCACCATCGGCAGTCGCCGACGAGCCGCCGCGATTGCATCTCCTTCGTGGGTGTGCGCCTTTTCCCGAACCCGCAGCTTGTCCAGTTCCGCCTGCCAGGTGGCCCGGTCGACCACTGCAGGCAGGGCAGAGGTGTCGAGGCCTGCGGCCACCGGCACCCCTCCGTTCTTCGACTCATCAAAGCTCTTGGTGAAATGGTGCTGATCACTTGTGTTCATGGGTATTTCCTTTCTTTCTTCTCCCTCCTAATGAGTGACCATGCCGGCGGTCAGGCTTACTGTCGTTCCCGTCGTGGCGCCTGCCAGATCGGATGCCATGAAGACCGCCATATGCCCCACTTCTTCCAACGTCGGACCCCTGCCCAACAGATTGCGGCTCATCCAGCGTTGGCCCCAGAGATCGGCGCGTTGCTCCAGCTCAGGGTTGCTAGAGGCGAGCGTCTTGTCGGCTGCGCCTTCCGACCCAGCCGAGTGCAGGCAGACGGTCCGAACGCCATAGGGCCCCAATTCTGCGGCCAACAAGCGCAGCATCGCTTCCACCGCTGCCCATGCGGGACCAAAGCCTGCCGTGTAGGGCAAAGGCATTTGAGAAACCACGGCCGTCATGCCCAGAATGACGCCCGAGTGTTGCTTGACCATGTACGGATAGACCGCAGTTGCCGTATTAAACGTAGCTTTCGTGTAGTCGAGAATGGGCATCGCAAAATCTTCATAGCTGAGCTCCGTCAGCGCTGCGCCTTGCTCACCCCCCGGCTTGTGCGTCGAGGTGGCACAAAAGGAGATGTCCACACGGCCAGTCTTTTCGACGACTGCTTTGACAAAAGCCGCCACGGCATCTTTGTCGAGGACATCCAAGCGCTCGGTCTGGATAGATTTGTCAGCCAGTTTGTTGAGGGTGTCCTCATGGTGATCGGCGACAAAGACCGTCGCGCCAGCCTGAGCAAAGGCCGCCGCGACCGCGCTGCCTATGGAACCTGCTCCGTACACCACGGCTGTTTTATTGGTGAGGATCTTCTCCATCTCGCTTCTTCCTTTCGCTCTCGCCCTGCGACGACTCCATCTCAGGCTTTCGTCGTGCCATGAACTTACCTCTCTGTTCTTGGAGAGGAACAACAAAGTGGCAATGTCTGATTGGCCCGCCTTCCCTCCAGATGGAATCATGGAGGCATGTAGAACAGGTGCTTGCTGGCGCTCCCCAAACCAAAGTAGCGTATGAGCCACTCATGGCCTTCAGCTTTCTTGTCGGGAGAGTGCGATCACCGGGATCTGGCGGGACGTCTTTGCTTGATGCTCGGCCAAAATAGGATACAACGCCACGAGCTGAGTCCACAGCTGATCCCGCTCGGCATCTGCTGTGACAACAGCGATGGCATCGAAGGTCTCGGTCCCGACCTCGACGGTGACGTGCGGATGAGCTACCAGATTGTGATACCAGTCGGGGTTCGTCGGCGAGCCACCGTTCGAGGCCCACACGATCAGGCGGTCGTCATCGGCCATATATCCCATCGGAGTCGTGCGGCGCTCTCCACTCTTGGCCCCTGTGGTCGTGAGTAGGAGCAAGGGCGTGCCCTCCCACATTCCGCCAACTTTGCCCCCATTTGCACGGAACTCCTCAATCACGCGGCGATTGTAGTCATTCATCTCTCTCATGGTCCTTTCTGTTAGCGGCGTCAGCGTAGACCTTGGTCCGGATGTTCGCGCTGGTGGCGGCCAGTTCGGCAAGAGCCGTGCCGGGCAACCGCGACCACCGGAGCACCAGCCTGGCGAACGCGCGAGCGATCCCACGCCCCAAGCCCCGGCTAGCGCCAACGACGACAGTAATCCTGCCCGACAAGTCACTCTTCCTTTGCGTGTCCATGGTTTTCGCGCCTTTTCGGTTCCCGGCACGCGGCCCGGATGCGGGGAGCGACGACCGGCCCGCTCGGGCCGCACACGCAGCGGTGAGGTGGGGTGGCGCCTCCTTCCGCACGCGTCACTCGCTGTCGTACTCGTCGTGGCGGCGGTACCAGAGGCCGCTCTCGTTGCGCCCGCGTGGCGCGCGGTCGAGCCACTGGTACATGCCCCAGAGGCCGTCCAGTCCGCGCGCATAGGTGGAATAGGTGTGGTAGACGACGCCGTCCTCGAGCACGAATGCGCTCATGCCCGGCCTCTCGCGCGTGTAGGTGGCCACGTCGGTTCCGGTCATGGCCGCGATCTCGGCGTCGGGCCCCTCCTGCCCGACCAGCGGCGCGGCCGCCTCGCGTCGGTAGTTGTATTCGATGCCTCCCTCGCGCTGTTGCTCCTCGGTGAAGCAGACGTTGAAGTCGTAGTTGAAGTCGCTGCCGAACGACGACGCCCACGGGAAGCTCCAGCCCATCCGCTGCTTGTACGCCTGCAGTTTCGCGAGCGGAGCTCGCGACACCGCACAGAGCGTGACGTCGTGATTGGCGAGGTGGACGACGGAGCCGTTGAAGCCGTCTGCGATCGCCGAGCAGGACGGACAGCCTGCCGTGTACTCGGGCCCGAACATGAAGTGATAGATGAGGAGCTGCGAGCGTCCTCTGAAGAGATCGGCGAGGGACGCTGGGCCCTCGTCGGTCTCAAAGCGGTACTCCTTGTCGATCCAGACCCAGGGCAGCTCCTGCCGCCGCCGCGCCAGCTCGTCGCTCTGCCGCGTCAGCGCCTTCTCGGCCTCGAGCAGCTCTAGCCGGGCCGCAAGCCACTCTTCACGTGTGCCGATCTTGTGATTGGTCATGGTTTCTCTCCTTCTTGTTGTCACAACAACTTGGCCTGGCCCGTTCATCGGTCTCACCAATGAGACAGCGTGTCAGGGCTATCCGACGTATGCTCTCGTCGTCTCCCACCGGATGCGCAACGAGCTGCACTTTTCGCTCACATGACTCCATTGGCCTGTTCACTGCTTCCGCTTTTTTCTGCCAGGAGAGTAGCAATCCCACTGCCTTCTGGAGAGATGAGAGCAAGGAAGGATGCTCTCCTGCCAACTCGACTTCTGAGCGAAAACTCGCTGCGCATCCGGTGGGAGCTTCGAGGACACCACTCAAGGCCCTTTCCAGTTCGTTGCACAATGCGTAGATAGTTGCAGGTGTCTCAGTCCTCCACAGGCGGTTTCTGCCCGACAATAGGAGGATTCCACGTGTGCTTGACGCGGATCACTGCTCTGCCAGGAATCCCTGGCAGATACTCGCGATGCTCCTGAGTCTCTTCGCGATAGGAGGACGGCGGAACATCGGTATCGGGTGGAAAGAGTACCCACCAGACGCACCGATGGCTTTGAAGACTCCTCGCATCGTTGTTTTGACCAGACGCTTCATGCTCTGCCCTCGCCGTGTTCTCAGCATCGTTGTTCTCTCTCCACCTCATTAGAGACAGTATACGCACCATGTCTGCTTTTCTGTTACCGCGTTGCGCACCCCGTAGGTCGTCTCGTCCAACGGCCTTGTAATGCTGTTTGGGCACCGCAAACTTGTGCTCGAGTGTCGCAGGATCGCTGATCAGATGACACGCATCGCCAGAGTGTGCCACCAGCTTGAGCGTCCCCTGCTCACCGCCTCCGCCGATCAGCAGAGGGATCTGTGGGTGCTGCTTGCCCGCGCGGCACTTGATCTGAACAAAGAATAAGACCCTCCCTCTTTCAATGAGGAAGAAGGGAAGGTATCACTCAACCGTCAGCACGACTTTGCCGCGAACGTGGCCACCCTCGATCAGCTGATGCGCCTGCGCCACGTCTCGAAGCGGGAAGACGGCTTCCAGATGCGTTTTGAGCTGACCAGCCTCGAACAATGACGCCATCGCCGCCATCTGCTCCCCCGAGGGATGCACCAGGGGAAGTGAGAAGGTGACGCCATACCGGGGAGCGAGCTGCTCACCCAGCGCGCCCACTCCCTTCTGGCCTAGGAGAGAAACCACGATGCCGCCGCGCCTGACCACCTCAAAGGCATGCTCGAGCACATCCTCACCGATCGTATCCAGCACCACATCGACCTCCTTCACGGTATCTCTGAAATCCTGCCGCGTGTAATCGATGACGACATCGGCACCCAGGTTGCGCACAAAGGCCACGTTGCGCGTCGAGGTGGTCGTCAAGACTTGCGCGCCCTTCCACTTCGCGAGCTGGATAGCGTAATGACCCACGCCGCCAGAGCCGCCGGAAATGAAAACGCTCTGCCCGGCTTGCAGATGAGCTACATCGAAGAGCGACTGCCAGGCCGTCAACCCAGCCAGGGGAACGCCAGCCGCTTCCTCATAAGAGATCCGCTGCGGCTTGCGGGCAAGATCCTCCGCCGGGACCGCTGTATACTGGCTGTATGCCTTTGCCTCACCGGGAAAGCGTGGCATACCATAGACCTCGTCACCAATGGCAAATTGCCTCGCCCCCGCTCCCAGGGCCACCACCTCACCGGAAATGTCCCAGCCCAGGATGTAGGGCAGGCCTTTTGGTCCGGTGGTAACAGGATGCGGGAACTGGCGCGAGAGGGCATCCACCAGATTAATGCCGGCGGCCCGTACCCGCACCAGGACTTCTCCAGCCTGCGGTTCTGGCCGCTCCACCTCCTCGTATTGCAAGACATCCACATCGCCAAATTCATGGATCTGTACCGCTTTCATTGTCGCCATTCTGTTCTCTTCTCCTTATCTTATCGAGTAATGAAGATCACTTTCCTGTTGTTCTCCTGGTAGAACTGTCCAGGTCCCATTGTTTGCTTACTCACCAGACTTCTGCTCGCCTGTTCGCTTCTGGGGGACCAGCGGACCTACGACACAAGCCTGATCCCTGCGGAAGAGACCAGGAACGCCTTGCCTGCTCTCTCGTGCGGATCGCTTGCACACTCGACCACCGCCTTGGCGACATCCTCTGGGGTCGGCCGCGCGCTCATGGTTTTGAGAAAGTCGGCCGGTGAAAGACCCAGAGAGGAGGCGTAGGCTTCGACCGCCACCTTGCCAAGGTCAGTCTCGGGCATCATCCCCCCCGGCACAAGCGCGAGGAACCACAACCCCAGATGCAAGCGATCGGATTCCTTCTGAGCGTAATTGGCCAGAAAGATCTGCATGCGCTTTGCACCAGCATAGCCGCCTGAAAGCGGCGAATCCCCCAGGGCCGCGCCGCTGGACATGAGGATCACGGTCGCCCCAGACGGCAGCGGTGTGGTCAACGCGGCCTGAGCGAAGAGCAACGACAGCTTCACATCGCTATTCCAGTTACGGGAAAACTGTTCCCAATTTTGCTCCACCAGGGGCGCCATATGAGGGATAGCCCCCGCGCAAACGACGAGAACATCTGGCGCCAGCGTCTCAAACACCCTGGCAGGAGCGCTCTCCTCAGTCGCGTCCAGCGCGAGGATCTGCACGCCTGGAAATGCAGCGGCGAGCTGCTTGAGCGGCTCCGCCTTTCGCGCCACGGCAAGCACCCGCGCGCCCGAAGCCGAAGCCGCGGCCACAATGGTGCGCCCCAGACCACGGCTCGCTCCGATGACGACCACGTTCTTGTCCCGTAAGCGCTGTGTCTGACTTGATTCATGCATAGCACACTCCTTCTTCTTTCTTGCGGATAAGGAACAGAACGCTTCTGTTCTCTCCCAGACGAGGTGATCCCTGCAGACGTCCCGCAAGGTCACCCCGTTTTCACGAGCGTTCTGCGGTCTCTTGCCCTCCCGGAGCCTCGCTCGTCTCAAGCGAGAGCAGGGTCAGACCGAGCCGGGTGATCTGTAAGAGCACCCCGTGCAGTGCTGCCTGATCCGGCAGCTCCCCCGAAAGCAGCGTGGTACCCGCCTCCTGCTGCTCGAGGCGTAATCCCGCAACCCGCTCTTGCCAGGACGGGTCCAGATGTCCTCGGATACAAATGCGATAGTGCATGGGTTTCCTCCTGCGTGCCTCCGCGGTTCGATCCTCCAGGAAGGAGATGGTGATTTGCTTCTGTTGGGAGTATAGGCGAACAGAGCCTGGGAGACATCTGTGAAAGAACGTATCTTCCTTACCTATCTTTGTTGGCTCTTCTCCTCGCTTTGACGGGAGGACCTACGTAAAAGAACAGAGGATGCTCTCAAGACAGAGGGAAGATCAGGCCAGGTGATGCTCGATAGCATACCGGGTGGCGGCGGCTCTAGAAGAGACAGCTATCTTGCGGTAAATCGAGGTGAGATGAACGTTGACGGTCCGCGGGCTGATGACCAGCTGCCCGGCGATTTGCGCGTCGGTCAGCCCGGCGGCAAGCAGGCGCAGGACCTCAACTTCCCGCGCGGTCAAGCCGAGAGATGCGCCAGAAGCCTTCCGAGAAGCAGGAAGTGCAGACTCAGGCATGGCTGCCTCCTGCTCAAAGGCGGCGAGGAGCCTGGAGATATAAGCCGTCGTGGAGGGAGCCAACGCGTGCTGCTGAGAGGGAGGAGAAAGCAGCGCCTGGAGTGCCTGGCGCATCGGTTCGCCTTCATCCAGATACACGCGCAGGTAGCCCTCTGGCTCGGTCAGTGCAAACAGGCGCGCGGCAACCTCTCGGGCCTGTTCGATCTGGCCTGTCTGGTGCAGCGCCACCAGCAGCTGGGCCAGAAACGTGATGGTGATCCTGCTGTTGGCTGGTCGATCCAGGTGCCCGCTCCAACGTTCCAGTAGTTCCAGCGCCTCCGTCCAGCGCCGCTCTGCGAAATACACTCGGATCACGACCGGGAAAGCATAATACACGCTAACTTCCCATGTCCCTTGAGGAAAAACGACGCCCGCTGCCCAGTCTGACGCTGCCTCCAGTTGTCCCTGCGCCAGCCACCACTGCGCTCGCAGCGCAGGCAGCCTGCCCGAGTAGGTCGCATAGCGCTCGCGCTGCACCAGTTGTTCCAGCTCGAGCAGCAGGCGCTGCACGAGCGACCACTCACCTCTGGCCAGTCCGACCTGCAGCAGTCCAATGTATCCCCACCCAAGCAAATCGAGGTGCTGCCAGGCGGCGGCGGCCTGCACGACCGCTTGCAGCAATCTGCGTGCTTCCTCCAGGCGGTTCCACTGGTACCACACCTGCGCCAGGGCGGTCTTGAAGTAGCCTTTGAGCAGGGCATAGCCCGCCATCTGCTCGATCAGGTCGAGGGCGGCCTGGCTCTCCTGGTAGGCTAGGCGCAGCTGTCTCGCTTCCAGTGCCGCAAACGCCAGGTATTGCCTGACCTCGAGGGAGGCAAAGGGGGAAGCCTTCCGGCTCACCTGCTCTTTGGCAGAGAGCAGCCGCGGCAACAGCTGTGCTCCCGTTTGCCAGACCCAGAAATGAAGCATGAAGCTGCAGACGAGCGGCACCATTTGCCAGATCGCTTCCTCGTCGCGGTCAAGCGCCTCCTCGATCTCCTGCTGCATGCTGTTCAGGCGCTCAAAATCCCCGCTTGCCACCGCTTCAAAAAAGACGAGATGCATGTGGAGCAGGCGCAGGCGCCGGTGCAGCAGGGCTTCCTCGGCAGTACCAGCGCCCAGATCGACGACGCGAGAGACGGCACCAGCACCTGCGCTTGTAGCCGTGGTCTCCTGATCGATCTCGTCGATCTCTCGCCGCAGAGCCGTTTCGACCCGTGTCATGAGCTGCCGTGCCTCGGTGTAGACCCTGGTGCGCTGTTCCCGGGTCGTCTGCGTGACCGTGTTGAGCAGGTAGAGCGCCGTGGTGAGCGCCAGGCGGGCGTGTTCGCGCAGCAGCATCTCGGGCAGCGCCAGCACCCAGCGCGCCATCGTCGCCGCCTCTCCATGTACCCAGAACTGCTCGACCGTCTGCTCCATCAGACGCGCCGCCGCGGAGAAATCGGCGGCAGCAAGCTGGTGGGCAATCGCCTCGTGCCATTGTCCTTGTGCCTCATAAAAGTCGGCGGCCCGGCGGTGCAAGAGCGGTACTATTTCCGGTTGCGTGGCGTGCAGAACCGAGAGCAGGGCTTCGCGAAAGAGATCATGCAGGCGATAGCAGCGCCGCTCCTCGTCCAGGGGCACCAGGAAGAGGTTGGCTCGCTCCAGGAATGCGAGCAACTGCTGACTGGCCGCCCTCGTGGGTGCGGTGGTGACGGCTTGGCACACGGAGGCGTCCAGACGCGAGAGGATGGCGCTATGCAGCAAAAAGTCGCGCACGCTGGTGGGCAGGCGCGCCAGGATGTCCTCCTGTACGTAGTCCAACAGATAGCGCTGGCTGCCGGTAAACACCTGCAGAAACGCCGCGCGATCCGCGCGCTTCTGCATGGTGAGAGCGGCCAGGTGTAAGCCCGCGATCCAGCCCTCCGTACGGCTCATGAGCCGGCTCACCTCTTCTTCTGAGAGCGGAGGGGAGAGCATCTGGCCGAGATAGTGGCTCGCCTCTTCGAGGCGGAAGCGCAGCTCGTCCGCGCGGATCTCGGTCAGTTGCCCGCGGGCTCGTAGACGCGCCAGGGGCAGGTCCTGGTCCACCCGGCTGGCGAGGAGCAGATGCAGGTGAGCCGGCTCATGCTCCACCCAGAAAGTTATGCCCTCATGGATGGTCCGCTCCCCGATCACCTGATAATCATCGAGAATGAGAACAATGGGAGCGGGATACACCTCGCGGCTTTCCAGTTCATGGAGCAGAGCCGTGAGGATAGAGGAGAGCGGCGGCGGCTGGGGCGATTGCAGCAACGCTACAGCTGTTTCCCCAAGTTGCGGTGCGCCCCTCTGACAGCGTCGCAGGGCCGCAATCAGCGCGACCCAGAAGCGCGTCGGACTATTGTCCATCTCCTCCAGCGAGAGCCAGGCCACTTGCGCCAACTGCCGGCTCGCCCAGGCCGAGAGCAGGGTCGTCTTGCCCCAGCCAGCCGGGGCCGAGAGGAGCGTCAGCGGGGTGGCAAACGCCCCATCGAGCGCCGAGAGCAAGCGTTCGCGCTCCACCAGCGAATTTGGCAAGCGCGGCGGAGTGAGCCTGCCGGAAAGCACCAGCATCCCCTGGTCGAGCGCCTGGGTGGGCTGCTGCTGGCGCCAGAGTGCCTGTGCCGTCTCCTCTAACCGAGCCAGCGAGAGGGTCTCCGTTCGTCCGAGATAGCGCTTGCGGGTGCGGCCTCCGCTGGTATGGTAGGCATACCAATATGCTCCCCCGCGTGGCCTCTGCTCCTGGTAGATATTGAGCGAGCCTCCTCTTCCGTGGAAAGCAAAGGAGGACGCCTCGCACAGCCAGGCCAGCCACGCGGCTTCCTCTGCTGGTCGAAAACGAAGCTGAAGCTGGCCCTGCGTGTACAGCTCATACAGGCTGTGCTCCCTGGACCAAATGAGCGCGTGAAGAGGTGCTCTTCCCATTGGACCTTCCCTGGGTCTGCATTGTTCCCAACTGTCCCTCAATTCCTCCCAACACCAAGGAGTATAACAGAAACGATGTCAGCCCACAAGGAGCCCTCGTGCGCGACAGCCATACGCTCTGTGAGCCCGCAAGAGTGGACGCTGATTCGCTTTCCCAGCTTGTCGGAGAACGCTCGTCGCAGAATAGGACTTCTCGGCCAAGTCCCTCCTCCTTCCACGCTCACCTTCGTTTCTCAAAGCAGACAAAAGGCGAAAGTTAGCGCGAGATTCTTGTCGGAGAATCGTTTACGCCCAAAGTTGGGA
>WNFJ01325451.1_pt14 | contig 14409 bp, 9 predicted proteins | sample 5400461 | NCBI WGS metagenome assembly WNFJ01 (sample SAMN13153349, study PRJNA577476) | soil metagenome | isolation source: 115 cm saprolite on Douglas fir-dominated hillslope | place: USA:California | collected 2013-09-17 | reverse complement strand
CTTAAGGCAGCCCCTACCAGCTGTGCATCGTCCCATCGAGCTTGCGGTTAATCGGGAGATAAGCGCGCTGGTACGGGTATTTTGCCGCCAACGCCTCGTCGATCTCCACTCCCAATCCCGGTGCATCGCCCGGGTGCATCGCCCCATTTTCAAATCGGTAGTGGTGCGGAAAAACGCGGTCGGTCTCATCGGTGTGCCGCATGTATTCCTGGATCCCGAAGTTGTGAACGCTGAGATCAAAGTGCAGCGCGGCGGCCAGGCACACCGGGCTGAGATCGGTGGCGCCGTGGCAGCCGGTGCGCACGTGATACAACTCGGCGAGACTGGCGATCTTCTTCAAGTGGCTAATGCCACCGGCGTGGACCACGGTGGTGCGGATGAAGTCAATCAGCTGCTCCTGGATCAGCTGTTGACAATCGAAAATCGCATTGAAGACTTCTCCGACTGCGAGCGGGGTGGTGGTGTGCAGAACAGAGAATAGGGCTCGAGGCTCTTCCCCAGCCGCGCCGCTTCGATTGGCGTCAGTCGGTGGTGCACATCGTGCAGAAGGTGGACCTCTGGGCCGAGCTCCCCGCGCACCCGCTCGAAGAGCCTGGGAACGAAGTCCAGGTAGCGCTCGGTGCTCCAGGCGTTTTCCACCGGAGCGTTCTTCTCCGCCGGCTCGTAATACATCTTTCCCCGTCCAACGCCATACGTCGACGGCAGCCCGGGAATTCCGCTCTGAACACGGATCGCTTTGTACCCAAGCTTCAAGTAGTCGGCGACCGCCTGTACCGTCGTTTCCAGATCATCGCCACTGGCATGGCCGTAGACCAGCACCGAATCGCGCGATGCGCCGCCGATCAGTTGATACAGCGGCACACCGAGGCTCTTGGCCTTGATGTCCCAGAGCGCGGTGTCCACCGCCGAAATGGCGGTCATCGTGACGGGGCCGCGCCGCCAATACGCCCCTTTGTAGCAATACTGCCAGATGTCCTCGATGCGGCGGGCGTCCCGACCGATCAAGGTGGGCAGCTGATGGTCGGGGAGATAGCTCTCCACCGCCAACTCCCGACCGTTCAGGGTCGCGTCGCCCAACCCATACACTCCATCCTCGGTGGTGAGCTTCAGGGTGACGAAGTTTCGGCCCGGACTGCACACAATCACCTTGGCGTCGGCAATCTTCATGATTTGGCAGCCCTAGGAGGGGACGAGCCCTTTGGCCTGCTGGCGAGCTTTTCGCACGAGCTCGATGAAGCGCAGGGCATTCTGGGTAATCAAATCAAACTGGCGCGACTTGATCGCGCTGGCGTCCAGAAGCTCGCCGCCCACCGCCAGCGCAGCTGACCCGGCGAGGAGCAGCTCCGAGGCCGTTTCCAGGGAAACGCCGCCCGAGGGGACCAGCGGAACGTCGGGCAACGGCCCCTTGAGCGAGGCGATGTACTTAGCTCCCCCCACTGCGTTGCAGGGGAAGACTTTGACGAAATCAGAGCCTGCCTTCCAGGCGGCGATTACCTCGGTGGGAGTGAGCGCACCGGCGAAGATCACTGTTCCTTGCGATCGGGCCAGCTTCACCGTGTCGGGATCCAGACCCGGACTGGCGAGGAACTGCGCCCCCGCCTCCAGGCACCGACGCGCGGTTTGGACGTCGAGCACCGTTCCCGCGCCGATGAGCATGTCGGCTCCTCGCTGCCTGACGAGATTCCGAATCGCCTCGATCGCTCCGGGCACGGTCATCGTGATTTCGACGATCGGGATTCCGCCTCGAGAAACGGCTTCCACCGCGAGGAGGGCGTCCTCGCTGGAGACGCCGCGAATCACCGGGATGATGCCCACCTCGATAATTCTCTGAAACACTTCGGATCGGTTCATCTCTTCCCTGGGTGGCTTTCGCCTTATCGCGCGATACCCGCCTCGGCCCCTTCGATCAGTTGAAGCACTTCCTTCATCGTCACCATCGAGTTGTCGCCGGGCGTGGTCATCGTCAGCGCGCCGTGAGCAGCCCCCAGTTCGACCGAGCTTTGTGGTTCGCGGCCGGTCAAGAAGCCATAGATCAGACCCGAGGCGAAGGCATCACCGCCGCCGACGCAATCAAACACCTCGAGGTTGGGGCGCGTGGTGGCTTGGTAGAAATTGCCGTCGCAATAGCAAAGGGCGCCGAACTCATTGATCGTCGCGGTCTTGGATTTGCGTAGGGTGGTCGCCGCAACTTTGAATTTGAATTCCCTCGCCATGGCGAGGATGAGCTCCTTCAATTCTTCCGCCTGGACATGGAGGGGGTGCTCGTCCCGCTTCGTCATTTCAAAACCGAGCGCGGAGAAGTCGCCGAAGATCACGTCGACGAAGGGAGCGAGGTGGCGGTTGACCTGCTCGGCCCGCTTTTTTCCGCCCTTCGAGCGCCAGAGGGAATCGCGGTAATTGAGGTCATAGGAGACGATGGTTCCATGCCGCTTCGCCGCCTGCATCGCCTCCAGGGCCACCTCCGCAGTGGTGTCGGAGAGGCCACAAAAAATACCGCCGGTATGAAACCATCTTGAACCGAGCGTTCCGAAAACCGCGTCCCAGTCGATGTCTCCCGGCCTGAGTTGGGACGCCGCGGTATGACCGCGGTCGGAGCACCCCAGGGCCGCCCGCACCCCGAAGCCGCGTTCGGTGAAGTTCAACCCGTTCCGGGCCGCCCGACCCAAGCCATCGAATTCGACCCAACGGATCAGCGACTGATCGACTCCCCCCTGGTAGATCAGATCTTGCAGCAGCCGGCCGATGGCGTTGTCGACGAGTGCGGTGACGATCGCGGTATTCAGCCCGAAGCAGCGCTTCAGCCCACGCGCCACGTTGTATTCCCCGCCGCCCTCATAGACGTCGAAGCTCCGCGTCGTCGAAACCCGCTTGTCCCCGGGATCGAAGCGCAGCATCACCTCCCCGAGGCTGACCAGGTCCCAGCGACCTTCGCTCTTGGGCTCAATTGTCTTCAAGAGAAGAGGATCCCCCCGTTGATGTCGATGCAGGCGCCATTGATGAAGGAAGCATCGGGCGAGGAGAGGTACGCCACCAAGGCACCTATCTCCGCTGCATCGCCCTCCCTTCCGAGCGGCGTCATCCCCGCCACCCGTTGCCGCACTTCCGGCTTGGTGAAGAGATCGTGGAAGCTGGTGTTGGTCATCCCCGGGCAGACGGCGTTGACCCGGATCTTTCGGGGCCCGAGCTCCTTGGCCAGGCCGCGGGTAAAGGTCACCATCCCGCCCTTGGCGGTGGCATAGGCTATCGCCCCCGGACCTCCCCCGTCGCGCGCTGCCTGGCTTGATACATTGACCACCGCGGCGCCGTCTCTGAGACGGGGCAGGGCAGCCTTGGTCATCAAAAATGCGGATTTGAGATTGAGATCGATGACCCTGTCCCAGAAGGCCTCGTCCATCTCATCCATTTTTTTTCGCGCGACGAGACCGCCCGCATTGTTCACCAGGATGTCGATCGGTTGCTGAAGGGAATCTTGCACCTTCGAGAAAAATGCTTCGACCTCGGATGACTTTGTCGCATCCGAGGCAACGGCGAGCCCCTTGACCCCCAGCTGGCGCAGGGAGGCCAACGTGTCCTCCGCCATCCCCGCGCTTTCGCGATATGAAAACGCAACCGACGCACCGCACTTCGCCAGCTGAAGGCAGATCGCGCGCCCGATGTCCCGCGCCCCACCAGAGACGACCGCCAGCTTGTTCCTGAGGTCCACCATCTTTCCGTCCCTTTTTTGCTCCATCTCAGCTTCGACGTCTTACCTGCTTGACTCTTGAAGTGACAAGCGGTGAATCGGTCCGCCGAGGAGGAACAGGATCGCGGTGGCCAGAACGGGCAGAAGGCCCGCGGCCACCAGAATCGGCGTATAGGAATGAAAGCGATCAACCACGAAGCCGGTGGCCAGAGTGAACAGAATCGCTCCCACTCCCGCGCCGAGACCTCCCAGGCCAGCCACCGATCCCACGACAGATTCCGGAAAGAAGTCGCTCGGCATCGTCTGGACATTGCCGATCCAGCTCTGGAAGCCGAACAACACCAGGGCGATGAAAGCCAGCGCCGCGATCGGACCCTTGGCCGTCGCGGCGAGAATGCCCGCGGACATCAACAGGGTTCCGGGCAGAATGACCGCTTTGCGCGAACGGTTCACCGACCATCCCCGACCGATGAGAAACCCGGACATCCACCCGCCGAACAGACTGCCTGCATCGGCGGCCAGGTAGGGGACCCAGGCGAACAAACCAATCTGTTTCAGGCTGAAGCCGCGCACGTTGTAGAGATAGAGCGGCAACCAGGTGATGTAGAGCCACCAGACCGGGTCGGTGAAGAACCGGGACAGCACGATCGCCCAAACCTGACGGTGCTTCAAAAGCTCTCTCCACCCCTCTTTTTTCCAACCGCTGGGACTACGGTCCTGCCGAATCAGCGCGTACTCCTCCAGGGTGATCGAAGGATGTCGCTCCGGCACTTTGTAAAAGATCAGCCAGAGCACAAGCCATCCGAGCCCCATCGCACCGGTGGCCAGAAATGTCGTCTGCCACCCGAATTGAAGCTGCAGCCAGATGATCAGAGGCGGCGCCACTATGGAACCGATCGCCGAGGCGGCATTGACCAGAGCCATTCCGAAGGCGCGTTCGCGAACCGGAAACCATTCGGCGATCACTTTCGCGGCTCCGGGCCAATTGCCGCCTTCTCCCAGTCCGAGCAGAAAGCGAAGGCAGCTCAAGCTGGGGAGCCCCCGCGCGAACGCGTGAGCCATTGCCGCGAGGGACCAGACCAGGACCGAGACGGAAAAACCGCGACGAGTCCCGATGCGATCATAGATCTTCCCCGACAGGCCCTGGCTGGCGGCGTAGGCAACCAGAAACCAGGTGCTCATGCTCGCGAACTGAAGATGGGTCAATTCGAGCTGAGCGATGATCACCGGCGCCAACACCGAAATGGTCAGGCGGTCGACGAGGTTGATCAGCGTCACGGCAAAGAGAAGGGAGGCGATCCACCAGCGCAGCCCGCGCACGACCCTTGTCGTCACCGACGTCTCACCAAAACCATCCTACGCCCTTGCAGCTCGGGTGCTACAACTAAGTTCTTTGGTGCTTCACCCCGGTCGGGCCCGTGGTAGAAGCCTCCCCGCCGTTTCATGGGGAGGAACGATGGAAGCTGGTCAATCCGTTTTAGCCGCGCTGGTCGTCCTCAATCTGGGTGCATCACCCGCGCCGGCCACGGACCCCCCCAAGCCTGTCCTTTACCTGGTCGCCACTTCCCACCTTGACTCGCAATGGAACTGGACGGTGCAGGACTCGATTCGCCAGTTCGTGCCGGCGACGTTTTTCGAGAACTTCAAACGCTTCGAGCAGTTCCCCCACTACACCTTCAACTACGAGGGAGTGATCCACTACATGTGGTTCAAGGAGTACTTCCCGGAGGCGTGGCCAACGGTGCAGAAGTACGTTGCCGAGGGACGCTGGCGCCTCGCCGGATCGTGGATCGACGCTGTCGACACCAACATCCCCTCGCCGGAATCATTGATGCGCCAGGCCCTCTATGGCCAACGCTTCTTCCGCCAGGAGTTCGGCAAGGTGAGCCGCGACGTCTATCTCCCTGATTGTTTTGGCTTCGGCTTTGCCTTGCCGGCGATCGCCAATCATTCGGGCCTGTCCGCCTTTTCGACGCAGAAACTGACCTGGGGCTCGAGCTTTGGAATTCCGTTTCCGATCGGTCGCTGGAAGGGGGTCGATGGCAGCGAGGTGGTAGCGGGGCTGAACCCCGGGGACTACGTCACCAAAATCCGCAGCGACATCGCGGTAGATCCGAAATGGTCGAACGATCTCACCTCGCTCGGAAATGGGCGTCAGATAGGATTTCGTTACTTCGGCGTGGGGGACATCGGCGGCGCGCCAGACGTTGCGTCGCTGGAGTGGCTGGAGAAGTCGCTCGCCAATAACAACGGAAAAGTCGAGATCCGCAACACCTCGGCCGATCAGTTGTCGCGCGATCTGACCCCTTCGGAGAAGGCGGCGCTTCCCGTCTACGAGGGGGAGCTGACGATGAAGACCCACGGGGTCGGTTGCTACACCTCGCAAGCGGCGATGAAGCGATTCAACCGCGAGAACGAATTGCTCGCCGACTCGGCGGAGCGGGCAGCGGTGGCGGCCGAGTGGTTGGCCGCGCTTCCCTACCCGTCGGAGAGGCTGCGCAGCGCGTGGATTCGCTTCCTCTGGCACCAGTTTCACGACGATTTGACCGGCACATCCATTCCGCAGGCCTACGAGCTTTCGTGGAATGACGAGTTGGTGTCGGCAAACCAATTCGCCGGGGTGCTCACCAGTTCCACCGCGGCGGTGGGCAGCCAGCTCGACACTCAGGGCAAGGGCATTCCGCTCATTATCTACAATCCACTGTCCGCCAGCCGCCGCGATCAGGTGGAAGCAACGGTCCGATTCCCCGGTTCCGCTCCAGCCGCCGTTCGGGTCATCGATCGAGCGACCGACCAGGAGGTGTTGGCCCAGGTTCTGGAGAGGCACGGAAACCAGGCGCGGATCCTGTTCCTCGCCGAGGTGCCATCGGTCGGATTCAAGGTCTTCGAGGTCAGGTCGGGACCGTCGAAGGGCGTACCCTCGTCGCTCAAAGTGACCCAGTCTTCGCTGGAGAACGCGCGCTATCTGGCAAAAATAGATTCCAACGGGGATTTGTCATCCATTGTCGACAAGGAAACGAGCCAGGAGCTGTTGAGGGCGCCGATCCGGCTCGAGCTCAGGGACAATCCGTCGCCGGACAAGCCGGCCTGGCGGATTCTCTATGACACCGTGAATGCGCCGCCGCGCGAGTACGTGACCGCACCGCGGTTTCGAATCGTCGAGCGAGGGCCCGCGCGCGCCGCGGTGGAAGTCATCCGACGGGCCGCCGGCTCGACGTTCGTCCAGCGAATCAGGTTGGCCGAGGGCGGCGATCGCCTGGAGGTGGAAAATCTGGTCGATTGGAAGTCACCCAACACACTCCTCAAGGCGGCGTTTCCGTTCACCGCATCCAATCCCAAGGCGACCTACGATCTCGACCTTGGCACCATCGCGCGCGGCAATAACACCGCCGATCACTACGAGGTGCCCGCGCAGAAGTGGGCGGACCTCACCGACGCCGGCGGGGCGTTCGGCGCGGCGATTCTCAACGACAGCAAATACGGTTGGGACAAACCCGCCGATGACGTCCTTCGCCTGACGTTGATCCACACCGCGCGGGGGAAGGCATACCCTTACCAAAGCAGCAATGACCTCGGACATCATCGGTTCATCTATGCCGTTGCCGGGCACCGGGGAGATTGGAGATCCGGACGCGTTCCTGCCCGGGCGGCGGCCCTCAACCAGCCGCTCGTTGCGTTTCAGACCACGCCCCATGCAGGCAGCCTTGGCCGCAGCTTCTCCCTGCTCTCCCTCGACGACGCAAGCGGAGAGGTCGCGGTGCGAGCGTTGAAGAAGGCAGAAGATGGCGAGGAGATCGTGCTGCGTGTCCAGGAGCAATATGGCAGGGCGGTACAGGCGCGGGTTCGCTTCGCCGGGGAGCTGAAAGAGGCGAGGGAGATCAACGCGGCCGAAGAGGCGGTGGGATCCTTCGCGCCCTCCGGAGCGGAGCTGGGGGTGGACTTAAAGCCTTATCAACCGCGCACATTCGCTCTGAGGCTTTCGCCGCGCCCCGGGGCGTCCGCTCCGCTCGCTGCGGCGCCGCTGGATCTCCGCTTCAACCTCGATGGCGTCTCCACCGATGCAAACCGGGCGGATGGCGACTTCGACGGCAAGGGACAGTCGCTCGCCGGCGAGCTTCTACCACAAGAGCTGATGCTCGACGGGATCCCCTTCAAGCTCGGTTCGAGCGAACCGGGCGGGAAAAACGTGCTCGTCCCCAACGGGCAGGTGCTTTCAATTCCGAAGGGTTCGTATGATCGGTTGTACGTTCTCGCGGCCGCGGTCGGTGGCGATGCCTCAATGACCCTGAGCATCGGTGGTCCTTTTCGTCCGCGTCGGGTACCGATCACCGTTCGCGAATGGCAGGGTCCCGTCGGTCAGTGGGACAGCCGGCTGAAAGACTCCCGACTGCTTCGGGAAGTCGTCGTCCCATCGCAAAGTCCCCGGCAGTCATGGACCGCGGAGGCAATCAAATCGGACATGAACGTTGAGTTCGACCCGGCTACCGGCATCGTCACGGGGATCGACCGCATCCGCCGGGGATTCGTCAAGCGCGACGAGATCGCCTGGGTCGGAACACACCGCCACTCGCCCGAAGGCAACCAGATCTACATTCCGAGCTACGTGTTCGTCCATGGAATTGACCTTCCCCCCGGCGCGACCGAAGTCCGCCTACCGGGCAACGAGCGCGTGAGAGTCTTCGCGATCACCGCAGCGCGTGGACCGCACCCGGTCAGTCCGGCGGGAGAGCTATACGCGCTCGATCTGCCCGAACCGAGCCAGACCCGTCCCGCTCGGCTTGGCAGGCCTCGCCCGGGGTCCTCGAGCAGAAACATCCAATCGCCAGCCCCATGACACCGTGCGATGCGGATCAGATTTGCGCGCCGATTTCAATTGTTTTGTTTTGATACAGACGATGCGTTGCTCTCACGTCAATAGGTCTCCCCATGCGGGCGCTGCTTTTTCTTGAATTGAACGTCGCCTGTTGAGCTGCAAGCAACGCGCCAGCTTTTGGGCGAGTCGAGCATATTTCGCGGACAAGTCAATGGCAGAGCTTTGAGCTTGACAGGCATCTTGCTCCCCGATACCTCCCTTGCTTCTCCCGAGGGGGTCGCCGAATGCAACATTTCAGTCGCAGGTCTCCTGTAGCCATCGGTTTGCTTGCGGCAATTCTGCCCTTGGCTGCCTTGTTCCTTGGCTGTGGGCAGACCCGTGAACCGGCAGTTGCCCAGCGGCGGCAACTCGGTCTTCAGATCGACGTACTGACCTGGCACAACGACAACGCCCTCACGGGTTTGAATCCGAACGAGGCGCTTCTCAGTCCGACCAACGTAAACGCGACCGATTTTGGCCAGCTCTTCTCTTATGCGCTGGACGGCTATGCCTACGCTCAGCCGCTGTACATGTCAGGTCTGGAAATCCCCGGCCAGGGAACGCGCAACGTTGTTTTTGTCGCCACCCAGCACGACAGCGTCTATGCATTCGATGCGAACGGATCGGCCCCCGGCATCCTCTGGCAACGCAGCTTCATCGACCCCGCCGCGGGCATCACCACGGTTCCTACCGCGGACGTGATTTCTCGCGACATCGTGCCGGAGATCGGCATCACCGGAACTCCGGTCATCGATGGAAGCACCGGGGTGATCTATCTGGTGGCCAAGACGAAGGAGATGGTCGATGGGGTCGCCCATTACGTTCAGCGGCTGCATGCGCTGGATGTCGTGACGGGTCTCGATGTCCTTCCGCCGACCGTCCTTGGAAACACGACTTTCGTCGCCGGCATCTACACGAATGAAACACCGATCCTGGTCTGCGGCCGAGGCGACGGGAGTGAAGCGAGTGAGAAATGCCCTGACGGAAGGGTCGTGAAGTTCAACGCGATGCGACAGCTCAACCGTTCCGCGCTGACTCTCTCCGGAGACCGGATCTACATCGCCTGGGCATCGCACGGCGACAATCGTCCGTATCACGGCTGGATCGCTGCCTTCAACAAGAGCAGCCTGGCCCTCGAAGCGCTCTACAATACGACGCCCAATGGCCGATGGGGCGGCATCTGGCAGAGCGGGGCGGGGGTCGCCGTCGACTCCGAAGCCAACCTCTATTTTCCCACCGGGAACGGAACATTTTCCCGGACTCCGGCCGACCCGTGTCAGTTTACCTTACCGCCGTGCGATCCGGCCTATGGCGACAGCGTGGTCAAGCTCTCTTCGGATGCGACCTTGGTCGACCACTTCACGCCCTACAATCAGGCCGCCCTCGAATCGGTCGATCAAGATCTCGGCTCGGGCGGAACGATGCTGCTACCAGATCAACCCGGCGAGCATCCCCACTTGATGGTGGAGACGGGGAAGCAGGGTCGAATTTATCTCATCGACCGGGACGACATGGGCGGGTACCGGCGCTGCGGTCCTCTTTGTGATGACGTGGTCCAGATCGTCAACAACGGCATCACCGGAGTACACAGCACTCCTGCCTTCTTTGACAATCGAGTCTATTACCAGGGCTCGGGTGATGTGATGAAGGCGTTCCGGGTGGTCAACGGTTTGTTGCAGACACCGCCCGATCAATCGACCACCCGTTTTGGCTTTCCAGGTTCCAGCGCCAGCATTTCTGCCCTGGGAGCGGACAACGGCATTGTCTGGGCGCTGCAGACCGACGCGTACGGGAGCGCCGGCGCTTCCATCCTCCACGCATATGCGGCGACGAACCTCGCCAACGAGCTTTTCAACAGCAGTCAGACCGGCCTTCGCGATCAAGCCGGCCGGGCGACCAAATTTACCATCTCGACGATTGCCAACGGCAAAGTCTATGTTGGCTCGGCAAACCGCCTGAACGTGTTTGGCCTGTTTCCGCTGCACCAGGCACCTCCCGAGGCGCCGCCTTCAGACCTCACCGGCTCGAGCCCCACTTACTTTCAGGCGTCCTTGTCGTGGGTCAACCAGACGACCACCGCCACCGGGATCAAGATCGAGCGCTCGACCGATGGAAAGACTTTCGTCCAGGTGAACACGGTCCCGCGCGACGTGACCAGCTATACCGACGGCGGTCTGCGAGGCAGCAGCGTGTATTTCTACCGGGTTCGGGCGACCAATCAGATTGGCGATTCCCCCTACTCCAACGTGGCCACGGTCAGAACGCGCGTTCAACCGCCCTTTCTGTCTGCGGACCCCTGCGTGGATATGGTCAACCTCGCCTGGAATCCAACCGCCGATGGCCGGTATGACATCGAGCGATCGCTGGATGGGACGAAGTTCGAAACCATCGGGAGCGTGCCGGCGGGCGTGACCACCTTCCAGGACAGCGCTCTTGCCCAGGGAACGTATGTCTATCGGATCGAGGCATTTGCTTCCGGCGGCGACTCGAGCCTCTCCAATGAGATCACGCTCACCCTCGGACCGATCATGCTCGACCACTCCAAGGGATTCGACCGCCATGCGGAGCTCCAGGAGAACGGCAGCGCGCGGTTCACCACCGAGGGGGTCGCCAGCTTGAACAACGCGCCCGGCCAAAGGGGCAGCTTCTTCACCACGCAGCGCGTGGGCATCCGGCGTTTTCAAACCAGTTTCACCATCCGGCTCCACGAGGGGACGGACCCAAGGTCTGACGGCTTGACCTTTACCATTCAAAATGTCGGCCCGACCGCGCTGGGCCCCAACGGGGGTGGGCTAGGCTACGGTGCGGATCGCATTCCCGAGACGCCGGCCCCGGGCGGAACCGAAAGGGGTATCCGCAACAGCGTGGCGATCAAGCTCGACCTGCACGACAATTCCGGCGAGGGACCCAATTCGACGGGTATCTTCACCGACGGCCGCTCTCCCACCGTCCGATCCCCGGGGCTTCCCCCGGAAATTCCCGATCTCTCCGTCGATCTGCGGGGAACGGGGATCGAGCTGCAAAGTCAGAGCATCAAGAGCGTGGAGTTGACCTACGACGGAACCGAGCTGACCGAGACCATCACCGACCTGGAGGATCCCACCCTGAAGTTCACCACTTCCTACCTGGTGGACATTCCGAGCTTCGTTGGGGGGGACGCTGCGTTTGTCGGCTTCACCGGCGCAACCGGCAGTACCTGGTCGATCCAGGACGTTCTCACCTGGAGCTTCGAAGAGCAGAAGGCCGAGGATCTTCCGCCTCGGCGGCCGTCCGATGTTCGCGTCACCCGCGTCGAGCGCTACGATGCCGATCACTCCAACATCACCGTCGGCTGGCAGTGCAATGCCTACGCCGCGATCACGGGCTTTTCGATCGAGCGGTCGGACGATGGCACCCAGTTCACGGAAGTCGACCGGGTCAGTGCGACAACCACCCGCTTCACCGACCAGGCCCTGGCGGGTGGGTCCTATTACTATCGCGCGCGCTCCCTCACCGGCAAAGGTGAGTCGGCTCCATCAATCGCAGACAGCGTGCTCATCGGCGGCGGAGACAATCCCACGGTGGTTGATCATTCCGCAGGGTTCGACAATCACAGCGATCTCACCGCCAATGGAAACGCGAGGTATGTGGGTACTTTCGCCGAGCTGACGACCAATCCAAGCCACGGTGCTTCGGGGACCTTCTTTCTCAACAACCGCGTGCCCATCTCGTCTTTCAGCACGACATTTACGATGCGACTGTTTCCGGCCACTGCCGACGGGATGACGTTTACCCTCCAGGGGAACAGCCCGACGGCGATCGGACTGCGCGCCGATGGTCTCGGCTACGAGCAGATTAGGAACAGCGTGGCGATAAAGTTCCAGCTGTTCGACAACGAGGGCTCGGGCCCGAACGCGACGGGAATATTCACCGACGGACGGCATCCCTCGGTCCGTGCTCCGGGGATTTCGGACGATATTCCTGACGTGTCGGTCGATCTCCGGCCGACGCAGATCGATCTTCACAGCGGACACATTTTCAGCGTCGACGTTTCCTATGACGGTTCCACGCTGGAGGTGACGATCACCGATACGACCACGCTGGCGACGGCGTCCCAAGCCTATCGCGTGGATCTGGGTCGGTTCCTCGGCGGAGACTTCGCCTATCTGGGTTTTACCGGTGGCACCGGAGGACTCTCCGCCACCCAGGACATCCAGACCTGGATTTTCCGCGACCGGATCAAATGAGCCCATGAAGCGCTGGCTCTGGCTGCTCTTGGCGTGCGTTGTCGGGGGATTTCTCTTCGGCGGACTCCGGGCGGATAAGACTGCCGCATTGTCGGCCGGATCAGACCCGGCGATCCTTTCCACCGAAGAGATGGCTCCGGAAGCGGTCAGCCGGCATCCGGTTGGCTCGAATGTCTTGGGAGTCGCCCGGCACCTGGGGGAATGGGTCAGCCGCGGGCCGAAGAACTACGGAGGCAAGGTTCACGATCTGGCCGTCCACCCCACCGACGAAAACATCGTCTACGCCGCATACGGCTGCTACTCCGACTTGCACTCGACCAATGGAACCGGCTCCGGCCTCTGGCGCTCGCGGAATGGCGGGAATTCGTGGCAGCCGCTGATTTCCGCGGCGGAAGACCCCTGCGTTCTTTCGGTGGACGTGCATCCGGCGCAACCCGACCTGGTGGTCGCCGGGCTTCGCGGAACGCCTTTGAACCTTCACCCGGGCGATGTGCGGCTGTCCCGCGACGGAGGTGAGAGCTGGGTGTCGATCGGACCGCCATCGGCGAAGGCCCCTCCGCTTCACGTCTTTGCCGTCAAGTTCGACATCGTCGATCCGGATACGATTTATGCCGCAACCCACCAGGGTTTGTTCAAAACAGCCAATGCCGGTCAGGATTGGACGAAGGTGCTCGACTATTCGGGGACTGGTTTCTGGCCGGACGCTCCTTCCCTGGCAAGACATCCCACCGACCGCAACACGCTTCTCCTCGCGGTCCGGACGCTGGGCATCCAGCGAACCGGCGATGGGGGAAATACCTGGGACCGCGTGGATGGGAAGATGGATCAGAGCGAGCCGATCACCGTGCTGGCCTGGGCGCCCACCAACCCGAACATCGTCTACGCGGAGCGGATCTCACCCGTCCGCGATTCCGCGGGCCATCACATCCAGATGTTCACCTATCGGTCGGATGACGCCGGGCTGAGTTGGACGCCCACCGCGCCGATCAACGCGCGGCACCAGAGTCGTTATGACATGAGCATCGCGGTCGATCCGGGGGACGAGAATCGCGTCATTGTGGGCAACTCGTCGATGGTTTATTCGACGGATGGCTTGCGTACCACCCGCTCCTCCCCGCGCGCTCCTCACGCCGATCAGTTGATGACTGTCTTTGCGATTTCCAATCCGAACGTTGTCTACAACGGCAACGACGGCGGACTCTGGAAGAGCATCGACCGAGGCGTCACCTGGAAACGCGCCGATCGGGGCGTTCTGACGAACCACGTTTCCAGCTTCGCCGTCTATCCGAAAACCGGAGTGATCAATTTGTCCGCCGCCGACTACGGCGCGATCGCCTACGACCCCCAGGATCCTCAAGGGAACGGCTGGCACAACTCGGATTGCGGCAACGAGTACCGATCGAATTACATCAACCCGAACGACCCCGAGCGCGCCTACTACGGTGGCGGAGGAACGACGCCCTTGACGTTGGTGGGCAACGCATCCCGCGACTGCCAGGACATCGACCCGGCCCCTTCCGAAAGCCGCGCCGGACACATTCCAATGGCCTTCGATCCGAACGATTCCAATGTCATCTACGCCGGGTTGGGCCACGTCTGGAAGTCGGCCGATGGGGGCGCGACCTGGACGAGCATCGGGATCGAGGAAG
>WNFJ01137476.1_pt2 | contig 14409 bp, 12 predicted proteins | sample 5400461 | NCBI WGS metagenome assembly WNFJ01 (sample SAMN13153349, study PRJNA577476) | soil metagenome | isolation source: 115 cm saprolite on Douglas fir-dominated hillslope | place: USA:California | collected 2013-09-17 | reverse complement strand
CTGTTCATCTGATAAATGCGCGAACCTTATGAAGGCACGCCGTTTTCGCGCGCGCCGTAAAAACTCATATTGATAGCAAAACTCACGTTTCCAACAGAACCGAACTAGAGACCTCTTGCATCATCGCCCCACTGCAGCGCAGTGCGATGGCGACGCCGTGCGAGCCGTGACCCTCCAGGATGAGCAGAGCGGCGACCAGGTGGTTATTCATGCGCCGTTTGTGCTTGATGCCACAGAGTTGGGGGACCTGTTGCTCCTGGCAAACGTTGAACATGTGATCGGGGCTGAGAGCCAGGCTCAGACCGGTGAATTGCATGCCGGAGCGGGGGAGCCACAGCCGCTGAATCAGCAAGCCATCACCTGGTGTTTCGCCATGGATTATTTCCCCGGTGAGGATCATACCATCCCCAAACCGGAGGACTATGAGTTCTGGCGTCGTTATCAGGCCGATTTCTGGCCCGGTCCTCAGCTTGGCTGGGTCGATACTCATCCTGAGCCGCTGGAGACGCGCTTTCGCCCCGCCCGTATGCTGATGATCTCTGGCACTACCGGCGTATCTTCTATCGCAAGCACTATCCTGACGGCCTGTATCCCAGCGATATTACACTGGTGAACTGGCCGCAGAACGACTACTGGCTAGGACCGCTAACCGGTGTCTCTGAAGAGGAGAAACAAAAACACCCGCGGGCAGCGAAACAGCTCAGCCTCTCTCTGCTGTACTGGATGCAAACGCAGGCGCCCAGGCTCGACGGTGGCTCCGGCTATCCTGGCCTACGACTCCGGCACGATGTTGTAGGGACGCGGGACAGCTTGGCAAAACAGGTGTACATCCGCGAGAGCCGACGCATCAAGGCGCAATACACGGTATTGGAGCAGCACGTAGGCGTCGAGGCACGCAGACCACTTGTAGGTGCGCAGCTCTTCCCCGACAGCGTAGGCATTGGCAGCTACCGGATCGATCTGCATCCCAGCACAGCCCTGCGCACCTATATCGATGTAAGTTGCTGGCCCTTCCAGATCCCCCTGGGAGCTCTGCTACCCGTGCGCGTGGAAAACCTCTTGCCGAGCTGTAAAAACCTGGGCCTCACCCATATTACCAACGGCTGTTACCGCCTCCATCCTGTCGAATGGAACATCGGCGAGGCATCAGGAGCTCTGGCGGCCTATTGCCTGTCGAAGAAGCTGGCTCCCACGCAGGTGCGCAACACACCACAACACCTGGCCGATTTCCAGGCCATGCTCACTTCGGTCCTGGGCTTTGAGCTGGCCTGGGATGAGACCGTGCGTGTGGTAAGCGTCTAGGGTTCTTTTGCAAAAAGATGGAGACGACCAATTGACTCTTCGCTAATGTTTCTGTGACGATGCTATAGACTTGCTCGACCTCTACAGGAGGCACAGGATGTAGGCTCAGCATCATCTCCTTCGATAACTTCCTCTGTTATTTTCTGTCGCACCCTCATGAACTGCGAGAGAACCTCTGGCTGGCTCAGGAGAGGATGCCAGGCATACTCCTCATAAAGGTTACAGGTGGGGAAATAGAGTCCACAGCCATTCTCAAAAACGGCTGGGAATGTGCCCGAAATAATTTGTGAGATTGCTTCAACGAAAGCATGCTGGCGTCCACTGCATACAGTAATAAATGGGATGGGGTTATCTTATCGTGCGAGTTGGTTCGCTGCCTTCATCCAGCTCAAGGCTTCGAGGTCATATGTATGCTCATTCAGATTGAGGCAACCTTCGATATCAGAAACAACGAGTTTAATCTTCTTGCTTTCTCTCTCGACAGGAATAGATGCCGACTCTGCTAATTCAGCCGTTCTGATCGTGTCCATTTGATCCTTTCTCGTTCTGCTGGTATCCTGTATTGCGATACTGTATTGCTCCCATGTTGGCTTATCAAATGATCCGTTGCCAATAGTTCTCACCCGCTGGCTAGTGCCACTAACACTAGCTAGTACCCCTAATGGCTTGCATTTTAATACAGATTACCTCTAAACATGTCTATAGACATACCTTACTTCCCATATCACCTCTATTATTAACCGTAAAATCTTTTAAAAAAAGAATTATTTGGCGGGGGAAAACTTGACCACGATAGAAATCTGACATTTTCACAGGAAAATCACGTTAAATACTTGACATGTCAGAATATATTCGGTACACTCTTCACAGAAGTTGAAATATAGGGATGTGGTAGGCCGACGTAGAGTGTTTCCGTTGTGAGGAGATAGGTTATGCCAGACGGAGATAGAATAGACGTAAATCTTGCCCCAAGGTACCACAAAGTTTATAAGCAACTATGTGAAGAGCATTTTAGCGAAGAGGATCTAGGACAGGAAGTACTGCTTCCTGTCAAGGAAGAGCTTCAAAAACAGGGCCACCAGATCATCCCCCTTATTGATAATTTTGCAGCTAGATGCGATCAGATAGTAGAAGAGCTTGAAAATGGGAATGAGATTAACTGGGACAAAGAAGCTCTTCTGATAGAAAAGCTGGCGCAGCAAATATATGCGACAAAGACGGCTAAAGATTTAGCTATGGAGGCTTGTAAGGTTCTGTTACAGAATATTCGCTATGGTGCGCACGACCTCAACTTTCCTATAGAGCTTATGCGAACTTATATGTGGAAGTTATATGAAGCGAAATTTCAGGCCAGAGTACTTCTCACAAAAGATTATTATAATGGTGCTGCTGAGTCATATGTTCGTGAAAGGTTAGAGGGTATGCGGGAGTATGTTTGGAACAATCTGATAGTATATGCTAAACAGGCAATATACCATAAAAATTTTGATTCATTGCGTCGTCCTCCACGGCATGGACAGAAATTTGATTTGAATCATTTAGATGACGTTCTTGGTTAAGGATATAGGAGGATGTGAGATGAGCCCATTAGACTACTCGTATACTTTTAGTGATATAACAGAACGATTCTGCCAGGTAAAAATTATTGACCATAATAAAGGTCAAGCAAAAGGTCCAATACAGGTAGCTATCAGAGATAACTCTCTGTTGGCTAACGCAAATAAGCGAGTTCCCTCTCTAATTGCTGATTTAATGGACGTTGCAATTGCAATATCATTGGCGGATCGTATGTCGATTCGGAGATACGATATGCCATGTAGGATTAAGGTTGACTTACCCGTCAGACAACTAGAAATACTAAGTAGGCCAGATATTCAAGAAAGATTTCAAGATATCTTGTATTGGTTTACAGGTGATGTCTGGTCTATCAATTTTACTAAACATTTAGGGCATAATCGAATATCAGAAATGCAACTTTCCTTTATCGAAGGTGACGAATATTTAACAACTGTGGCTTTATGGAGTGGAGGCCTTGATGCGTTGGCAGGGGTGTATTATCAGTTATCGTTAAATTCAACAGACCACTATACTTTGTTCAGTACCGGCAGTAATTTTATGATACATAAAGTCCAAAGAGATGTTGCTTCTGTTATCAAAGATATGTTCCCTAATCGTACTCAACTCATTCAAATCCCGTTTCTCTTAAGTAAAACCCGATTTTACGCTAAAGATTCTGATTTGCGCACGCGAGGATTTGTCTTCATCCTCTTGGGTTCAGCTTGCGCTTATCTGTTAGGGCAAAGTTCATTAGATGTTTACGAAAATGGCGTGGGAGCAATTAATCTGCCTTTTACAAGGGCAGAAGTTGGGTTAGATCATTCTCGATCTGTCCATCCTTTATCTTTGTACAACATGAGTGAACTGCTATCAAAACTCTTTGAAAGGCCATTCTCTATACATAATCCATTCCTATTCAAAACGAAAGCACAAATGTGCGGTTCTCTATCTTTGAACGGTGCTACTGATTTGATATTTCGAACAGTAAGTTGTGATCGTCGTCATCGAAAGAAACCATCGCAATGTGGCTACTGCTCGTCTTGTCTCTTGAGACGTCAAGCACTTGCAGCTCAAGGGATTATAGATAAAACCAAATATGTGATTACTTCCCCATCTAGTGGGCGACGAAAGTCACCAGAAGATAGTTTACCTTTACGAGCAATGCTTTCTCAAGTTGAAGATTTGCGCATTTTGCTTAATCAGGCAGATCCTTGGCAAAGCTTGTCTGATAGTTATTCATGGTTACGCGAAATCATAGATAGGACTTGTGAAAAAGAAGGGTTGACCAGGCAAGAAATGAGTATGCAGCTTATTCATATGTATAAGAGTTATGTTAGTGAGTGGGACGTAGCCAAGCATTTTATTGAGCCAGGATTATTGAGCTATGAAGAAACTGTTGCAGGGTAGTTCATCTATCCACAGTTTATTTGAAGGAGGGGAAAATGGATAAAAATATCCTAGATGTAATCGATATGAGCGAACTGGGGCGTGAGCTTCAGCAAGCACGGGTAAGATGTGGGTTGACCCAAGAAGATGCTGCTAAGATTATAGAGGTAGCTCGTACCACTCTTACGGCTATTGAAAAGGGAGATCGTCGTATAAAAGCGGATGAATTGGTGAAGCTGGCTCATGCTTACGGCCACTCAGTAAGCGATTTTGTGCGTCCTCGTCCTAAAGTTGCGATATCTCAGCCTCAATTTCGTGGCCCTTCTCTACGATCTCCAGAGGATACAGAGAAAGTTGAGCCCTTTGTCGAAAAGCTAAAGCAGCTAGCGCTTAACTACTTCGAGCTCGAAGAAATCACACGTATGCCTCTTACACGCAAATATCCACCACAATATGAAATAGAAGGATTAGAAGTAGAAGAGGCTGCGGAAACTGTTGCGATAGAAGAGCGTCATCGCTTAGGTTTAGGTGACGAGCCTATCACTAAGATTTTACGAGACATCTTGGAGCAAGATGTTGGTCTCAGAATTTTCTATATCCCTATACAACCAGCAAAATTTTCAGCCATATATCTATTTGATCATCAAATAGGTGGTTGTATTGCAATTAATTCTAATCACCCTGAAGAACGTCGTCGCTGGTCTTTGGCTCATGATTATGGTCACTTTTTAGTACATCGACATAAGCCAACTGCGGATATTGAGGATCATTACCGGCGTAAACCGGGAAGTGAGCGATTTGCAGATGATTTTGCGCTCTATTTTCTGATGCCAACAAGTGGTTTGATAAGACGCATCAAAGATATACGCAGAACCAAAAATGGTATTACACTAGGCGATGTATGTACTTTGGCCACGTACTATGGAGTTTCGATGGCTGCTATGACATTGCGTCTTGAAGGCATGAAGGTACTTCCCACGGGTATAGGGGATCAAATAAAAAAGGGGGGATTTAAGTTTCGAGAAGCACAAGAAAAACTAGGACTAGTAGCTATTCCTTCTAGAGATGAAGAGCTTCCTTCACGTTATCAGTATCTTGCTTTTGAGTCATTTATAAAAGGTTTTATCACTGAAGGAATGTTTGCTAGATTCCTCGGAATAGATCGACTCGATGCAAGGCATCTAGCAGAAATATTACAGCATCAAACAGAAGAAGTAACAGATAAAGCAATCATTGATGAGAGTATAGATAGACTGCCAGGCACTTTGGAGGATGAGGGGTGAAAGAAATCATATTCTGTCATGAGTGCATCATTCTGGATGCAAGTCTTGTTATCAATTTGTGTGCCTCCGGCAAGATGCTAGAGATTCTAAAAGCTATACCAAGTAGAGTTGCTGTTTCGGACTATGTGGCCGATAGAGAGGTATTGAAGGTTTATACAGGCCCCGATGGTGATGAAATGCGAACCAAAGCATCTGTTAATCTACGTCCATATATTGACAGTAATCTTCTGGCGGTTGTCTCACCAAATAGCGAGGACGAATACTTGGATTATGTTAACTTTGCATCTGAACTTGACGATGGTGAGGCTCTTACAGGAGCTATAGCAAAACATCGTAATTGGAGCATTGGCATCGACGAGAGAAAGGGTACCTCGTTTTTTACTAGAGAAACCCAGCAGTTGCAGTTAGTGACGACTCCCGACTTAATAAAGCATTGGGCTGACACCGATAACTCATCTCTGAGTATATTAGAGACAATTATAAGAAATAGAGAGAGACGGGCGAGATATCATCCCAATAGTGAGCATCCTCTCTATACCTGGTGGAACAATTGTGGAAACTTCTATTGTCGGGAATATTAGTGAACCTACCAGAGATTTTGAGAGAGAAAGGATACCCTAGATATATGCTTTGCAAGCACATATTTGCTGTTAAAAAATAAAGGTTAAGGTGTCGAACATCAGGTATTTACAGGCCTTTGCCCTCAACATTTTGCTTTGAAAGCGAAACCACTTGAGACCCAACTTTAACCTGAACGAAATAGCATTGAGAAATTTTACTAATAGAACTCTCGTTCTATATTTACGAGAAATTCATCAGTATAGATGAACACGAATAAACCGTGACATATTTTATACTCTTGATATAAGACGGGAAACCCATTATACTATAGTTTAATGGAAATAGAAAGGAACATTTCATGTCTGCGCTACCAACACAAGAACCAAAAGAAGCTATCAAAATCTTTTGTTCTTATGCTCCCGAAGACTCGCAACGACGAGCTACGCTAGAGAAACATTTAAGCGCTTTGTTAAAACAAGGCGAAATCATAGTTTGGCACAACCGCAACATTAGTGCTGGTCAGGATTGGAAACGCGAAATTGACAAACATCTAAATACTTCTCGTATCATTCTGCTACTCATCAGCAAAGATTTCATGGCCTCTGATTATTGCTACGGCTATGAAATGCGACGAGCACTTGAAAGAAGAGAAGAGAGAAGTGCTGTCCTTATCCCTATAATCCTTTCTCCCTGTGACTGGGAAGAGCTTCCAATTAGCAAATTTGAAATATTCCCTTCTAACGAAAAACCTGTTGCTCTATGGTCTAATCCAGATGCAGCATACCTAGATATTGCTAAAGCTATTAAAAAAGCAGTTCAATATCTACGGGAGCATGACGAAGAATACAAAATAAACCGATCTAGCACCAAAATTAGATCACTCAGGCCAGACCTCCTGGTCACTCATCCACGAGAAACATCTACCTCAAATCAAGCCACCTCTAGAAGGAGCCCTAAAAATCAAAACAGAAGTAGAAGTAAAACAAAAACCTCTCAAACGCCCATCCAAAGAAATGCTCAATCAGATACATTAACATTTACTCCAAAGCCGAAATCGCTCCCTAAACGGAGTGCCCTAAAGACCCTTATGGCCCCTTACTTCTCACGACGCGAAATAGTCACGTATTATAAAGCTCCTATGGCGATAACTCTTCTCATTTTTGTATTGATTGATGTGTTTGGCTTGACGTTCATTTCGGGAGATATACTCCATTCACAACAACTACCCGCACTCATTTTTGCCATATCTCTTCTCCTCTATCTATGGGGAATATTCAATATAAACCCTCTTGTTGCACTATTTTTAACCATGTTATTTTGGATAGTTTGGTTCTTTATCGGCTTTCACTATCTACCTTCATACCAAATCATAATATTTTTAGGAAGCACAACTTTATCTGTTGTTCGCTTCCTTCTGTTCCGAAACCATAAAAAATATAGAAAATGAATTTGCAGAATACTACCAGGGTTTCAGGCCAAAGTATTTTTGTACATCTAAACGTGGACGGTCACTTACCCCTGAATGCTGAAAGTGTTGTCAGTGTCAAACTCTTGATGTTTAAAACTAATCGGTGGTCTAAAGTCATGCAAATGTCATACCAAATATGGTATGCTAGGACGTAGATTAATTAATTACTCAATTTTGTTGATGGATTAGTTCTAACGTAAACAAGACCAACAGACGCTTGGGCTGCGTTGCAGAATGGAAAAAGGAGTATGGCAAATGGTTCCTCCCAATTGCTACTGCTCTGCATGCGGTGCAGCTAATCAAGCACATGACGCATTTTGCTTCGCCTGTGGACGATCTCTGCCAGCCACTACGCCTTCCCCACAATATCCTATGGCAGGATCAGGAAATAACACCCCCACGAGCCTTCCTCCTCCCAATCTTATACTCAAGCAGCGCTACCATATTGCGAGCCAAGTAGGTAAGGGCGGCTTCGGTGCGGTCTATAAAGCTGAAGATATTCAACTTGGCAATCGGCTTCTGGCTGTCAAGGAAATGAGCCAGTGGGGACTGAATCCACAAGAGATTATTGAAGCTACTGATGCCTTCAAACGTGAGGCACACATGCTGGCCGGTCTGAAACATCCTAACCTCCCCAGCATTTACGACTACTTCAACGAGCTTGGGCGCTGGTACTTAGTGATGGATTTCATCGAAGGCGAAACACTGGAAGAGCATCTCAACAAAGAGAAGGAAGGACATCTCCCATATGAGGAAGTCCTCCAAATTGGCATCCAGCTTTGTACGGTGCTAGGTTATCTGCACACTCGTCAGCCACCCATCATCTTCCGTGATCTCAAGCCTACCAATATCATGCTGATAACCGATGGTCAACTCTACTTGATTGACTTCGGCATCGCTCGCCACTTCAAGCCTGAGCAGACCAAAGATACCATCGCCTTTGGCTCACCTGGGTATGCTGCTCCAGAGCAGTATGGCAAAACGCAATCGACTCCTCGCGCTGACATCTACAGCCTAGGTGTCACGCTCCATCAACTGCTGACAGGAAGTGACCCTTCAGATACTCCTTTCCAATTTGCGCCCCTTCAATTGCAAGGCCAACCTACTCCTCCTGGCCTTGAACCGCTTATCACGCAGATGCTCGACATGAATAAGGACAAAAGACCTGCTAGTATGTTTGTCGTTAAACAGGAACTGCAACGCATTGCCACACAGAAATCTGTATCACCACTGTCGAGCCCTCTACCTCTGACTCAACCAAATATTTCCAGTGCATTTCAGACTACCAAGAAGCCATGGCTGGATGTAGTTAAACAGGAACTGCAACGCATTGCTACACGGAAATCTGTATCACCACTGTCGAGTCCTCTACCCCTGACTCAACCAAATGTTTCCGGTGCATTTCAGACTACCAAGAAGCCATGGCTGGATACTGGCAATGACCTCTATAAAGCAAAGCGCTACCGAGAGGCTCTTTATGCCTGTGAGCAAGCCCTTCAGCTTGATCCCAACAGCGCCTCTATCTACAATTTAAAAGGGAATGTGCTCTGCGATCTCATGTGCTACAAGGATGCTCTTACTGCCTTTGAGCGGGCTATTCAACTTGATTCCAATAGTGCAACTGCTTTTAAGAACAAGGGCTTCATACTTGATAAACTCATGTGCTACCAAGAAGCTCTTGCTGCCTATGAGCAAGCCCTTCAGCTTGATCCCAAAAGTGCTGTTGCCCACGCTAGCAGGGGAAGTATACTTTTTACCCTTAAACGCTACCAAGAAGCTCTTGCTGCCTATGAGCAAGCCCTTCGACTTGATCCTAGCAATGCTGATTTCTACAATAACAAGGGAAGAATGCTCCAAGACCTCAAGCGCTACGAACTGGCCCTTACTTCACTTGAGCAAGCCCTTCGACTTGATCCTAACCTCGCTAGCGCCTACTATAACAAGGGACGTGCACTCGACCATCTTGGAAGAGGAAGAGAAGCTAAGCAAGCCTACGATAGAGCAAAGCAACTTGGCTATGCAAGAATAATCTTGTAAGCTAAAGGATAAGATACTAGTATGAGTTAGTCTCACAAAGGTTCTCTCCGATTTTATATGTCTATAACGAAACAGGAACCATAGCTTTCCAGGGAGTGAACCTTTTAGAGCATTGCACATCTAGAATGACATAAGCTCAGGTATTATCGCCAGATGGAAGTTGCCTAGTGAAGGCAGTCGCGGAGCAGCTCCGTACTCATCTTGGCGGCAATCGACGCAATCTGGTTACGTCTCACTCTAATTGTGCATCCATCAAAAAGGCTCACTCCCTGCACTCACTGTAGGGACGGAGTTCAATCCCATTTTAGATACGCAGAAATGCCAAGTGGCCTGAAACCGTTTTATAGTACTTGGTTTTGTGCATCTTGATTTAATGGCTTGCCATTTGAGCTTTTGCTAATAAGAGGCACAATTGCTAAAGCTACCCTACCAATCTGCTTATGAAGCAGATTCAAGCATATTGTACGCTCACCAAACTGACAGCTGTAAAGTGCGGTCAAGGATTGGCTCTGTCTCACTTTCCGTGATTCCGTGGTGAGAAAGAAGGCTTCTGTTGATGAAGACGCGCTATGAGAGCCAATCGGTATGTTCTCATGTGCAATATATACTCGAGTTTTCACGGAAAGTGAGACAGAGCCAAACAGAAACCGTAATTTACAACAGCAATCTTGACAGTGTTGGCGAATTCAAAAAGTGGGGAAAGATACTGCTAAAACAGAACAATTTTCCTTTTCGGTGGGGAATATCAACCATCTTTCGTGCTTAAAAAAGTGGAACATCCCTTCGAAAGTCGAATTCGCCAACACTGTCAAGATTGACAGCAATCCCCACGGTTTCATACGAATTAGAACGAACAACACCACCTTTTGAGCGTGATCTCACCCTGGAATCTCCCATAAAGATGGGCTTTTCCACAACTGGGTGGAGTCCCACACTGGACGCTTCTGGATGAGCAAGTATCAGCTAAACGCCCTTCTGGCCCTGTTCCGTTCTCTACCTTCTGCTTACAAAAATTTGCTGTACAGCTATTTTGACAGCAAAAGGCTCAAAATCTGGTCAAGTTTTTAGATAAAGAAGACCTGACCGATTCACATATCATCTCGAGCATAAAGTCCCTGCATGAGACCAAATTATTTCTGTTTGGACTCAAAAATACCTTTCTTCCATTTTGCATGTGCAATATGAACTCTGATAAGGAGTCTGCTAAGGTTTTTGAAGAAGATAGCTTAGCTCCTTCGATTCCTTCATGCTACCTCACTATTGACATTCCATGAGAAAATAATAACAATTGAATAGTACAGCTTCACATTAGAAATATACATCTTTGATACAGCAAACGTCCTTTAGCTCAGTTCCGAGTCAAATTTAAGAATATAGAAGCACTAGACTCTCTCTAGTCGGCATGTCTGCAATAAGACAAAGAAGGGAAGGGTTATATGGGCGAACGACTTACTCCCCCGTTTGTCTTTGTTTCCTACTCACGTGATGATAGCGAATTCGTCACTCGTTTGAAAATGGACCTTATGGCTAAAGGAATTACTACTTGGGTCGACCAGGGAGGAATACTGCCAGGCACTCCTGATTGGGAAGAAGCAATACGTATAGCAATCCATGAAGCTTATGCTGTATTGTTTATTGCTTCTCCGAAAGCGCGAAGTTCCCGCTATGTCAAGGATGAACTTCGAATTGCTGAAGCATCTGAACGCCCAATCTATCCTATATGGGTGATGGGGAACCAGTGGATTGAGGCAGTTCCTCTGGGGTTTGGGGGAACTCAGTATATTGATGCTCGTGAAGGAAATTATGAAAGAGCATTGAATACCATTGTAGCAGTACTAAGCAATAATTCGAAGGCGTCTTCCAAAACTACAGATGGAATCTCTTTCTCTCCTCTACCTTCTCACAAAGCCCTTTCAGATAACAGTTCTCATTTATTCCCGCAAATTATCACGCGACGGTCAGCTTTAGTGATCGTTGCAGGACTAATTATCGGAAGTGTTGGTGTGACTTGGTGGCAACTATCCCAGCCTAAACAGCATTTGAACGAGGGCTATTCCACGCCTCTAACCACCTATCGTGGCCATTCTGGATCAGTATGGCGTGTAACATGGTCACCTGATGGCAGACGGATTGCCTCTGGCGGTGGTGATAAAACAGTGCAAGTCTGGTATGCTTATTCTGGGCGTCCTTTCTATACTTACACCGGCCATGGCTCTCATAATGTACGAGGTATAGCATGGTCTCCAGACAGTACGTACATAGCTTCGGCAGGTGATGACAAGGCCGTGCAGGTTTGGGATGTGTCAACTGGGAAGCGCCTCATTACATACTCGGGTCATTCAAGTTTCGTGTGGGATGTAGCTTGGTCTCCTGATGGCACTCGTATTGCTTCGGCAAGTTGGGATAAAACTGTTCACGTCTGGAATGCTAAGACAGGACAACACATCTTTACCTATCGTGGTCACACTGATACCGTACGAAGCGTGGCTTGGTCTCCAGATAGTACACGTATTGTCTCCGCAAGTCGAGATCTGTTAGTGCAAGTCTGGGAAGCTAATACGGGGAAACATGTTACTACATATGGAGGACATCCTACCGATACATTACTCGCCGTGGCCTGGTCACCTAAGGGAACATTTATTGCCTCAGGAGGCTGGGATAAGACCGTCCAAGTCTGGGAGGCACTTACAGGAAACCATGTCTACACATACTTTGGCCACTCTAGTGCAGTGCTTGGCGTCTCCTGGTCTCCAGACGGTACACGTCTTGCTTCAGCCGGTTGGGATAAGACCGTCCAAGTCTGGGAGGCACTTACAGGAAACCATGTCTACAAATATCAAGGTCATTCAAACAAAGTATATAGTGTTACGTGGTCACCTGATGAAAAATATCTTGCCTCAGGCAGTGAAGATAAGACGGTGCAAGTATGGCAGCCTTAGCAGGCTCAGAGCTTACTGAGGCTATTACAAGAGACAATACAGAAGACCCAGACTCCTTTTACAAGAGAAAATATCGCGTAAGCAATTTTGAACTTACTACTCCTTTTCTTTCTACATCCGCTGCTCTACATAATGTCTCTTCTAGGTGTACATTGTAGGCTTTGTTAAATTTCATGTTTCCCATCTATTTGGAATGATTGAGGCTAAATCACAAAAAAGAGCCATAGAAGATGACAAGGTCTTTTTAGTAACTCACACGTAGATAATGCTGTGAATCGCTTTCTTGTGTCTGTTAGAAGTTTGAGCTGATTATGACACGAAGAGGAGAAAAGCTGTGATGAAGATGAGATGTATCTTGTACATAATAGCAATGGATTTTCTACTGTGTCTATCGTTGATAGCCTGCGGCAGTAACTCGTCTTCTGGAGGTACATCCACTAATACTCCGACGCCGACTATCGATCAAGCTGTGGGGATAACAGCTACGCCGACCGCTAATCAAGCCACACCTACGTCAACCCCGACTATTGATCAAGCTACGTCAACCCCGACTATTGATCAAGCTCAAGCTACATCAACACCACCAACACCTATAATTACTCCAACTCAATTAAGTCCAGGTACCTGTACTCTGACAGGAACTGGCTGGGATTGTTCTGTAATCCTTTCAGGTCAAATACCTTTATATTGGTCTGTAACTAGCCCTGATTTACCTGCTGCTGATATCACATTTAACCCATCGTCTGGAACACTTTCTGCCGACAATCAATATCAGCAAAAGGTAACTATCTCTATAGTGAGTGCCGACTGTCAGAGTGGCACTGGTGGCACGTTCGTCTTCTCCTTCTCAGGAGGAGCTCGTGAAGCCAGAGTCTCATGGAGTTGCAGTTGAGAAGATAGATTTTGGGGATCTCGCGACAGTAAACACTACCTACCAAGAATGAGACTCGTGAGCATATGCGGAGCTAGAACAGGGAATGAAGCTTTTTTCGTATTGATACATCTAGAGTCAGACGCGGTGGTTAATACCAGTTGCTTATCGACAACGATGCCGCTTCTATACAGCCACCAACCGTCTTCCGTCTGGCAGTCTCATCCACGTCTAGTTGTGTCAATTGTAAAAAAGGCTCACTTCCTGTTCGCTCCCTGTACAAGCTCAAGTGCTCTCATTCTAAATGCCCTCATTACTGTTGATGTGAGACCCATAATACAGAATTCTTGTTAGCGCACTACCTTTGAGAGTACGCTAACAAGACACCTAGAACAACTCATCCCACTTATCCATCGCATCCTTCTGCATCGATGGAAGAACATGAGAATATATATCCATTGTCATGCTAATGTTGCTATGGCCCAGCAGTTCCTGTACCACTTTCGCATGAACCCCCATACTGAGCAGAATAGTAGCAGCGCTATGCCGCAGATCATGAAAGCGCAAGTGAGGTAGACCAGCTTCTTTCAGCAGCTGCTGAAATCGCTCAACCATCCGATCAGGATGCAGGTAGTCGCCATGAATGTTGCAGAACACTAAGTCATGGTCATGCCAGCCATCACCAGCTTTTAAACGAGCCTCCAATTGATGGGTACGATGCTGTTTAAGAACTTCAACCACAGGCTGAAGAAGGACGATTTTACGCCTTCCCTTCGCCGTCTTCGGTTCTGTCTCGACATATCCATGCCCATGGATGAGGGAGACAGTACGGCCGAATTGCCTGCTTATGCACCTCTAACCAGTGCTCAAGGTATTGCTTCAGCGTTTGTTGTTGCCCCGTTGCAAGTGTCCCCTGCTTCTGTTCATGTAAAGCTATCCGGAGCCTCTCCTGAACTTCCTTGCGCGTCTTCCGCTTACGACCCTCTAGGGTGAGACTAGCAGCCC
>WNFJ01038274.1_pt4 | contig 14409 bp, 15 predicted proteins | sample 5400461 | NCBI WGS metagenome assembly WNFJ01 (sample SAMN13153349, study PRJNA577476) | soil metagenome | isolation source: 115 cm saprolite on Douglas fir-dominated hillslope | place: USA:California | collected 2013-09-17 | reverse complement strand
GGCGCCAGCATTTCCGGCATGCCCGGACCGCCCTTTGGGCCGAGATAGCGCAACACGACAATATCGCCGGCCTTGATCTGACCCGCAACAATCGCGGTCATCGCGCTTTGCTCGTCCTCGAATACACGCGCCGGGCCGGTGATGACCGGGTTTTTCAGGCCGGTAATCTTCGCCACGGCGCCGTCCGGAGCCAGGTTGCCCTTCAGGATCGCGAGGTGGCCTTCGTCGTAGAGGGCTTTATCGATGGGGAAAATCACGTTCTGGTCGGCGCGCGGCTTAGACGGCACGTCCTTCAATTCTTCAGCGATGGTCTTGCCCGTGATCGTGATGCAATCGCCGTGCAACATGCCCGCGTCGAGCAAGATCTTCAGCACCTGCGGAATACCGCCGGCCTTGTGCAGATCGGTCGCCACGTATTGACCCGACGGCTTCAGGTTGCAGATCACCGGCACTTTCTTGCGCATGCGCTCGAAGTCGTCGATGCTCCATTCCACTTCCGCCGCATGCGCGATGGCGAGGTAATGCAGCACGGCGTTGGTCGAGCCGCCGGTCGCCATGATCAGCGCGACGGCGTTTTCGATTGATTTCTTCGTGATGATGTCGCGCGGCTTGAGATCGGCCTTGACGGCTTCGACCAGCACGCGTGCCGATTCGGCTGCGGACGTGACTTTTTCTTCGTCGGGGTTTGCCATCGTCGATGAATACATCAGCGACATCCCGAGCGCCTCGAACGACGAGCTCATGGTGTTGGCCGTGTACATGCCGCCGCACGAACCGCTCGACGGACACGCATTTTTCTCGATGCCGTCGAAATCTTCCTTCGACATACGTCCGGCCGAGAATTCGCCCACCGCTTCAAACGACGACACGATGGTCAGGTCACGGCCCTTCCAGTTACCCGGACGGATAGTGCCGCCATACACGTAGATGCCCGGCACGTTCATGCGCGCGAGGCCGATCATGCCGCCCGGCATGTTCTTGTCGCAGCCGCCGATCACGACCACGCCGTCCATCCACTGGCCTTGCACGGCCGTTTCAATACAGTCCGCGATCACTTCGCGCGACACGAGCGAATACTTCATGCCTTCGGTGCCCATCGACATGCCGTCCGAGATCGTCGGTGTGCCGAAAATCTGCGGATTTGCGTCCGATTTGCGGATCGATTCGATGGCGGCATCGGCGAGCTTTTGCAGACCCGAGTTGCACGGCGTGATGGTGGAATGACCGTTGGCGATGCCGATCATCGGCTTGTCGAAGTCTTCTTCCTTGTAGCCGAGGGCGTAATACATCGAGCGATTCGGGGAACGCGCGACGCCTTGCGTGATGTTTTTCGAGCGGCGATTGAAGGCCATGTGGGGGCTCCTTGAGAATTTTTTTGTCTGGTCGCGCAAGGATGAAGCTTGTGCGAACGCGTGTCCAATATATTATTCAGGGTCTATTAGGTCGTGGAAAATATCAGTGGAAGCGCGGAACATCGAACTCAGATTGTTGCGTTATTTTGTGACGGTTGCCGAGGAAATGCACTTCGGCCGAGCCGCAGCGCGGCTCGCCATGACGCAGCCGCCGTTGTCGCAGGCCATCCGGGCGCTGGAGGACATGCTTGGCGTGGCGCTGTTCGTGCGCACGAAGCGCTCGGTCGAATTGACGCCCGTGGGGAAGGATTTGCTGCCGGAGGTGCGTCGGCTGCTCGCGGGTGCCGATGGCCTGCGTCCGCTCGCGCAATCGCTCGCGCGGGGCGAGGCGGGCGTGTTGTTCGTCTCCACCGCCGATTACGGCCTGCTACCCTTGCTGCTGCGCGATTTCGGCGCGCGTTATCCCGGCGTGCGGCTGCAGCTCGTGGAAGCAACCAGCGACGTGCAGGTGGAGGAACTGGTGGCAGGGCGCATTGATGCAGGCCTCGTCATTCCGCCGCTGCCGCCGCGTCATGCGGTCGCGTTGTCGTATCTGCCGATCGCGCGCGAGCCGCTGGTGATCGCCATGTCGAGCGATGCCGCGGCGGAGCTCGGGCAGGGCGCTGAAGAGTGGTCGGAGACGCCGGTCAGCCTCCATCAACTCGCCGATGCACCGCTCGTCGTCTTTCCACGGCGTCTCGCGCCCGGTTTCTATGACATGATTATGGGTTGCTACGGCGCGGCCGGCCTGATGCCGCGTGTCGGGCAGGAAGCCATTCAGATGCAGACCATCGTCAGTCTTGTATCGGCCGGCATGGGTGTTGCGCTCGTGCCGCAGTCGCTGCGACATCTGCGCAGAACCGGAGTGGTGTATCGTCCGTTGCTCGAATCCGGGCCGGTCGTCGAGACCGGACTCGTGTGGCGCGCGGCGGAGGTCAGCCCGGTGCTCGCCGGTTTTATCGATATAGTGCGCGCTCATGCGGCTACCGTGCCCGCGCTGCCGTGACCCCAACACGTAAATAGAAACATGCTCATTCACCCCAATTTCGATCCCATCGCGCTTCATCTCGGTCCGCTCGCTGTGCGCTGGTATGGCCTCATGTATCTGGTGGCGTTCATTCAGTGCATCGTTATCGGCCGTTTGCGGCTGCGCTTGCCTTATGTCGCGGCGCAAGGGTGGACGACGAAAGATATCGACGACATCCTGTTCTACGGCGTGCTCGGTACGATCCTGGGCGGCCGGCTGGGTTACGTGGTGTTCTACAAGTCGAGTTATTACCTCGCGAATCCGCTCGATATCTTCAAGGTTTGGGAAGGTGGCATGTCGTTCCACGGCGGCATGCTCGGCGTGATGACCGCGATGATCCTGTTCGCATGGCAACGCAAGCGGACCTGGCTGCAAGTCACCGATTTCGTCGCGCCGCTGGTGCCGCTCGGGCTCGCGGCCGGACGCTTTGGCAACTTTATCAACGGTGAGTTGTGGGGCCGCGTGACGGACCCGAAAGCACCGTGGGCCATGCTCTTCCAGAACGCATCCACCGACGACGCCATCTGGTTGCGGACCCATCCGCAACAGGCTGCGCAATGGCATTTGACCGAGATTTTCGAGCGTTACCAGATGCTGCCGCGCCATCCGTCGCAGTTGTATGAGATCGCGCTGGAGGGTTTTGCGCTGTTTATCGTGATGTGGCTGATGTCGCGCAAGCAGCGACCGGTCGGCGGTATCTCGGCGGTGTTCCTGATCGGTTATGGCCTTGCGCGCTTCACGGTTGAATTCGCGCGTGAACCCGACGATTATCTCGGCCTGCTGGCGATGAATCTGTCGATGGGCCAATGGCTTTCGCTGCCTATGATCATCGCCGGTATTGGCCTGCTTATCTGGTCTTATCGACGTGGTCGGGCAGTGCCTTCGGCGCCTGCGAAGGCTTCCTGAACGGCGAATCTGCTTTTGCAAAACCAATGAAAAAGCCTCGTGAAAAGCGAGGCTTTTTTGCATGGCAAGACTCAAGCGCCTAGCGGTTCATCTGCACAGAACCCGACACGTTCACGGTCACCGTCGAGGTGCCCGCTTCCAGCGCCATCGGCGCCGACATCTTTGCATCCGCGTTCATGCTGCGCGCGGCCATCATCATGACCGGTCGCGGCGACGACCCGTTACGGCCGATGTTCACTTCACGAATGGCATAACCGCTATAACCGAACGCCTGCGCCGAACTCTGCGCCTGTTGCTTGAACGAAGCGATAGCCTGCGTCGACAGTTTCTGCTCGGCGGCGCGCTGAGCTTCCGGCGACAGCGAGAATGTCACGCTGCCAACCTGCATTGAATCGCTCATCTTGCCGGCGAGCTTGGATGCTGCCGTGAAGTCCTTCGACTCCAGCACGACCTCCGTGCGGCCACGCCATGCAGAGATGCGCCCATCCCGATCCGTCGATGGATACACGGTGAACGAGCCGCTATGCGCCGTGACGTTCTCGACACCCTTGGCCTGGCGCAGCGCTTCCTCGGCGCGCTGATTGAGCACTGTCGTCAATGAGGCCGGATCTTTCGCTTCCTGCTCATAGAACAGCGTGATGTCGACCACGTCCTGCGGTACGTCTTCGCTCGCCTGCGCCGCCAGCGACAACACGCCCGACGGCTGAGCCTGTGTAACGACGCTTTGCGCAAACGCGCTCTGTGCCATGGCGGCGCCTGCCAGCAGGACACCGGCCGCGAGTGTCGAAGTGGTGTTTTTCTTTCTCATCGTGTAACTCCGTAAGCATGAGTGCACGTCATGTGACGCGAAGCTTAGGCGCTTCTCATGCGCGCGAAGTTCCCTTCAGCGAGGTTACAGAAGGTGTTCGGTTATAAAGCGCCATTGCGCTTCGGTCACCGGCGTGATCGACAGCCGATTCCCTCTTGCGAGCACTTGCATGTCGGCAAGCTCTGCATAGTCGCGTAACGAGGCGAGGGGAATGAGCGGCGTCTTCTTCACGAAATGGACGTCGACGAGCAGCCAGCGCGGCTTCTCCTGCGATGACTTCGGATCATAGTAGGGACTCGTGGAATCGAATTGAGTTGGATCGGGATAAGCCCCCGACGACACCTTCGCAATACCCGCGATTCCCGGTTGCGGACAGCTCGAGTGATAGAACAGCACGCCGTCGCCAATCTGCATGCCGTCGCGCATGAAGTTGCGCGCCTGATAGTTGCGCACGCCGGTCCAGGGTAAAGTTTTTTTCGGAGCGTGCGCGAGATGGTCGATGCTCGCTTCGTCCGGTTCCGACTTCATCAGCCAGTAGCGCATGAATGTCGCCCATAGAGAATATGCAGTGCAAAAGAGCATGCACGATGCAGGATTCACGATGCAAAAGAAAACGGCATCGGAAAATTTCCGATGCCGTTAGTCAAATCTAGTCAATTGCTTGCAAGCTTGCGCAGAACAACACGCATGCTGCTGAAAAGGGTCCCCGCCCAAGCCGCTAGGCCGGCATCCTGAACCTGGGTTCAAGATTGGTCGCAGTAAGCAGCACCTTGGGCTCATCAGACAGAGTGACGCGCTCGCCAGTGCTACAAGGTCCCACAACCGTGCACATAGGCATTGGTTCAAGGAATATATGACCTTGGCAAACCAGGCAGGGAGCAGTCACTTTACACCAATCATTGAGCCGATGCAGCAATGATCCGGGAAAAGTTTACGGTGACTGATGAAATTGCAAAAAGCCCGCAAAACACGGGCTTATGTAACAACTCATGCAATCATCCAGGCAACAAAATAACATCCATGCATCAGCGGAATCGTCAAGCAATAAAAGCGAATTCCGACCGCTACCGCTGCAACTACTGCGCTTCGTATTGTGAAATCACGGCGCCAAGTTGTTCGTTCATCTGATGCATAGTCCGGCGAATTTCTTCCGCCGGAAACGCTTCGCCATGACGCACGCTGTTTTGTAGCTTGAGCAATTCGGAGGCCAGCGACAACGCTGCCATTACCGCAATCCGATCCGTGCCGCGCACGCTGCTTGCGTTGCGCACCTTCGACATTTCCGCGTCCACGCGCGCCACGGCTTCACGCAGCGCGTCTTCGGTCTCCGGCGAACACGCGAGCCGATACGGTACGCCGAGAATGGATACCTCGATCTGCTTCGTCGTCATGCCTTTTCTCCGTGATGGTGTGACTCTTCATGCAACGCTCCGTGCGCCGATTCGGCGGTATCCGGTTCGATGCCGCCATCGGGAGGCAAAAGGGCAAGCTGGTTATCCGGTTCTGGCGCAGCTTTCGCACGCGGCAATTTTTCGAGAATCGCGTTGAGGCGAATCTGCGCGTCGTCGATTTTCGCGGACAGCGAATCGCGCTCCGCCACCAGCGCGTCGCGTTCTTCGCGCATGGCCGCAAGTTCGCCTTGCGTGTTGGCATATTCGGCGCGCAACTGTTCGAGTTGCAGGGCCAGCGCGTTGTGAGCTTGATGGTGGCGTTCGCTGATCTTGATCAGCCGGCCGATATTCTGTGACAGTGATTCGAGTTCGTTGAGCATGTGCTGCGTCCTCTTAAGACCTCGCATTTTAGCGCGCTTCTCCGGCGCTTCAGAAAATTGGTTCGTTTCCAGACGTAACAGCAGTCGGTCTTCAAATCATTGGCGCGGGCCTTTATTCGTAGGGGGAAACGCTTTATAGGGATTTATTCTCTCATTCATTCAGGCGTGCAAGAGGTCTTCGGATTATCGCGCAAAACCCCTTAAAACAAGGGTGAATCGAATGTTTGAACCCTGCGTGAACAGTCCGCATGCCTGCATTGTCCCGCTTTCTTGACGGGCCATTGTGCCGCTCTTAAACTCCCGCCACCTTGGTGCTCGCGCGCGCCTGCCAGTGCGCGCAGTTAAACGGGAAGCAGGGAGCGGAGTCCGCCCGGACGAGCCAACCTGCGCTGCCCCCGCAACGGTAAGCGACTACAACGCAAGTTGCAAGTCGGTCCCAACGCGTGTTGTCCGACCCATTTCACCACTCGAAATGGCGTACGGCAGCACGCGGCTATGCCACTGCGCGCCTCGCGCGGGAAGGCGGGCCGATGCGTCGCCAGCCCGGATACCGGCCTCGGGGAGAGCGCCGCCTCGCGGCGGCGTTCGTCACGCATGGACCTGCGGGGAGCGGGTCGCGCATGCTCCAACCGGACCTTCTCCTGCCATGGTTTCACCTATCGCCCGTGCAGTACTGCTGCTATTCGGCGGCTTGCCTGCCGTCGCGCTCGCGCAATTTTCTCCGGTCGCGGCCGATGTTTCCACCGAACCTGTACAACTTGCGCCCGTCGTTGTGACGACGACCCGTGTCCCGCAGAAACTCGCCGATTCCATCGCGCAAACCACGCTCTTCGATCAGCAGGATATCGCCGATTCGAACGCGCGCGACGTCGCTGGCCTGCTCGCGCTGGCGCCCGGCGCGCAGATCACGCGCAACGGCGGTCCGGGGTCCCCGGCGGGATTGATGTTGCGCGGTGCATCGTCGGCTCAGTCGCTTGTGCTGATCGACGGCGTGCGGGTGGAATCGGCGGGACTTGGTGCGGCGCAACTCTCGCAACTGATGCTCGACCAGATCGATCATGTTGAGGTGGTGAACGGCAATGTGTCGGCGCTGTATGGATCGAATGCGGTCGGCGGCGTGGTACAGATCTTCACCAAGGACGGCGGCAATCCCCCGCCGCGCTTCAACTTCGAGACGGAAGTCGGCAGCTATCACACGCAGCGCCAGCAGCTCGGCGCGAACGGTGCGCTCGACAAGGACGGCCGCACGACGTTCAACGTGACGGTATCGCGGGAAAAGACCGATGGCTTCTCATCCATCGATTCCGCCACGTCGCCGAATGTGAATCCCAACGCGAACGGTTATCTCAACGAGAGCGTGGCGGCCACGCTGCGCCATCAGTTCACCGACAAATGGGATGCCGGCGTGCGCTTCCTGCAATCGAACGGTATCAATAGTTTCGATAGCAACTACGGCCTGCCGACCGATCAGAACGAGTCGCACAATCGCGTGCGCTCGACGTCTGTTTTTGCGAACGGCAAGATCACCGATAACTGGACCACGCACTTTATCGTGGCGCAGGGGCAGGATCGTGCTGATACCGAGTTGAACGGCGTCTATAACAGCAAGTTCAACTCGGAGAACCGGCAATACACCTGGCAGAACGACATCGCGTTGATGCCCGGTCACAAGCTGTTGTTCGGCTATGAACATCTCGACCAGACGCTCGATTCCGATCAGGTTACGGCGCCCGGCCGGCATGTGAATTCGGGCTTTGCGGGTTATGTCGGCACGTTCGGAGCGAATCAGTTCCAGGCCAACGTACGCCATGACCAGTACTCCGACTTCGGCGACGCCAATAGCTACTATCTCGGCTACGGCTACCATTTCGATGCGAACTGGAAAGCCACGCTGAGTTATTCCGATGCGTTCCGCGCGCCGAGCTTCGACGATCTGTACTATCCGTTCAGCGGCAATCCGTCGATCCAGCCCGAGCGCAGTCATTCAGTGGAAGCGGCATTGCAGTACGCGTTGAGCGCGGTGGGCATCGTGCGGCTGACGGCGTTCCAGACGCTTTATACGAACCTGATCGACTATGTCTCGGACGGCAACGGGTTTTTCATCGCGCAGAATGTGGGGCGCGCGAAGGTGCAGGGGCTGGAAGGGTCATGGGGGGGACATGTGGGACGGACCGACGTGCGCGCGTCGTNNNNCAGAATCCCATCGATGAAAGCAATCAGCAGGATTTGACACGTCGCGCCCGCCGCTTTGCGACGCTTGCCGTGAATCGTTCGATCGGCGGCTGGCGCATCGGCGGCGAATGGATCACGAGCGGGGCGCGCGAGGACTTCGATTCCACGCTCGGCGGGTATGGCTTGGTGAATTTATCGGCGCGTTATGACATCACGAAGTCGTGGTACATCGGCGCGCGCATCGACAACCTGTTCAACAAGGACTATCAGCTTGCGTACTCGTACAACACGCCGCGTCGCGGTGCCTATATCACGCTCGGCTGGCAGCAGCAGTGAACATTAAGCGCATGAACGCGCGACGCGCTTCGATTGTCTGGACCGTGCTTGGCCTGGCCGCGCTCGCTGTGTTCGTGGCGTCGCTGGCGCTGGGGAGTATTGCCGTGTCGCCGCTGCGGGTGATCCACGCGCTCGTGTCGCAGTCGACGGACGTGATCGATGAAATCGTGCTCAGCCTGCGCTTGCCGCGCGCGCTCGGCGGCTTCGCGTCGGGCGCATTGCTTGGCATGGCCGGCGCGTTGCTGCAGGTCTTGCTGCGCAATCCGCTGGCTGAACCGTACGTGCTCGGCGTATCGAGCGGCGCAGCGGCGTTCGCGCTCGCCGCGATGTTGTTTTCCCTGTCGTGGTGGAGCGTCGATGCCGCTGCGTTCGCTGGTGCGTTCTTATCGATATTGCTTGTGCTCGGCCTTGCCCGGCGCGAGTTGTGGCGCGGCGAACCGCAGGATGCATCGCCGAGATTGCTGCTCACCGGCGCGGTGATCGCGGCGGGGTGGGGCGCGTTGATCACGCTGATGCTGGCTATTGCGCCCGAGAACCGCTTGCGCGGCATGGTGTTCTGGCTGACAGGCGATCTGAACGGCGTCGCGATGCCGTGGGCCGCGTTGATCGTGCTGGTCCTTGCGCTGGTCGCGATCGTGCCGGTCGCGCCGCAACTCAACATATTGCTGCGTGGCGATGTTGCGGCCGAAGCGCTTGGCGTGCCCGTCGTGCGCTTGAGATTGCGCGTGTATCTGGTTGCATCGCTTGCGGCTGCTGCCGCGGTGACGACGGCCGGGACCATTGGTTTTATCGGGCTCGTGGTACCGCATGTGTTGCGGCTCGCGTTCGGTAACGATCAGCGCATGCTGCTGCCTGCATCGGCGCTTGGCGGTGGACTGGCTGTGATGGGCGCGGATCTGATCGCGCGCACGGTGATCGCGCCGGCGCAGTTACCCGTGGGCGTGATCACCGCGCTGATCGGCGTGCCGGTGTTCTTGTGGATGCTCCTCAGGCGCGCGCCATGAACGGACTTCAAGTTAGTCAACTAACGTTGCGCGTAGTGGATCGCGTGTTGATCGCGGATCTCACTCAGACGTTCGCGCCCGGCGAAATGTGGTGCGTCGCCGGGCCAAATGGTGCGGGCAAGACGACGCTGATCGCGGCGCTGGCGGGGTTATCGAAGGCGGCGTCGGGTTCGATTTCGCTTGACGGCAAGGCGCTTCCCTCGCACGCCGACGCGCGTTGATGCCGCAAGCCACGCACGATGCATTCAGCGCCTCCGTTCTCGATACCGTCATGCTCAACCGCTTTCCGCATCTGAGCGGCTGGGGCTGGGAAAGCGATGCGGATCGCGCGGCTGCGCACACGGCGCTCGATACGCTTGGCCTCGCTACGTTTGCTTCACGCGATGTCTTGTCGCTCTCGGGCGGCGAACGTCAACGTGTGGCGCTGGCGGCGACCTTGTGCCAGGACGCGCCATTGTTGTTACTCGATGAACCGCTCGCCCATCTCGACCTGCATCACCAGATCGATTGCCTTGAAGCGTTGAGTGAATGGATCGGATCGAAGCCACGCAGCGTGATTTTCTCGTGTCACGATCTGAACCTGGCCCGCCGTTTCGCCACGCACGCTTTGTTACTCGATGGCGCCGGCCACACGCATGCAGGCCCGGTTCGCGATGTCCTTACGCCCGAGCGAGCCAGCGCCGCGTTCGGTTATCCGCTTACGTTAATTCAACAGGACGGTCACGAGGCACTCGTGCCCGTGATGCGCTCAACCTCAACATGAACAACACCATGCACGAAACACTTCCCCGTCCTGAACCGCTCGATCGATCAATGACGTCCGAGCTGCAACATGTGATCGATACGAAGACAAAACCGCCCGGCAGTCTCGGCCGGCTCGAATCGCTTTCTCTTCAGATCGGGCTGATTCAGCGGACTTTGCGACCGCGTATCGAACGTCCGGGGATCATCGTTTTTGCCGGCGATCACGGGATTGCGGCCGAGGGCGTGAGCCCGTTTCCGCAAGAAGTGACGGTGCAGATGGTCGCGAATTTCATCGCGGGCGGGGCGGCGATCAATGCGTTATCGAAGGCGGCGGGCATGACGCTCGAAGTGGTGGACGCGGGTGTGGCGAACGCTTCGCCGGCGGCGGCAGGGTTCGTCGATGCAGCGATCCGGCGCGGCGGCACGCGCAACTTCGCGCACGAACCGGCCATGACGCGCGACGAAGTGTTGCAGGCCATCGCGCGCGGGGCGGAGCGCGTGCGTCATCATGCGGCGCTTGGAACCAACGTGATCGGGTTCGGCGAGATGGGGATCGCGAACACATCGGCGGCGGCGTGTTTGATGAGCCGGATGTGTGACGTGTCTGTCGATCTGTGCGTAGGACGTGGCACAGGGCTCGACGATGCCGGTTTGAACCACAAGCGTGACGTGCTTGCTGCGGCGTTGGCGAAACATGCTGCGTGCGCGGATCCTCTGGATACGCTGGCCACCTTCGGCGGCTTCGAAATCGCGATGATCGTGGGCGCGTTTCTCGCGGCGGCTGAAGCGCGCATGACGATTCTCGTCGATGGTTTTATTGTTACGTCCGCGTTGCTTGTGGCTCACGCGCTTAACCCGGCCATCCTCGATTACTGCGTGTTCGCGCATGCATCGGATGAAACGGGGCATCGGCGAATGCTTGAGCATCTTGGCGCCGCACCGTTGCTTCAACTTGGACTGCGCCTCGGCGAAGGGACAGGCGCTGCGCTCGCGTTGCCGTTGCTGCGCGCGGCGGTGGCGTTTATTAACGAAATGGCGAGCTTCGAATCGGCTGGCGTTTCCGACAAGGCTCCGTGATCTTGTCATGAACCGCCCATCGCAGGAACTCCGATATTTTTTCACCGCGCTCGGGTACTTCACCCGCGTGCCGGTACCGCGTTGGGTTGGCTTCGAAGCGCATTACCTGAACGCGGCGGCGCGCTATTTTCCGTTGATCGGCGCGCTGGTCGGCGGGCTCGGCGCGGTTGTCTATCTCGCCGCGCTGCAGGTGTTTCCGGCGGGCGTTGCGGTGTTGTTATCGATGGCGGCAACGCTTCTTGTCACCGGGGCGTTCCATGAAGACGGCCTCGCCGATTGCACCGATGCCTTCGGCGGCGCGTACACCCGCGAGGACGCGCTGCGCATCATGCACGACTCGCGGATCGGTGCGTTCGGTGCGGTTGCGCTGATCATTGTGCTTGCGCTGAAGTGGCAGACATTGACCGCGATGCTGCCGTTGCGCACAGCATGGATGATCGTCGCGGCGCACGCGGCAAGTCGCACGTTCGCTATCAGCTATCTCTGTACGCTCGACTATGTCCGGGCCGTTGGCAAAGCAAAACCGGTCGCGCGGAAGATGAGCGCGAGCGCGTTTCTTTTAGCTGCGTTGTTTGGATTGCCGTGGCTTTTCTGGCCCGACTGGCGGCTTGGCTGCGTGATAATTTTGGCGCTTGGCGCGTTGCGGTTTGTCATGGGGCGCTATTTTGTCAGGCGCATCGGCGGTTATACGGGCGATTGCCTCGGCTTCGCGCAGCAACTTTTTGAACTCGCTATCTACTTGATCGGACTCGGATGGATCTCGTCCTGATTCGCCATCCGGCTGTTGGTATCGATGCCGGGATTTGTTATGGCCGCACCGACGTTCCGCTTCTCGCTGATGCAGAGGATTCGGCGCGTCTGCTGAACGAGCGTTTGCGGCTGCTTAAGGTGCCTGCGGTTGACGGTGTATGGCACACGAGTCCGTTGAACCGTTGCCGATTATTGGCCGAAGCGCTCGGTCCCATTCGCGCCGATGCTCGTTTGCAGGAACTCGATTTCGGCACATGGGAAGGGCGGCCGTGGGACGGCTTGGATCGCTCAATGCTCGATGCCTGGGCGGCAGATCTTGAGCACGCTCGCGAGCACGGCGGGGAGAGTGTGGCGCAGTTTGCCGAGCGAGTGATGGGTTGGGCCAATTCGGTTTGTACCGCTGATACCAGCAGTCCCATTCACGTTGTGGCGCATGCCGGAGTCATGCGTGTACTTACGGTGCACCTACTTGGCGTCGCACGCGCAAACGCGATTCAATGGCCGCTGGATTTCGGCGCGATCGTCTGGTTGAAACGCGTGCGCGGCGAGTGGCTGCTCGTGCGCTGGAATGCTTGAATCTACTTCGGACGCCGTGTTCTAGCCGCTTCCAGATCCACACACAGCGCCGCTGCGCCGACGGCAAGACGTGGCGTCGGCCGGTTGATCAGATCGCCATCGATACCGAACAGGTTGCCGCGCGCGACGGCTTTCATCGAAGGCCATTTGCGCCACGTATCTAGCGAGGGCAACGCATGCTCCGAACTCGTCGCGCCGGGCGTCGCGGTGACGATTGCTTCGGGGTCGGCCGCGAGCACGGCTTCGGTCGAGATGGTCGGCACGAGCGGTTTCAAGTCGGCAAACACGTTGCGTCCGCCGCACAACTCGATCACTTCGCTAACAATGTGCGTACCGTTGAGCGTCATCAGCGGATCGTCCCAGACCTGATAAAACACGCTCACCGGCGGCTGGTTTGCGTAACGCGTCCGCAAGCCGGCGATGTCATGACGGAAAGCGTTCGACGCTTTATTCGCCTCAGCCGATGTCCCGAGCAGGATGCCGAGCTTATCGATGGTGACGGGAATATCGTCCAGCCGATGCGGCTCGCTGAAAAACAGCGGCACGTGCAGCTCGCGCAGCCGGTCGATCTGCCGCAGCGCATTGCCATGCCGCCACACGACGATCAGGTCGGGCTTCATCGCGACGATGCGCTCCAGGTCGAGCGATTTGTTGTCCCCAACGCGCGGTATCGATGTGGCTTGCGGCGGGTAGTCGCTATAGCTGACCGCGCCGACGATCCGCGCACCGCCGCCAGCGGCGAAGAGGAGCTCGGTGACGTGCGGCGCGAGGCTCACGATGCGTTGTGCGGGTGCGGCAAGGGCAACGGTGGCGCCGGTATCGTCGATGACGGTGAGGGCTTCGGCTCGAGCTTGGGTCGATGAAAAAATCGCAACGATGAAGGTCAGCGCGAAGAGTGGGCGGAAGGTCACTGGGTGTTTTGGTTCGGTTGCGTCATGCGTGGCAAGTCGGATTGGAAACAGAGTCTTTGCTGTGAAACACAATTCAACGCGCTATTGACGATGCGACGCAAGAAGTGGCGAATGGCAGCGGACGAATACGACACGCCGTTCTTCGGATCGACCTGAGTTACGCCCGAGAGCGGTCGATGCGCCGAACGTGAACGGTGGAGGGTCACAGCGAAGCGGCGTGCGCTCAGTCAGCCGATTTCGCCCACTGCTCCTTCAAACGCTCTCGCGAACCTGAGCCACTCCGCTTCCGATCCCGTCAGCCCAATCCGCAAACTTGGCACCACGCCATGCTTGAACAGCCGGGTCCAGATTCCGCGGGTTGCCAACGCATGTTGTAGCGCCGCTGCGTTTTGCGTCTCGAACCATACGAACAAGGGGGTTGAACGGGGATCGAAACCTTGGTTACGGATCAACGCCGCCAGCCTTGCGCTATCCCGAGCGAGCGCGGCGCGTGTTTCGGCTTGCCACGAGGAATCGCTCAAAGCGGCCTGCACCGCATGGCGTGCCGGACCGCTTACCGTCCATGCGCCGAGCGTCTCGCGCAAAGCATCGCGCAATGGTTCCGCTGCGAGCACAAAACCTGCGCGAATCCCCGCGAGGCCATAGAACTTGCCGACCGAGCGCAGCACGACCAAGCCTTCGCGTCCGCTCACCGATGCCAGTGAGCCGTGCTCGTCGCGGTAGGCATCGGCGAAAGCTTCATCGACGATCAGCGTTCCGCCGCGTGCTGCCAGTTGCTCGTGCCAGCCGAGCAGAACATCGCGGCCGATGCATTCGGTCGTGGGATTGTTAGGATTTGAAACGATCACATGATCGACGCCATCCTCCAGAGCTGCCGACGCAACATCAAGTGCGACGATCCGATGCCCGGCGCGCTCAAATGCCGGCGCGTATTCG
>WNFJ01060913.1_pt2 | contig 14412 bp, 12 predicted proteins | sample 5400461 | NCBI WGS metagenome assembly WNFJ01 (sample SAMN13153349, study PRJNA577476) | soil metagenome | isolation source: 115 cm saprolite on Douglas fir-dominated hillslope | place: USA:California | collected 2013-09-17 | reverse complement strand
GGGCGCCGATCTCGCGGCCCACCTTCTGGACTGGCGCAAACAGGGCCTGCGGGTCGGATTCACCAATGGCTGTTTTGACATTTTGCATCCCGGCCACGTCAAGGTCCTGACCGCTGCGCGCAGCGCCTGCGACCGCCTGATTGTCGGCTTGAACAGCGACGCGTCGACAAAACGGCTGAAGGGCGAGGGGCGTCCGGTGCAGGACGAGCGCGCCCGCGCGGAAGTGCTGGCGGCGCTGGAGGCGGTCGATCTCGTCGCGATCTTCGAAGAGGACACGCCGATAAAATTGATCGCGCAGATCAAGCCGAGCGTGCTGGTGAAGGGCGGGGACTATGCCCGCGAGCAGGTCGTTGGCCACGAGATCGTCGAGGCCAATGGCGGCGAAGTGCTGCTGGTCGACGTCTTGCCCGGCTTCAGCACGACCTCGCTGGTCAATCGCGCGCGCGGAGGCAAGGCGTGAGCGCGGTGGCGAANGCGGATGTTTTTGTCATCCTGATCGCCCTGTCGCTGCCGTGGTCGACGTCGCTGGTCGCGATCTTCGCGACCGCGTTCCTGGTAACGATGACGCCGTTCCTCGACGTCAAAGCGTTGCTGCAATCGCTCAAGCGCCCGATATGCGTCCTGCCGATCGCGCTGTTCGCCCTCGCCGCGATCGGAACGCTGTGGTCGGACGCGCCATGGGGGACGCGATTATATGCGGTCAGTCCGACCGCAAAACTGCTGGTGCTGCCGATACTGTTCTATCATTTCGAACGCTCGGCGCGGGGCGCGCAGGTGTTCATCGCTTTCCTGGTATCGTGCACATTGTTGATGGCGATGTCCTGGATCGTCGCGTTCGATCCCGGCCTCTCGCTGAAATCGGCGGCGGATGCCGAGCGGGGCATCTTCGTCAAGAACTATATCGACCAAAGCCAGGAATTCGCGCTGTGCGCGGTGGCGCTTGCCTATCCGGTCATCACGCTGTTGCGGACCGGGAGAATCGTGCCGGCCGTGCTGCTTGTCGCGATCGCCCTGAGCTTTGTCGTCAACATGGCTTTCGTCATCGTTTCACGGACGGCGCTCGTTACCATCCCGATCATGCTCGCGGTCTTTGCGTTGCTGCATCTGAAATGGCGAAGCATCGTCGTCATTCTTTGCGCGGCAATCGCATTTGCCGCGATTGCATGGCTGACGTCGCCTCACTTGCGCTGGACCGCGGAGACTTTTTTGCGGGACTACCAGCTATACAAGGAGCGGAATATTGCCACCTCGATCGGCAACCGGCTGGAGTACTGGCAAAAGTCGCTGCGGTTTTTTGCCGAGGCTCCATTGTTCGGCCACGGCTCGGGATCGACGCGCGGGCTGTTTGAGCAGGCCGCCGTCGGCCAGGTCGGCGCCGCCGCGGAGGTTGTCGGCAATCCGCACAACCAAACCTTTTATGTCGCGATCCAGTGGGGCCTGATCGGCATCGTCGTGCTCTATGCGATGTGGTGGCTGCATCTGATGCTGTTCCGCGGGGACGGTTTGGAAAGTTGGCTCGGATTGCTCGTCGTGGTGCAGAATATCTTCACCTCGCTGTTCAATTCTCACATATTCGATTTCCACGAGGGGTGGATGTACGTGCTCGGTGTCGGCATCGCCGGCGGAATGGTGCTAAAGACAAATTCGCGGCAAACGGCTTCGGGATCGCGAAATTCCGTTGGATCATAACGGCTGGCATGTGCGCGGGAGATGCGCTATCAGCAGCCTCGCAACGGCCTAGCCCCGATAGGATCTTTTAGCGGTCAGCGAAATGATGCGTTTCCCAGGTCTGACCTACCGCAACGCGTTGATCGCAACGCACGACGCCCTGGCGACCGCGCTTGCGGTCCTTACCGCCTTTTATCTGCGCTTCGAGGGCGAATTCTTTGCCGAGCGGTTGCCGCTGCTGCTGCGTATCCTGCCCTATTTCATCGCCTTCAGTGTCGTCGTTTGCTATTTCTTCCATCTGACCACCACCAAATGGCGCTTTATTTCGTTGCCGGACGCGCTGAATATTATCCGCGCCGCAACGGTGCTGACGGTCGCGTTGCTGGCGCTGGACTACATCTTTGTTGCGCCCAACGTCCACGGCACGCTGGGGACACCTAACCTTCAAACCCCGTTCTTTCTCGGCAAAATCACCATCATCCTGTATTGGTTCCTCGAGGTGTTCTTTCTGAGCGCCTTGCGCTTCGCCTACCGTTATTTTCGCTATACGCGCGTCCGTCATCGCGCAAAGACGGAGGATGCGGCGCCGACCCTGCTGATCGGCCGCGCTGCCGATGCCGAAATTCTGTTGCGCGGGATTGAAAGCGGCGCGGTCAAGCGGATCTGGCCGGTCGGCCTGCTGTCGCCGTCGCGGGCCGATTGGGGTCAGACGATCCGGAATATTCCGGTGCTGGGCGGCATCGATGATATCGAGGACGTGATCGGCGATTTCGCAAGGCGCAACAAGCCGATTGCGCGCGTGGTGATGACGCCGTCGGCGTTCGATCCTGAGGCGCGCCCGGAAGCGGTTCTGATGCGGGCGCGCCGGCTCGGGCTGATCGTCAGCCGCCTGCCGTCGCTGGAGAGCGGGGATACGCCGCGGCTGACGACGGTCGCGGTCGAGGACCTATTGCTTCGCGCCAGCGAAAAGATCGACTATGCGCGCCTCGAAGCTTTGGTGAAGAACAGATCGGTGATCGTCACCGGCGGCGGCGGGTCGATCGGTTCGGAGATTTGCGACCGCGTCGTGACATTCGGCGCGGCGCGATTGCTGGTGATCGAGAATTCGGAACCTGCGCTCTATGCGGTCACCGAGGCGCTGGCGGCGCACGACAGCAGTGCTGTGATCCAGGGGCGGATTGCGGATATTCGCGATCGCGAGCGCATCCTGCGGCTGATGAGCGAGTTCAAGCCGGATATCGTGTTTCATGCCGCGGCCCTGAAGCATGTGCCGATCCTCGAGCGCGACTGGAGTGAAGGCGTCAAGACCAACATTTTCGGATCGGTCAATGTCGCCGATGCGGCATTGGCCGCGGGCGCCGCGGCGATGGTGATGATCTCGACCGACAAGGCGATCGAGCCGGTCTCGATGCTGGGGCTGACCAAACGGTTTGCGGAAATGTATTGCCAGGCGCTCGACCGCGATCTGGCGTCCCGGCTTGGCGACCAACCGCGGATGCGCCTGATCTCCGTGCGATTTGGCAATGTGCTGGCCTCGAACGGATCGGTGGTACCGAAGTTCAAGGCACAGATCGAGGCGGGTGGGCCGGTGACGGTCACGCATCCCGATATGGTCAGATATTTTATGACCATCCGCGAAGCCTGCGATCTCGTGCTCACCGCCGCCACGCATGCGCTGGCGCCGGCCCATCCGGATGTTTCGGTCTACGTGCTCAACATGGGGCAACCGGTCAAGATCGTCGATCTCGCCGAACGCATGATCCGGCTGTCCGGCCTGCAGCCAGGCCATGATATCGATATCGTCTTCACCGGCATGCGGCCGGGAGAACGGCTGAACGAAATATTGTTTGCGTATGAAGAAGAGACGGTTGAAATCGGCATCGCCGGTATTGTCGCGGCGCGGCCTCGCGAGCCGTCGCTGATTGGGATTCGCGCCTGGCTGGCTACCCTTCACGAAGCGGTCGACGGCGAGCAGCGAAGCCTGATCGAGACCGTGCTGAAGGACGCCATTCCGGAATTTGTCACCGGCGCAGGTCCGGCTAGCCGTTCGGTGACCGCGAAAATCGGGCAAGCACGATCATAACACCGAAGGCTCCAAGCACGAGGGTTGCCAGATCGACGCGCGTCGAGCCGGCGGCAATCGATATCGTCGCCAGACCCGCCAAAATCAGGTTGAGCAGGAACAATTCGGTGACGACCCGCCGGACGCTAAATCCGTTGTCGGTTGCGCGCTGATAAAAATGCGATCGATGCGCGTCCCAAAACCGCTCGCCGGCCGCCATCCGCCTGAACAACGTGATCGTCGCGTCGGCGAGATAGTAAAGCGGCAGCAGCAGGGCTGCGGCAAAATGCTGACGCGATGCCAGTTCGATCAGGCACCAGCCGGTCAGCAGACCGATCGGCAGGCTGCCGACGTCGCCCAGGAATAATCGGGCGACCGGCCGGTTGAAAGGTGCAAAGCCGAGCAGGGCACCGGCGAGAGCCAGGGCGATCGGCAGAACCTCCGATGGAGCTTCGCCAAGGAATGCGAATGCCGCAAGCGCGACCGTCATCGGAAGCATTTCCGCGACCGTCATCCAGTCGAGGCCGTCCATGAAGTTCACGAGGTTGACGAACCAGAGCAACCCCACAATCATGACCGCACGCTCCAGCCAAAGCGGGAGGCTCTCGAGAATTCGCAGCTGTGGCGGAACGGTGGCGAACAGAAGCGTGATCACGGCGAACTGGAGCGCAAGCCGTGGGACGACCGGGATCGGCCGCAGATCATCGATCATGCCGACCGCCGCGAGGAAGAATGCGGCAGCCAGCACGATGGGGATCGCGCTGCCCAAACCGGGCGCCCAGAGCAACCCGACGAGCACTGCGGCGACCGCCGTCGCCGCCATGACCGCGATGCCGCCGCCTTGGGGCGTGGGCGTGACATGCGATGACCGCGCATTTGGTCGGGCCAGGGCGTAGCGCTGAAGCAAGGGCCGCAGCAGCACGATCAGGCCGGCGCATATCAAGGCGGCTGCGACTGGGATGGCGAGGGCCAGGGCAGCGCGGTGCGGATCCAAGGCGGTCATGAAGGCAGGGCCGGCGGCAGTGGGAGCTTCGATGCCAGCGGCGTGTCGGATCGGGGTCTCATCGGAAAACTCATGCGGTTGAAATCGGCTGCGGTCAACATCCGGCGGCTTGCGGCTCAGAACCGTGTCGAACGCTGCTATCGTACCGTGCCCATCAATAGCGAAAGGGATTTCTAACCGATTGATTAATATTAATTTTTTGAGTAAAGCGCAAAGCGAGAAGGGCAATTTCGACGACCGGGCTGGCCTTGCCATTAAAATGGTTGGGTTAGAGGGCGATATCGGCTAGGTCGTGCGCAACAAATATCCTGTGTATCTCGGGTAGATAGGTGGGCGGGTGATCAGGTTTGGCCTGTTAGGGTGTGGGCGCATCGCCAAACGCCATTCCGATCTGCTTGGAGGCGGTCATATCGCCGGCGCCAAACTGGTTGCCGTCTGCGATGAAGCCCGCGAACGGGCTGACGCGATCGCTTCCCGCTTTGGCGTACCGGCGCTCTATGACCTGGATGATCTGCTCGCCCGGAAAGATATCGACGCCGTCTCCGTGCTCACCCCGAGCGGCATGCATCCGCGTCATGCCATAGCGGTGGCGAAAGCCGGCAAGCACGTCATCGTCGAAAAGCCGATGGCGCTGCGGCTCGAGGATGCGGATGCGATGATCCGCGCCTGCGACCAAGCCGGCGTTAAGCTGTTCGTCGTCAAGCAAAACAGGTTCAACGTTCCCGTGGTCAAGGCACGGGAGGCGCTGGAGGCCGGCCGCTTCGGCCGCCTCGTGCTGGGCACCGTGCGCGTTCGCTGGTGCCGCGACCAGAGCTATTATGATCAGGACAAATGGCGCGGGACCTGGGCTTATGACGGCGGCGTGCTATCCAACCAGGCCAGTCATCACGTCGATATGCTGGAATGGTTCTTTGGCGACGTCGTCAGCGTCCACGCGCGCGCGGTAACGGCGCTGGTGAATATCGAAGCCGAAGACACCGCGGTGGCGACGCTTAAATTCAGAAATGGCGCGCTCGGCATCATCGAGGCGACCACGGCGGTCAGGCCGAAAGATCTCGAAGGCTCGCTATCGATCCTGGGCGAGAAGGGCGCGGTGGAAATCGCAGGATTTGCCGTCAACAAAATCCGCCACTGGCAGTTTGCCCAAGAGCTACCCTCCGACAAGGACGTCATGGAGAAGTTTTCGGTCAACCCGCCAAACGTCTATGGATTCGGGCATCAGGCTTACTACGAACACGTCGTCAAATGCCTGAACGATCAGAGTCCCGCATTGGTCGACGGTCTGCAGGGACGCAAGAGCCTTGAATTGATATCGGCGCTGTACGAGTCGATCGAGACCGGCAGGGAAGTAATGCTGAGTTTTGTTCCGCAGCGCTGCCGTCTCGGTGAATTGCCGTGAGCGAGCCCGACATCCGGCATGTCGGGGTGCGCGACGTGCAGTTTGGCACACGGGTCAGCGTCGTCGAGCCTTGCAATCTTTACGGATGCGAAATCGGCGATGACTGCTTTATCGGGCCGTTCACCGAAATTCAGAAGACCGCCCGCGTCGGCGCGCGGACGCGCGTTCAATCCCACGCCTTTATCTGCGAACTCGTCACCATCGGCGAAGATTGCTTTATTGGTCACGGCGTGATGTTTATCAACGACACCTTCTCGACCGGCGGTCCGGCTCGCGGGCGCAAGGAATTGTGGCGCTCCACGACCATCGGCAACCGGGTATCGATCGGGTCGGGTGCGACTGTTCTTCCGGTAACGATTTGCGACGATGTCGTGGTCGGCGCGGGAGCCGTCGTCACCAAAGATATAACGGTCCCCGGATCGTATGCCGGAAATCCGGCACGCCTGTTGGCGCGCAGGTAGCGCGGTCTTGTTGGATTTCTAGAAGAGAGCTGCTGTCGATGGCTGTGCCCTACGCTGATCTTCATCTGCAATACCAGACCATCAAGTCGGAAATCGACGCCGCAATTGCTGCCGTCATTCGCGACAGCGCGTTCATTCGCGGTCCCTATGTCGACGCGTTTGAACGTGAATTTGCCGACGCCGTCGATGCCCGTCATTGCGTGTCCTGCGCCAACGGGACCGACGCGCTTTACGTGGCCATGAGGGCGCTGGGGGTCGAACCCGGCGATGAGGTGATCACGACGGCACATTCCTGGATCAGCACGTCAGCCATGATCAGCCATGCCGGGGCAAATGTGGTGTTTTGCGACACCGACGACAGCACGTTCACGATCGACCCCGCCGCTATCGAGAGCGCCATCACGCCGCGAACCGTTGGAATCATTCCGGTCCACCTCTACGGTCAGCCCGCCGACATGGGGGCGATCATGGCAATCGCACGCAAGCACGGTCTTTGGGTGATCGAGGATTGTGCGCAAGCGCACCTGGCGCGGTATAGTGGCCGGCAGGTCGGCACCTTCGGGGATGTTGCCACCTATTCATTCTATCCCGGCAAGAATCTCGGCGCGATGGGCGACGCCGGCGCCATCGTCACCAACCGCGCCGATCTCGCCGAGCGGATGGCGATGCTGGCGCGGCATGGTGGCTTGACCAAGCATCAGCACCAGATCGAGGGCATCAATAGCCGCCTCGATGGTCTGCAGGCGGCGATCCTGTCGGCGAAGCTGAAGCATCTCGCCCGCTGGACGCAGGCGCGGCAGGCTGCGGCGGCGATCTACGATGCCGGCCTCAACCAGATCGAAGATGTGATCGTGCCGCAGATCGGTTCCGATCGCACCCATGTCTATCACCTCTATACCATCCGGCATCCTCAACGCGACAAGCTCGCCGCGCATTTGAGTGCCAACGGCGTGCAGACGGCGATCAATTATCCGGTTGCGCTGCCCTTCCTCGAGGCCTACCGCCGCTTCAACCATCGTGCGGAACAATTTCCGAACGCCCACCGCCATCAGGGCCGGATTCTGTCGCTGCCGATTTTCGCCGAGATCACGCCACAACAGCAACAGGCCGTTGTCGACCTGATCCGCGCTTTTGGTGGCCTAAGTTGAATTTCGCAGTGGCCTACTGAGATTTGTTTGTGCAGCCTATAGGTAGTCGAGAGCCTGCCCCGGCAGAGCGTACCCATAGACCCTAAAGCCGCCTTCCGTTTCCTCTCCGGCAAGATGGATTTTCTTAAGGGCGCTCCTGATCTGTTCGCGGTGAAGTTGGTTATTGGCGAAGATATCGACGTATCGAAGGTCCTTATAGCCGCCTTCTCGGAAGTGATAAAACCATTCGCTGTACGCATGCGAGTAGTAGCCAGCAATCGTCATGCATCGATACTTTGGTGCAGGCTCAATGGCGTACATGGCCAAGCGCAATTCTTCCCACTTTGTATGGTTCATCACGGGATGAATTTCAGCCATCGTGTCGGAATCATGCTTTGCCGACGTCAATTGTTTCGTGCCGCCAGCCAGCTATCGAAAGTAGAGCAATAGAGGGTTACTCAAGACGGCTTCCAGCCAAGCGCAAGCAATTTGTTCGGCCGCGCAACGAGTGGGCAGCCGATCCTTTGCCAGATTGCGCTCTTACCAATAGCTTTGAGAAGCAGTTCAAGCCATCTTTCGGGTGTAGATATGAGCCATGGTGGTCTGCCCAAGCGAGCGCGGTAACGTGTGATGACATCCGAAACGGAAAGTGGCGTCGGATCCGAGACAATGAATGTTTCTCCGCGCGCGCGGGGATCGGTCAGAGCTAGTGCGACGGCTGAACAGAAATTTTGAACCGACAGCACAGATCGTTGAGCCGTTAACCCTCCAAACGGTAGTGGAAGCGGTAGCCGCGATATTTTGTGAATGGTCGCAAAATTACCTTTTTCGCCATTGCCGTAAATCACAACGGGACGCAGGATGGTAAACGAGGCGCCGGTCGCGCGAACACCTTGTTCAGCCGCTAATTTTGATCGTCCGTAGGCGTTGTTTGGCTGGGGAGGATCATCCTCGGTCAATTCGCGATCCGAAAATGAGCTGGACTGTGCGGCGATAGACGAAACGAAAACCAGATGGGTGCCGCAGCGAAAGGCTGCGCAGGCGAGTGCTTCAGTCGCCTTATGATTGACGCGGTCATACAGGTCGTCTTCAGCAAACGTGTGAGCGATTCCGGCAAGGTGGACGACGGCATCGCATCGCTTCAGCAGGGGTTCCCATTCGAACGGTGCTGATAGATCCGGAAGCGATGCAGCGACTATGTTAGAGCCTTTGAAACTGGACGCGGTCCTTGATGCGGCAATCACCTTGTAGCCTTGCGCAGCGAGATAAGGAACGAGATGGCTTCCAATGAAGCCGTCAGAGCCAGTTATGAGCACGGTGGTTCGATCGTTCATAGGAGCGTACCCGGGAATCGATGTGTTCTCGATTTAAGCTGCGGCTTTCGAACTTTTGGGGATACGTGAAAGCTGCAGATCGAGCAACCTGTCCATGAGATCGCGATAGGCGTCCAGGGCGATCTGTCGGGTAAAGCGGGAAGCAACCATCGCTGCTCTATGTCCTTTTTGCTTGGTGTCGGCCGCCGAAGACGCAGCAAAGCCGATGATTTGAGCAATCGCCTCCGGATCTTCAGGCGGCGTGACCCAGCCAATTTCCTCCTCCCGCATCAGAATTGCTGCCTCGGCATCCGGCTCCGAACAGATGATGATCGGCCGACCGATGGCGAGCAGATTATAGATGCGGCTCGGCACCGACACGCCGGTGTTGTTCTTGCGATACGGCACGATCCAGATATCGCCTGCGGAAAGGAAGCACTCCAGTTCGGATGTGGGCACCCGCTCGATCAGCGTGACATTGGGAAGCCGCGATGCCGCCTGCAATTCATTGAGCCTGGTCCAGCCTACGCCTTCGCCCGAAAGCAGGAATCGGATGTCCGTATTTTTTTGCAGGATTCGTGCGGCTTCGAAAACGGACTCGGGATCGTGCGTGAAGCCCGCATTGCCCGACATGGCGACGACAAATTGGCCTCCACATCGCTTGCGATAAGGATTTTCGGGGTCGAGCTCTCGGTAGCCCACCGGCAGGGTCGCCCAGTTTGGAATTAATTTGAGTTTGGTGGCGGTCATCTTGGGATAATCGAGCAATTTCGCGCCCATGTCGCGACCGATGATCACAATGGCGTCGAGCCACTGAAACATTACCTTGTTGGCTGATCGAAGCCATCTCGTCAGAATTGAGGACGCGCCGAGAAAGCCTGCCATGATCAGGGTGTCGGGATAGAGATCGTAGATGATCAAGGCGGAAGCGGCCTTTCGGAGCCGCGCGGCCAGGGCAACGGTATATGGCAAGGTGAAGGGCGTGGTGACGCACAGCAGGACGTCTTCGCTGCGGGCATGCTTCATGACCGCGACGAAGACCTGGATGGAAAACAGTACGGCGGCGAATGATCGCGACACCAGTGCGGATTTCTCCGGCCACCAGCTCTTGATCTCGATCACCTCCGGCTCGCCTGGCATCGGTGGCGACTTGGAAGCGGAATTGGGTGAGCTGGATATCACGACCACCCGGCTCTCTTTCGCCAATGCTTTTGCGATGTCCGTCATATAGCCGGATGTCGTGCTGGGGAAGGGCGCGTAATGCTGGGTGACCAGCAAGATCTTTCCGGGTTGCTGGCGTCCGGCCACCCGCGCCGCCGGCCGGTAGACGCGCGAGTGCTCAAGCAACTGATCATATAACAGGACAATCGAGCGGCCGATGATTTTTGCCGAAAGCTCGCTGACGACTAGTTGCCGCGCGGCCTTTCCATATCGTGCGCGCAGATCAGGCGAGGCTGCGAGGCGCATAATGGCTTGCGCAAGTGCCGTCGGATCTTCGATCGGCACCAGAAGGCCGGTCTGGTCCTGAATGACGATCTCGCGACAACCCGGCGCATCGGTTGCGATCATGGGTCTTCCGCATGCGGCTGCTTCGAGCAGGCTCACGGGCAGGCCTTCCCGGTGCGATGGCAACACCGCAAAGTGACAGCTCCGCCACAACGACACGATATCTTCGATATGTCCGAGCCAGGTGATGCCGGGCCGACGACTCCACTCCTCCACTTCTGCTTGCGAGACCGAAGCCGGATTAGCGGGATCCAAATTGCCTGCGATGATCAGGTTGGCGTCCTGACCCTGTTTGCGCAGAATGCTTTGGGCGGCCACCAATGCCCGTATGCCCTTGTCGGTCAAAAGCCGTCCCGCAAAGCCAAACGTGATAGGTCCTTCCGGCTCCGGCAGGGGTTGCAAGGCGTCCGTGTCGACGCCCGATCCCGGGATCAGAACCATTCGCTCCTGCTTGATTCCGAGATCATCGAGTGCCGAACGATCGTCAGGGTTTTGAACCAGCACGAGGCTGCGCCGCCTGTTCAACAGAGCAGGAAGGATCCATTTCATGCTCTGCTTCAAGAGCCGCGTCCGCCAGGTCGTCGAGGTGAAGATGTAGCCTAGGCCGGTGATCGCGTTGACTTGCGAGAATGCTCTGCCGAAGGCGGCGATCGATCCATAGACACAGCATTGCAAGCCCGAGTGATGCGCGATTTGCGGCTTTATCTTCCGCTCGATGCGCCGAAGCGCCAGGATGGTCGGGATTGCCGCGAACGGAGACAATCCTCCGCGCTGGAAGGGTATCGGATGCAAAACGAAGCCCTCGGCTTCGATCGCCTTGGCACCTCTGTTGACACGGGTCGCGACATGCACCTCAAATCCCGCCTCGCGCGCAGCACGCGCCATCGGCAGACGATTGAGCAGGAACGCGAAGTCCTCGTTCGCGACGTAGAGCAGACGGCGGGGTGAGGAAGTCGTCATTCGGTCCACTTGCTCAAGCTCAGGAAGCCGGGCGCCCGCCGCGAAGTGTCGATGGAGCCAACAGTCATTTGCGCAATCATCTTATTGTCGTTGGGCCGGTTCGGACTTTATTTGTTCTGAGCTGCGTGCTCAATCGAGGAGGTGGGGTTTCGTTGGCGGAAATACCGACTTGCGGTCACCAACAAGCCAGCCAGGATCGGCGCAAGCAGCAGTCCACCCGAAAACAGGGCAATGTTCAACGCGGTGACCAGCAGCGTAAATACACCCATAAAGGTAGCGCCCAGTACGGCGACGCCGACAACGGTCTTACCATGCCCAAGGAAGGCAGCGTCGATTGAACGGCAAACCGCGCCGGCGATAAGACCAAAGACGATCACGCCGAAGTAGGAAAAATCGGCCCAGGCATCGGCGATAAAAAGAGCAGGGCTGGTAACGTCATAGTTGCCATACCATGTGTATGCCACAATGCTAAAGGCCGGCGTGTAAGGCAATCCCATCAACATCGCTACAGGACGGAGATTGGCGCCCCACATATGGGAATGTACGAATGGGAAGGTGGCGAAGTTTTCCAGCAATGCCTGATTTTCCGCTTCGAAGACACGAGAATAGACCACCTCAGACACTGCGGTTCCCTGAGGAAAAATCATGATCAGGCGCGTGGTCGCGTAGAGTACGATGGCAACAATGCAGGTTAAGCCGAGCGCATTTTGCCATGTAACGCGGTTTGTGAAGGCAAGCAAAGCCGCGATCAACAGCTGAATGAGGAAAAATGCCGGCGGCGCTTTGCTGAGGGTATCGGCCTTTCCAACAAAGGTGACTATCAACAGCAGAGTGGCAGCTAGCAACAACGACCACGACCTGAATAACCAGCCCGCCAGCAGTCCCCAAATAACGAACATCGGTGCAACCGCCCCGAGTATCAACCGATATAAATAATTGGGGCTGCCGCTGAATTGCAATCGAAAGGCATTTCTCGCGGCATTGTCATCCGCTGTTATCGAGAGGAAGTGCCAGATCGTCTCAATGTGATGCTCCGTGATCGAGAAAAACGACATGAACACGAGGAGGGCGATAATTGCGATCAGCAAAATGCGGTGATCGCCAACATCATCATGAAGATTTTGAGCGTTCCAGTTCGCCAATGCGGACCGCATTGTTGCGATCCGCTTGGGGATCAGTCGATCGACAGCCTCGATCCCCGCAATGACGCTGAGATACATCAAAGCAATCGAGAAGTTCATCGCAGTTATGACCGCATCAAGGTCCGGAACTTTTGCCTTGATGATTGCAAAAATTGGATGCGGGCTGCCCACTGCGCCCGACAATCGGTTGATCAAAAAGTCGGGCTCGCCCGAAGAAAAGGTATAGCTCAAGAATGCCGGTCCATAGATCAGCAGCAGGGATCCGACCAGCATCATGGTTGTCGTCAAGAACAGCCGCAATCTGAAAAACAGGTACAGCGCTGCCGCGAACATGGCTGTGGCTGCAGTGGCGTAGCTTACCGAGAGCACATTCATTTCCTACAAAAGACCAAACGACATCCGGGCCAAGAATTTTGCGCCTTCTCGGAGAAACCCCGTTAGGAACATGAGACGAGCCCCAACCGCGATCTCAAGTCAACTGGGTGGATTTTGGGTGGTTGGGTCGCATGAGGGACTACGGGAGGCAGCCGCTGCATGGCTGGCTTCTTTTCAACGTTTTTTGCCGACCGCGCACCAGTAGGGCACGGTATCCGAAAAACGGATCCCTTCAAATCCAGCTTTCGTCAGCATCTCCTCGATCTGGCGTCGCGTAAACCGCTGCTCGAGCCTGGTACAAAACCGATCGTAGGCATCGGTGCGCATCACGTAGAATTTTCTATCGCGGTAGGACTCAAGTGGAATGGCAGAAGGAGAAAAGCCGGCCCGCTCGACAATCGCTGCCAATCGCGCCAAGGGCCAATAGACCACGACCGCAATGATCTGGCTGATGATCAGCCGCGCGGTTGGCGGCAGCGATGAAATGATCACGCGCAAGAAATTGCTGAACTGCCAGATAGCGCGGTACCACCACGGACGGTTGTCCAGCGCATAATAAAGGTAGATTAGAAACGGCGCGCCGACCTTCAGCTTGGCTGCGACGGCGCGGATGGCGGCCGCTGTATCCGGCACGTGATGCAAGACCCCGAGCGAGAATGCGAAGTCGAGGGAGTTATCTTCGAGCGGGATGTTGCCGACGCTTGCGAGATGAAAGCTGACGTTTGCGGCCCCAGCGAGGTTCTGCCGGGCCACGTCAAGTGCATCTTCGCTGGCGTCGAGCAAATGAAGATGGCCGACTTTCGGCGCCACCATTACCGACCAGCGCCCGCTGCCGCAACCAACGTCGATGCCGACAGGATCGGGCGGCAACTCGTTCCATGGAAAGATAGCGAAGTAGGACTGGAAGATGGCCTCGCGGTCGACAGTCGAGAGTTCGCCTTCGCTTTGTCGGAAGGTCGACCATTCGTGGCCGAATCCGGCCGCGACGTTAGGATCAATGTTTCGCGTGAAGTCATTCATCACAGTCATTTCGCGCGACCAGTGCACAGATTGAACCCGTGTCTATTGGATGTGGAAGGGTTCGGTCAAGCTGCACAACACTGTGCCGCGACTAGTGCGGTCATGACCTCTCAAGCAATCCTTCCCTGGCGCGAAGCACGGAACCATCAATTTCGCTATACAAAATGAAAGTCGCTTTGGTGCGCCAGCAATTGCGCCGTGGTTACGTGCTGAATGGTGATGGTGTCATGTGCGGCATCCGTGATGATGGCATTGCCGTGGCCGTCGTCGCGGGTGGCGGCCAGCAGAGCGGTCATGTTTGCAAAGATCGACTGGCTGATTTGGATGGTGTCCGCCGCGGGCGTGAAGTTCGGAATAGTGATTTGGCCAAAATTCG
>WNFJ01401771.1_pt3 | contig 14414 bp, 14 predicted proteins | sample 5400461 | NCBI WGS metagenome assembly WNFJ01 (sample SAMN13153349, study PRJNA577476) | soil metagenome | isolation source: 115 cm saprolite on Douglas fir-dominated hillslope | place: USA:California | collected 2013-09-17 | reverse complement strand
CGCACGATCTTGCGGTCAACAGCGTCCAGCTCCGTTTTGTGTGCCATTTCGGACCTCGGGGCGGCTGTTTACCTACTAGACGTCGATGCTTTATACGTACCGGGAACGTATGCTAAGGATACCTGGTTCCAGACCTACGATCTATCCGTTTCTTGCGGACAAATCGCTGACAAATCCCTCGCCCGTCTCGATGTCCTTTGTGGGAGACAGTGTAAGTCGCTACTATTCCGCCGTGTCGGGTTCCCTGCCGGCGCTGCGCGAGCTGGTGCGCGCCCTGCCCTCCGCCCTGGTCGGCTATTCGGGTGGCGTCGATTCCGCCTTGCTAGCGGTCGTGCTGCGTCAGGAGCTCGGGCGCGAGCGGCTCTTGGCGGTGGTGGGCCGCAGCGCGTCCTATCCCGCTGCCCAGTGGGCGGCGGCTCGCGCCGTCGCGGCGCAATTCGACGTGCCCCTCCTCGAACTCGAGACCCACGAGCTCGAGGACCCGAACTATCTCGCGAACCCCACCAATCGCTGCTTCTTCTGCAAGCGCGAGCTGTGGCGTCGGCTCGTCCCCGAAGCCCGGGCCCGCGGGCTCGCGGTGGTGTGCGACGGCACCAACGCCGACGACCTCGGCGAGCATCGTCCCGGGTATGCGGCGGGCCGCGCGGCCGGCGTTCGGTCCCCGCTCGCCGAAGCGGGGTTCACGAAGGCGCAGGTGCGCCAGGCGGCGCGCGAGCTCGGGCTGCCGGTCTGGGACGCCCCGGCGGCGCCCTGTCTCTCGAGTCGGGTCGCGTACGGCCTCTCGATCACGCCGCGCCGCCTCGGCCAGGTCGAACAAGCCGAGGCGTACCTCCGCGCGTTCGGTGTGACGGGAGACCTGCGCGTGCGCCATCACGGTGCCCGGGCGCGCATCGAGGTCGAGCCGCCCTTCGTTCCGTGGGTGAGTGCGCGGCTCGCCGCGATCGCCGCGCGGTTCGGCGAGTTGGGCTTCACCGCGGTCGACGTGGACCCGCGGGGTTACCGCCGCGGCAGCTTGCTCGGCGCGCACGCTGCCACCGCGTGAGGCTGTTTGTGGCGCTGAACCTTCCCCCCGCCGTACGCCAGGCGCTGTGGGAGGCGACGGCGCCGCTCCGGGAGCGCGCCAGCGCGGTCAAGTGGGTGCGCCCCGAGGGCATCCATCTGACCCTCAAGTTCCTGGGCGACGTGCCCGACGACCGCGCACCGGCACTCGCCGCGGCGCTAGCGCGGGCGGCGAGCGGGGCACGCGCCCTGACGCTCGCGCTCGGCGGGTTCGGCGTGTTCCCCGACTTTCGCCAGCCGCGCATCGTGTGGGTCGGGATCGCCCCCGACCCGGCAGTCGAGATCTTGCAGCACCGCGTCGAACAGGAATTCGCGCCCCTTGGGTTTCCGACCGAAGGGCGTCCGTTCCGCCCCCACGCGACGCTCGGGCGGGCGGCGCGCAACGCGCGCCCACGGGACTTCGCCGGCCTCGAGGCGGCGCTCGCCGCGCTCACGTTCGCGGACACGACCCCCGTCGTCGCGGTTGACCTGATGGAAAGCACGCCCCAATCCGGAGGTGCGGTGTACAAGGTCAGACACAGTGAACGGCTGCCTTAAGGGCGCCCTGCGGCTCGGGTGCCTCGCCCTCGTCCTCGTGACGGCACTCGCGGCTTGGTGGTTTCGCGCGCCGATCGGGCGCACCGCCTCGCGCTGGCTCGGCCCGCACCCGACGAAACTCCCGCCGGTCGCCGACACGGTGGGCGCGCCCACGCCCAAGGCGCTCTCCTCCAGCCAGACCAAGGTCGACCGCCTCAAGCAGAACGCGGGCCCCGATTCGGTGCTGCTCTCGGCCAACGAAATCGCGTCGATGGTCGGCAGCGGGATCGATTGGTCGGTGCGCAAGAGCTTCGATTCGCTCCGGGTGGAGCTGCTCGAGGGCAAGATCGCCGTGCACTGCCGGCTCGACACACGGGTCATCCCCCCGGACGTGCTCGGCCCGCTGGCCGGCATGCTCAATCCGATGGAGCCGCTGCGCATCGCCGGCCCGCTCACGATCGAGCGCCCCGGCGTCGCCCGCTTCACGGTGACCGAGCTCACGCTGCGCGGCTTCGCCTTCCCTGATCCGCTGGTGAAGCAGCTCGCGCAGCGGGTGGCGGGCGCCGATTCGAGCGGTGCCGTGCCGCTGCGCGTCTCGCCGGCGTTCCGCGACCTGGCCATCCATCCCACGGGCATCGTGCTCTACCGCTTGAAGCGGAGGAAAGGGTGAAGCGGCGCGTCCTGGTGGTCGACGATGAAAAGGGGATTCGCGAGGCGCTGACCCAGGTCCTCGAGTACGAGGATATCGACGTGCGAACGTGCGCGTCCGGCTCGGAGGCCGTGCGGCTGTACGGCGAGCTGCGGCCGCACCTCGTGTTCCTGGACGTGAAGATGCAGGGCATGGACGGGCTCGAAACGCTGCGCAAACTGCGCGAGCTCGACCCGCAGGCCCAGGTGGTGATGATCTCGGGCCACGGGTCGATCCAGACCGCCGTCGAGGCCACCCAGCTCGGCGCCTACGATTTCCTCGAGAAGCCGCTCGACACGAACCGGATCCTGCTGACGCTGCGCAACGCGCTCGTGCACGTCGACCTCGCCAGTGAGAATGTGCGGCTCAAGGCCGAGGTGCACGCCCAGTACGAGATCGTCGGCACGAGCCGGGCGATCAAGGCGGTGATCGAGCGGATCGAAAAGGTGGGGCCGACCGCCGCGCGCGTGCTCATTACCGGCGAGAACGGCACCGGCAAGGAGCTCGTGGCGCGCGCGATCCACGCCCTGTCGCCGCGCGCCCGGGGGCCGTTCGTCGAGGTCAACTGCGCCGCGATCCCCAGTGAGTTGATCGAAAGCGAGCTGTTCGGACACATGAAAGGCAGCTTCACCGGCGCGTTCGCCGACCGGGCGGGCAAGTTCGAGCTGGCAAACGAGGGGACGCTGTTCCTCGACGAGATCGGCGACATGAGCCTCGCGGCCCAAGCCAAGGCGCTGCGGGCGCTCGAGGAGGGCGTGATCTCGCGCGTGGGGTCGGGGCGGACGCTCCCCGTGGACGTGCGCGTCGTGGCGGCCACGAACAAGGACCTGACGGCCGAAATCGCCGCGGGTCGGTTCCGTGAGGACCTGCTCTACCGGCTCAACGTCGTGCCGATCGAGGTGCCGCCGTTGCGCGCGCGCCGTGGCGACATCCCTCAACTCATCGAGCACTTCGCGGCCCAGCTGACGGAGCAGGCCGGGCTCCAGCCCAAACGCTTCGATCCCGACGCGGTGAAGCGCCTCGCCGCGTACGACTGGCCCGGCAACATCCGCGAACTTCGCAACGCCGTCGAGCGCCTCCTGATCCTCGCGAACGGGCCGGTCGTGACCGGGGAAGCGGTCGAACGCATCGCGGGTCTGGGCCAGGGAGATGGAGGCGCTACGCGCCGGACGGAGGGGCTCGCGGGCGCGCCCTGGACCCGCGCGGCCACGTTCGAGGAGTTCAAACAGATCGCGGAGCGCACCTACATCCTGGCAAAGCTCCAAGAGAACGACTGGAATGTGTCGGAGACGGCGCGCACATTGGATATGCCGCGCAGCAATCTGTACAAGAAGATCGAGCGCTACGGATTGGCCCGGGAGGCGTAGTGGCGGCGGACGAGAAAGAGCGGGACTGGGACAAGGAAATGGCTGAGGTCGATCGGCTGCTCAAGAAGCTGCCGTATGCCGAACCCGGGTTGCACGCAGGCGCGGAGCCGACCGTGCGGCGCCCGAGTGTCCCAGCAGGCGGCGCGGCCGCCGGCGCGTCACCGGGAGCGGCGAGCCGGGCGACGGGCCGCGAGTGGCTCGGCACGTGGGCGCGCGTGGCACTCGGCCTGCTCATCGGCATCGGGATGACGCAGTGGCCGTACACCCACGGCTGCGACCTGCGGCTCATCTTCTACTTGGTGGGCGTCGTGGCGGTGCTCGCCGCCGGCGTGTGGAGTAGCATCTCCTCCTGGCGCCGCCGCCTCGGACTCGCGCACCTCCTCTCGCAGGGCTTGATCATTTGGGGCTTGGTGCTCGCCGCCCGCGAGGTGCTGCCACGCGTCGGGTACGCCAAAGCGTCAGCCGCATGGCTGTGCCCCGACGTCGCGCCACCGCGCTGACGCGCATGCCCGAGAGCTTCCAGAACTTCATCGGCGGCGAATGGGTCGCTCCCGCGGCCGGCGCCTACTTCGAGAACCGCAACCCCGCCCACTGGGATGAAGTGATCGGCTGCTTCCCGCGCTCCGGTCGCGAGGACGTCGCGCGGGCCGTCGCGTCGGCGCAGCGCGGCTTCGCGCGCTGGTCGCGCACCCCGGCCCCGATCCGCGGCCAGGTGCTGCAGCGCGTGGGCGACCTGCTCGTCGCACGCAAGGAGGAGATCGCCCACGCCATGACCCGGGAGATGGGGAAGGTGCTCACCGAGACGCGGGGTGACGTGCAGGAGGGGATCGACACGGCGTACTATGCCCACACCGAGGGGCGCCGCTTGTTCGGACGGGTGGTCCCGTCCGAGCTGCGCCACAAGTGGGCGATGAGCTATCGCCGGCCCATCGGCGTCGCCGGGCTGATCACCCCGTTCAACTTCCCGCTCGCGATTCCCACCTGGAAGATGTTCCCGGCCCTGCTGTGCGGGAATGCGGTGATCCTCAAGCCCGCCGAGGACGTCCCCCACACCGCGACGCTCCTGGTGGAGCTCGTGCTCGAGGCGGGGCTCCCCCCCGAAGCGGTGCAGCTCGTGCATGGCTACGGCGCCGACGTCGGGCGCGCACTGGTCGAGCACCCGGAGGTCCCGGTGATCTCGTTTACGGGCTCGACTGCGACCGGGGCGGCGATCGGAGAGACGTGTGGCCGGATGCACAAGCGGCTGTCGCTCGAGATGGGCGGCAAGAATGCGATGCTGGTGATGGCCGACGCCGACCTGGACCTGGCGCTCGACGGTGTGGTGTGGGGGGCGTTCGGGACGACGGGGCAGCGCTGTACGGCCACCAGCCGCCTGATCGTGCACGAGGCCGTGCATGACCGCTTCCTGCAGATGGTGTGCGATCGGGCGGCGACCCTGCGGCTCGGCTCGGGCCTCGAGGAGGCGACCGAGGTTGGTCCGCTGATCAATGAGGACGGCCGGAGAAAGGTGGACTACTACGTCGGGGTCGGACGCGAGGAAGGCGCGCGGGTCGTGGTCGGCGGGGAACGCGCCACAGGGAAGGGGCTCGAGCGCGGCTGGTTCTACCAGCCCACCGTCCTCGCGGACGTCCGTGCCGGCATGCGGGTCGAACAAGAGGAGATCTTCGGTCCCGTCTTATCGGTGATCCAGGTGGGCTCCCTCGACGAAGCGATCCGGGTCAACAACGGCGTGAAGTACGGGCTCTCGAGCTCCTTGTACACGCGCGACGTGAATGCGGCGTTCCGCGCGATGAGCGAGCTCGACACCGGGATCACCTACGTCAACGCGCCGACGATCGGCGCGGAGGCACACCTGCCCTTCGGCGGCGTGAAGCAAACCGGCAACGGACACCGCGAGGGCGGCTGGGAGGTGTACGACTTCTACGCCGAGACGAAGGTCATCTACGTCGACTTCTCCGGGAAGCTGCAGCGCGCGCAGATCGACACGGAGACCTGAGGGCCGCGCGCCGCGAAGCGCGGGATTGATTTGGCTCGCCCCGACCGGGTGACGCGGCTCACACGACGCGCCGCCAGCCGGTCTCGCGCGTCCGGCGTCGCGCCGCCGACCGACCGACCCGGGGCCCCGCCGCCCCGACTCCCGGGCCCCCCAACGCCGGACGCGGGACCCCGAGATGGGTCGGTGCTGTTGCGCCGCCGAGACAGCTTGGCTAGAGTAACAGGCATGCATGAGTTGGGGGTCCCCACGGCAGGCACGAGCGCGCGCCCCGCGTCCGTCCTCCCCCCCCCTGAGCCGCGCCGGTCGCGCCTCGCCCGCTGGTTCGACAACTGGATGCGATCGCTCGGTATGGCGCTCGTGCTGTTCCTCATCATTCGCACCTTCCTCGTCGAAGCGTTTCAAATCCCCTCTGGAAGCATGGAGCGCACACTGCTCGCGGGCGATTTCTTGTTCGTGAACAAGGCGGTATACGGGGCGCAGATCCCGGGTACGAATGCGCGCCTGCCGGGTTTCGAGTCGCCGCAACGCGGCGACGTGCTCGTGTTCGCCTACCCCAAGAATCCCGAGTTGAATTACGTCAAGCGGGTGATCGGGGTCGGGGGGGATACGGTGGAGATGCGCGGCGGCGAAGTGCGCGTCAATGGCGAGCCGCTGGCCGAGCCCTACGTGCAGCGCGTCGGTCCGGCCGACATGTACGATCCGGAGTTCAACTGGCAGCGGGATTACCTGGTCGGAGGCCCGGCCATGGCCCGCACCTACCACCCTACACGCGACACCTGGGGTCCGCTGGCGGTGCCGCGCGGCAAGTACTTCGTGCTGGGCGACAACCGCGACAACTCGGCGGATTCCCGCTACTGGGGGTTCGTCGACGCCACGGCGGTCAAGGGACGGCCGCTCGTCGTGTATTTCAGCTACGACCGGGAGGCGCATGACGCGCTTCCCTGGCTGACCGATATTCGCTGGCACCGGCTCGGTTCGATCGTGCGGTAGGGCCGAGTTCGGAGGTCCAGGCCCCGAGTCCGCGCCGTCGGCTCGGGCCCGAGAGCATATCGTGCGGCGTCGTGCGCGCCTGGAGGCGTGACTAGGCCATGCAATTGAACACGGCGAAGCGAGCCTCGTTCGACGAGGGATCGCTCGATCAGTACTTGCGCGAGATCAGCCAGTACCCGCTGATCACCCGTGAGGAAGAAGTCACGCTGGCCCAGCGCATCAAGCAGGGCGACGAGGAGGCACTCGACAAGCTCGTCCGCTCGAACCTGCGGTTCGTCGTCTCCGTAGCCAAGAAGTACCAGAACCAGGGCGTGTCGCTCTCGGATCTGATCAACGAGGGCAACCTCGGCCTGATCCGGGCGGCCCACAAGTTCGACGAGACCAAAGGGATCAAGTTTATCTCCTACGCCGTGTGGTGGATCCGCCAGGCGATTCTGCAGGCGCTCGCCGAGCAGTCCCGCATCGTGCGCGTCCCGCTCAACCGGGCGGGCACGTTGCATCGCATCGGCAAACGCTCCTCGGCGCTGCTCCAGGAACTGGGTCGTGAGCCGACCGTCGAAGAAATCGCCGAAGGGATGGACATCTCGGAGGAGGAGGTGGCGAAGACCCTCTCCATCTCCCAGGCGCACCTCTCTCTCGACGCCCCCCTCACGCCGGGCGAGGACAACAAGCTGCTCGACTACCTCCCCGATACCCAGAACCCCGGGCCGGACGACGAGATCTTCGAGCACGCACTCACCGAGTCGATCGAGCAAGTGCTGGCCACGCTCAAGGAGCGCGAGGCGAAAATCCTACGGCTGTACTTCGGCCTGGAGGGGCAGGAGCCGATGACCCTCGAAGAGATCGGCTCGCTGCTCGGCATCACCCGGGAGCGGGTGCGCCAGATCAAGGAGAAGGCCCTGGCGCGCCTGCGGCACGTGAGTCGCGCCCGGGCGCTCGAGACCTTCCTCTTCTAGCCCCGGGTCGGGGTCGCGCCGGGGTCGCGGTCGCCCCCCGTGGCTCGGCCGCCGAACGGGCCGCGCCGCTGCCGCCGCCGCTTATATTCCCCCGCCATGAGCACCCTTTCCTCCTTCGACGTCTCGACCGGCGCCGACCTGCAGGAAGTCGATAACGCCGTGAATCAGGCGACCAAGGAGGTCGCCCAGCGCTACGACTTCAAGGGTTCGAAGGCCGCCATCGCGTTCGATCGCGCCACGGCGACGCTCACCCTCGTCGCGGACGACGACTTCAAGATGAAGGCGCTGCTCGACGTGCTGCAGGGGAAACTCGTCAAACGCGGCGTCCCGGTGAAGAACCTCGAGCTCGGGCCGGTCACGCCCGCCGCAAACGACACGGTGCGCCGCGAGATCAAGCTCACGCAGGGCATCCCGCAAGAGAAGGCGAAGGCGATCGTCAAGGCGATCAAGGACAAGAAATTCAAGAAGGCCCAGGCCTCGATCCAGGGGCAGGAAATCCGCGTGCAGTCGTCGTCCAAGGATGAGCTGCAGGAAGTGATCACCTTCCTGCGCTCCGCCGACTGGGGTATTGAGCTCAAGTTCGGGAACTATCGCGGATGAAGCTCGGTGTCATCTCGCTCGGCTGCGACAAGGCGACCGTCGACTCGGAGCGGGTCGTCGGGGAGCTCGTGGGGCATGGCGCGGTCGTGACCGACGATTTGCCGTCGGCCGACGTGATTCTCGTCAACACCTGCGGGTTCATCGACGCGGCCAAACAGGAGTCGATCGACGCCATCCTCGGCGCCGCGAAGCTCAAGCGGGATGGGGACGTCAAAGCCGTCGTGGCGGTCGGCTGCCTCGTCGAACGCTACCGGCGCGAGCTGCAGCAGGAAATCCCCGAGGTCGACCTGTTCCTCGGCTTCTCCGATCTGCATCACCTCGTGCCCGACCTCGCCGCGCGCGGCCTGATCGACGACCCGGTGGCGGCCCACCCCGGGGTGCGCCAGTTCCTCGGCGACCAGCCGCACGTGCGCTACCTGAAGATCTCCGAAGGCTGCGACCACACCTGCGCGTTCTGCGCGATCCCGCTGATGCGGGGGAAGCACCGCTCCGAACCGCTCGAACGCCTGGTGCGCGAAGCGCAGCAGCTCGAAGCGGAGGGCGCGCGGGAGATCAACCTCGTGGCCCAGGACCTGGGGCACTACGGCCGGGACCTGGGACGCGTCGGACCGAAGTTGCCCGACCTGCTGGCGGCCCTCCTCGGCGCCACCACGGTGCCCTGGTATCGCCTGCTCTATGTCTACTCGGCGGGCCTCACCGAACCGCTCGTCCAGTTGGTCGCCTGCGAGCCGCGAGTGGTACCGTACCTCGATATGCCGATCCAGCATGCTGCGGATCGCATGCTCGAGCGCATGCGTCGCCCGGAGCGTCAAGACACGCTGCGCGCCAAGCTCGCCTGGCTGCGCGGCACGATCCCCGATCTCGCGCTCCGCACCACCTGCCTCGTGGGCTTCCCCGGCGAGACCGAGGCGGACTTCCGCGAGCTCCTGGCGTTCCTCGAGGAGGCCCAGTTCGACCGGCTGGGCGCCTTCGCGTACTCGCCGCAGCAGGGCACGCGCGCCACCCGCTACGTGGACGACGTCCCCGACGCCGTCAAGCGCGACCGCCTCGAGGAGTTGCTGGAGGTGCAGCGGGCCATCTCGGCCGAGCGACTCGTCCGGTTCGTGGGCCGCGACGTGCCCGTGCTCGTGGACCGGATCGCCGAGCCGGACGAAGAGGGGGCGACGCATGTGGGGCGGGTGCCGTGGCAGGCGGACGACGTGGACGGGGTGACCTACCTGGTCCAGGGCGGCTGGGCGCGGCCGGGCAGCCTCGTCCGGGCCCGGCTCGTGGGGAGCGAAGACTACGACTTCCGGGCCGTCGCGCTGACGTGAGCCGCTCGGAGGAGCTCTTCGAGCGAGCGAAAGCGGTGCTTCCCGGCGGGGTGAATTCGCCGGTGCGGGCGTTCCGGGCGGTGGGCGGGACGCCCTTTTTCGTGGCCCAGGCCGCCGGCGCCCGCCTCACTGATGTGGACGGGAAGGCGTACCTCGACTACGTCTGCTCCTGGGGCCCGCTGATCCTCGGCCACGCGCATCCCGCCGTGCTCGCGGCGATCGATGCAGCTGCGGCGGCGGGCTGGACCTACGGGGCGCCGTGCGCGGCGGAGGTGGACCTCGCCGAGCACGTGCGCCGACGCATGCCGGCGCTCGAGCGGGTCCGGTTCGTGAATTCCGGCACCGAGGCGACGATGGCCGCGGTCCGGCTCGCCCGCGCCGCGACGGGGCGGAGCGCCCTGCTCAAGTTCGAGGGGTGCTATCACGGGCACGCGGACAGCTTTCTCGTCAAGGCGGGGAGCGGGGTGGCGACCCTCGGGCTCCCGGATAGCCCGGGCGTCCCCGCCCAGCTCGCGGCGTTGACGCTGACCCTCCCCTTCAACGACCCTGGGGCGGTGGTGGAGCTCTTCCGGCACCGCGGCGCCGAGCTGGCCGCGGTGATCGTCGAGCCCTACATCGGCAACGCCGGCTTCATCGCCCCCGAACCAGACTTCCTCGCGACGCTGCGGGCCCAGTGCGACCACCACGGCGCGCTCTTGATCTTCGACGAGGTGATGACGGGATTCCGCGTCGCGTCCGGCGGGGCGCAAGAGCGGCTCGGCGTGCGCCCGGATCTCACGACCCTCGGGAAAATCATCGGCGGGGGTATGCCCGTTGGGGCGTTCGGTGGACGCGCGGACCTGATGCGGCTGATCGCACCCGAAGGCCCGGTCTACCAGGCGGGGACGTTGTCGGGCAATCCCGTGGCGATGGCTGCCGGACTCGCCACGCTGCGCGAGACGGAGCGCGCCGGGTTCTATGAGGTGCTCGAGCGGCGAACGGCGCGGCTCGTCGCGGGTATAGGGAGCGCCGCCGCGCGCCACGGCGTGGCCGCGTCGAGTGGACACGCCGGCTCGATGTGGGGGCTCTACTTCGCACCCGGCCCCGTCAGGAACTTCGCGCAAGCGCAGGCGACGGACACGGCGCTGTTCGCGCGCTGGCACCGGGCAGCCCTGGGGCGGGGTGTGTTCCTCGCCCCCTCGGCGTTCGAGGCGGGCTTCGTTTCCAGCGCACACAGCGATGCCGATATCGACTTCACGATCGCACAACTTGACGCTGCGCTCGGCGAGGCGCAGGCTCGCTAGCTGCCTCTTCCTCGCGGGGGCGAGCTGCGGGCGACCGCAGCCGGTCACCCCCCGTGCCCCGCTCCTTGAGCCGGAGGTGCGCATTGGGATCGCAGCGGGCAGACACCGCGTCACGCTCGGCGGGGACGGCGAGCTCCTGGTGACTGACGACGCGACCGGCGAGCCGATCGGCGCGATTCCCGCCGGCGCCACCTGGACCGTCGTGGTCGACACGCCGGGCGTGCGCCTGGTGCGGCCAGACGGCACGCGCTCCGCTCGACGCCTCGGCCTCTCGGCCGCCAACGCGACCGAGCGCCGCTTCGCGATGGCCGACGGTCGCCGCTACCGCGGGCGCGTGAACGTGACCCGCGACCCAGCGGGGCTCACCCTCGTGAACCGGGTGCCGCTCGAGAGCTCGGAGCCCGGCGCCGGGACGAGCGCCAGGCGATGCTCGCGCAGGCGGTGGTGTCGCGGACCTTCGCGCTCAAGAACCGCGGACGCTGGGAGTCGCAAGGGTTCGACGCCTGGGCCGACGTGCGCGATCAAGTGTATACCGGCGTCGGGGGCGAGACACCCGAGGTGTGGGACGCACTGCGCGCGACGCGGGGTGAGGTGCTGCGCTACCACGGCGACTTGGTCGACGCCTACTTCCACTCGACCTGCGGGTTCCGCACGGCCGGCGTCGAGGAGGTGTTCAAGACGGCGCACACCGTCCCCTATCTGCGGTCCGTCTCGGACGCGTCGGGCGGCGGCCACTATTATTGCGAGCTGTCACCGCGGTTTCGCTGGCGCGAGGAATGGGATGCTGCAAAGCTGCGCGCTATATTGTCGCGAACGCTGCCGGCCGCGACGAACACGAGCGGGAGCGGCCTCGAGCGCATCACGGACGTCGCGGTGACCCGCACCACCACGTCGGGGCGGGTGGGCGAGCTACGGATCGTGTTCGAACACGGCGAGGTCCGGGTGGCGGGGCCCGATGTGCGCACCGTGCTCCGGCCCGAGGCAGACCAGCTGCTCGGGAGCGCGGTGTTCCAGTTGTCGATCACGAAGGATGGAGGCCAGGTCACCCGGCTCATCGCCGCCGGCGTGGGATCGGGCCACGGCGTGGGATTCTGCCAGTGGGGTGCCGTGGGTCGCGCCCGCGCCGGTCAAGACTACCGGACGATTGTCACCACCTATTTCCCGGGGACCAACGTTGCCCGCCTGTACTAAAGCGGCCGGTCACTGCCGCGCGCGTGTCGGTGGCCTGCTCGCCCTCGGCGCCGCGTGGCTCCTCGGCCCCCGGGCGCTCACGGCCCAGGGCCTGCTCGAGCAATTCTCCTACGAGAACCTGAAGCCCAGCGCGCTCCAGCTCGATCTCGGCCCGCTCGGGGGCAACAACGTTCGGGGCACGCTCGCGGGCGGCCTGCGCCTCGACTACGGCCGCATCGCGCCGCGGGTGCGGGTGGTGCTCGGCCTCTCGTATTTCAAGGCCGAATTCAGCACCGCGGCGCGACAGCGCTTCGTGCAGCGGTTGCGGGGCGTCGTGAGCGATCCCGACTCGAACTACACCATCAATCTCGGCCCGATGACGTGGAGCGACCTGACCGGGGACCTGGACCTGCAGTACGTGTTGCCCCAGGGGCGCGCGGTGACGGCCTACATGGGGGTCGGGCTCGGCATCCACGTCCGTCACGGCAGCGGCCCCGTGATCAACGGCACGTTCGTGCAGGATGCCTTGAACGAGATCACGGCGGGACTGAACGGCACGCTGGGCGCCGAAATCGGCGCTAACCGGTGGCGCTTCACGCTCGATGCGCGCGGCGTGCTCTCGAGCGGGCTGTCGACGGTCTCGCTCCGCACCGGCGTGATGTACCGCTGGGCGGGGATCGGCGACGGGCACGCGAGGACGGGGCGGTGAGCGAGCCGCTTCGCGTTGCGGTGATCGGCGCGGGCGCCATCGCGCAAGTCGCCCATCTCCCGGCGTTACGGCGGCTGCCCGGGGTCGAGGTCGCGGCGATCTGCGACAACGATCTCGCGAAGGCGCAGGCGCTCGCCGCGCGCTTCGACGTGCGCGAGACGTTCGACGACATCGAAGAAGTGTTGAAGTACGCCCACGCGGACGCGGTGGCGATCTGCACCCCCAACCATCTGCACGAGATCCACATCGTGTCGGCGCTGGCCGCCGGTGCGCACGTCTTGTGCGAACGCCCGCTCGCGCTCACCGTCGCGGGGGTGGAGCGCGTGCTCCAGGCCAGCGAGAAGTACGGGAAACGCGTGATGGTGGGGATGAACCATCGGTTCCGCTCGGACGTGCAGGCGGTGCGGGGCTTCCTCGCGGGCGGTGACATCGGGCTCCTGCAGGCGATCCGCAGCGGCTGGTATACCTTCCGGCCGAGTCGCCAGATGATCGGCTGGCGGCTGCGGCGTCAGGAGGCGGGCGGCGGTGCCTTTCTCGATCTCGGACTGCAGCTGCTCGATCTGGGACTCTGGCTCGCGGGCTGGCCCGCGCCGAAGCGGGTCTCCGCCCACACCATGAGATCGTCTAAGGACGCGGTGGAGGACATGGCCACCGCGCTCGTCGTGTGCGAGAACGGCGTGTCGCTCTCGATCGACGTCAGCTGGCGTCACATGGGCGAGGCCGAGCGGTTCTGGTTCGACCTGGCGGGGACGAAGGGCTCGGCGAGCGTCCAGCCCCTGCGGGTCTTCAAGGAGGCGCACGGCACCGTGAGCGACGTGACGCCGCGCGGCGCGAGCGGGCGGGAAACGCCGTTCACCCAGTCCTACCGGGCCGAGTGGACCTACTTCCTCGCGGTGATCAAAGGCGACGTGAACGCGCCGCCGCCGCGCGACCAACTGGCGGTGCATCGGGTGCTCGACGCCGTGTATCGCTCCGCTGACGAAGGGCGCGACGTGCTCCTGTGAGTCCTGCCACCCGAGCGTCCGCGGCGCTCGTCGCACTCGGCGCCGTCCTGCTCGCCGCGAGCTACCCCCCGTTCCAGCTCCCACTCCTCAGCTTCGTCGCCGTCGCCCCGGCGGTGGTGCTGCTCCGCCGGTGCGAGCGCGAACAGGACCTGCGGGGGGCGCTGCGCTGGGGGTTCTGGTATGGCTTCCTCAGTCAGGGCGCGGTGCTCTACTGGCTGGTCGTCGCGCTCTGGCACTTCACGCCCCTGTCGGCGCTCGGCTACCTCGCCACGATCGCCGTCTTCGGCCTGTGGCATGCGGTGCTCTTCTGGTTCGTCGTCCGGGTGCGGCTGCGCTGGCCGGCGCTGCCGCTCGCGCTGGTGTTCCCGCTCGCTTGGACGGCGGTCGAATGGGCGGTGGGCCACCAAGGGGACATCCGGTTTCCCTGGCTCGGCCTCGGGACCTCGCTCGGGAACGCCCCGGTGCTGGTCCAGTGGGCCGATCTGGCGGGAGCGCGCGGCGTGACGCTGTGGCTCGTGTGGTGCAACGTGATGATCGTCCAGGTGCTCGCGCGCGGCGGCGCTGCGGGCGAGCGGCCGGGCCGAGCAATCGTCGGCGGATTCGCCCCCGTGGCCGCGTCGCTCGCCCTGGTGCTGGCCTACGGCGCGTGGCGCATGCGCACCCTGCCGCTCCGAGAGCTCGGCACGGTGGGGCTGGTGCAGCCGAACGAAGGGTTCCGGGCGAAATGGGACCCGCGCCATGCGGACAGCGTGATCGCGAAGCT
>WNFJ01247179.1_pt1 | contig 14416 bp, 12 predicted proteins | sample 5400461 | NCBI WGS metagenome assembly WNFJ01 (sample SAMN13153349, study PRJNA577476) | soil metagenome | isolation source: 115 cm saprolite on Douglas fir-dominated hillslope | place: USA:California | collected 2013-09-17 | reverse complement strand
GGGCGTCGTACGAGCCGAAAACTGCCGCTATCTCGGGTCTCGTGTTGAGGATCCTGGCTGCGCGATCTAGGGCGCTGGGTCCAAGGACCACATCGGCATCGACAAAGAACAGGACATCCCCGATCGCGTGCTGCGCGCCGAGGTTCCGCGCCGCCGCAGGTCCCGAGTTCGTCTCGAGCTTGAGGACGTGCACCCCCATGGTGGCCGCTACCGACGGCGTCTCGTCGGTGGACGCATCGTCGACCACGATGATCTCGCTGTCGAGATGCTTGGCAGAGACCCTCACGGCCGAGAGACACTCGGGGAGATCTCTCGTGTTGTTGTAAACCGGTATGATCACTGATACACGCATGGCTCGGCCTGGGCAGGTTCCACCTTCGACCCGAAAGCTCGCCCGGGAACCGGCTAGAAGGCAAGAGCTGTGCCAACGTTTATCGGGATCTAGGCCCAGAGAATCGCTGCGTTCCGAATCGCCTGCTCGGTAGTTCGCGGGCGCCCGTGGGTACCTAGGGTTCAACATAGGGAAAACGGCTGCCCTATATCAGCCGCCCGTCAGCCCACCCATTTTTTGCTATGTTTCGCTGCTGAGAGGGAAAGGTGGCGCTCGCGACGAGCGCGCGACCAGCAGCGTCTAGCTCCTGAAGGCGCTCAGGAACTAGCGAGAAGCCACGGGACTGCAAACGGAACATCCCTGCGCCACGCCGCTACGCAGCGAAATGCTCCTTCATCATGCGTGTCCAGAGTTCGAACTGCGCCACGCCGAGCAGCCGGTCCGCGATATCGGTCTCCTCCCCCCGCCGGTGCGCCTCGAGGTCCTTGAGAATGACGCGCGTATTGTAGATTCCGCGCTCGCGGGCCTCCCGGCTCGCGATCAGCTCGTGCACAGGTCCGTAAAGTTCTCCCGCCAGCCACTTCCGGAAAGGAGTGGGGAAGCCCATCTTGTCCTTTCGGCGTCGCACCAACTCCGGTATCCGCTGCCGCATGGCCTCACGCAGCAGAAACTTGTTCTCGCCTCCGCGCACCTTCCACTCGGAGCTCAGATTGAACACGAGGGATACCAGCCGGTAGTCCAGGAATGGCAACCTAGTCTCGATGGAATGCGCCATCGAATTACGGTCTTCCACGCGGAGGTACAGCGGCAGGGGTGAGATCGTGACCGACCGCTTCAGCACCCGGCTGAGCCCGACTTCCCTCGTGCTCGTCGCCGACACCCGACTGACCAAGTCCGGCACGAACCACGCGTCTTTGTGCAACTTCCTCCGTCGCCCTGAATCAGCAAAATACCTGTACGGCGCGATCCGGCCGAGCAGTCGGCGGGACGTGTCCTCCGCAACCCGCAGCAGCAATTTCGCGGCGCTTCCGCCGTGAGTGATCGAATAGTCTTGGATCTCCCCCCACGTCCGGCCTATCCGGCCCCTCCACAGCAGCTCTCGCCAGTAGTCCATGAAGTAACTGAAGTACCCGCCGATCGTCTCGTCGGCGCCTTGCCCGTTCAACACAACGCGAATGCCATGAGAAGCAGCTACCCGCATCAGCTCATAGCCGACCACGGCATTCAGAGAATGCACCGGCTCGTCCTGACACCGCAGCACCTCGGGGAGGCGCTCCCATAGGATGTAGGGACTCGTCTCGAGGTGCTTAAGGTACGCGCCAGTGTCCTTGACCACGCTCTCAATGTAGGGGGTCTCATCGTACTCCGGGCACACATAGGAGAAGGCCAGCAGCGGCTTCCGCCACGCCTCGCCGACCCGTCCCGCTTGTCGCGCAGCAGCGCAGATGATCGAGCTTGAATCGAGCCCTCCGGACAGGCTCACGCCCACCGGCACGTCACTACGCATTCGCAACCGGACCGAGTCTTCGAAGAGGTCGCCAAACGCCGCGACCTGCGTGATCCCCTCGTAAAAGCTTTCTACTCCCTCATCCAGTCGTCCGTCGCGCAAGAAACTGGCGGCACTCGACCAATCGACGGCGCCGACGTACGCTCCGGAGGCGCGGATTGCCTTGATCTCCGAAGCCAGGAGAAGCATCGGTCCGCGCCGGTAGCGATAGAGAGGCTTGATGCCGAAGCGGTCGCGGGCGCCAAACAGGACGTTGCGCCTTCGGTCGTGAATCAGAAACGCCCACATCCCGTTGAGCTTTGGAAGACAGTCGCCGCCCCACTCCTGATATGCCCGGAGCAACACCTCGGTGTCACCGGTGGACCGGAAGCGGTGCCCGAGGCTTTTCAGTTCTTCCCGGAGCTCGACGTAATTAAAAATCTCCCCATTAAAGATCAACACCATATCCCCGTCGCCGCTCGCCATTGGCTGGCTCGCGGCGTGGGACAGATCAAGGATCGAGAGCCTCCGGAATCCGAGGCCGATCGCACCAGACACTTGGACGCAACCCTCGTCGGGACCCCGATGGACCAGACTGGCAGTCATCTGCTCGAGGAGTCTCTGCTCGACTGGTTGGCCGTCGAACCTCACGACCGCCGCAATACCGCACATTCCCGTTCGCCTAGCTTGCTACACCGGATCCCGACCACCTCTGGGGGTCAGGCGCTAGACGCAGGACCCTCTGAGACGTCCTCACCCAGGGTGCCGCACGCATCCCCAACTGTGCGCAGCAAAGCCCGGATCCCCGCATCGCGATGGCACAGCCCGAAGGTGCGCGAGCCGAACTGGCAGGCGTGACCGTAGTGGTGTGAGGACCGGACCCGTCGGTGTCGTGAAGTCTCGGTCCCGGTCGAACCATCGTGCCTCCGGCAAACCGCATCACATCAGGCTGCAGGCTAGCCACCATGATGGGCCCATATCGAGGAGCTGGCGCCTGACGGTAGCAGACTCTTCTTGTCGTCAGGACAAATGCTGTGTAACGTCCGACCCGGCGTTGTACCTTCTCGCGCTTTGAAGCGGGGGTGGTCTCCGCGGCGTCATCGAACTCGCCGGACGAATACGCTGCCGCCAAAATTCCAACAGATCTGCGAGGGTTTGCTCGAAGGCGATCTCCGTTTCCCAGCCGGTCGCTTTCCGGATCTTCGATGGGTCGCCCTCCAGTGCCATCACGTCAGACGGCCGCAGTCGTGCAGGTTCACTGAGAACCGAGATATGTTTGACGCGCGACTGCACCAGGAAGAAGTCCAGCACCTGCTGGATCGCCCATGACCGCCCTGAGCACAGGTTATACACCTCGCCGGGTTCCCCCTGTTCCAGCAGCCTCCAATAGCCTCGGACGATGTCGCGGACATCGGAATAGTCTCTCGTGGGCTTGAGATCGCCGACAAATATTGTCGGCTCACGCAGCCCTGCTTCAATCTCGGCGACCTGCTTGGCGAAGTTCGACGTAACGAATACTTCGCCACGCCGCGGCCCCTCGTGGTTAAACGCGCGCGCCCGAACAATCGGCAGGCCGTAGCTCTTGAAATACTGATACCCCATGATGTCCTGCGTGACTTTGCTCACTCCGTACGGAGACAGTGGACGCAGCGGGTTCGTCTCCGCAATTGGCATCTCGTCTGGACGGACGAACCCGTATTCCTCACTCGTGCCGATGACCAGAAATCTCGGTGCGATCTTCAGCGCGCGTATCTCTTCCAACAAGTTCAGTTGACATACGATGTTCGTCGAAAGTGTCTCAGCCGGCGCGTGCCAGGATGTGCCGACGAAGCTCTGACCCGCTAGGTGAATCACGTGAGTGGGCGCAGTAATTTCGAGTAATCGGCGAACAGAAACGGCGTCGCGCAGTTCGCACTCGACTAACCTGACTTTCGCACGGATGTGCTCGATGTTCTCTGTTTGACTCCGCCAGCGTGCCGAACCGAAGACCTCGGCGCCGTGTGAGAGCGCATATTCCGCCATATGGCTGCCAACGAATCCGGTGATCCCGGTGATCAGTAAACGCATCAGTTTTATGTTGAGGTATGTGCCTGACGTGAACCACGATTGAACCGCGCACTGTGGGGACGTATCGGGATGGACGCTCCATGGTTAACCATCTGCTGAAGGCGGACTAGCAGCAGGTCTTTAGCGAGAAGGCGAGGCGTATCGTCGCTGGATGTGCCGTCCCCCACGATGATCTCGGGGCCATTCACGTCGAAGAGGCATTCACGAAGGGCTTTCTTGTTGTTCTTCATGTGCCGCGAAACGTGCGAGATATGGCAAGTTCTGTGCCATACCGAGACCCAAACGAGGATTCCAGGGAATCGTGAGTTTGCGACACCTGCCCTAGCAGCACCTGGGCCCTCCTAGGCAGGTGACGCATCAGATAGGTTAGGCGGTTCCCCTTTTGGCCCTCTCTTGTTCCACTGCGCAAGTTTTTCGCCTAGCGTTCCGGCGATAGCGGCCGCACAGCGGTCCAGGAGGTCCTGGCCCTCGGCGAAGCAACGAAAAATACTCATACGACCGTGCTACGATCGCCGCTCGACCAGCGGGACGACCCGCTCGCGGAGGTCGGTCCGGTGGGAGGGGGGCTGCAATGAGGGCACTCATCACAGGCGGCGCGGGTTTCGTCGGATCGCATCTCGGGGAAGCACTCCTGAAACGAGGTGCTGAGGTTGAGATTATCGACGATCTATCGACTGGGAGCATCAACAACATTGAGCATCTGAAAGGGCTGAAGCATTTCTGCTATGGGATCGACACGCTCCTCAACCGGCCCTATCTGGCCGAGCTCATCGATCGTGCCGATGTGATCTTCCATCTTGCGGCGGCGGTCGGTGTACGCCTCATCGTGGAAAGCCCCGTGCGGACCATCGAGACGAACGTCAGAGGCACCGAACTGGTGCTTGAGCTGGCGGCCAAGAAGAGCAAAAAGGTCGTCCTGACTTCGACTAGCGAGGTGTACGGAAAGGCAAACAAAATCCCTTTCTCAGAAGACGACGACCTCGTACTGGGGCCGACCGTGAAGGGGCGGTGGAGCTATGCGTGCTCCAAGGCCCTCGACGAGTTCCTGGCCATCGCTTACTGGAAGGAGAAGGGCGTTCCGGTGGTCATTGGCCGCTTGTTCAACACGGTTGGCCCCCGGCAAACCGGCCGGTACGGAATGGTCATCCCGTCGTTCATCCAGCAAGCACTCAGCGGTGGTCCCATCACCGTGTTCGGTGATGGGCAACAGTCGCGGTGCTTCGCTTGGGTTGGCGATGTCGTGAATGCTCTGATCCGGCTTAGCGAGCATCCAGCCGCTGTAGGTCAGGTCTTCAACGTCGGCGCCGACACCGAGATCACGATCCGGGACCTCGCCGAGAAGGTCAAGAAGGAAACGGGAAGCAACGCCGACATCAGGCTTGTTCCCTACGAAGAGGCCTATGAAGAAGGGTTCGAGGACATGCGCCGCCGCGTGCCTGACCTGACAAAGATCCGCCGCCTCATCGGCTACGAGCCAACCATTGGTCTAGCAGAGATCTTGCGACTCGTGAGCGCTTACTACCGGGGTCAGTGACGCCGACCCTTCCCGGGTGTGAACAGCTCATTTCTGGCCGCCGGGCCGTGCAGGGGAGCCCTCGTGCGGGTAGGGATTGATGGCGGATGCTGGCTCAACCGCCGGGGTTATGGGCGGTATGTCAGAAGCCTCTTGAAGGCGCTCGCCAACCGCGATGACGGCGACAAGTACGTTCTCTTCGTCGATCCCGAAACCGCGCGTGATCCAAGTCTTCCGCAATCATTCGAGACCGTCGTCGTGCCGACTCGGCGGCCGCCCGCGGAGGCCGCTTCCTCCTCTGGTCGCCGCGGCGTTACCGATTTATGGCGGATGGCATCGGCAGTCGGTCGGCATCCGCCGGATGTCTTCTTCTTCCCGTCGGTTTACACGTTCTTTCCGTTATTGCGGCCGGTCAAGTGCGTCGTGGCCATCCATGACGTCATCGCCGAGCGCCACCCGAGGCACGTGTTCGCCCGCCGGCGCCTACGACTCTTCTGGAGAGCCAAGCTGGCGATTGCGGTGCGCCAAGCCCATCTCATTCTAACGGTGTCCGACCACGCGCGAGATGGAATCGTCGAGCAGCTCGGAGTCCCAACGAATCGTGTTCGGGTCATTCTGGAAGCTCCGGACGCGATCTTCCGGCACGTGCCATCTCCGCGCGAGCCGGCTGATGTTCTGCCGGGCCGCAACCTGCCGCGGAACATACGGTACCTACTGTATGTCGGAGGGATCAGCCCGCACAAGAATCTGCCAGTTCTCGTGGAAGCGTATCGCCGGCTGCTCGCGGAGGAAGACTTCGCGGAGCTCCGATTGCTGCTAGTGGGCGACTACGCTGGTGACGTGTTCTACTCCGGTTATGAAGATCTACGTGCTCTCGTAGCACACCACGGGCTCGAAGGCTCCGTGTGCTTCACCGGCTTCGTGCCAGACGAAGCCCTGGTGGATCTCTATAATCGAGCCGAGATCCTTGTTCTACCCTCTCTTGAGGAGGGATTTGGCCTTCCGGCGTTCGAGGCCGCCGCCTGCGGCACGCCGGTGGTGGCAAGTGCTGTGGGTCCGGTGGGCTCCCTGCTCGGGTCTGCAGCCTGGACGTTCCCGCCTGTCGACGCCGACGCCCTCACCGATGCCCTCCGAACGCTTCTCCGGAATCCCGACCGCCGGCGGGCTATGGGAGCGGAAGGGCGCCGCCGGGCCGCCGCCTTCACGTGGGAGCGGGCCGCTGGTCAGGCTCAGGCGATGTTCCACGAACTTTACGGTCGCTGATACCATGCCACTGCGCTTCTGCATGATTGCGACGTTCTATCCGCCATACGCGTTCGGCGGTGATGCCGTTTTCCTCCAGCGGCTGAGCAATATGCTCGCGCGACGCGGCCACGAAGTCGACGTGATCCACTGTATCGACAGCTACCGGTCGCTGGCAGGGCACTTGCCGCCGGCCGGGTATTCTAACGAGCCCGGTGTGACGTGTCATGGTCTCGTCAGCGGAGTGGGCGCACTGTCCCCTCTCGCAACCCAGCAGACCGGCTTCCCGTTCTTCAAGGCGAAAAGGATCCGACAGATTCTAGAGTCGAAACACTTTGACGTGATCCACTTCCACAATATCTCGCTGCTCGGCGGCCCGATGATCCTCAGTTACGGGGCCGGCATCAAGCTATATACGATGCACGAGCATTGGCTCATCTGCCCAACGCACGTTCTATTCAAGTTCAACCGCGAGCCCTGCTTCAAGCGAAGTTGCTTGCGCTGTCAGCTGATTCACCACCGTCCGCCCCAGCTCTGGCGCTACACCGGCATGCTTAAGAGGGCCATGCGGCACATAGACGCGTTCATCTCACCGAGCGATTTCACGCTTCGGCGCCATCATGCGGCAGGGCTGGAGATCCCGATCGTTTGCATCCCGTACGCGCTGAGCCACGAAGCCGAAGAGCTGCCGCCTCCTGGCGCCCTGGACGGCGTCGCGCTGCCGTCGCGCCCGTTTTTCTTGTTCGTCGGCCGTCTCGAGAAGATCAAAGGATTGCAGACGCTGATCCCGCTGTTCCAGAATGCCGGGAAAGTCGATCTCGCCATCGCGGGCGACGGTAACCACGCCGGAGAACTCAGAGCTCTGGCAGCAGGATCTGAGCGGATCCACTTCCTTGGCCGATTGACATCAGCCCAACTGCGGGGAGTCTACGCGCGGGCTATCGCCCTCCTAGTCCCTTCCATCACCTTCGAGACCTTTGGCCAAGTCATCATCGAAGCGTACGCGATGCGGACTCCGGTGATCGTCCGTGATTTAGGCCCGATGCCGGAGATCGTTGCACAGAGTGGGGGTGGCCTCGTGTACCAGGATGAGACGGGCTTGCGGGACGCTATGGACCGCCTGCGGGTCGATCCCGTCTTGCGCAGTTCGCTGGGTGAAGCCGGCTATTCCGCCTACCGTTCCCGCTGGACGGAAGAGGCGCACCTGGATCTCTATCTGGGCCTAATTCGCGACATCCAGTTTAGAAAGCAAGGTGCCGCTTGGTCCTGATTCCTCTTGTACACGATGCGATCGGCGAGGGGTGTCCAAACGGGTTGACTACCCGCCCCGACGTCGTGAGCGACGCCTAGTGGGCATCCCGCACCTTGTTAGATTCAACCGGCCCTAGAAGAATACGGTGAGTTCAGGCGATGGCCCGAGTCCTTTACATCGTTGCGAGAAACAAGCCGTTGCGGTGCGGTTACTTGATGATCGCTCTGAATACCCACCCCTTCAAGGAGCTCGGCGTAGGGGTTAAGGTAGACGAGCGGCGAGCTGAAAGACGGCGTCAAAGTCAGCCCCGAGAGCCGGAGCGGCGCAAGGGCGAGCGCAGAGTCCAAGCGAGCTTAGACGGGGAATTCCGCTCTCACGGGTATGCCACGGTGGTCCAGCCGGGTGCCGCCTCTGTGCCAAAGACAGACCGTCCGTCGAAGGCGGCGGTCGGCCAGGGGACCAGATCGAGCCACCGGCGCGGAGCCGTAAGGGCGTCACGGCGGCGGAACTGGGTCTGGTGGCCCTTAAGTGTGCTGCTCGTCCCGGCGGCGGCTGTGGGTTTGTCGATCATCGGTAGCGCAATCCAATCCCCGACCGATCTGCTTGGCGCCGTTGGTCGGCTCCAGTGCGCCGCGGCCCGTCTTGGAGACTGCCAACGCTCTCACTCGCCTAGCGAAAGCAAAGACCCTCCTACCTGACTCGCTGACTAGCGAAGCTTACCGGCAATTCACCTTCGGTGAGGTTCGGTCTCTCACGCAATTTCCCTTGCCAGGCTCGCGGATCCTTAGCGCGTCAACCCCGTGATGCTCTCTCTACGGCCCCGATGGAAAGCATGTGCCCAGCCTCCCCCCGTCGCAGACGCATTCCGTGGGCACGCCACCTGGGCCCGCGATGGCCACGATACGGCCAGTACAAGCCCGGCTTCGCCAGAGAGCATATGAGCTAGCGACTAGAATCACGACCCCAATGAGCACCACGCCGGCGACACGGAGCTGCCCACCGGCCCGTGTGCTCAAGCGCGCCGCTTGCATCTTCCGGACGGCTCGACGCTCCCATCGCGCAAGCACGGTGAACATCGCGAGGAAGAAGATGCCGACCACGGAGGCGACAGCAACGAGAAGGAGGAGTCCTTCTGTCATGATGATTCAGTGATGAATGAGACCCCGGCGTCCGCTAGAACCACCGTGCGACGACGTGGCGTATGATCTTCAGTAGGAGCGTTGCGACGTAAGTCACGAGCAGGAATACGAAGAATAGTTCGAGGTGGTGGACCACTCTCGAGGCGAGTGGTTATCGAACACTATGGAACCGGTGTTGCGTGAGTGGAAGGAATACGGTCGATGTTTTCTCGGCCAGCCGCCGGCGTGATCGTCGTTCTCCCAACACCTGAATCACTCCAGCGAGACTGCTAAAAGCGAGTGCCGCAAGGGCGAAGAGGATGAGCCTTCTCGAAAGAGGCCCTTTCTGACTCCGAGCGCTACGTCCACCCATGCGCACCCTCCAATCCAATCACCGTGGTTGAGGCTCCGACCACTGCTCCCTGACGTGGTTGATCAGCCGCCGCTGTTGGGCCGGGTAATCCGGCGACGCCAACGGAACGCGAGTTCCCACAACTCCCTCATGATAAGTCCCCGGGACCCAGAGTTACCAGACCCAAGTCTCCGGAGACCTCGATACTCTTGGAGCCGTTCCGGCGCGGCGATGAGGCACCCGCACAGGGCCAGAACCAGGACTCGGCCTGGGCTCCGTCAGGAAGGACGATGGACAAGGCAGCTTCGGCATGCGCACCGGAAGAGGAGGGAGCCGTGAGAGATCCCCACGGCGGCCGAAGCGGCGGACGATGACAGAAGAGTCGCGGGCTCCGTGACCCCGTCAGGCTGCCCTTGCACCGCCAAGCCAAGCCCGAGAAGCAGCAGCACCATTCCGAACCATTGCCTGATGGCAGTTCCGAGTCGATACCCGGCCCAGAAGCGCGGCCATTCAGGTTAGCGTCCCGTCGACACACCAGGCATTCAACCCCACGGATGAGCCGTCCTCTAGTTTGCTGCCACGTCGGCAACAGTTGGTCTGGTCCGGTCGTTCGCGCCCGATGGTACGCGTCAGATTCCTCCAGCCAACGCCGGCGGCATTGGACGTGTGCGTACGCGGCGCCCTCGAGCGTGACCGCTAGGTACTGGACTTCCGTGGCGCCAATGACACGATCGCAGACAACCGACGGGAGATTCTCGAGTGGCGGGCACGCCGGCTAACCAGAGCCGGAATGGAGAATTTTGACGGTAGCACGTTCACCAGTCCATCTCTCGGCGCCTAATCATCCTCATCGAGGCGTCTTCTCCCTGCGCCATGGGATGATGTGCGAGTAGGCGGCGACGCGCTGATTCCAGCAGTCTATACCGAGAGCGACGATGGCGTGAATGATGCTGATTCGATCCGACGAATTCGGTAGGCCGACCTACGACCATCTTCTTCATCGCCCTCGAAGCCCTCGCCGTCGCTGTCCGCCTCGGCATCGTTGAACGGCGCTTGAGGGATACAGCACCGAAATGGGGCGATCATGACCCCTCGGACAGGCTGCTCATCGGACGCGGGTCAAAGTACACAGGGCGCTCTCCGCGCAGGCCCGTCTGCCTCCGCTCAGCGGGTGTAGTGTGGGTGTATAGGCAGTGGGTGCGACTACGACACACTGGGTGGCCAGGCTTAAGCCGCCCGTGTACAAGTCGTACTGGCGATTTGGATCGTAAACAATAGATCGCGTAGACTTCCGATCTCGCTCGGTGACGGTTGGTCGCTCCGTAGTGGCAGGATATTGGCCGGCCAGTGACAGAGGAGTTTCATTGGTGAACTTGCCTATCGCCGTAGTAGTCCCGGCCTACAACGCAGAGCGCTTCTTGAACGAGACCCTTGAGAGCATCTGGGCGCAGTCTGCGCAGCCGAGCGAGGTGATCGTCGTCGATGATGGGTCTACAGATCGGACACTCGAGATCGCGCGGCACCACCCCGTGACGCTCATGCGCCAGCCGAACCTCGGGCCGAGCGAGGCTCGCAACGTCGCGATTTGCCACACCGCGCAGCCGTGGATCGCGTTCCTGGATGCAGATGACGTCTGGGCGGCGGACAAGCTCGAAGTGCAATGGATGGCCGTCCAAGTTTACCCCGAGGCGGGTGCGGTTTTCAGTGACTTAGAATGGTCCGATCGGTGGCTGCTTCTTTTCCCGGAAGGCGCACTACGGGAAGGTGAAACGGACCGAGGTGGCTCCGAGCGTGATGGCGTGCGACGCGGCAAGCCTTGGCGAGCAGACCATCGTCGGGAACTTCGTCGCGCCGTCCACACTGCTGGCACGACGCGATCTGCTATTTCGCGTGGGGTTGTTCGATCCGACGGTGTGGGGACGCGAGGATATCGATTGCGTTCTGCGTCTCCTGGCAGTGTGCCCGATGGCCGTCGTCGAGAGACCCCTGATGTGGTGTCGGATCCATGAGGCGAATTTGACGCAGGACCACTACAAAATGGCGGTGGCCGGCATAGCGCTCGCGAAGCGCGTCCTAGCGCATCCTGAGAAGTATCCTCCCGGGACGGTGCCGCAATACCGGCGAGAGTGGCCGACCTGCGAGTTGAATGCGGGTCGCTTTGCCGAAGAGCGAGGGGACATTGGACTGGCTCGTCGACACTACCTGCAAGCGTGGCGTCTCGGCGGTGGGGTGACGCCGCTGGGCTCCGCGGTCTTGTCGTGGTTCCCGGCAGCCGTTCGGAGCATGGCTCGCCGCATCCGCCATCGCTTGCTCAGGACCTGAGTCAGCCGCTCCCCGGCATCGTTAATCTTCCAGCGCTGGCGAAGGGCGGCGACTTGCTACGCAGACCGGCCCGCTCCCACTCCCCGGCTGGCCGCTCATTGTTTGGCGCTGGCATTCCCTGTGAGCCGCACTCACTCCGCTGACTCTCCACCAGTCAGGATGTGGAGAAATCGGGTGGGGGCGCCCGCTAAAACTAGTGTGTGGGACGATGTTGACTGTAGTCGTGCCGCCACGTGTCGAGCGTCTGGTGCAGGCCCTCGGAGTTCAAGAACCAATGCAACGAGAAACACTCGTGTCATAGAGTACCGCTGAAGTTTCGAGGAACGTATTGTCTACCGGCTTGCCGGGCGGGCTGATCTATGGACGAGCCGGTTGGGGAGCAGACCGTGTTCACCCAGAACCGCCAGCGGCTGCGAGCAAGCTACGCAGGAAGTGCGTGAAATAGCGAGATGCAATAATGTCAAGATGCGAAAAGAGGGCAGAGGGGCTGACTAACGCGGGGTGTCTGCCGAGCCTCCGCTGGTCTGGTCGTCGCGGTTGCGTCCGTTTGCATGAACGTGCGAATGGCTCATCCCGAAAGGGCAAGCACTAGACATCGATCATTGATGAAGAGGAGGATCAGGTAGACGGTGTCATCGCATTGGCATACGTTCACCAGAACCGTTGCAGGAGCGGCGGCGCGCCCGAGAGCTGGATGCCCAGCGGCGTGGCCTGCATCGGCGGGACGGCCCGTGCCTCGTCGGACGGGATGGTGGCCCGCGGACGAAGCTCGGCCGCCGGCGCGCAACAAATGCGCGATCTCGCTAATTGCACCACGACCGACCTTCCCGGTGCGACGGTGTCGTTTCGCGCGCTGGATTCTCACACGCGCTGCACTTGCGCCTGCTCCGTGCTGAACGCATAATCAGGCACTCGGTCGCGGGGCCGCGACGGGGGAATTCGGTACGGGAGGTGCAGACGATGACACGGTGGACCCCACTGGCAGTAATCGCGACACTGGCTGCAGCTCTTCACCCGGCCCCCATCAGCGCCCAGACCTCGGACGCCGTCGGTATCGTCACCACGCTGGACGGACGGGCCACGGTCGCCCGTCCGGCGCTTCCTTCCCCGCTCACGCTGAAGTTCAAGGACGACGTCTTCGGCCGCGACAAGATCAGCACCCAGGAAAACTCGTTCGTACGCGTGTTGCTGGGGGGCAAAGCCATCCTCACAGTGCGCGAGCTCTCCCAGGTCACGATCAGCGAGGAGGCGGGCCGTGCGGTAGTCACCTTGCCCGACGGAAAGGTGGTCCTGGCCGTCGCGAAGCAGCGCATGCGCCCGGGCGAATCCATCGAGATCCGGACCCCCAACGCGGCGGCCGCTGTGCGCGGCAGCATGATGTCCGTCGCGTGCGACGCCGTCCAGCAGCTAACCACGGCCATCTGCCATGCCGGAGAATGCCTCTACGGGTATGCGGGGGCGGCACTGAATCAGCTCCCACCCGGACAGGGAGCGAAGAACAACCAGATTGCCCCCGTGCCGCCAGCCGAGCAGGCGGCCGACTTGACGCTCCGCACCAGCTCCCGGGCTATCAGTGCTCTGCCAGAGAGCTTCGCGACTTCTTTCTTCCGGAAGGAGGCGAATCAGGCGATCCAGGTCGCTCAGTTCGTGAACACTGGGGGCAGTGTGCTCGCGCCAAGCGGGCCCACAACTCCCAATGTGAGCTTGATCACAGCTGCGCCTGTCAACGCGCTCACAAATACGCGGTTCGAGTCCGGAAACTTTCCCCGCAGTCCGAACCAGGGCAACCCCAATCCGAACCAGGGTAACCCGAATCCTGGCCCACCACCCCCACCCCCTCCGCCGGGGGGATTCGGGCTGATCGTCAATGGCGGGTTCGAAACGGGGGACTTCGGTGGATGGACCCGGTCCGGAGCGCTCGATCACACCGATGTGGTGGGACGCAATGTTCTCGACGGATTCTACGTGCACAGCGGAAACTTCGGCGCGCACCTCGGCCCAATTCTGGCCGACGGCTTCTTGTCGCAAACCCTTGCGACGGTTGGGGGCAAGCCATATATCATTTCGTTCGCCCTTCGGAGCGACGGTGGGCTCCCCAACGACTTCTCTGCGTCATGGGGCGGGCAGACGATCTTTGCCCGCACCAATATGCCCTTGGGTGATTGGATGCTGTTTAGCTTTACCGAAGTCGCGCCAGGCTCATCCACTGTCCTTCAGTTCGGGTTTCTCAATGCCCCGAGCTTCCTCGGGCTGGATGACGTCGCAGTGATATCGGACCCGCCGCTCTACTTCCTGGGAGCTGGCGACAGGCTCACCCGAACCGGGCCCGATCCGCTCCTCCGGCTCTCCGGCGCACCACAGACGTTCGACTCTCTAGTGCTCGTTTGCTGCGGCGGACAGGTCAGGCTCGCTGGCCCGCTCTTTCAGGCGACGAACAGCGATCTGACCGTGCCGTTCAGCCTGGTGAGCGCCATCCAGGGTGGCAGCCTCGTCAGCACGTCGACCGATCCGCTCGTCCAACTCGTGGGTGGCACGCACAGCTTCGGCAGCATGCGACTCCCGATGTTCGACGTCGTCGGGGTGAGCACCGCGACGGAGGCCCGGACGGGGCTCACGCTCGGCACCGACCGGCCGCTCCAGATCGCCGGGCCCCTGCTGGAGACCTCCGGAGCCACCCTCAACGCCTACCAAGCGGTGCGCATCGACACCGCGCTGCTCGAGGCGTCCGCCCCG
>WNFJ01401451.1_pt1 | contig 14418 bp, 15 predicted proteins | sample 5400461 | NCBI WGS metagenome assembly WNFJ01 (sample SAMN13153349, study PRJNA577476) | soil metagenome | isolation source: 115 cm saprolite on Douglas fir-dominated hillslope | place: USA:California | collected 2013-09-17 | reverse complement strand
AAGGTTTTGTGTCGTGTATGTCGAAAGCTTCGTACACCATCGCGCCCACCATAACCATGAGGATGGCGCAGACTACAAAAGCGATGATGAACTTTCGAGACACAACGCAATTGTACATCTACATCTAAAAAAGACTTATGCGCAGAGTTCTACAGCCAATGACCGGAGTGTGTGCCTCCGCCGATATGCCCAAAACATTGTTTAGCAGAAAAGCATTCATTGCGATGAACTATTCCCAGCTTGGGAGTTCGGGATGTGTTTACAAAGTGCGTCAGTTGACGAGAACAGACTAGTGCACTCGCCGAGTACACCGGCGAGTTTGCAACAACTGAGGTGACAGGAAGGATTCAGCTAAGTCCGCCTATTTCTGACTCCTATGAGCTGGAGCCAATAACCATGACAGAGCCAACCGCCATGCGAGCGAGCACCAAAGTCTCAAGGATCATCCAGGCGCCACGCAGGATCACATACCACGCGTTCCTCGACCCCGACACTTTGGCTTCGTGGCGAGCCCCTGAAAATATGAAGGCAAGTGTGCATGTCTTCGACGCTCGCGAAGGTGGATCCTACAGGATGTCGCTCACCTACACAGACTCAGAACATTCGTTGGTCGGCAAGAGCTCCCCTCACACTGATACGTTCCAAGGAAGATTTATCGAGTTGGTCCCGTACGAGAAGATCGTGGAACTCATCGAATTCGAATCGCGCGACCCGAGATTTGCGGGCGAGATGAAAATGACGACAACCTTCGCGGATACCGAAAAAGGAACTGAAGTCACGGTGCTTTGCGAGAACATACCCTCCGGCATTCGAGCCGAAGATAATGAACTAGGCTGTAGATCATCCCTGCATAATCTTGCCAGGCTTGTCGAGTAACTCTCATCACGAACTTAGAGGAACGTCTTTGTGTCTCGTTCAGCTCGACTCCTTCTTCTGCTGCAAAGTCTTACGGGCCGGCGTTGGCCGGTTACGGCGGCTCAGCTCGCGTAGGAGTTGCAGGTGTCGGAGCGCACGGTTTATCGGGATCTGGCGGAGTTGGCCCGCAGGGAGTTCGGGTTGGAAGGCGAAGCTGGCCTGGATTATGTGCTCAAATCGGGATTCTCTCTTCCACGCCGGCCCACCTTCTCTCGGCGCTCGATGCCTGCAATTTCGTACCGGATCCACCAGATGCCCGAGCCGGGCACCTTCTCGAAGAGACCGCGCTCTTTCTTTGCAATTTCCTCGGCATAATTGTCCTCGTCGAGGTGATCCTAGCAAGGTGAAAAACTCAGTACTAACCGGCACCAAAACCGGCACCAGCCCTCAGAAAACATGAAACAGTCTCTCAGAGTGGGAGGCTGCAAAATCTGCAGATATCATTGATTGATAGGTGTTTATTTGGTGCCCGAAGGGGGACTTGAACCCCCACAACCCTTGCGGGTCTACGGATTTTAAGTCCGCTGTGTCTGCCAATTTCACCATTCGGGCATCGCGAGAGGCAGGAACTCCTCCACCTATCTTAACGCATAGCCTCCCGGCCAAGCCGGTAAATCGGCAGAAGGAACCTTCCCACGCCCTTCTGCGTACATAGGACAAGTTGCGCATCTTTACTTTGGATCGTTTCAGCCTATGCCAATACGGGAGATCCTCAAGCAAACGCTGTCCGCACTGTGGGAGACCAAGCTCCGCAGCTTCCTCACCATGTTCGGCATCGTCTGGGGCATCACCTCCGTCATCCTTCTGGTGGGGCTCGGCATCGGCTTCAACGTGGACCAGAAGGAACATCTGCGCAGCATCGGTACCGACATCGCCATCATCTTCGGCGGCAAGACAGGCGCGCAAGCCGGAGGATACGCCGCTGGCCGCGACATCCGCCTCACCATCGACGACGCCATCGCCATCCAGCAGCAGGCTTCGCTGGTAAAGACAGTTAGCCCGGAGCTTCGCCGCAGCGTCTCCGAGGTAAGCCAATGGAACGCCGCCAATCGCCCGGTTCGCGGCATCTGGCCCGAATATCAACGCTTCCGCTCGCTCACCGTGGAACAGGGCCGCCTGATGTCGGAGCAGGACGAAGCCAACGCCGAGCGCGTCATCCTGCTCGGCGCCGATGCCAACCGGCAGCTCTTCCCCGGCAAAGCCGTCATCGGCCAACCCCTCATGGTCGCCGGATACCGCTACACCGTCATCGGAGTTCTATCGAAGAAGAAACAGAATGGAAGTTACGGCAGCGGCCCTGACAACACGCAGCTCTTCACCACATACTCGGCCATGGCCCGCGACTTCCCTCCGCCGGAGCGCCCAGGAATCGTACGCGGCTACGTGAATAACATCGTCGTCGAACCGGTCTCGCCCGACCTCCACGAAAAGGCTCTCGCCCAGGTAAAGCGAATCATCGCCGAACGTCACCACTACAGCACCGACGACAAGGAAGCCCTCTGGATCTGGGACACCCTCGAAGGCTCCAAGTTCACCGAGCGCATCTTCGGCGTCATGACCCTCTTCTTCGGAGCCGTCGCTCTCCTGACCCTCGCCCTCGGCGGCATCGGAGTCATGAACATCATGCTCGTTGCCGTCACCGAACGCACCCGCGAGATCGGCGTCCGCAAGGCTCTCGGTGCAACCGCCATCGACATCCGCCGCCAGTTCCTCGTCGAGTCCGCCATCATCACCATCGTCAGCGGCATCAGCGGCCTGGTAATCGGCGTCGGACTCTGCCTCCTCCTCCGCTTCATCCCGCTGCCCGACTTCGTCCCTCACCCCGTCATCTCACCCGTGGCCATCATTGCCTCGCTGGCCACGCTCACCGCCATCACACTCTTCGCCGGCACCTACCCTGCCCTGCGCGCCGCCAACCTCAGCCCGATGGAATGCCTGAGGACGGAATAGCCATGAACCTGAGCGAGATCGTCCGCCAAAGCATCGATTCCCTGCTGCGCAACCGCCTGCGCTCCGGGCTCACCATGCTCGGCATCGTCTGGGGTCTCGTCACCGTCGTGCTTCTGCTCAGCTACGGACGCAGCCTCGGAGAAGGCGTCCTCAACGGCTTCCTCGGCCTCGGCAACAACGTCATCATGGTCTGGGGAGGACAGACCAGCATGCAGGCCGGAGGAGAGCGCTCCGGCAAGCGCATCAAGTTCCTCGACGGAGACACCCAGGCCGTCCGCGAGGCAGTTCCCTTCCTCACCGCCGTCAGCTCCGAGAGCGACGACGGCTTCAGCTTCAAGTACGGCCCCAAGGTCGTCAACATCTCCAGCAAGGCCGTCGAATACCCCTACGGCGGCATGCGCAAGTTGAACATCGCCGAGGGCCGCTACTTCGAGCCTGCCGACTTCACCGAGCATCGCCAGGTCGTCATCTTCGGCCCTCACGCCGCGCAGAAGCTCTTCAACGGCTACCCACCCGTCGGCGAGTCCGTCCAGATCGAAGGCCACGTCTTCCAGGTCATCGGCGTCCTCCAGACCAAGATTCAGGACTCCTCCAACAACGGTCCCGACAACGAGAACGCCTTCGTCCCCTTCGACGCCATGCGCCTGCTACGCAATGAGCGCGACCCCAGCAGCATCGTCTTCCAGCCCAGTTCGCCGGAGCTCCACATCAAAGCCCTGCAGGCAGTCCGCGCCGTCCTCGCCGGCCGTCACCACTTCGATCCCAAGGACGACATCCCAAGGACGACAAAGCCGTCCCCAGCTGGGACACCGTCGCCGACTCCGCGGAGATCATGCAGTTCAGCACCGCGCTCGAACTCCTCCTCGGCATCATTGGAGCCATGACCCTCGGCGTCGGCGGCGTAGGCGTCATGAACATCATGCTCGTCTCCGTAACCGAGCGAACCCGCGAGATAGGCCTCCTGAAGGCGCTCGGCGCACGCCGCCGCGACATCCTCTCTCAGTTCCTGCTCGAAAGCCTCACGCTGACCTTCATCGCCGGCGTCGTCGGCATGGTGGTTGCTGTCATCGTCTCCTACCTCATCCCGCCCATGCCGCTCTACTCTGACATCTACAAGACGGCCAACCACGAGGGTGACATCATCCTCCGCGCCTCCCCCACCATCATGCTCATCTCGTTCGCGATCCTCGCCGTCGTCGGCATCGTCTCGGGTCTTCTGCCCGCAGTCCGCGCCTCCCGCATGGATCCAGTAGTCGCCCTACGCCACGAGTAGCCGGTTAGCTCTTAGCTAGCCTGGCGATATCGAATCCGCCCGTCCTCGACAAAGTACTCCGCCGAGCACCTCTCCGACCCGCAGATCATCGCCTCCAGCCCGGCGCATTGCTGTCGTGTGATCAACCCCAGTGATCCGCACGACGGACAAGCGAGAACAGCCCAGTAAGGATTCTCCGCCTTACCCAGCTCTCCAGCCTGCTCCAGCATGAACAGCGTACCCGGCTGCATCTGCTCCGGGATCCACACTTCCAGAAAGTTGAGTTCCGCCACCATACTTGCCTCTTCATCTCACGGTTGTCTTTCGTTCATGACCCACGTTCGTTGCACTGAATCTGTCTCTCAGGCTATGGAAGAGTACCCCCGGGCTCTGGTACGTTCTTTGCACCACTTCTGGTGCAAAGAATATCCGATTTTCCCGCTCTGTCAATCGCCTATTTGAAGAGGGGCTGCAGCTTGGTTCCTTTTGGCCCGACTGCGACTTTGGCATGCCTTCTGCTCCACGAAAGTCGATGCTTCAAGAGACGATGCCGGTGGGATCGTGGGTTACAGACCGGAAGGAGAATTTACTTGGTCGGATACAGGGCGCTGTACATCTGCCGGTTCCGAAGAATCGCCTGCACGTACTCCCGCGTCTCTGTGTACGGAATCGACTCCACAAACTCGGGAATGTCTTTATAGTCGCCACTCGACATCCACTGCCGAACCGGAACATCGCCCGCGTTGTAAGCCGCCAGCGCATACTCCTGCTGCCCGCCGAACCGATCCAGCACCTGCCTCAGATTTACGGTGCCCAGCTGCAGATTCACGGTCGGGTTCAACAGGTCGGCGGTCTTGAAGCCCTTCATCTTCTGCCTCTTCGCCATCGACTTCCCCACCGAAGGCAGCAGTTGCATCAGCCCATAGGCATTCGCGCGACTCACTGCGCCCGGGTTGAACTCCGACTCCTGCCGGATCAGCGACGCAACCAGGTACGGATCCAGCCCATTCGCCTGCGAGGACCCCACCAGCGCCGACCAGTAAGGCTGCGGGAACAGCAGCCGCCAGTAGATCTCCGGGACCTGATCCATCGGCACCGCGAAGAACGAGATGCCGCTGCGCTTCATCGACTGCAGCGCCCGCGTGTGCTCGCCATAGGAGACATAGATCTCAGCCTGCCCCAGCGCTCCCCACTCACCCGCCGTCGCGCTCGCCTGAATCTCCGGCCCGCTGTACTTCCAGCATATAGGCATGGGCTAGAGCGAGATACGCCGCCGCCGCGCCCTCCCCCGGATGCTGTCGCGCATAGCCTTCAACACCGCTATACGCCGCAGCCTGATTGTTCAGCACGCCAAGCCGCTTCCGCGCCAGCTCGCCATAGTAGTAGTTGACGTAGGTATCGGCCAGCACGCGGTAGTAGTTCACCGCCTGCCCGAAGTTGTGCTCCTCGTCCTCATAGATTCGCCCTCGCCAGTAAAGCGCGCCCGGAACCTCGATGCCCGCCGGGTAGCCCTTGATCTGCTCGTCCATCAGCCGCCCAGCCTCGGAGTAGTTCCGCATCCGGTAGTTCATCCACGCCGTCCGCCAGTGCGCCGAGGCCGCATACGTACTCTCCGGAAACATCTGTACCAGCAGAGAGTAGTGGTACGTCGCCTGCTTCGCGTCATGCTTCAGCAGGTACATGTTGCCGCCCGAGTACAGCGCCTCCTCCAGCCATCGGCTCGCTGGAAACCGCTTCACCATCTGGTCGATCAGCGCGTCATGCCCACTCTGGTCGTTCTCATTCCTGGAGATCTCCGCCAGCATGTAGAGCTTCAGCGCCGCCGTGTCGTCCGCCGTATCGGGAAGCCGCTCGACGTCCCTGCGGCTGATGCGCTTCATCTTCATGTCGCACACTGCTGTATAGATCAGCAAAGCATTGTGATCGGCGGCGCTCAACCCGTTGCCCTCCCGCTCAATCGCGTGGTACTCTTCGCCCGCCTCGCCATAGCGCTTGGCATTGAAGAGCTGGTCGGCATGGCTCTTCCGCTCCGCAGAGGTAAGCGGCACCCCCATCGCCTGCAGCTGCGTGCGCGCCTGTCCCGCCTCGAAGCTTAGAGGCAGCGAGACATATAGTTTGCGAAAGATCGGCGTCGCATGGCCGGTGTCGCCGGCCATCTGGTAGGCGCGGCCCAGAGTGTAGCGAAAGTCCGCGTGAGACGCATGCGGAGTGTCCGCCAGCGGCTGGAGAACCCGTAACGCGCCCTGCGGATCATTCTGCTGGATATAGGCATTCGCCAGCAGGACCGGGGCATTCGCAATGAAGATGCTGTCCGGATGCCGCTCCGCGAAGCGATCGAGCAGAGCATACGCATCCGCTCCGTGCCCTGCCTGCAACGCCGCCTGCGCGCCCAGGTAATCGGCATAGTCATCCAGAGCCTTGCCGCTCACACCCGCCTGACGATATCTGGCAACTGCATCGGGGTACCGCCGATCCAGCATATAGGCATGGGCTAGAGCGAGATACGCCGCCGCCGCGCCCTCCCCCGGATGCTGTCGCGCATAGCCTTCAACACCGCTATACGCCGCAGCCGACCGCGTGGTCGCCAACTGCTGCGCCATGGGCCGTAGCTGCTCCGAGGCCCTGAACGCGCTGATCAGCCTGATGCTCTTGGCCGTAGGCTTCGGGGCCGGTGCGTGCTTCCTGCGGGAGGCCTTACCCTTGGCCGTCTTGCCGGAGGCGGCGGTCTTCGTCTTTCTCCCGGAGCCCTTGGCCGCACTCATGGTCTTGCCCGTAGTGCTGGTCTTCCCCTTGGTTTGCGTCTTCTTCGTGGTCGCGGCCGAACTCGCCGGATTCGTCTGCGCCGCCGTCAAAGCCAGCGAACAGCCGACCACCATCGCAACCCGAACCTTAGCCCAACTCCTCAACATTGCCTCGCTCTCAAGAAAGCCCACACCTCCACTCTAACGGTGCGCGCCCGGCGCCGATACCGCCGCCACCACGGTGGAATCACAGCAGGTACGCTCAAACCCCCAACTCATGTCCAATGGTTCAGCATCCTCCTCTCGCAGAGTCTGATGAATCGCCCTGGTTGCCTGTTCTCCCCAACCCAACCCAAAACAAACGTCATCTCGGCCAACCCAAACAAACGTCATCTCGACCGAAGCAAACAAACGTCATCTCGACCGAAGCAACGGACGGTCTTATCGTCCGTTGCGTAGTGGAGAGATCCCTGTATTTCGTCTTTGTTCTTGTCCTTGTATCGGAGCTACGCCAAGACTTTAGCATTGGGTCTCCCCCGCACTCCCTTCTACGAGGCGCCATATCGATTCGTCAGGCACTACCAGCCCCCTCTTGCCTTTAGACCAGACTCGCAGCTTCCACGTAACCATCTTTGCTCTCCGCGCCGGTGGCATTTACTATGGAGAGAGCACAGGATGCCGCCGGTAGGATACGTCGAATTCAGCGCCTGTTTTTCGCACCTTTTGCACATGCCCGCCATCCAATCTCCAGGAACGGAAGAGATCCACCCCGACGTAGCGCTTGTAGCGCGCGCGAAGGAGGGGGATGCGGCTGCCTTCGAGCAGCTCGTCAGGCAGTACGAGCGCCAGATCTTCCGGGTAGCGCAGCATATTACACAAAACCGTGAAGACGCCGAAGACATCACGCAGGACGCTTTCCTCAAGGCTTACGAGAAGCTCGATCAGTTCCAGGGGAACTCCAAGTTCTCGACCTGGCTGGTCCGCATCGCCGTCAACGAGAGCCTCATGCGCCTGCGCAAGCGCAAGACCAGCAAGACCGTCTCCATGGACGAGGACGTCCAGACAGACGAAGGCTCCATCCCTCGCGACTTTGCCGAATGGCGGCCCAACCCGGAACAGCTCTATGGCCAGTCCGAGCTCAGCGACATCCTGCGCAAGACGATTCAGGGTCTCCCCCCAGGGTTCCGCACCGTCTTCACCCTGCGCGACATTGAAAATCTCTCCACGGAAGAGACTGCGGAGGCACTCGGCTTGAGCGTTCCCGCGGTGAAATCAAGATTGTTGCGTGCGCGTCTCCAGCTACGCGAACGGCTCAGCAGATACTTCCGGACGCAGAAGGAGGGCCAGACCGCATGACCTGCACTGACTTTCTCAGCCAACTCACCGACTACTTCGATGGCCAGATCAGCCCAGAGCTTCTCGAAGAAGTTCGCGCCCACACCGCCTCCTGCAGCCACTGCGAGGTCGTCCTCGACACCACCCGCAAGACGATCGCCGTCTACCGCGACCACGAGGTCTACGAGATCTCAACCGAGTTCCGCGAGCGCCTCCACTCCGCCATCATGAAAAAGTGTGCCGAAAAGGGCAAGCTCGGCTGCCCCTAGACTTTGCCTTGCCGTTGCTTGTTCTTTTGTTTGTCATCCCCGTAGGTATCTGCTTCTGTCTTTGCTATTGTTTGTTTTCGCATCTTCCCCCACAACAAACGTCATCTCGACCGGAGCAACGGACGGTCTTATCGTCCGTTGAGCAGTGGAGAGATCCCTGTATTTCATCTTTGCTTTGCCCTTGCTTTTGCCGGGGTGCCCCATGGCAATCGCGAAGCGATCCGCTCTCCTCTCCCCACCATAACCGCACGGGTGCCCCATCCATGGCGCAGCCTCATCCCGCCACGGGTGGGAATGTATAACCTCACCCAGCCAGCTCTTGTCTTTGTCATTGCCGTTGCCGTTGCTTGTTCTTTTGTTTGTCATCCCGTAGGGATCTGCTTCTGTCTTTGCTGTTGTCTGTTCTCTCTTAACCCCACCACCGACATCCGAAGGGGAAGCGGAAGGGCACGCGTTCACGCGTGCCGTAACAAGCCCGCCGCGCCCGGCCTCCACTCTGCCGAAGGCCGGAGTGCAGCCCGAAGGGCGCAACGACCCATCTATTGCCCCTGTTCTTGCTCTTGCCGTTGCTCGTCCTCGCTGCAACCACCAAAAACCCCAGCAAAAACCCGTGTCAAGCACCAAACCGCCTAACTCCATGCAAACAAACGACATAGAGTTTGCCGAGTAGTTTCACTCAATCCGCTACAATAGAACTAGACTTAAAGAAAGCCCCGGCTAAAAGCCGGGGCTTTCCCATTAACACCCATAACCCGTTTAGAAAGACGATTTTAGCCGTAACCCTTTTAGAATGACGATTTTCCAGATCGCGGTATCACTCATATCATTGATTCAAAACAGCTTACGCACAAGATACCCCCCGGGGGGGTACCCCTATGAGGAGACAAATGGCATCATATCCGACCGGAAGACCGCAGCGCCGCAATCTCCTCATCCGTAAACACCCGTGACCGGATCAGGAACCGCAGCCCCTCAGGCCCCTCGAGCGAGAACATCCCTCCCCGCCCCGGAACCACATCGAGGATGAGCTGAGTGTGCTTCCAGTACTCGAACTGGCTCCTGCTCATGTAGAACGGCGTGTCCCCCAGCGTAGCGAGCAGAACATCGCTGTCGCCCACCAGGAACTCGCCGCGCGGATAGCACATGGGAGAGCTGCCGTCGCAGCAGCCGCCCGACTGATGAAACATCAGCTCCCCATACTTGGCCGACAGTTTGGCCATCAGCTCAACCGCAGCAGGCGTTGGTATCACCTGTTCTGGCACACCGGACATCAGCGCCCCTTCTAGAAGAAGCCCATAGCATTCGGGCTATAGCTCACCAACACGTTCTTGGTCTGCTGGTAGTGCTCGAGCATCATCTTGTGGTTCTCGCGCCCGACGCCGGACTGCTTGTATCCGCCAAACGCCGCATGAGCCGGATACAGGTGGAAGCAGTTGGTCCAAACCCGGCCAGCCTGGATCTCACGGCCAAAGTGATACGCGCGGTTCATATCCCGCGTCCACACCCCGGCCCCTAACCCATACAGCGTGTCGTTGGCCAGAGCCAGCGCCTCATCTTCATCATGAAAGGTCGTGACCGAGACAACCGGACCGAAGATCTCCTCCTGGAAGATCCGCATCTTGTTGTGGCCCTTGAACACGGTCGGTTCGATGTAGAAGCCCCCCGCGAGATCGCCAGTCTGAGTAGCGCGTTTGCCGCCAATCAGCACCTCCGCTCCCTCCTGCTTGCCGATGTCGAAGTAAGAAAGAATCTTCTCCATCTGCTCGCTCGAAGCCTGCGCTCCGATCATCGTCGTCTTGTCCAGCGGATTGCCCTGCTTGATGGCCTTCACGCGCTTCAGGGCACGTTCCATAAACTGGTCGTAGAACGTGTCCTGAATCAGTGCGCGTGAAGGACAAGTGCAAACCTCGCCTTGGTTCAAGGCAAACATGGTGAAGCCTTCCAGAGCCTTGTCGAAGAACGCATCGTCCGCGCTGGCAACGTCGGAGAAGAAGATGTTCGGCGACTTGCCGCCCAGCTCGAGCGTTACAGGAATGAGGTTCTGCGAGGCATACTGACTGATGAGCCGGCCAGTGGTCGTCTCACCGGTAAACGCAACCTTGTTGATCCGCGGACTCGAGGCCAGCGGCTTCCCTGCCTCAAGGCCAAAGCCGTTGACGATGTTGACCACGCCCGGAGGCAGAATGTCCTGGATCAGCTCCATCAGCACCAGGATCGACATCGGAGTCTGCTCCGCGGGCTTCAGCACGACGGTGTTCCCCGCCGCCAGCGCCGGAGCAAGCTTCCACGTCGCCATCAGGATAGGAAAGTTCCAGGGAATGATCAGCCCAACGACGCCCAGCGGCTCATGGTAGTGGTACGCCACCGTAGTAGCATCGATCTCGCCGATCGACCCCTCCTGCGCGCGGATCACGCCGGCGAAGTAGCGGAAGTGATCGACCGCCAGAGGCATGTCGGCCGCCATAGTCTCGCGGATAGGCTTGCCGTTGTCCCAGGTCTCGACAGTCGCTAACATCTCGAGGTTGTCCTCGATGCGTTGCGCAATCTTTTCAAGAATCTTTCCGCGCTCGGTTGTAGAGGTCTTGCCCCACGCCGCCTTGGCAGCGTGCGCTGCATCAAGAGCACGATCGATATCGGCAGCATTCGAGCGCGGAATCTCGCAAAGCGTCTGCCCGGTGATCGGTGTAACGTTCTCGAAATACGTTCCCGACGATGGCGGGACCCACTCACCGCCGATGAAGTTGTTGTATCTTGCACGGATTGAAACGGGAAAGCCATAAGCTCCCGGTTGAAGCGCAGTCATAGTCGCCATAAAATCTACCCCTCTCACAGTCGGTCATTTCACGACGCCGGAGATTGTAGTCCATGATTACGACAACTGTCACAGGCCGCTCGCAACCGGATACTGGCGATTCATACAGCTCAACTTAGCAGCGACCGGAAGTAGTCGTTCAGCAACCGCCCATCCGGGTCGTACCGTTCGCTCTGCGAGCGTCAGCAACTATATATGTTTACGTCGTCACCGAAGCTCCTGGCTGTTCTAAGATGCTCTCTATGCCAACCGCCGACACAGCAAAAATACTTGCCGCACGTAAAGCTCTCGAGTTCATCGAAGAGGGTATGGTCGTGGGCTTGGGATCTGGCTCAACCGCAACACAGTTTATCAAGCTGCTGGGCGAGCAGGTGAAACATGGCTTGAAGATTCGCGGGATCGCTTCATCAAAAGCGAGCGAGGAACTCGCGACATCGCTGACCATCCCGATTGTCGACTTCAATACCTGCGCCGAAATTGACGTAACCGTTGATGGAGCGGATGAGGTCGCCCCAAGGCTTGCGTTGATCAAGGGTGGGGGCGGGGCGCTGCTACGCGAGAAGATTGTGGCCAGCGCTTCTAGGCGTTTCATCATTGTGGCCGACTCCAGCAAGGTCGTCAGTCAGCTCGGGAAGTTTCCTTTGCCCATCGAAGTGATTCCAATGGCGTCCCCCATCGTCATGAGAAAATTGTTGAACCTGGGAATCCATCCTATAGTCAGACGGCTGGAAGCTGGCTCGGAGTTCATTACAGACGAAGGAAATGTGATTCTTGATTGCGAATGCGGCTTGATAGACGATCCCAACAAACTTGCTGCGTCCATCCGGCAGATCGTTGGAGTCGTCGAAATTGGTCTATTTCTCGATATGGCAGACACTGCTCTCATCGCGAACAATTCTGAGGTCACCGTGATGACCAGGTAATACGATGGGTTAATTTCTCAAAGATGGCTCAGTAATTCACTGCCCACAGACACGCTAATCCCACTCGAGCTACGGCGTTGCAGGGTTATTTGCGCGATGAAACAACATCTCGCTCGAAATGGGCGAAAGAGATATGCCAGGCCCCTGCCATTGCACGGCAAAAGCACCTTCTCCTGTCTTCTGCGTCATAGCGACGTGCAGATGATGCAGGCCTGCCTTAAGTCCTATGCCTCCATTCGCAAGTTGCACAGCATTTCCGATTGAATCACATACCTGCGGCCATGGAACCGGACTGGTGACAACCACTTTCTTATCCACCTCAATGAGTCCGCCATCGCGGGCGATCACACTAAAGGTATAGCCACCGCTGGCGGCGATACTGACGTAACCATCAAAGACAAAGCCGTAGTTGTCCGTGTGCTCGTGAGCGTTCATAGAAATGGTCTGGACAAAACCTGCAGCTTTCGAACTGAATCAGGCATGGCGTGTCGAACGATACGGCCCTTTGTCGTGGTTCCGTCGCCAAAAAACCACTCGTAAGTTATTCAGCCCCAATCCCAGTTGAGTACCAGTGAGCCATTCTTCATCTCCCCTAACTCTAAAAACATAGAGCTTCCCAGCTACAGTGCGGAGACGAATATCATGACGTTCGAGCCCATCTCTTATAGCCGAGGCAGCTGCTGAACGTCCCAACCTCCACCCAATGCCTTAATGAGCAGAACACTTGCCTCGAGGCGCCGCCGTGTGATGTCGATATCGTTGCGCTCGTTTTGCAGGGCAGATGTCTGCCATGTAATGACCTGGAGATAGGTATCCACGCCACCTTCATAACGTGTCTGGAAAAGATCGAGCGATTGCAGCGCCGACTCCGTCGCAGCATGCTGCTGCTGTGCTTCAGTCTCAAGCAGGCGCAGAGCTGCCAGATTGTCTTCAACCTGCTGAAACGCCGTGAGCGACGCCTGCCGGTAGTCGGCAACGGTTGCGTCATACTGCGCGCGCACGATGTCTGAGCTAGCGCGGCGGCGGCCATGATCAAAAATGGTCTGAGATAAGACCGGCCCCACGGCAAAGAAACGGCTCGGCCAGTTGAACCAATTCAGCACGGACGTTCCAGTAAATCCTGCAGAGGCCGAAAGGCTGAGAGTCGGATAGAACGCCGCCTGAGCAATCCCTATCTGCTCATTAGCGGCGGCCATACGGCGTTCTTCCGCAGCAATGTCGGGTCGGCGCTCCAGCAATTGAGATGGCAGCGCCCCGGGAATACCTGGAAGAGCAGGCTGTTGTACAGTCACCGGTGCCGATATGATGCTCAATTGCGCAGGAGGTTTACCGATGAGAACTGCAATCGCGTGTTCGAACTCCGCGCGTTGTATGCCGAGGTCTGTATCCTGCACCTGGGCGCTCTGAAGCTGAGTACGCGCCTGCGCAACGTCAGACAGAGGAGCGGCCCCTCCGTCATAGCGGTCCTGTGTGAGTTGGAGAGCATCCTGGTATGCCTTGACAGTCTCGTCCAGCAACTTCTTCTGTCCATCGGCACTTCGAAGACTGAAGTAATCGATGGCCAGCTCCGCATGAAGACTGAGACGCGCAGTCTCCATGTCTGCAGCACTGGCCCGGGCTTGTTCGCGAGCAGCCGTGACACTGCGGCGGATGCGGCCCCAAAGATCGACTTCGTAACCGAGGTCGATCGGCAGAGTAAAAGAGCCGGAACCATTGTTCGCGTATGCTTTATTGAAATACGGTTGATTCGCGGAGTCTCGAACCGCACCGATGGACGGATTGACGCTCAGCGTAGGTGCCTGGTTGGCACGATTGAAGCGGATGTTCGCTCGAGCCGTTCGAAAGTTGGCTTCAGCGGCCTTCAGCGTCTGGTTCGCCGGATCAACTTGTTCTTCGAGAGCGTTGAGCTGTGAATCGTTGAACAACTCCCACCACTTTCCCCGCAGCGTCTGGTCGCTCGGTTGAGCCACCTTCCATCCACTCATCTCCTTGAACGACTCTGGAGTGGCCTCCTTGAACTCCGGCGCCAACGGTGCTGCGGGACGAGTGTATTTCGGTCCAACCATACACCCGCTCAGCAAAGCGCATACCAACGCTGTCGTTGTCAGCGAAAGTGTTTCGCGCTTCATTGTGCGGCCCCTTTCTGCTGGGCAGCATTAGCTTCAACCTTCGTTCCACTGGTAAGTGAATCGGAGGGGTCAAGGACAATGGTGTCACTCTG
>WNFJ01302084.1_pt2 | contig 14418 bp, 15 predicted proteins | sample 5400461 | NCBI WGS metagenome assembly WNFJ01 (sample SAMN13153349, study PRJNA577476) | soil metagenome | isolation source: 115 cm saprolite on Douglas fir-dominated hillslope | place: USA:California | collected 2013-09-17 | reverse complement strand
GAAATCTACACCTGTACGAAAGCGGAAACCAACCGTGGTGAACGAGGGGCTGACCGCTTCTCAACTTGGAAGAAGTCAGAAGGTTTTGACACCAAATGACACCAAGCTGGAGAGGAAGAGTCTGTAAGTACTTGAAAATATGGTGGACCTGGTCGGGATCGAACCGACGACCTCTTCCATGCCATGGAAGCGCGCTCCCAGCTGCGCCACAGGCCCACTGCGAGGGAGAATTTCCCTGGGTTCGGAATTCACTTTGAATTCGGGAAGGAACCACCATCATTTTCGCTTACCGCAACCCGATAGTCAACGCGCGCACATTCTTTTGATTTCTTTCCACAGAGGTTTCTGCCATAATTGATCGTGCACCCAGCCTGCACAAATTTCCCAAGACAATTTAGAGCGAGGAAGAGATGCCAGCGAAGTACATCTTTGTGACGGGCGGAGTTGTGTCCTCTTTGGGCAAGGGATTGGCAGCGGCTTCCATTGGCTGTTTGCTGGAGAGCCGCGGGCTCAAAGTCAACCTCATGAAGTTCGATCCCTACCTGAACGTGGATCCGGGTACGATGTCGCCGTTTCAGCACGGCGAGGTATTCGTTACCGATGACGGCGCCGAGACCGATCTCGACCTGGGGCACTACGAGCGCTTCACTCACGCCAAACTTTCTCGCGACAATAACTGGACCACCGGCCGGCTCTACGAACAGATCATCGCCAAGGAACGGAGAGGCGACTATCTGGGCAAGACCGTGCAGGTGATTCCGCACGTGACCAACGAAATCAAGGCCGCGATGAAAAAGGTCGCGCAGGATGTTGACATCGCGATCGTGGAAATTGGCGGCACGGTGGGCGACATCGAGTCGTTGCCGTTTATGGAAGCGATTCGCCAGATGCGGCAGGAACTGGGCCGCGAACATACTTTGTTCGTGCATGTCACGCTCGTTCCGTTCATCGCGGCGGCACAAGAGCTTAAGACCAAGCCGACACAGCACTCGGTGAAAGAATTACTGAGCATCGGAATACAGCCTGACATTTTGCTGTGCCGCACCGATCGCTTCCTCGCGAAAGACATCAAGTCGAAGATTGCGTTGTTCTGCAATGTCGGGGAAGAGGCCGTCATCACCGCGAAAGATGTGGCTTCCGTCTACGAGGTTCCACTTGTATTCGCGAATGAAGGAGTCGACACGCTGATCCTGAAATACCTTCATCTGGAAGCGCGCGACCGCGATCTTTCCAAGTGGGCGGACATTGTTCACCGCGTTTACAACCCGAAGGATACGGTGACCATCGGCATTGTCGGTAAGTACGTCGAGTACGAGGATTCCTACAAGTCTCTGAAGGAGGCGCTGGTGCACGGCGCGCTGGCGCACAACCTGAAACTGCAGGTCAATTGGATTGAGGCCGAGGGTCTGGAGGCTGGCGACGAGACTTGCGAGGCTCAACTCGAAGGTTACGATGGAATTCTCGTCCCCGGTGGTTTCGGTAAACGCGGCATTGAGGGGATGCTGATCGCTATTCGTTATGCCCGGGAGAAAAAGGTTCCGTACTTCGGCATCTGTCTGGGCATGCAAACTGCCTGCATCGAATTTGCCCGCAATGTGGTTGGTCTGGCGGAGGCAAACTCCAGCGAATTCGATCCCGCCACGCCTCATCGCGTGATCTACAAGTTGCGCGAACTGCGCGGCGTGGAGGAACTTGGAGGTACCATGCGGCTAGGCGCGTGGACTTGCAAGATCGAGCCCGACACGCTGGCTTACCGGATTTACGGCAAGGGGGAAATCAGTGAGCGTCATCGGCATCGCTACGAATTTAATCGCGAGTACGAAGAACCGATGGTGGCGGCGGGACTGCGCATCTCAGGCTCAACGCCAGACGGAACGTATGTAGAGATGATCGAGCTGCCGGACCATCCGCATTTCATCGGTTGCCAGTTTCATCCCGAGTTCAAATCCAAGCCGCTGGAACCACATCCGCTGTTCAGCACGTTTGTGGGCGCAGCGTATGAACATGGACAGAAACGGCGGGCAGAGAAGGAATCTGCTGCAGTCGAAATGTTCCATCGGCCGGAAAAGGTTGGAAGAAGATAGTCTAACCACGAAGGACACGAAGGTACACGAAGGAACTCCGTTGTGCTTCGTGTTTGAATGCATTTCGCAGGAAGCGATACCGGAGCTGAATTACACACTGCCCTGCCTACTAAATTCCAAGTCGGCGACGTCAGCATTGGATCTGGGGAGCTGTTCCTCATTGCCGGTCCCTGCGTCATTGAGAGCGAAGAGCATGCCATCCGCATGGCCGAGATCATCAAAGGCGTGGCCCGGTCGCTGGAGTTTCCCTTCATCTTCAAAGCCAGCTACGACAAGGCCAATCGTACGTCGATTCGCAGCTTCCGCGGCCCCGGTGTCAAAGAAGGTCTTCGCATTTTGAAAAAGATCAAAGAGCAGTTGAAGGTTCCGATTCTCACCGACGTGCATGAGACGGCAGATGTGGGCAAGGTCGCCGAAGTTGCCGACGTTTTGCAGATTCCTGCATTTCTAAGCCGGCAGACCGATCTAGTAGTTGCAGCCGCGCTGAGCGGGCGTGCGGTGAACATCAAGAAAGGCCAATTCCTCTCTCCCTGGGACATGCGCCACGCGGTAGAGAAGTGCCGCGACGCAGGCAATAAACAAGTATTCCTGACCGAGCGCGGCGCCAGTTTTGGTTACAACAACCTGGTGGTCGACATGCGATCGCTGCCGATTATGCGGAAGTTCGCGCCCGTCGTCTTTGACGCGACACACTCTGTGCAACTTCCCTCCGCGCAAGGCGATGACAAAGGTCCAGCCACCAGCGGCGGCCAGCCGGAGTTTATTCCGGTGCTTGCGCGGGCCGCGGTGGCTGCGGGCGTTGACGGAGTCTTCATGGAAGTCCATGACAATCCCAGGGAAGCGAAATCGGACGGGGCGAACGCGCTGGAGTCGACCAGGTTGCGTGGAATTCTAAAAGAATTGTTAGCCGTGAAGAAAGCGCTGGATGCGGCGCGCGCTGTGCCGTAGAGACGGAACGTGTGGCGCGGGCACTCCTGCCCGCGAAAGGCCAGCAGCATACGAAAGTCCGAGGTCTGTGAGTCCCTCGAATACCTGAACTGCTGGCAAGTTCTGGAAATTAGGACTATTCGTTTTCGTGGTTAGGTTTCGCGGGCAAGAGTGCCCGCGCCACACGTTCTAGCTACGTGGTAGATTTGAATTTCCGTATGAAGGATATCTCCACCTGGGCTTTGAACATCGCGACGTTGCGCGGCGCGAGCTACGCCGACGCCCGCATTGTGGCGCAGCGCAGCCGTGCGCTCACAACCAAGAACGGAAAACTCGGGAGCGCTTCGGATACGGAATCGGTCGGGATGAGCGTGCGCGTCATCGTCGATGGCGCCTGGGGATTCGCAGCGTCCGAAGATTTGTCCCGGGCCGCGGTTGAGGCCACGGCGGCAATGGCCGTGGAGATTGGGCGTGCCTCGGCTCGCGTGAAGCGGGACGATGTGCGCCTGGCGCCGGAAGCGCCCGTCACTGCCGAATGGACTACGCCCTGCAAAATCGATCCCTTCACGGTTTCGGTGGAACAGAATATTGATTTGCTGCTGAAGATTGACTCTGAAATGCGCGCCGTGGCTGGCATCACTCTGGCCGAGGCCAATCTTAATTTCCATCGCGAAGAACAGTGTTTCGTCTCGTCCGAGGGCGCGAATATCCATCAGACGAAATACTCGAGCGGTGCCGGCTACACCGCCTATGCGTTCGCGGGCAATGAGCTTCAGAAGCGGTCGTATCCAAATTCGTATGGTGGACAGTGGCAGAACAAAGGATATGAGCTAGTCGAAGAATTGAAGCTGCTCGACAATGCCCGCCGTATTGCGGAAGAAGCAGTCGCGTTGCACCATGCGGATCAGTGCCCCGAGGGCGTATTCGACATCATTCTCGACAGCTCGCAACTCGGCTTGCAGATCCATGAATCCGTCGGGCATCCGATCGAGTTGGATCGCGTGCTCGGAATGGAAGCGAACTTCGCGGGCACGTCGTTTCTGACACTCGACAAGTTGCGCACGCTGCGCTACGGCAGCGAGATGGTAAATGTCGTCGCGGACGCGCGCCAGGAGCACGGACCTGGTCTCGGAACTTTCGGTTTCGACGACGAAGGCGTGCCCGCGCAGTGCACGCCGATCATCACCAACGGATTATTCACCGGCTACCTCAGTTCGCGCGAAACCGCACACACCATCGGCGAGAACCGGTCGGGGGGAACTCTACGCGCAGAAGGTTGGAACCGCCTGCCCATGATCCGCATGACCAATATCAGCCTGCTGCCAGGCAAGAGTCCGCTAAGTCTGGAGCAGTTGATCGCTTCGACCGATCGCGGCCTCCTGATGCAGACCAATCGATCATGGTCGATTGACGACAAGCGGTACAACTTTCAGTTCGGATGCGAGATCGGTTGGGAAATCAAGAACGGCAAGCGCGTGAGGATGGTAAAGAATCCGTCGTACTCGGGAATTACGACCGAATTCTGGAATTCGCTGGACACGATTTGCTCTCGCGATGAGTGGACGCTGTGGGGCACGCCGAATTGCGGCAAGGGCCAGCCACAACAGGTGATGGGCACGGGACACGGGGCAGCGCCGTCGCGGTTTCGCAAGATCAAGGCGGGGAGTGCATATAAGAGCATGTGACATCTATCACAGAGTATTTCATTTGATATCGAATAGCATTCAGCACTCGGCATTCAGCCAAGTGAAAGGAGTTGCTGCTATGAAAGACTTCAGAAATTTACAAGTATGGAGTAAAGCGCATCGGCTCGTGTTAGCTTCGTACCGAAGCACAGTAGGATTTCCGAAACAAGAAATGTATGGCATGACCAGCCAAATACGCAGATGCGCCGCATCCATCGCCGCCAACATTGCGGAGGGATGTGGCAAACACGGGAACGGAGAGTTTCAGCGCTAACTCAACATAGCTGCGGGCTCGGCCAGCGAACTGGAATACCGTTTCCTCCTCTCTCGCGACCTCAACTTGCTGGATGAGACAACCTATCAGCAATTGCATACTGGCGCTGTAGAAGTTAAGCGCATGCTGGCTTCTCTAATTCGCAAGGTTGAGACCGAACGATTGGCGAGCTGACTGCTGAGTGCTGACTGCTGAATGCTAACTAAAGACCACGCTGCCGACATCTTCAACCGCATCACGAAGCTTGCCACTGCCGATGAGGTTGAGGTACTTTTTTCCGGCGGCCGCTCTGCGCTGACCCGCTTCGCGAATAACACAATCCACCAGAACGTTGCGGAAGAAAATCACGGCGTTTCGGTACGCACTATGTTTGGTGGGCGTACCGCGCGGGCTTCCACCAATAAGTTCGACGATGAGAGTTTGCGGCGGGTAGTCGAGGCTTCGGAGAAGCTGGCCAAAGTACAGCATCCCGATCCCGATCTTCTGCCGATGCCAGATTCGCACGAGGCCGCGGGAAGTGTCTCTGCCGCACAAGTTCCTTCGCGCTATTTCGCCGAGACTGCCGCAATTACACCGGAACTGCGGGCGGAAGGCGTCAAGAATATTGTGGCCGTGGCCGATCGGCACAAGCTTACTACCGCAGGGGTTTTCTCCAGCAGCGAGTCCGTTGAGGGCATCTTCAACTCGCGCGGGTTGAGCGACTGGCACGCGCAAACTTTGGCTGAGATTTCGATCACGATGCTTGGGGACGATTCTTCGGGCTGGCAGAAGGCGAACTCGCCTGATGTCGCCAATCTCAGACCGCTGGAGCTGGCCGAGGTTGCAGCGCAGAAAGCGTTGGAGTCGGCGCGTCCGCGAGAAGTTCCAGCAGGGAAGTACACAGTGATTCTAGAGCCGGCGGCGGTGCTCGACATTGTGGGCTTCATGTTCTGGGACTTCTCCGGCATGGCAATTCTCGATCAACGCTCTTTTTTGACGGACCGTGTAGGCACGAAAATCTTTGGTGAAAATATATCCATCTCGGACGACGTTGCTCATCCTCTGCAAGCGGGCTCTCCTTTTGATGGGGAGGGGATGCGGCGGCAGCGGGTGTCGCTGGTGGAAAAGGGCATAGTGAAGCGTGTGGTTTATGCGCGGGCGACGGCGGAGAGGATGAAGCGCTCCGACTACAAAGAGAAGGTTGGTCCGATCGAAGCCACCGGTCACGGTTTCCCCCTGCCCAACGAAATGGGCGAGATGCCGCAGAACATTGTGTTCGCCGCGACACGCGATCCAGAATCCGTTCAGCAGATGATTGCTTCTACAGAACGTGGGATCCTGGTGACCCGTCTGTGGTACATCCGCGAAGTCGACCCGTACGAGAAGATCGTCACCGGGATGACGCGCGACGGTACTTTCTATGTGGAAAACGGCCGGGTGCAGCATGGTGTCCGGAACTTTCGCTTCAACCAGAGCCTGATTCACCTGTTGTCAAATGTAGAAGTGATGAGCGTGCCGGTGCGAGCGTGCGGGGAAGAGTCGTTTGATATGGTCGTCCCCGCGATGAAGGTAAAGGACTTCAACTTCACGGAAGTGACGAAGTTCTGAAAAAGCATTCAGCGCTCAGCATTTAGCGCAGGACTTGCAACTAGCGCGCCGCTGCAGGCTGCGTGTTTCTTCTATCGAGTTCGAGATCGGCCTCGAAATCCCTCCTAAGTCATTCAAAAAAAGTCGTTTAGCACCCCATCGTTCCATGACTTCCGTAACTTTGCATGTCTGATTCGGGGGTGTACGCTGCCCTTGAGTTTCGGGAGGACTACGAGGTCGAACTCCCGGGAGGAAGGTCGTTGCGAGACGTGGCGGCGGAAGCAGACAAAGACGCGGTGACGCAGGGAAACGGCAAGCACTACGAGGACATGCAGAGTGCGCCGCGCTTTCCGTTGCAATTGCCGGTTTCGTTGAAAGCGCAAGGCGGCGATTACGCAGCGGAGACGCAAAACATTTCTGCAAATGGCGTGCTCTTTGCGATGGACAACGATGTGCCCGTCGGTTCGGCGGTAGATTTCACGATCCTGCTGCCCGGCGACGTCATGGGCTCAGTGAAGAACGTTCAAATCGATTGCCGGGGACGCGTGGTGCGCAGCTTTGAACACCGGGGACGCCGCGGAGTCGGCGTGGTTATTGACGAGTACCATTTCGAGCGGTCGTAGGCTAGGAACCCGATGGCAAGCATTCCGGTTAGCGTGGAAGAAAATAACGGCGCAGGTGAGGACAGCGGCCAGGGCTTCATTCGCGTGATCCTGGCCGACACGCAGGCGATCTTTCGCGCTGGCTTGCGCAAAATCTTCGCGCTTGAGGATGACATTCGAGTGGTCGGGCAGGCGGAAACCCTGGCCCAGACGTTGACCGCAATCAAGAAATTCTCCGCGGATGTGCTGATTTTCGAATCGGCACTGACCGCCAATCCAGTAGAGGCCGTGGCAGATCTGCTGCGCCAATCGACGCAGGTCCGGCTGGTTGTGGTGATACCGGCTTCGAATGAAGAACTCACCCTGGAACTATTCCGTCGCGGGGCTCACGGAATTGTGTCTCGTGAAGTCGAGCCCGAAACTTTTGTCGAGTGCCTGCGAAAGGTTGCGGCGGGTGAAACCTGGCTCGACACTCAGGGCGTGCACTGGGTCATGGAAGCGTACCGCAGCCAGAACTCGCGGCCAGCGGGAGCACGTTCAAAGGTCCAGCTCACACCGAAAGAGACTCTGATTGTTTCGTGTGTTACGCAAGGAATGAAAAACAGGGAGATTGCGCTCCGGGTGGGCACGACCGAGCAAGTAGTGAAGAACTACTTGCGGAAAGTTTACGACAAACTCGGAGTGGCCGATCGGCTGGAGCTGGCACTCTACTGCCTTAACCATCACGTGGTCGACAACACGAAAGTACCACCGCTGCCGGCAGTTGCTGAGAACAACAAAGCAGCCGGCGCTGCCGCTGCGTCGGGCTCGACTTCCGATGTGGACACATCCTCCGCCCCTTTTTCTCCTTCCCCGGAGAAACTCTCCTAACCGTTCGTCAATACTTGCGTCATTCTAAGAAGGATCTTTCCTGTCGAGTTGCGGACGAGCGTCTACACCCATAGAATTGAATTTAAGGCCGTGAACGCCAGGAACTTATGCGGTCCGTTTTCCTACCATAGATTTTCGCGGGAGAGATGGCCGAGTGGCTGAAGGCGCACGCTTGGAAAGCGTGTTTAGGGGAAACTCTAACGTGGGTTCGAATCCCACTCTCTCCGCCAGTTCTTTTGCTTTCAATGAGTTAAGTGCCATCCATACCGTCGTCCATACCGTAAAACCCATTCCAGGAGCGGTATGTGATGCGATTTCCCCATTCCTTTACTCTAAGAGCGAGCTCGCGCCGCGCTAAGCTGCGGCTCTCCTCTCACCAACGAACAGGCGCCCAATCTGGCCTCCAATGCGAGCAACGACCTTCAATCGTCCTCTCCCCGCGCACCATTCCCTTTGGACCGATCGCACGCTCGACCCGCAGCCGGAAGAATTTGACCGAATTTCCGTTTGAATATATTTTTTTCCAGCTTGGTTTGGAGCGTCTGTGATGCGGACCAACAAGCCCCTTGCAGGGCGCGTCAATCTCACAAAGTACGTAAAGGTGGGCGGCCATGCGTCCGAGACGTGGCGCTTCTGTCCCGTCGTCCGCACCGGCAATGGCAGAATTCGGCCAGACTACGTCTTGATCGACGGCAAGCCCCAGTTCCACAAAGAAGGCGCCTACTCCATCGAGTGGTATGTCGACGGCAAGCGATATCGAGAATCGGTGGGCAAGAATGCAAATGAAGCATTTGCGACTGCTGAGCGCAAGGCGCAAATTCTCAGGAATCAGGCGCTCGGAATCGAGATAGTCGGCGAACACAAACAAATCGGAACGACTCTAGCCGAGGCTTGCCGCGAGTTCCTCGAGGAAACGCGTCAACACCACAGGCCGAAAACGTACAGCCAGTACAAGGCGGCGCTTGAATATTTTCGACAGTCGTGTCGTGAACAGCCCCTAAGTAACATCGAGCGAACGGATCTCATGACTTTCATGGGCTTTTTGGCGGACAGGGATCTGGCCCGCCGCACGATCTGGAACAAGGTGCAGGTTGTCGTCTCGATGCTCAAGGCGAACGGAATTACTAAACTGATCCGCAAGCGCGACTGGCCACGCTACACGGAAACGGAACCTGAGGTCTACACCAATCAGGACATCGAAGCGTTTCTAGGCCAATGCAACTCTTGGAAGGGAGTACTCTTTGAATTCTTCTGGATGACGGGGTTTCGCGAACAAGAAGTGCAACATGCGACCTGGCCCGACGTCGACTTTGTACATCACGTGGTGCGGGTCAAGGCCAAACCCAAGTTGGGATTCATTCCGAAGGATTGGGAAGAACGCGAGGTCCCCATGCCCGACCGGCTGTACAACAGTTTGCTCAAGCACAAAGCGGCATTGCCTGCGAATTGTTCGTTGGTGTTTGCGACCAGCAATGGCAGGGCTGTGCACAACTTCTTACGCCAATGCAAAAGCGTCGCTTGGCGTGCCGGTCTGAACTGCGGCCTGTGCGACACAGGACAAGGGCACTGCGCCAAAGGACCACATTGCCAGAACTGGTTTCTGCATAAGTTCCGGGCGACATTCGCAACCATGCACTTGCGCGCCGGAGTCGATTTGAGAACTGTTCAAACTTGGATGGGACACAAGGACTTGGAGTCGACGATGCGTTATCTCAAACCCGCCAGGGACAAGGAAGCGCTGCGGAAGGTCAATGTGACGTTTCCTCTCCGAAGACCAACTTCCGAGTCTGACGATGCGCACGCTTAGGCGGCGGTTTGGTTCAACGGCATCTTCCGGCGAAGCCAATCCGCAATCGCTTGCGGGTCAAAACGGATGAGCCCACCGACCCTGAAGTGGGGAATCGCGCCTTGTTCCACAAGGCGATAGATGGTCATCTTGCTGGTCGAAAGGATTTTTGCGACCTCCGACGCTCGCAGCGCGCGCGGCATTTTTTCAAGCTCAACCGCTAAGGATGATCGGATATTCATGGTATTTCCTGGGGCTAGGCCAATAATTGCTGGAAGGGACCGCCTTTTGCGGGTTATCTCTCCCAACGGTGGTCTTGTCATTGGCGTTGTAGTCCAGGTTGATGATTCAGTCAACGCACCCCGAATCGCCCGGCATTTGACCGAAATCTCATTCGGGGTTAGGTTCTTGACGCTCGCGACCGGAAAATTCGTCTCGGGCACAGGAGCTACGGGTGTTTTCATCTTTCGAAGAAGTGAGTGAACGACTGAGGGCCACGGGGTATATCGCCGATTCGATCGCGACGACTACGGTTCATCTGGCCGCGCAACTGCATAAGCCGCTGCTGTTGGAAGGACCAGCCGGCAGCGGGAAGACGCAGCTGGCATATGCTGTCGCGGAAGCCGCAAATACAACGGTCGAACGCCTTCAGTGTTACGAAGGCATCAACGAGGAGAAGGCCATTGGCAAGTTCGACGAGTCTTTGCAGAGGCTTTGCGTCGAACTAAGGACGAAATCCGAGACGATAGACTGGGAATCGCTGCGGACCGAATTGCATGGACAGCAGTTCTTCAGCGCGGGGCCGTTGCTAAGTGCTTTGCAACACGAAAAGCCGTGCGTCCTGCTGATTGATGAGCTAGACAAAGTAGACCATGCGTTCGAAGCAATGTTGTTGGAGCTCCTGAGCGTTTGGACGCTCAGCATTCCGAAACTCGGCACGATTCGGGCTAAGAGCATTCCGTTCGTTGTCCTCACGTCCAACGAAGAGAGGCGCATCGGCGATCCTTTGCGCCGGCGCAGTTTTTATCTTCGGGTTGAACACCCTACCGCGGAGCGTGAAGCAGAGATTGTTGCACTGAGAACGCCAGACTCCAGCCGTGAATTTCACGCAGAAATGGCAGGACTCGCGAAGGCCTTGCGCGGCTGGAGTCTGGAAAAACCGCCATCCGTCTCCGAGATTCTCGATCTCGCCCAGGCGCTCAAAGTTCTCGGGACAGAACAAATTACAGCGGAGATGAGAGACATTCTCCTGCCCTTGCTGGCCAAGACCGAGGCCGACCGGCGAAAGCTGCTTCTCCGCGATGGATTTGCCAGCCTGATTTACGACGCGCAGCAGTACAGCGCCGAGACTCTGCGAGGGAATGCGGCATGAAATCGGCACTCATCTTGGCGCAAATGCTGTGCACGATCTCGATCGGCTGGGCGCAGTCGGGTAGAGCCCCAGCACGGATGGAAGCTGAGTACTACGTCACGGCCTACGCGCAACACTATCGAGTGCCGATTGCGCTGGCACGTGCCATTGTCGGGCGCGAATCCAATTGGCAGCCCTGTGTGATCTCTCCCAAAGGCGCGGTGGGGCTAATGCAGTTGATGCCCGCCACTGCCAGGCGGCTGGGCGTGACTGACCGTTGCAATCTCAATCAAAACGTCTCGGGTGGCATGCGCTATCTCGCTTGGTTGATGCGACGGTTTCGTGACGACTTCAGGCTTGTGGCTGGTGCTTATTATGCCGGCGAAGACCCGATCGGCAGGCGAGGCCTCGCCTATCGAAATTCCGAGGTCGTCGCGTACGTCTCCACAATTAGAACAACTTACCTTCGCGAAGTGGGGATTGAACCAGAAGGCAAGAACACCGTTGAGAAAAGAGATGTGAGATGAACAAATGTTTGAGTTTGGTGCATCTGATAACGATCTGTTTGCTGCCTTTCCAAATGGCCTCGGCGCAAACCGAGTTGCCGCAAGCGCGAATCGTGAACTTGAGTATTGACCCAGAACAGGTCGTGGTCTTGCACGTTCGACCTGGTTACGTTAGCTCGGTGCGAGTGCTGGAGGAGGTGAGTTCGGTCGTTTTGGGTGATCCGGGAGCCTTCAAAGCCGAACACTCCGAAGCCGAGCCTCAGCTCGTGTTCTTCAAAGCAACGAGTGCCAAGCCCGCTCAAACCAATGCTCTGATTACGACTAAAGGGGGCCATGAGATCTCACTTAGTCTAGTGAGCCAAGGAAAATCAGATCACAATGAAGTAGTCGATTATGTGCTCAACTGCGAACGCCCGCACAGTTTTCTGATCACTTCAACGCATCCCAGTTTTGTAGTCGGCGAAACAAAAAATGTGGCGCCAGAAGACCCGCCAGCCAATGTCCCCCAAGAGAAACCCAGCAGCCAACAGCAACAGCTGAGAGCAGAACGGCTTGAAAATCCGCAGTGGGAAGGCAAACTGTTGCGGGTTGCTGTGGGACAGGCGGCGGAGAAAGAGCAGCAGATGGCAGTGCCTTTCGCGGTTCTTAACTCTTCTGCACGAACCATAGAAGTGCTGCCGCCGCAAGTTCAGCTCGCCGGGACATCGAGAGACAAGCATCGCAAGGCGATCAAGGCCGAGCCGGTGGCGATCAAAGATTACTGGATGACCACGCGCAGGCTCGCCCCTGGCGCCAGGGCCAATGGAGTCGTGGTGTTCGAGCGGCCAAGTTTCAAGGAATCAAGCGAAAGGTTGTTACTGGCCGTGGCTCAAGCGGAGGAGGTCGATCGTCCAGTGTTGGCGCCGATTGCGTTTGTGGCTCCGATGCCGGGAGGTGCAAAGTGACGCGGCCAAACGGACACAGTGACAACGGCAACGCCGGATTAGTGCAGGAGCCCGACGAAAATGAAATCCTCAACAGCGTGCCCATACCTCCGCTTACCACTGCCCCCTTGCCAGAGTTTGCAACCAGAACCAAGCAGAGAGCCAGGCAGCAGATCCAACAGAACCGGTTCGTAATCATCGGCGCAGGAGCGATCGTGACGGCGCTTCTGATCTTCGTTGCTGTCTCTATGCCACATCGAGGCGGGCCACACAAGGCAAAGAATCGTGGTGCAATCACTAACGACGAGTCGACGGAGCAAACCAGTAGCGAAAGCAATGACAAGAGCTTGTTTCCAATCACCGATTCCGGGCGCCCCGCCACAAAAGAAACGCACCAAGGTTTTCTGAACGAACGAGACCTGCAGCGAACTGTAATTCGTTCGGCATCGAATGCGCCGCAGACAGGACAGACGAACGGGGCGGGGACGCTGGGTTCGATACCGCCTTTTGGAGACCAGTCATGGCAAGCGCCGCCTTATCAGCCTGCCTCGGGTGCTGAAACTTCGGACGTGGGTAAGGCAGAGCGCGAGGCCATGGAGAAGCCTTCGTTAATGTACGTGCGAAAGGTCTCGGCCAGCCCTGCCGGTTTTCAGCCCCTCAATGACGCAACGCCGCAATTGGGATTGGGCTTGGCCACCGGCACGCGCTTACGGGCGCGCTTGGAATCGGCTGCAAGCACGGCTGTACGGGCGCCAGTTCTGGCCGTAATCGAGTACAACTACGAACGCGATGGAGAAATTATTGTTCCTGCTGGCGCCAAGGCGATCGGTCACATCAGAGACGCGAACCGTTCCGGGTATGTGGACCTCCAGTTTGATTCTCTGCTGATGCCCGACGGTGCATCCGTTCCCATCGAGGCTGCCGCGACGGATTTGGACTTGCGGTCCCTGAAAGGAAAAGTTTCGGGCAAAAACACGGGAAAGAACGTCCTGGTCAGATCGCTGTCAGGAATCGGCCAAGCTGGCGCAATGTTCGTGGGACAAGGCAGTTTAAGCCAGCCGCTGAGCGAGTCCGATCTCATGCGAGAGCGAGTCAGCAACAATATCGGCGAAACCGGGGACGAGCAGGTTTCTCGATTGGCAGTAAATCAGCAGATCGTAGTGACGGTTTCGGCTGGAGCGTCCATCTACGTCGTACTTGAACGGACCCCTAAGTCCAATCAACCTTCAGTGCAGACAAGCCCACGGAGCAGTCCAACCTCCAACTCGTCCAATGCTGATCAGTTGCGCCAGTTGCTCCAGTTGCAGCGGGAGCTAAACCAATCGGCTACAAGCAACCAAGCAGCGCAGTAGCTGAGTGGTCAAAAGACTTGAGGTTTCTCGCCTTCGAGTCTCGAGAAGTGCCTGACTGAATTCTGAACGTGTTTGTGAGATGCACCAAAGTCAAACATTTGTTCATCTCATAAGACTTTCTCCTTGCGCACTGCGCGAATGCCTTCAGTACGAGCTTCCGCTTTTGAAATCCATGCGCAACAAGGATTCCCGGCAACTTTCAATCTGCGCTTTCCACGTTTCCGCGGGCTAAACGCCTTCCTGAAAACCAGTCAAGACGAGCTCTCCTGGCTTGCTCGAAATCTGAAACGCTCGTATGTTCTCGCCTGCGACACGAAAAACTGAACTCAACGCAGTCGCATAAGAGGAGCATATGAGATTGTGGAATTGTGGAAACTTGCGCTATCGCCTTGCGCTTGCCGCTTTTCTCGTTATCGCCTCGCTTCAACTCGTTCCGCTGATGACGTATGCCCAGAACCTCGGGCAACAACCAGCGACGGGCCAAGCCGTACA
>WNFJ01755752.1_pt1 | contig 14419 bp, 14 predicted proteins | sample 5400461 | NCBI WGS metagenome assembly WNFJ01 (sample SAMN13153349, study PRJNA577476) | soil metagenome | isolation source: 115 cm saprolite on Douglas fir-dominated hillslope | place: USA:California | collected 2013-09-17 | reverse complement strand
GCCTCGTCGGCGATGCGGCGGCCCTCGGCTTCGGCTTCGCGCACGATCACCTGGGCTTCGCGCTCCGCTGCGGCGCGCGTCTCGGCGCGCAGCTGCTGCGCGGCCACCAGCGCCTCGTTCATCGCGTGCTCACGCTGGCGGAATTCGTGCAACTGCTCGGCATAGGCGGCGATCCGCTCCTCCAGGACGGAGCGGTCGCGGATGGTGCGCTCCAGCGCGTCGGCCGCGCGGATGCGGAAGTCCTCGACCTCGCGCGGGTCGTAGCCGCGCAGCGTCTTGTGGAATTCCTGCTTGCGGATGTCGAGCGGCGTCAGCGCGAAGGCGTCGTCGGTCACGCCGCCCTCGGGCCGAACAGGCTCGTACCCAACCGGATCGTCGTGGCTCCCTCCGCGACTGCTGTAGCGAAGTCGGCGGACATCCCCATGGAGAGCGTCGGCAGCCATAAGTCCCCCTGCTGTAGCGCGTCGCGCAGCTCGCGCAAGGCGCGAAACGTGCGGCGCTGGATCGCGACGTCGTCGGTGAACGGCGCCAGCGTCATCAAACCCTCGAGGCGCAGATGCGCGAGCCCCGCCACCTGTCGCGCGAGTGCCGGCGCCTGCTCCGGCGCGCACCCGCTTTTCTGCGTTTCCCCCGCCACGTTCACCTGCACCAGCACCCGCAGCGTGGTGTTGGCCGCCGCGGCGCGGCGGTCCAGCTCGAGCGCCAGATCGCCCGCGTCGAGCGACTGCACCACTGCGAAGCGGCCGGGCACGAGCTTGGCCTTGTTGCGTTGCAGGTGCCCGATCAGGTGCCACGTCGCGCCCGCCGTCTCCGGCGCTGCCATCTTGTCGAGCGCCTCCTGCACGCGGTTCTCACCGATGTCGGTGAGTCCCGCCGCCAGCGCCCGGGCGACCGCGTCCGCCCCGAAGCCTTTCGTCACCGCGACGATGGTGACCGGGTGCGTCCACCCGCCCGCCGCCTGCTGCCGCGCGATTTCCGCGCGTATGTGGTGCAAGCGCTCGGGCAAAGCCCCGAAATCCATAACCGGGGATAATACCCGTGAGGGGGGTGGGAATCTAGCGGCGGCGCCGGCGCACGGGCGGCGGCACGGGCCGTGGGGCCCGGGCCGCGGAATCGAGCGCGTGGACGAGGCCCGCCAGCTGGGGCGACGGCGCGAGCGCCTGCGCTTGCACCAACCGCCGCGCCGCCTCCGCGATATCGCCTGCGCGCTCGGCCACTGCACCGAGCTCCACGTAGGGGCCCGCGAACGACGCCGCCATCTGCCGCGCCCCGCCCTCGAGCTTCGCCGCGTGCGCGCGGTCGAGACCGCCATAGTGATACACCGAATCCAGCAACCACGCGGTGCGCGCCGTGTCGAGCCCGCTGGAGTCGAGCGCGGGCACGACGCCCCGCTGGTGCAGCGCATCGCCGGGCACCACGCGCAGCACCAGCCCCTGGCGTACCAGATGGCTCCGCAGGTCGATGCCGTCGGGTCCCGTGAACGCGAAGTACACGCCGCGCAGCGGCAATTGCTGCACGATAATTCGCAGCATCGCGGCGTCGCGCACCAGGAGCACCTGCCCGCGCTGGAACTGCAGCTCGAGGCCGGCACCCCGCAGCGTCGTCGCGGTGTCGAGCCGTAAGGGCTCCAGCTGGGCGATGCTCGAGTCGGTGAGATTGATCACCGGCTGGCGCGGCTCGTCGCCGTGGACGAGGACGTAGGGCGACAGCGTCGCGGCCGTCTCGAACCGCGCGGGCGGGTGGTCGCGCAGGCTGCGCAGATACCAGTCTGTGTTCGCGAGCGACAAGTTCACCACCGTGACGTCGCGCCGCAGGCCTTCGACCTGTTGCGCATACCACAGCGGGTAGGTGTCGTTGTCGCCCTGCGTGAACAGGATGCCGTACGGCTCGATCGACTGCAGGATATTCCACGCGACGTCGCGTGCCAGCGTCGCGTCCGGCCCGCGCCGGCTGGCGGCACTCCAGTTCCCCACCAGCGGTAGCAGCAGCACGACGGCCACCGCCGCGCGCCACCGGACGCCGAACTGCTCGGCGACGGCGCGCGCCACGGGCACGAGACCCACGCCGGAGGCGAGTCCCCAAGCGAGAAAGCTCACCGTGAAGAAGTAGTCGCGCTCGCGCACTTCATGCTGCGTCCAGCTCGGGTACTGGCCCCAGAACAATGCATACCCGGGCTTGAAATTCATGTAGACGACCAGTCCGAGCCCCGTGACGAGCCAGATCGTGCCGAGCAGCAGGAAGATCGCGCGGTCGCGGCGGTACAGCTCGGTGAACCCGACGGCGCCCAGCACCGCGAACAGCGCCGTGGCGAATACCGCGCCGGGTCCGAGGGCGCGCCCCCACTGCCAATTGAAATACTGCGCGTAGTTGACGAGCTGCTGCGCGGTGATGACGAGGGTGCGGCCCGGGTTCCCTGGGCCGTGCGTGAACAACGGATTGTCGAGCGGACTACGCACCGGATACTGCACGCGGTGGATCACGCCGAGCAGGCGGCCCCACGTCTCGGGATCGGCGGAATCGAGCCAGGGATTCTGGGCCGAGCGGATATAAAGGAAGAGGTACGTCGAAACGCCCACCGCGCCGACGACGAGCGCCGCGACGGGAAAGAGCCAGGCCCGCGTTCGTACACCCCAGCCCAGCGCGGCGATCACGGCGAGCAGCGCCAGCACGGTGAGCCAAGTGCTGCCGATCCCGACCGCGACGAGCAGCACCCACACGCTGGTGAGGCCGCCCCACACCGCCCAATCGCGCTCGCGCTCCGCCGGATCCGGTGCCGGCGATGCGTGCAGCACATGCCACACGAACAGCGACAGCGCGGGGCCCACGAGCAGCGTGAGCAGGTGCGTGCCCATAGCCAGACCGAGCACGTACACCGCGAGCAACAGCAGCCGGGCCGCGCCGGGGTCGGCGCGCTGGTCGCGCCAGCGCAACGCCAGCCACGCGACGCCCGCGATACCCGTCGTGGCGAGCGCGTACACCTCGGTTTCGTTGCTGTTTTGCCAGTGCGTGAACGTGAACGCCGCGAGCAGCGCAGCCGCGGCCGCCCCGGCCGTCTGGATCAGGCGCTCTTCTCCCGCCAACGCGCGCTCGGCGATGAGAAAGAAGAAGCCCGCGCTCACCGCCGAGGACAGGGCGGAGAGCAGGTTCAACCGCCACCCGTAGTTGCCGAAGAAGACCACCTGGCCCCACACGTGGCCCAGCAGCACCACGAGCGGCGTGCCGGGCGGGTGCGGGATGCCGAGGGTACGTGCCGCGGTGAGAAACTCGCCCGCGTCCCATAGCGTGACCGTAGGCGCGAGCGTCAGCAGATAGACGAGCAGCGCGACGGCCCCGACGCCAAGCGCCGCGCGATAGTTCGGACGCACTAGTGAGCGGAAACGGCGATGTGTTCGGTGCCCTCGAGGTGCGACACGGCGCCCGACAGCAGATCACGGACCTGCTGCGCGGTGAGCGGGCGGTGCAGCACCCCGTGGCTCGCGACGGAGATGGTCGAGGTCTCCTCCGACACCACCAGCACGGTCGCGTCGGTCTCTTCCGACAGGCCCAGCGCGGCGCGGTGGCGCGTGCCGAGCGACTTGTCCGCCACCTTGAACTGCGTGAGCGGCAGCACGCAGCCCGCACCGATGATGCGGTCACCGCGCACCAGCACGGCGCCGTCGTGCAGCGGCGAGTACGGCGTGAAGATCGTGGTCACGAGATCGGCCGAGACTTTCGCCTCCATCGGCACGCCGGTCGTGATGAACTCCTCGAGGCCGATGTCGCCTTCGACCGCGATGATGGCCCCCGTGCCGGCGCGCGACAGCCGGTCCAACGCCTCGGCGATTTCTTCCGCCACGCTCTGGCGGTCGCCCTTGGCGAAGGCGCGCATGAAGCGCGACTGGCCCAGGCGCGCCAACGCGTTCCGCAGCTCGGGTTGGAACACCACGACGGCGACAAACGCGCCGTAGGTGAACAGAATGCCGAGCAGCGTTGAGATCATCGTGAAGCGCGCGAGCAGCGCCAGGAAGTAGCCGAGGGACAGGAAGACGAGCCCGAAGAGGATCTGGATCGCCCGCGTCCCCACGAGGAACAGCAGGAAGCGATACACCACGAACGCGACGAGGAGGATCTCCACCACGTCGGGCCAGGGCTTCGGCGCCAGAAACTTGAAGACGTCGAGGTTCATCCGGGCGTGCCCACCGCGTGCGCGAGGGTGAGGGCCTCGCGCGCCAGCGCCGCGTCGTGCACCCGGAAGATCCGGGCGCCGCGCTCCCACGCCAACGCACAGGCCACCGCCGTCGCGCGGTCGCGGTCCTCCACCGGACGCCCGGTGGCCGCTCCGAGAAAGCGTTTGCGCGACGGTCCGACCGCTACAGGATACCCTAGCCCGGCAATCGTTGCCAGTTCGTCGAGCAGCCGGAGGTTGTGTGCCGGCGTCTTGGCGAAGCCGAATCCCGGATCCACCACGATCCGCTCGCGCGGAATCCCAGCCCTTTCGGCCCGCGCTGCGGCACCGGACAGCTCGGCCGCCACCTCGGGCGCCACGTGCGTATAGGTCGCGAGCCGGTCCATCGTATCGGGCGTGCCCCGCATGTGCATCACGATCAGCCCTGCCCCGGCGCGGGCGACCGTCTCGCCCAGCCCGGGGTCGAAGGCCAGTCCGGAGACGTCGTTCACGGCCACAGCCCCGGCGTCGAGCGCCGCGCGCGCCACCTCGGCCTTGCGGGTGTCCACCGTTACGAGCCCGAGCTTGCGGCGCGCCAGCTCCGCGATCACCGGCACCACGCGCGCGATCTCGTCCGCCGCCGCCACCACGCCCGCGCCGGGCCGCGTGGACTCCCCGCCGACGTCGATCAGCTGAGCGCCGTCGGCCATCAGGTGCTCGGCGTGCGCGAGCGCCCGCTCGGCATCGGAGAATTTGCCGCCGTCGGAGAATGAATCGGGGGTGACGTTGAGAATGCCGAGGATCACCGGGCGATCGAGGGCGACGGTGGTGCCTCGGACCTCCCACGCGCGCGGTGGATCGGCGAGCGCCACGAGGAACCGCGCCAGCTCGGGCGACAGCCCCGCGAGCGCCTCCGGCACGCGGTCGGGACGCGCCAGCGGCGCGAGCCGGCTCGCGGCGGTGGCGACCAGCGCCCACCCGACGCCCGTGAGCACGTCGGCGCCGGCCTTGGCGCTCCAGTGCACCAGGCCCTCGCGTTCCGCGTCGTCGATGTCTTCGAGAAGGACCACCACCGGTTGCACGCCGGTAGCGGCGAACCAGGACGCCTGCGACTCCCACCCGCGCGCCGCGAGCGCCGCGCGCACCGCTTCGGGTGTGTGCGCGGCGAGCGCGGTGAGCTTCACGCCCCGGCGGGCTCCGGCGGCGGATTGCCCAGCACGGGGCCCAGACCCGGCGCGGGCGCTCGGTCCTTCACGGGGCCCGGGTCGCGCGGCGGGAGTACCACGGGCGGCGCCTGCGGCGGCAGCGGCTTGCCCGCCACCACCAACTCCACCTCGTTGCGGTCGAGCGTCTCGCGCTCCAGCAGGGCGGCCGCGAGCCGGTCCAGCGCCGGGCGCCGCTCGGTGAGGATGCGCGTCGCGTCGGCGAAGGCGTTCGTGAGAATGCGCTTCACTTCTTCGTCGACCAGCTGCGCCGTGCTGTCGGAGATCTCACGGCGCTGCAGGACTTCGCGTCCGAGAAAAATCTCCTGCTCGCGGTCGCCCACGGCGATCGGCCCGATGGCGTCGCTCATGCCGAATTGCGTCACCATGCGCCGGGCGACGTTCGTCGCCATTTGGATGTCCTGAGCCGCCCCAGGCGTGACCTTGTCCGGGCCGAACACCAGCTGCTCGGCCACGCGGCCGCCGTACGCCATCGCGAGGCGCGCCAAGATCGACTGCTTCGTGTACTTGTGCAGCTCCTCCTCCGGGAGGTAGGCGGTGAGCCCCAGGGCACGGCCCCGCGGGATGATCGTCACTTTGTGCAGCGGGTCGGAGCCGGGCACGCTGAGTAACACGAGCGCATGCCCCGCCTCGTGATACGCGACCAGGCGGCGCTCCTCATCGGAGAGGACGCGGCTCTTGCGCTCGAGGCCGAGCATCACCTTGTCCTTGGCGTCCTCCAGGTCCTGCTGGTCGACGTGGGCTTTGTTGCGGCGGGCGGCGAGCAGCGCCGCCTCATTCACGATGTTGGCGAGCTCCGCGCCGGCGAGCCCCGGCGTCCCCCGGGCGATGGGCTCGAGGTTCACGTTGGACGCGAGCGGGATCTTGCGGGTGTGCACGCGCAGGACCTGCTCCCGCCCCTTGAGGTCGGGCATGTCCACCACGATCTGGCGGTCGAAGCGGCCCGGACGCAGCAGCGCCGGATCGAGGATGTCGGGCCGGTTGGTGGCGGCGAGGAGGATCACGCCCTCGTTGGACTCGAAGCCGTCCATCTCGACGAGCAGCTGGTTCAGCGTCTGCTCGCGCTCGTCGTGGCCGCCGCCCAATCCCGCGCCGCGGTGGCGGCCCACCGCGTCGATCTCGTCGATGAAGATGATGCACGGCGCCGCGACGCGCCCACGCCCACGAACATCTCCACGAAGTCCGATCCCGACATCGAGAAGAACGGCCGCCCCGCCTCGCCCGCCACGGCCTTGGCCAAGAGCGTTTTGCCGGTACCCGGCGGCCCGATCAGCAGGCAGCCTTTGGGCAGCCGGCCGCCCAGCCGCTGGAAGCGCTGCGGATCCTTGAGGAACTCGATGATCTCCTCGAGCTCCTGTTTCGCTTCATCGCAGCCAGCCACGTCGGCGAAGGTGACTTTGGGGGTGTCGCCTGTGAGCAGCTTGGCCTTGGACTTGCCGAATGCGAAGGCGCGGTTGCCGCCCTGCTGCATCTGCCGCAGCATGAAAATCATCAAGCCCGCGATCAGCAGGAGCGGCCACAGGTTCATCAGGAACAGCCCGATCGACTGCTTGGGCTCCTTGGCTTTCACGTCTACGCCCTTGGCGCGCAGCAACGTCGTCCACGCGTCGGTCGACTCGAACGGCAACAGCGTCGTGAACTTGTCGGCGCTACGGCGGCCTTCGGGGATGGCGTGGCGGAAATCCCCGCGCACCTGCTGGCGCTCGGTGATCTCCACGGCCGCGATGTTGCTATCCGACAACTGCTGGGAGAACTGCGTATACGAGATTTCGACCGCGTCCTGGCCCCGGCCGCCCGCGAACTTCACGAGGGCCACGGACCCCACGATCAAGAGGGCCCAAAACGACAGCGTCCGCAGCATGCGGGCCCAGTTCAACTCCCGGGGCGGCGGCGGTATGCGATTCGGCATCTACGTCAGACTCGCTATATAAGGAAGGTGCCGGAAGTTCTCGGCGTGATCGAGGCCGTAGCCCACGATGAACTCGTTGGGGCAATCGAACCCGAGGAACGCCGGCTCCAGCTCCAAGTGCTCCGCAATGTGCTTGTCCAACAACGCGCAAATCTCCAGGCTCAACGGCTGCCGCTCCCGCAGCAGCTTGACCAGCCGGTTCAACGTGCGGCCGGTGTCGACGATGTCCTCGACCAGCAGGATGTGCTTCCCCTTGAGGACCGTTTCCGGATCGTACAGCAGGCGGACATTGCCGCTCGACACCGTGTCGCTGCCGTAGCTCGCGGCCACGAGAAAATCCACCTGCAGCGGCCGGTCGATACACCGCACCAAGTCACTCAAGAAAATGAAGCTGCCCTTGAGGAGCCCCAGCACGACCAGCTCGCCGTCCGGATAGGCGGTGGTGATGTCCTGTCCCAGCTCGACCACGCGGTGCGCGATCGTGTCCTTGTCGAACACGATGCGTTTGAGCTTACGCCCGCCGGTCCGCCGGTCCGCCACTAGGGGTAACGTCAACCCGCACCGCCCTGGTTCCGGGCGCGGGCAACGCGTCCGCGCACCTGCAGATACCGGGAACCCATAGAATGGTTTCACCGCGAGCCACGACCGGATACTGCGCCCGCTCGCCCCGCGGCACTCGCGCCTCCATCAATACCCGCCGCAGCTCGCGGCGGCCCGTGCCGCCGAGCGGCTGCAGCCGGTCGCCCGGCCGGCCCGAGCGAATTTGCCAATCGGTGTCGGCCATCCAGGTGGTCCAGCCGTCGCGCCCGACGCGCGGGGGAGCGGCCTCGGGCCGCCAGGTCAGCGTGAAGGCGCCGAACACCGCGGCGCCCTGCGCGTCGGACGGATTCACCTCTTCGGCGGCGCAGGCGAAGCCGCGCGTGACGCGCAGGCGGTCGAACTGCACTTCGGCGATCCACCCCTGCCCCAGCGGCAACCGCCGCCCCGACGGTCGGCGCGCCAGCGCCAACAACTGGCGTGCGCGCGCGGGACCGAGCACGAGGCCCGTGCGCCGCGCCGCCGCGCGCAACAGCGCGACGGACAACGTTTTATCATAGCCCAGCAGCGCGTCGCGAGCAACATCGAACGCGTGCGCGTCGACGTGAAGTGCAAGGTCGGGAACGAGTTCCAACACGGCGTCCCACGCGCGACGCTCCGACGCCGCCGCGCGACCCAAGCGCAACAGATCGTCGCGCACGCGCGTGCCCAAGCGCTCGGCGAGCGCGGGCAGCAACGCCGTGCGCAGCCAGCTACGCAGATGACGCGGATCGGCGTTCGCAGGATCCTCGTAGAACGGCAGGCCGCGGGCGGCGCCGTGTGCGGCCAGCTCGGCGCGGGTGAACGGCAGCAGCGGCCGGATCAGGCCGCCCCGGCCGCGCGCGGGCATCCCGGCGAGCCCGGCGGGGGCGCTGCCCTTGAGCGCCCGCAGCAGCACGGTCTCGGCTTGATCGTCCTGGTGGTGGGCGGTGACGAGGTAGCGGGCCTCGCGGCGGCGTTGTACCTCGCCGAGCCACGCGTAGCGCGCGCGCCGGGCCACGGTCTCCGTCGCCGTGGGACCGAGGTTCAGCTCGCCCAGCTCGAACGCGAGCCCATAGCGGGCGGCGAGCTCCGCCACCTCCCGCCCGACTGCCCCGCTCCCCGGCTGAATGCCGTGGTCGGTGTGTGCCACGACCAGCATGAGCTCGAGCTCTGGGGCGACACGCACCAGGAGATCGAGCAGCGCCACCGAGTCCGCGCCGCCCGACACCGCGACGACGGCCGTGCCGGGCCGCCGGAACGCGCGCGGAAGCGGTCAGGGAGGTGCCCCATATATTGTAATCTATGTCCGAGCCCGCCCCCGCGGAGATCTACCAGCTGCTGCGCAATCTCACGTCTCCCGTGGTCGCGATCACGTCGGCGCGGGGCAACAAGGGCAACGGCCTGATCATCGACAGCGCGATCCGCGCGTCGATCGTGCCCGACATCCCGCGGCTGGCAGTCTTCATTCACAAGTTCAACTTCAGCCACGGGTTGATCTTCGAGACGGGCCGCTTCGCGTTGCACTTGCTGCGCACCGATCAGTACGACCTGATTCATCATCTCGGTTTTCAGAGCGGCCGCGCGATCGAGAAACTCGCCGCCGTGCCGCACCGCCCGGGTACCACCGGCGTGCCGATTCTGGACGAGTGTTATGCCCACTTCGAATGCCGCGTGGTGAATGCGATGGACACGGGCAGCTCGACTTGTTTTCTGGGCGACGTCGTGGCCGTCGGGTTCGGCGCGGCGGCGGTGCCGCGCGGCGCGGTGATGACCGCCGCGTATTTTCGGGAGCACCTGCCCGCGGCCTGGCGCCCGGAGTATGAGCGGCACCTTAAGGCGGCGCAGGATCACGCGCGCGCGACGTCACACGACATCGCGCCGCTCGGCTGGACCAGGAGGTAGCGCATGTTCTGGGGTATTCCCGGTTGGGCACTCGGCGTCGCCGTGATCATCCTCGCGAGCTCGTTGGGCAGGGCAGTCATACCCGCGATGCGGGGTCGCTTCAGCCGCTTCGACCGGCAGGGGCTGCCCGACGCCGACACGACGCGCTTGAGCGAGGCGGTGGACGACCTACAGAAGCGGCTCGGGGAAATCGAAGAACGTCTCGACTTTGCCGAGCGCATGATCGCGCAGCAGCGCGACAGCGAGCGGCTGGGTCCGCCAAAGAGCTAAGACAAAAACCCCGGGGCACTCGCCCCGGGGTCATCACAGTCGTCGCTGCGTTAGTGCATCTTCGTTGAGTCCGGCTTGGCCGCGGACGTGGACTTGCCGCCGCGGTTCGCCTCACGAATCTCCTTGTTGGCTGCGTCTTGCGCCTTGTCGGCGTCGCTCGCGCTCACCCCGAGACCCTGCAGCGTCTGGCCGAGGCTCTTGCCGCTCTGCAGACCGTCGAGAAGCGCCTGGGTCGTGATGGCGGGGTTCTTGTCGCCCAGATTCTTCGCCACCACGTTGGCCGCGACGAACTGACCGCGCGTCAGCTTGGGGTTCGCCTGCTTGGCCGCGGTGTAGGCCGACTCCAGCGCGTCGGGCGTGGTGCCGAGCTTCGCCGCGATGCCCTTGAACGTCGTCTTGGTCGCGGTCGGCGTGGACGGCGACGCGTGACTCATCTGCCCGTGCTGCGTCGGCGGCTTGGCGCCGTGCGTCGCCTGTGCGACGGCCACGGCCGCTGCGCCGATGGTGAGCGCGATCAGCGCGCTCGTGACATGCGTGATCCTCATAACCTGTTGCTCCTGGCTGGGGACGTTGGTGCTACCGAGAGCAAGGACTCCCGGGCGGGCGCAAGGTCACATGCGCGTTCCGTCCGGCAACAGTGGGCGTGACCAATCGGGGCTTCCCCGGGTTTGATGGTCATGCATCCTCGACTTCGCTTCATCATCGGCGTCGCCGCCGCTGCTAGTGTGCCCGTGGTCGGCGCAGCGCAGGCAAGTTTCGGCTTCACGCTCGGCTCAGCAAAAATCAGCGATGTACGCTCGCAACGCGGGCTGAGCGCCATCCTGCAATATCAAGTGGGCCCGTGGCTCACCCTCTCAGCAGTGCCCGCCTACGTGCATGTCTCGAACGGCACGGTCTCGAGCACCGGGCTGGGCGACCTGCCACTCATGGCGGGCGCCGCGCACACGTTCGCCGGCACGTGGTCACCGACGCTCGGCGCGGCGCTGGTCGCGACGTTGCCCACGGGCAACGCCACCTGCGGACTGGGCACCGGGCAGACCTCCTGGGGCATGGACGCGGGCGTGGACGTGGCGCCGAGCGAGGGGCTACGGCTATCGGCGAGCGGCAGCCACGGGTTTTCGGGACTCGGCACGCAGTCGGCCTTGAGCGCACCGCAGGCGACGTCGCTGGCCTTCGAGGCGGCGTACACTGTGGCGCCGCGCTGGATCGTCGATGGATCCGTGGGCGGCGATGTGGGCCATGCCGACTCGACCCAGCCGCTCACGCGCACGGTCGGTGCGGGCGTGAGCTATGCCGTGGCCGGACCGCTCGCCTTCACCGTGGATGTGGGCCACGGCCTGACCAGCTCGTCGCCGCAATGGGTGGTGTCGCTCGGGATCGGGACGGCATTCTCAGGTGTTTCGCCGGTCGAGCCGACCTCATCGCTGCGCCGGTTGAAGACCAGCGTCAGCGGCGGCATCAGCCGGGGCGGCGGCTCAGGGAAGATCGGCTGTAAGTGACGTATCAGGGGCACCGCATCCGGCCGTCTAAGGCCAGCTGACCTCGAACAGGCCGTTGCAGGTGGGGCAGCGCTGCTTAGCGGGATGATTCTTGAGCGGCGCGCGGGTGGCGCACACGGGGCAGACTGCATAGCGATCGCCCCAGTCAACGGGGAGATTCTTCGCGTCCGCGGGCCGGTGGACGATCGACCATTGCAGCGGCCGCGTGTAGCTCGCATCGAGGTCACGGCGCGGCACGCGCACCTGGTTGTGCGCCACCGCGAGCAACGCATTCTCGGACGTGAACCGGATCACGCGGTACCACGCCCCGCGGCGCACGCCGTGATTCGCGTCGCCGCGGACGCGGGCCCAGGCCCATAACGGCTCATTGCGTCGCGCCATTGGTGAGCGAAATCCTAGCAAGCGACGCGGGCGGTGGTCAATGTCGGAAAACACCTACCCCTCGTGAACCAAAACGGTGCACTGCGGTCAGTGTGTCGTGCCGTCCACACGTGCAAAGAGCCGGACGGCGGATGTCCCGCCGTCCGGCTCCGGTAAACCACCTACCGCTTTAGCGCTTCGCGTTCGCCAGGTCCGTCACCGCTGCGGCGAGCGCCAACACCTTCTTCTTATCACCCGCGCTCGTGGCATCCGCGGTGAGCCGCGCCGCCAACTGCGTGAGGGCCGTCTTGCGCTTCTGACCTGACAAGCGCTCGGCGCTCGCGAGCGCGGCACGCGCGCTCGTGGTCTTGGCCGCCGCCAATCCGTTGTTGCGCTCCAGCTGGTCGAGATAGGCGCGCGCCACCACGAAACTCGCCGGCCACCAGTTGCGCTGCTGGTCCTGCACGTTGAGGTAGTCCACGTGCACCAGCCTGGCTGCGTCGATTTCGTTCTGGGTTAACAGCGCGTTCGGCGTCAACTCGAACACGTCGAGCCCGCGGCCGATCTCCGAGCTCACAATGACGCCGTTATACCAGTACGCGGACCAGGAACCCGCGCCCTCGAGCTTGGTCGAGTCCATGGGGCCGCGGTCGAAGAACGCGATCTCCTGGGGATGCGCCGGATCGGTCCAGTCGAACACCGACACGCCGCCCTGATACCAGCCCTGCACCATGATGTCGCGGCCGGGCACGGGGATGAGCGAGCCGTTGTGCGCCACGCAGTTCTCGTTCGACGTCTGCGCGGCCGGCATCTTGTAGTAGCTCTGGAACGTCATCGTGCCGTTGGCGATCGTGAAGATCGCGTCGGCGCCCCACTCGTGCTTGTCGGTCACGCGGCACTTGGGCGCGAGCCCGCCGCCCCACTCGTCGGAGAACAGGACCTTGGTGCCGTCGTTGTTGAACGTCGCCGAATGCCAGTAGGAGAAGTTCGAATCGGCGACCGACGCGACGCGCTTGGGATTCGCGGGATCCTTGATGTCGAGGAGGACGCCGTAGCCCGCGCAGGCGCCGCCCGCGATTCCGAGGGCGGGATAGACGGTGATGTCGTGGCACTGGACCGGTCCCGGCGGCGGGCCGGAGCCGGCGGCGGGATTGACGATGCGATCGACGATAAGCTGCAGGCTGTCGCGCAGCATAGTGGAGTCGGCCGCCGTCGGCGTGCCGGTGCCGTGGCGCGCCTTCACGATACTGTCGAGCAAGATGTGCACGAAGCCGGGGCCGACCATGACCTCGCTGCCGTGGACCTTCGCCGTCAGCCCGCCCTTGGCGCGCCAGTCGGCGGCGTGGGCAGCGGCGGCGGCGATGTCTTCGGGCGCTTCCCCGTGCGAGGTGGGCGCGGCGAGGTCCGCGAGAATGGCGGGCTTGGTCACCACGCGCGCCTGCTCGGGATGGGCGAGCGGTACCTGGATCACTTCGATCTTGAAGAGCTCGCTGTTCGGATCCTTGTCGGGCGTGAGGGACGAGCAGCCCGCGAGCTCGTTGGGGGAGCGCACGGGGGAGCTGCCGGAGACGTAGACGTAGACGTTCGCGGTGTCCGCGGGCGATGTCACGATCGTATGCGTATGCGAGCCGCGGCAGGTCTGCACCACGGTGATCTGCTTGGGATGGGCGATGTCCGAGATGTCGAAGATGCGGATGCCGCGCATCCGGTCCTTACTCACGGAGTCCGGCACGCCGCTGGTACCGCAGTCGAGCCGGCCGTTGAAATCCTCTCCCGAGGCGAAGAGCAGGTTGTGGTAGACCGAAACGTCGTTTTGAAACTCGGGGCAGATGAACAGCGCGGCCATGGTGGGCTTCGCGGGGTTGGCGATGTCCCACACCTGGAGGCCGTGGAAGTTGCCCTGCACGACGTAGTGCCCGGTGAACCCCATGTCCGAGTTCATATAGAGGAAGTCGCCGGGGTTGGTATCGTCGGTGAGCGCAGCCGGTTTGGGCACCGCGGCGATGAGCTTCAAGTTCCACGCGGCTTGCGCGGCATTCTGGATGCCCGCGCGGAGACCGACGCGGGGGTCGGGGTTGGGCGCGCCGGGGGCCGCGGTCTGCTGGGCGGCGCCGACGGCGGCGCAGGCGGCGAGCAGGCCGGCCGTAAGCAACAGGTTGGCTCTCACTAGAAGCTCCGTTGAGGAAAGGAACGACGGCGGACGCGAATCGACTTGCGGATTATGAATCGGACGCGGGCGGAGCGCAACCGGAACTGCCTCGGGGTGCGGAGCGTGCCCCTAGGGGCGGCGGCTGACGGGACCCGGCGGGGCGGGCGGCGCCGGGGCGACTCCCGGCCCCGAGATGCCCGTGGTGTAACCGGTGGCGGTGGCGGTGATGACGTAGGTGCCGCTCGCCGAGAAGGTCACGCCCGTGTACGCGTAGTACGTGCCCGCGGGAATGGTGATCGTCGTCGAGTCGAACACCGCGTTGGCCGGGTTAGTCGACACGAGGGTGACGGTCACGGGCGCGGCGACGTTGTAGTTCGCGGTCCCCAGCGAGTCCTGCGTGTACAC
>WNFJ01705156.1_pt1 | contig 14419 bp, 16 predicted proteins | sample 5400461 | NCBI WGS metagenome assembly WNFJ01 (sample SAMN13153349, study PRJNA577476) | soil metagenome | isolation source: 115 cm saprolite on Douglas fir-dominated hillslope | place: USA:California | collected 2013-09-17 | reverse complement strand
ACAACAGCCAAATAGTTGAGGAGCCGGATGAGGTGACAAGTCTCACGTCCGGTTTTGAAGCCGAGCGGCGGGGGCGACCCCGTCGCTTAGGTTAGCCATGGAATTCCAAAATTTACATCTTCACCAATCTGCCCCAGAGCGCTTTCACCGCTGCCGATGTGGTCGCCCTCTATCTGCATCGCGGGGCTTACGCCCCTACCCTTGCCGATGAAGACCAGGAACATTTTAACCATTAGCCAGGAAGACGCCATGCAACCCGCCTACAATTGCCATCGCCTACCCACTACCAGTGCAGAGAGACGCTCGCCCCCCTGCACTGGTAGTGGGTAGGGAAACGAGCTTGTGATGTGTGTTGAGCATCACATACACACAAAGGCGTCTACTGTACAAGACCCTGATCGCTGGTGCTCTTACACGGAGTGTGGGCAGGAACTCTGGCAAGTGGCCTGGAAGTCGGGTGTGGAACCTGCGACTGACACTGGGAAAGACGATGCAGGGAGCTGAGCTACGTGAGATGGAGTGGGCTCCCCCGAAAGAAGCACCGCCCTTTCTCGTGGCTGAGGAAAACCCGCCTGAGGAGTATGGACCGTGGCAGTGGGCTGCATCGTTCGGACGAGCCACCGGACGTTTCGGGGCCGAGGCCTTCACCTTGCAAGAGAACGGGAGGCTGCGCTGCCCAGCGGGGGCCAGCCTGTGGTTGAGTGAAGTGCGTCAAGAGAATGCTTTCACGAGAGCGGGCTGTTTACCTGGCCTACCAGACCGACTGTCAGCAGTGTTCCCTGCGGGAGCAGTGCCTGGCGAAAGGCGGCCAAAGGAGATCGGGCGCGCCGCGTCAGTGCTGTCCGCCGTCTCTTGCCTGCACCTGCCGTTGTTGCGCGAAAGCCCATCATGCTCGGAGCGATGCGCTGGGTCGCTGTGGCCGGTCGCGCGCTTCGCCGTGCCTGGACCGCCCGACTTTCGCCGACACTATGTGGAGGTGCTTCCCCTGACTGAAACCCAGCCGGAGGCCAAGCCTCCTCCTCGTCCACCTCGCGCCGTCCGGCAGGCATCATCGCTGGAGTTGGCAGGATCGGCTCGCACGCAACGGCTGGTGGGGACCTCCACAGGGGCGCATCACGGAGGCTTTCGTACCCGCGTTTCTCACCATCAACGCGCCCTCGGAGGAATTGGCAAACACAGAAGCTTTTTCCAAGACCTGCTATCTCCCCTCTGAGCTGATCATGAGGGCAAGGGACCTCTGTCTGCCTGCAGCAACCTCCCTTTCATGCTTCATGTTTGTTGCGAATACACGTGGCAATGCCTCTTCATCACAGCAGATACGCATGCCATGAAGGACGCTCTAGAGCCACTTTCCCCGAGAGGGGCAGCTCGTTGCGCATCCCGTGGGATCAGCCTGGGAATTCCAAAATTCACACAGTCTGATGAACCAATTCCCCTGTTCTCTGGTATATATTACTAGAACGAAAAGCATGCTCTCTCGACATGATCGGATACTGGAGGGGAGATGGCCACCAACGAAGAGCTGTTTCGGGAATGGCAAAGTGGCAAAGCCAGCGCGCTCGCCACGCTGGTGCAACGCCATCATGCCCCGCTGGTAGCGCACTTCTATCGCCTGCTGGGCGATGCCCAGCAGGCGGAAGACCTCGCCCAGGAAACCTTTTTCCGGCTGGTGCGCAATGCGCGCTCCTATCGCTATCCCCACCCGTTTTTGCCCTGGTTCTACCGCATCGCACGGAACCTGGCTCGCAACTACCAGCAGAGCGCGTACCACCGGTATGTTGATCTCCAGGCCGACCTGCCGGAGACGCTCATCGACGGCGCTGACCCGCTGGCCTGGGTAGAGCGACAGGAACGCCAGGCCGACCTGCTCAACGCTTTAGCGCACCTCAGCTTTGAGCAGCGTGAGGTGCTCAGCCTGCGTTTCGGCCAGGAACTCACCGTGAAAGCGACTGCGGAGGTGTTGGGGGTGCCAGTTGGGACCGTCAAAAGCCGCACCTTCAGCGCCCTGCGCCTGCTGCGCACCTATGTAGAGCCGACTTCTCTCCGGCAGACTGAAAGGAGATCATGATCGTGGCGAACAAGGATCATCAGCACGCCACTCCCTTTGACGACCGCAACGAGACAGAACAGTTGCCGGAGGAATTGCGCCAGGTGGCGCGGCACTACGCCACGCTGCGAGTCCCGCGTCCTACCTCGGAAGAGACCAACAGGCTGATCGCTCGTCTCCAGATCTCAACCAGCCAGGATCTCTCGCACCGACCTGTTCGCCCGCAGCGGCGACGGCGCGTCCGTCCTCTTCTGGAGGTGCTGGCGGCGGTTCTGATGGTGAGCATGCTGGTCGGTAGTTTCTTGCTTGTGCTCGCCTTACACTCGCACCGTTCCCTCGCGCCGTCCGCCAGTGTGACGGACCGGCCTGTCACATTCCAGGAACTGCGCATGTTCGATACCATGAACGGATGGGCCACGACGTTTGGTCGCACGCAGGTGCTCCATACCAGTAAAGGCGTGCTCCATTGGCAGGAGGTCAGTCCGCAGCGCGTCGCACGGAGCAACAGCCAGGGGCAGCTAGAGGCCACCGATTTCATGGATGCCCTGCGCGTATGGATCGTCTTCAACCCCCATCCCGCCTCATCAGGGCTACTCACCCAAGAGCCACTCTTTGTCGAACGGACCACCGACGGGGGGCGGACCTGGCAGGAGACGATGATCGTGCGGCAGTCCTCTGCGTTTGCGCGGCAGATCACCTTTCTCACTCCCCAGCTTGGCTGGCTGCTCCTCTCCGAGGGGGCCGCTCTGGGGTCCGAAGGAGTAGAAGTGCTGCGTACGACCGACGGCGGAGCCACCTGGCAGACCGTGACACGCACCAGCAAGACAACTCCCAACCGTCCTGGCTCTCTCCCCTTTACGGGAGTGAAGTCAGGGATCAGTTTTATCAGTCCAACGACCGGATGGATCACGGGTATGAGGGAGGGTCTCTATCAAACGCATGATAGCGGAACCACCTGGTATCGACAGAGCCTCCCACTCCCAGACACGCTCCCTCCCGCAACACAGGCCTATCTCGCCGATACTGGCCCACTCCTCACCTTCGATGGAGGTGAGGGAATCTTCCCCGTCGACCTGGGGCTGTCCGACGGCAGAGTCATCCCGCAGTTGTATCGCACCAACGATGGTGGGCAAACGTGGCTGGCAGCCGGCTCCCTACCCGCCTGGCCCGATGCCATCACCTTCCTGAATCGGCAAGAGGGCTGGGCGGCAAGGGTTCAGCAGCACCAGTTGCTCCTCTCCTACGCCATCTTTGGCGGAGTTTATACGTGGAAAACGTACTCGGAAGCCTTGCCGCCCAGCGTCACACGCATTACCGAACTGAATTTTGCCGCAAATGGGACAACAGGATGGATCATTGGCGAGACGAACGAGGGGCAGTCAACGCTGGTGTTGCAGACGACGGATAGTGGACAGACGTGGAGAGAGGTGCAGCCGCTGCTTGAAGCGGTTGCACCCTCGCCAGAAGGAACAGCAGGGACGTAACAGAAACCAGCAGACAACGCTTGTTGCCAGGTACAAACGACACCATGCGGCCATCCGGGGTGAGGAGCCGCAGCAGCTCTTCTCACTGCCTGAAGACGTGTGCCATGCTTTATGAAAGGAGTCTTATCGTATGTCTCGGAATACCTCTCTCTTTGCTGGATGCCGGAAGCACATCCAGCTCTTCAAAATGATCACTCGTCTGCTACTGCTAACCGTTGCTCTCTTCGTGATGGCTTCCTGTAGTCAACCAGGCCAGGGGAACGCACCCACCCCAACTCCCGCGCTCGCAACCAGCCTACCATCGGTTGGTTCTCCCACCACCCCCACACCGGCAGGCTCTACAAGCTCACTGCAGGCTATCCACATGTTCAATGCCAGCACGGGCTGGGCTATTACCTATGATCCATCCAACAATAGCCGCATCTTGCACACTACGGCAGGCGTCACGCACTGGCAGGATGTCACGCCCGCGACCGGTAGCCAGAATTCCATCATGGGCGGGACAGATTTCTTTGACGCTATGACCGCGTGGGTGGCTGTGGTTGTCCCCTCCAATCTGTTCGTCTACCGCACACACGATGGAGGCCAGACCTGGAAGAAGGCCCAGTTACCAGAACAGGGCATTGGGCCTGGCCAGATTTTCTTTCTCACCGCGCAGGTCGGCTGGATAGTGGTTGGCAAAGGTGCCGCCGCGGGCAGCGAGGCGGTGGACGTGCTGCATACCAGCGATGGCGGAGCTACCTGGAAGATCGTCTCTGTCTTCAACTACAACACGGTGAACAATCCAACAGCGATTCCGTTTGGGGGCGACAAATCGGGGCTAAGCTTCGTGAACACGACGACTGGCTGGATCACCGGTTTCACTGCTGCAGACAATTTTGCCTGGCTCTACCTCACGCACGACGGGGGCACGACGTGGCAGCATCAAGCTATCCCCTTACCAGCGAACGCCGTCCAGGTTTCGACCATACCGCCCGTCTTCTTCAATGCGACCGATGGCGTCCTGCCTGTCATCATTCCCAGTCTAGAGGGTCAGACCATCAATATATACGTCACCCACGACGGAGGAGCAAGCTGGAGCACCACAAGCCCTGTACCCACGTCAGCCACTGCCGGGACAATCGAGTTTATCGATGCGATGCACGGTTGGATCGTCAGCAATACCTTTGATGTCAAGAGTAATCAATATATAAATAGCACGGTGTATAGCACCAGCGACGGGGGAGAGCACTGGACGCATCACAATGTCAAATTGAGCGCAGATATTACAATGCTCGACTTTGCTTCGCTTACGCAGGGCTGGGCGATTGACTCATTGCAATTCCTGTACCAGACCTCAGACAGCGGGCAAACGTGGACGAAGGTGACGCCGACTGTCACATAGCTTTGATACCGGGTGACAGGGCCATTTCTTACGGTCTCTCAACCTCGTTGCGCATCTCGTGGGCCGGGGGCGGCGTGACCGAGCAGCGAGGGCAGCAACGAGGGGAGCGCTGCAATTCGTCCAAGGTTGTGGTGAGTGAGGATGGCAAGTACACCCTCGGCCTGCTCAGCCTCACTCGTGTGAATGACGCTGATGCGTCCACTTGGCACGTGTGCGCCAACGAGAACGGCATACGCCATATTGTCCAACACAATTTCAGCGGAGTAGCGGCCGGCACCGGTCACCTTCGCGCGGCCATCTACACGGTCAATGGGCTGTCCGATTGCAGTACTCATGCTGTCCCTCCCATCATAGTGGCCGTCTCCAGTGCGCGAACGATCGTCCGCTCTGCGAGTTCGACCTTGAACGCGTTGAATCTCCGAGGCGCCGCTGCAGCGAGTTCCGCGCGCGCGGCCTGGACGAAACTGGCACGCTCCGCCTGTGCCCCAAGCAGAACCTGCTCGGCCCGATGTGCGCGCCAGGGTTTGGTGGCGACACCACCGAGTGCCAGCCGCACCTCCCCGATCACTCCACCCTCGATGCGCAGTGCCGTCGCTATCGAAACCAGGGCGAACTCATAGGAGGAGCGATCACGTACCTTGATGTAGAACGATCTGCGCGCAAACGGGAGAGCGGGTATCTCAATCGCCACAACCAACTCGCCGTGATCGAGCGGATGCTCGCGATATGGGGTGTCGCCTGGGAGGAGGAAAAAATCGTCGATGGCAATGGCACGCTTGCCTTTGGGCCCTTCCGTATGCACGATGGCATCGAGAGCGATGAGGGCAACCGCGAGGTCGGAGGGATGGGTGGCAAGACACTGCTCGCTGGTCCCCAGGATCGCGTGGCCCCGGTTCATGCCATCCAGCGCGGCGCAGCCGCTGCCCGGCTCGCGTTTGTTGCAGGGGGAGTGCGTGTCCCGGAAGTAAGGACAGCGAACCCGTTGCAGAAGGTTGCCTCCCATCGAGGCCATATGGCGCAACTGTGGTGAGGCACCCAGGACAAGCGCCTGGGCGATCATCGGGAAGCGCTCTGCCACAACGGGCGCCTGGGCAACATCGCTCATCCGCGCGAGTGCTCCGAAGCGCAGTCCGCCATCGGCCTGCGCTTCGATCTGCCCAAGCGGCAACCCATTGATGTCAACGAGACCGTCGGGCTGCACGACATGCAAACGCAGCAGATCAATCTCCGTTGTGCCACCTGCCAGGAAGGCTCTTTGGGGATCAGCGCTGACGGTGGCGATCGCGCTGGCGACATCAGTGGCGCGCGTGTAGCTAATCGGCCGCATGGTGTTTTCCTCCTCTCGCGTCGCGAACCTCGCGGATGGCAGCGCGGATATTGGGATAAGCGGCACAGCGGCAGAGGTTGCCGCTCATCCACTCGCTGATCTCCTCGTCGCTCTGAGCGTGTCCTTCCTCAAGCAAAGCCACCGCAGACATGATCTGACCGGGCGTGCAATAGCCGCACTGGAAGGCATCATGGGCAAGGAAGGCCTGCTGCATGGGGTGCAATTCCATATCCTGGGCCAGTCCCTCAATGGTCGTCACCTCATGGCCTTCGCAGGTGATCGCAAGCGTCAGGCAGGCCAGGACACGTCGCCTGTCAAGCCAGACGGTGCACGCACCGCAGGTCCCCTGGTCGCAGCCCTTTTTGGTGCCGGTAAGCTTCAGGTGTTCGCGCAAGGCATCGAGCAAGCTCGTGCGAGGATCGAGCAGAAGGGGAGACACCTGGCCATTGATGTGGAGCGTGATCTCCACCGGTTCAGGACCCAGCATGCGCAAAGCAAGGGGATTCTCGTTGTTTGTCAATACTCGTTCCTTTCATCTTCCTCTCTTCCAAAGGGAGTTCTTGGTCTCGCCAAGACTTCGCAGACACAGTGAGAATCAGTCTCACTGAGCCTCATAGAAGGTGCTCGTCAGCTGTTCGCTCAGACGCCAGAGACGATCAGCCGCATGCCTGTCAACCGCGTGGGGCATCACGCCAAGAGGGATCGAGCCAAACTGGTTGGCTGCCATTTCCTCGGACACGAGCGGAGCGATGTCACAGTCCTGGCAATAGACCCCGCCCATGCCGTCAAGCTGCGGACTCGTGGCGCACCAGACGCTGGTCGCCGCCCCTTGCTCGACCGTTTTGAGGCCCTTGGCAGGGTCGAGGATTGGCATGCCGTTCTCGTCAACCAGACCAGCCGCGCGAAGGACCGCAGGCTCGAGGTATTTCGAGAGACCCGTGTCGACAATGCTGCCCGGATGCAAGGAGAAAGCACGCACACTGTGCGTCCTGGCCTGCTCGTCCAGCGCTCGCGCAAAAAGGATGTTGGCCGTCTTCGACTGGCCATAGGCCATCCACGGAATATAGTCGCGATGCTCGAAATTGGGGTCCTCGAACACGATGGGCGCACGGCTGTGCGCCCACGCCGAAACTGCCACCACCCGCGCGCCATTCGCTTGGCGGAGTGCCGGCCAGAGGCGCACGGTGAGCTGGAAATGCCCCAGATGGTTCGTCGCGAAGTGAGACTCATATCCGCGCGCATCACGTATCAGAGGTGCACCCCCTATGCCTGCACTGTTCACCAGGATGTGCAGCGGCCGACCAGTCGCAAGAAACTTCACGGCGAAGGCGTCAATCGAGGCCGGATCGATCAGGTCCATCTCCTCAATCTCGACCCCATCGATTCCCGCCAACGCGGTCGCAGCCTTGTCGAAATCGCGTGTCGGAACGATGACCTGAGCGCCTGCTGTACGCAGTGCTCGCGTGGTCGAGAGACCGATGCCGGAATAACCACCCGTGACGATGGCAATCTTGCCGCTCAAATCGATGCCAGAGATGGCCTCGCTTGCGGTCGTAGAAGCTCCAAAGCCAGAGCCGATGGGAGTTTGTTGGGTCACTTGAAGAAACCTCCTTCAACATGGTCTTCTATGGTTTTATAGAGAGTATCCCTTGAAAAAGGGAAATGAGCTAGACCGTTCCTGCCGACAATTTGCCTAAAGCTGCAATGTGCTGGATAGATGCTACGAGAAAGGGTACAATGGAACAGGACAATGTCATTGCCATCCACGGACGCGCGGATGGAGGAGGGCTGCTTCTGAAAGAAAGGCCAGGGAAAAGAAAGAGTGGAACCACAACGCACACCCGTCACTCTTATGAGAGAGAGCAGTTCAAGTCATCAGCAAGCTTTGGACCTGCTCCTTGCGATGACCAAAAGGATGATTGCTGGAGAAGGAAGAATGCAAACCACTATCCCGTTTCTGTCTCTTATTCTCCATACGCATCAAACGCCGCCCACTCCAGTCGTGTTGACGCCTTCCTTTTGTCTCATTCTTCAGGGAACAAAGCAATTGCATCTTGGCCAGGAGATCCTTGAGGTCCACGCGGGTGATTACCTGGCATCAATGATTGCTCTCCCCGCATTCGCACAGATCACTTACGCAACAAAGCAATTCCCGTATCTTGGCCTCCGTCTGGATTTTACGATACAAGAAGTCGCTTCGGTGGTCATGGAGGCGGACATCACCGTGAAACCGCAGGAGAAGAAGCTGAACACCGGAGCACTTATTGGGAGATCCGATACGGATCTGTTAGACATCTGCATCAGGCTTCTGAAACTGCTCGACAAACCCCAGGAAGCGCGCTTTCTGTCCGCACTTCTCAAGCAGGAAATGCTGTTTCATCTCCTCTCAGGAGACGGTGGGCACTTCTTTTTTCAATCAGTGCTCTTTGACCAGCAAGCCGACGGCATTGGTAAAGTCATTGCCTGGATCAGAGAACATTACGCTCGTTCTTTTACTGTTGAGGAGATCGCAACATCCCACCACATGAGCGTCTCAGGACTCCATCATCAGTTCAAGGCGATCACGACCATGGGTCCTTTACAGTACCAAAAGCATCTTCGTCTTCAGGAAGCGCGACGCCTCCTGCTGAGTGGTTCCAGCGATGCAACTGCTGCTGCTTCGGACGTGGGCTATACCAGTCTCTCCCAATTTAGCCGAGAATATCGACGGCTGTTTGGCCTGCCGCCTCTTCAAGATATCAAAGCGGCGCGAAACAGTTCTGCGGCAGATGCATTCGAGAAGAGGTAAGAAACCCCGCCGAGACCTCCTGTTCGCTGCTTGAGCATGGAGTCGTTGAGGCAGATCAAACCATCCCCTGGCAAACAGAGCGCGAACCATCAGCCAACTGAATAATCCAGAAAAACGAAAGGATGCTCGTCACGTGGACGGCGATTCCCCTGGCAAAATGGTTGCCAGGGGGAATTTGGTGGGAAAATAGAACAAATTGCTCTGTGATCGAGTTTTACACGTATCCTGATGCTGTTGGCGAATTGAGGCTCCTTGATTTTTAAGTGCAAGACGACGCAGCGCGTAGAGCGGCAAAGGAGGAGCGCCTTGTTTTCGCCAAAGGGATCTCTTCCAGCCAGTTGCCAACACGCAGCAGATTAATAGCTGCGGCGGCGAGGATATGCTGTAAGTGCGTTTTGGCAAGTCCGATGTAGCGAGAACGGCGCATGTTCAGAGCGCACACGGGTTGAGAAATGGTGCCCTCTATTCCTGCTCGTTTGTCATAGCACGCCTTGAATTCAGGAGTTGCTTGTCGAGTTCGTGCTGCCCGAATAGCAAGCTGTGCCTCACGAGGATGCAGTGTCAGTTGAGACCTCCTCTCGCGTTACGACGACCAGACCCGGCCCCACGGAGGAACCGGGGCAAGATCGTCGCGCTGGCGCGGCAACTCCCGCTCCCTGACGTGAGCACGACCGGCTAGCGAGAGCGGCTCGTCTCATATTATGAGATAGAACTACTTTCTCTTTCTCCTCATGATTACTTCATTGCATTTCGTCTTCTCTTGGAGAAAAGAAGAATTGCTCGGTGAGCCCACCAAGTACTTGACTTAAAGTACTTTAAGTTGTTAAGCTGGCACTATGAATAAGTATACAGACAAAGCCCAGCTTTATACGATTAGAGAGGTTGCCAAGTTCAGTGGGCTTCCAGAAAGTACACTTCGCTACTACGAAACCATCGGTTTAATCCATCCAATTACTCGCGATGCCAGTAGTAAGCACCGGGTCTACAACGAGCATGATGTGAACTTTGCGATCGCTATTGCTTGCCTCAATGCGACAGGCATGTCTCTTGAGGATATGCGAACCTACCTCAAGAACCGAATTCTGGGTGCGCAGGCCGCAGACGAACAAGTGGCATTACTGGAAACGCAAAAGTGGCGTCTTGCTGAAGAAGCGCAGTATCTTGAGCTTCGGCAACGCTATGTTGACATCAAAATTGCCTATTGGAAGGCTGTGGCATCAGGCGATACACAACAGATCGAAGCAACGAGAGAGCGAACGTATGCTCTCGCTCAAGAGTTGAAGCTACCGAAAGAGGTAGCTCAAGAGGAGGCGAAAGAAGTATGAAAGCAGCAATTTTTAACGGACCAGGGGAGATTGAGCTTGGCGAACGGCCAGACCCGAAGATTCAAGAGCCGACCGATGCTGTCGTTCGTGTGGTACTGGGGTGCGTCTGTGGTTCTGATCTTTGGTATTATCGTGGTCTGTCTCCTCATGCGCTGGGCCCAATCGGACACGAGTTCATTGGTGTTGTTGAGGAAGTCGGGTCAGATGTTCATACCATCAACAAAGGTGACTTTGTGATCGCTCCTTTCACCTATTGCGACGGCACGTGCGCCAACTGCCGTGCAGGATGGCCATCCAACTGTCTGCACGGAGGCTCGTTTGGAAACCATGGCATTGACGGAGGTCAGGGGGAGGCTGTGCGTTCGCCTTTTGCTGATCCCACGCTGGTGAAAGTCCCCGGCTCTGGGTATGCAGATGAAATGATGCGCTCACTGCTTGCGCTTTCAGATGTGATGTGTACCGGTCATCATGCGGCGATGAGTGCTGGCGTGAAAAAAGGCGATGTGGTTGCAGTAGTTGGTGACGGTGCAGTAGGTCTGTGTGCCATCATTGCTGCCAAACGATTAGGGGCAGAGCGCATTCTTGCTTTGAGCCGTAACCCGGCTCGCCAAAAGCTTGCCCAGACATTTGGTGCGACAGACATCCTCGCCGAACGAGGCGATGAAGCCACACAGAAAATTTTGGAACTGACCAACGGGATAGGCGTTGACGCCGCTCTAGAATGTGTTGGCACGGGAGAGTCTATGGCAACGGCCTTTAGCATCGCGCGAGTCGGCTCCGTTGTTGGTGCAATTGGCGCCCCGCACGACGTTGTGGTACCGATGGACACCGTGATCTTTCGCAACATTGGACTTCGCGGCGGCGTATCGCCAGTGCGAAGGTATCTCCCAGAGCTGCTTGACGATGTGTTAGAGGGACGCATTCATCCTGGACTCGTCTTCGACTTCACGACTGAGCTCTCCGGCATCAAAGAAGCCTATGATGCCATGGACCAACGACGAGCGATCAAATCGCTTTTACAGATCGGAACGATCTGATTGATCTGCGTGACTGGCTCGACCACATTCCTCGGCAGCTCCACGAGCAGGTCCCGTCGGAGCCCGAGCCAGCACTCCTGCCGGAGGGAACCAGGTCAGACCCTCCTGGAGCAGCTGGGGTCCGGTGCGCTCAATTCTGACACTCGGAACGTCGTACCAGCGACCCCAGCCACGGATCATCACTCGCAGCTGTCCCTTCCACCTTCTGACAGCAACCACCGGTCCCATGGGACAACTGACCCGCGTCGTGCCCAGGAAGGCTTGGTCCCGCAGGGCCGCCTTGATCTGGCGGATATTCGTTGATTGCATGTGTCACTCCTTTGGCGATACCAATGGGACGCGATGCGCCCCCCTGTCCCCTTCACGTGCCAGGTGAGTTTCTGTCTCCTGAGTGGGAGCTGCGCCAGGTGGCGTAAGAAAAAAGAGCTGCTGGTAAGGGACAGGAGGGCTGAAGAACGTGTAGAGATCCACCAGGATCTCCGTCGCGAGGGCGGCAGCACACGCGGCATGGTAGACGGCCAGCCTGGCATCATCGCTGAGAATGAGTGGGTAGGAGGCTTCGGCTTTGCAACAGTACTGGCACCGCTTCGAGAGACTCCCAATCCCTGCTCGAAGGCGTTGTTCGTCGTTCACAATGAGCATCTGGTTGTTCTCCTTCACCGATCTTTGGAAGTTGACGCGGTCCTCGCCGGATCGCGCTTGTCAAGAAGGAGTGTAGGCAATGGCTGCAAGGATGGCAAGGGGGTTTGCCAGTTTGAATGACCCAACGGCGTAAAGTCTTTAATGAGGAGGTCTCGTGTCAGTTCACGCAGCCCTCGTGTACTCCTGGTACTTTGAGTGCGAACAGGGTATGCCAGGCAGTCTGCTTTGCGAAACTGAACCTGAATAGTTGGCTTGTCACGTGGCCCGTGTTCTGGCTTCCAGTGGTGACTGGTTTTCCTCTGGGGACAGATGACTATTTGCGCATCCCAATCAATATGGAAATCGCTTAACTGAAAAGCTCCTTGCTCTTGGGACTGCCAGCTCATATCAGGATGGACGGGGCAGACCAATTCTACCCCATATTCCGCTTGACTGGCGTGCAGCAAATCAGCAGATCCATAGGTGGTGTCCACAAGATGTTCGCTTGGCAATAGTTCCCGCCCGGCAAGAGCTGCATGAATGCGGGGAAGAGCGCTACTATCTCCCTCGGTTGCTTGAGCCGTTTCCACATGCGTAATGAGGTGAGGAGTGTCCTGCTCACACGTTTCGGTGAGGTGAACTTTATACCCGACCCAGGTCACGCTCCGCTTCGTGCTGTAGCGGGCCTGGGTATCATGAGGGGAAGCAATACGTTCACTTGAAGGAGGCAGACTCGATGCTTCGCGCCACTGGATCGGGGATGTCTCTCGATCGTACTGTTGGTCCCAGACTTGGCGCAACGTCACAATGGCCGGAACCTTCTCTAGCAACGTGGCTGGCTCCGACTGCCCAATGCGCACAAGCAGATGCTGTCCATCCTTGCCAATCTGTTCTGCCAGCGCTAATCGCTCCGCCTTCTCTTTGGGAAGCCGATAGTCATCTAGAGGGGTGCTGTAGCGATCGAACCACTCTGGGCTGATCTGGGCCAACAACCAGTCAGGGGTGAGTTCCGCCAGCGTATTGAGCGCATGTTGGAGCGTCCGTCCGACCAGTTCGAGACGGTTGAGACTGCGAACTGCCGCCAGGATATGGGTTGAGTCCGTTCGTTGGCGCTGACGCTTGGTGAGCCAACCACGCGCTTTAAAGTGCGTGAGCAGCACCTCGAAGAGACGATACTCAGCCCCTCCGGCCAACAGGCGACTCCGAAATTCGCAGAGGAGCGAGTAGTGGAAGCCAGCATCCGTCACATCTAGCCCCAACAGGTATTTCCAGTCCAAACGGCTCCGCACGGCCTCAGCGGCTTGACGGTCTGACATTCCTTCCAGAAATTGCATGACTGTCACCAGTGCGAGCCGCCACGGAGCTTCGGCGGGCTGGCCACGAGAGGGGAAAAGATCGGTAAAGAGATCATCCTGATACAAGGTGCCCAGTTCGTCTCTCAGACGCAGGTACAGATTTCCCTTCGGGAAGGCAGCGCGAGCGATCCGCGCCGTTTCTTCTGGGACAGGTCCTATTGGTTCTGGCTTCAAAGACATGGCAACCTCCTCATCCTACAGGCATTCGTTCAGATACTTGTCCTTATGATAGCAGTCTTTGTCCAACCTTCCTTCTCTTTCACAATTCGCCAACAGCATCTATCCTGGGCCTACCTCCAAAATGCTTGATGTGGCCCGTGCAGGGGACGTGATTGTGGTCTGGAGGCTGGACCGCTTAGGGAGATCGCTCAAACAATTGATCGAAACCGTGACCATGTTGGGGGAACGGGGAATTGAATTACGGAGTCTCAAGGAGAATATCGACACTACCACCTCGACAGGAAAACTCATGTTTCATATTATCGGAGCGATGGCGGAGTTTGAGCGGGATGTCATCAGTGAGCGGACTCAGGCAGGGTTAGATGCAGCACGCGCACGCGGCAGACCAAAAGCGATTGCAAAAATAGAACCACGCAACTTGGCACGCGCCAAAGAACTCTATGCAGCCAAGAACAACACGATTGCCGAAATCATGCAGATGACCGGGTTCAAAAGCAGAAATACCTTCTATAAATACGTAGTGAACGGAGACATGGTCAACGCTTAGCGAGGAGCGCGCTGCGGGCAACAGCAGCCCCACAGATCCTTAGCGGGGATTTTGGGGGGTAAAAATGTCGGGACCCCATATCCTGGCTCACTTACTGTGAGGATGATCCAACACTTCATTGACGGAAACGCGGCGAGTACGTCTCACCATACACGCGCTGATTTCGGCAATATCCCGAGCCTCAAGCGGCTCGGGATATGGCCGAAATCAGCGCAGGGAACGCTTCCTCTGTCATCGCACGCAGACAGGTCGTGCGGGAAGCGGCGCGACGAATGGTGACGCTGAAAGCCTGAGCGGTCATGCGTTTGTCGGCCCAAAAGGGGA
>WNFJ01585944.1_pt2 | contig 14419 bp, 14 predicted proteins | sample 5400461 | NCBI WGS metagenome assembly WNFJ01 (sample SAMN13153349, study PRJNA577476) | soil metagenome | isolation source: 115 cm saprolite on Douglas fir-dominated hillslope | place: USA:California | collected 2013-09-17 | reverse complement strand
GTCGCATCGCGCGGCTCATCCCCTTGCAATCCTTGCTTTGGCCTAACGACTCTGTCATTGAGTAAACCCAATCCAAAACCGTTTGGGCAACACGCCCTTCCCATTCGACCCTTGTAACCGATTTGACGGCATTGCTCGCATCCCGCCGGCTTCATTAGCTGCGCTTCCCGGAGCTGCCCCGGTTCAATTCGCAACGCACGCAATTCCGTCTCGGTAAGTTCCCCCGGTTGTTTGCAGTTGCTGCACAGGCGCCGGACAAGCCTTTGCGCCATGATCGCACGAACCGAGGAAGCAACAAGAAACCGCTGGAAACCGATATTGATTAGGCGGGCGACGGCAGAAGGAGCGTCGTTCGTGTGCAATGTGCTGAAAACAAGATGTCCGGTCAGGCTCGCATTCGTCGCGATACTCGCAGTCTCGAGGTCCCGAATCTCGCCGATCATAATGACGTTCGGCGCCTGACGCAGGATAGAGCGCAACGCCGCGGGAAACGTCATGCCGATCTCCGGATTCACCGGCACCTGGTTGATCCCATTCATCTGATATTCAATCGGCTCTTTAATCGTGATGATCTTGCGGTCTGGTTTATTGACGTAATTGAGGCAGGCGTAAAGGGTGGTCGTTTTACCGGACCCAGTCGGGCCAGTGACAAGGAGAATCCCGTCCGGCAGCTTGATCAGGTGCTCCAAGATTTCCTGATCATCGGAAAAAAATCCAAGCTCCGGCAAACCAAGCTTCAAGCTGGACTTATCAAGCAGGCGCATGACCACGCTCTCACCGTGGTCGGTAGGAATGGTCGAGACGCGAAGATCGATCGGTTTCCTTTTGATTTTTACCTGGATGCGACCGTCTTGCGGCAACCGCTTCTCTGCGATGCTCATCGAACCGGTCATGATCTTGAGCCGGCTGGTAATGGCGGATTGCAGACGCTTGGGCGGCGCCTGCATTTCCTGCAATACGCCGTCGATACGAAAGCGGACGCGGAATTTTTTATCGAGCGGTTCCAAATGAATATCGCTCGCCCCTGCGCGGTGCGCCTCGATCATCAACATCGACACGAGGCGAATAATTGGTCCGTCAGCTTCATCCATTCCCGTAGCTTCGGCGCCGTCGCCGATTTCCAGGCCAAGATCGACATCTTCTCCGATTTCTTTTTGCGGAACGTCCGCGGCTTCGTCAGCCGTGCCATAATATTTGATTAGCGCCTCGCGAATTTTCTTTGGGCTCGTGCAAACGAGCTCCAACTCACGCTGGAGCAGAAAACTGAGACTATCGATCGTATCGATGTCGAGTGGATTGCCTATCGCCACAACCAGTCCGGTTTCACCAAAACCGACCGGAATCACTTTGAAACGGCGCGCTTCTTCCCCTCGGATCTGGTTGATGACTTGCGGCGGAATCACGATGGATGAGATGTCGATCCAATCCATGTGCGCCTGCGCGGCGAGCGTGCGCGAGACGTCCACGTCGGAAACGATTCCTTCGTCAACTAAAACATCGACCACGTTGCTCGCGCCGTTTAGACGCAAGCGCGCACTCTCAATCTGGGGGCGTGTCACCAGTCCCAGGTCTTGCAGGATTCTGAGGAGGTAATCTTCGCTCTGTTGCACGGGGGAAAAGATGTCTGAGCGGACAATCTACTGCAAATCGCGTAACTTTAAAAGGAACCAGCCCCGCAGGAGCGAAAGAGACGCTTCTTTCGTCCCCGGAGAACGCTTTTACTCCACCGTCACGCTCTTGGCAAGGTTGCGCGGTTTATCGATGTCGCGGCCAAGCTCGACGGCAAGATGATAGGCGAGAAGCTGAAGCGGAATGACCGTGAGTATCGGCATGACGCAATCCGGTGCGTCTGGCAGGGAGATAATTTCGTTGGCGATTTCTTTGAGTTGCTTCGCGCCATTTTCGCTGGTGAGTGCAATAATGGGACCCTTACGAGCCTTGACTTGCTCGATGTTATTCAGATTTTTCGAGAAGACCGCATCGTCGGGCACGATAAAAACCGAGGGAAGATCCGGGCGCACCAACGCGATAATGCCGTGCTTGAGCTCGGCGCTCGGGTGACCTTCGGCGAAAAGATAGGTGATCTCCTTCATTTTCAGGGCCCCTTCGAGCGCAATCGGAAAATTGAATTGTCGCCCAAAAAAAAGCACGCCGTTCACATCGGCGTATTTTTTAGCAATTGCTTTAATCTGATCGCTCAGTTTCAGAACTTCCTCGGCCTGCTCGGGCAGTGCTTCCAGTGCTTCAATGATCCGGCTTCCCTCGGCCGTGGAAAGATTTCGCATCCGGCCGAAAAGGAGACCGATGAGAGTGAGAATGACAAGTTGCGAAGTAAAGGATTTCGTGGCCGCGACGCCGATCTCTGGACCGGCATGCATGTAAACGCCACCGTCACTCTCGCGCGCGATCGTGCTCGCGACGTTGTTACAAATTCCCAGCGTCCGAAAACCTTTGCGCCGGCTTTCACGGAGTGCCCCAAGTGTATCTGCAGTTTCGCCGCTCTGGCTGATGGCAAAAACCAGAGTCTCCGGAGTCATCGGCGTGTTGCGATGGCGAAACTCGCTCGCATATTCGACTTCGGTGGGAATATTCGCCAGCCGCTCGATTAGATATTCCCCTACCCTGCCGGCATGGAGAGCGGTGCCGCAACCAGTGAGAACGATCCGACCGACGTCGCGTAATTGGGCAGGCGTCATGTTCAAGCCGCCCAGCTTCGCAGTGCATTCTTCCACGCTAAGACGGCCGCGCATCGCATCGCGCACCGTATTAGGTTGCTCAAAGATCTCCTTGAGCATGTAGTGTCGAAAATCGCCCTTTTTAATATCCTCGGCGGTGAATTCGACTTTGCTCACTGGATGTTCGCCACTTTCTCCGGCGAGCGAAGTGATCTCGAACTTGCCTCGCTCCACCGTCACCACATCGAAGTCGTTTAAGTAAACAGCGTCGTGCGTGTAAGCGACGATCGCGCTCACGTCACTGGCGAGAAAGTTTTCGCCTTTGCCTACCCCGAGAACTAGCGGACTTCCTCGTCGCGCGCCGATCATGAAATCCGGGACATCCGCATGGACCAGTGCGATGCCGTACGTTCCGATCACTTTTTGAAGCGCAGCGCGAACCGCACCAAGGAGGCGCGCTTTTCTCTGATGAACATCCACCGTGCTTGCGCACGATTCGTCGTAAAGTCTTCCAATTAGATGCGCGAGAACTTCGGTATCAGTTTCCGAGCGAAATTTCGTATCGCCGTTGCGGACCAGATCCTCTTTAAGCAATTGATAATTTTCGATCACCCCGTTATGCACGAGCGCGAGCTTGCCGCTGGCGTCAAAGTGCGGGTGCGCGTTTTCGTCGGTCACTTTGCCGTGCGTAGCCCAGCGTGTGTGACTGATACCAAAGCAGCCGGAAAGCGGTCGCTTTTTCGTCAATCTTGCAAGCGCCGCGATGCGTCCGGCACATTTGCGCGTCTCCAGATTTCCTCCCTCTACAACAGCGACGCCAGCCGAGTCATAGCCTCGATATTCGAGGCGGCGCAGACCTTCGAGTAAAATTTGCGCTGCTTCGGCGCGACCAACGTAGCCAACAATCCCGCACATGCCTGGAGTGTAGCGGGGCCTGTCCTAAGCCGCAAGATTCGCACCGCGTGTGGATGGACGTGGCTTTACAAATGCCACCCGCGAATCACAGGAACGAACTCCTGGCGAAAAGCTCAGCGTCGCTGCGCCTGCACTACATACAGCGGAATCCGGCTTTTGGTATCGCCGTCGACCTTGAGCTCGAAATAATATTCTCCGGGACGCTCAAGGTGAAAACCAAGATGCTGCCAGATGTGAATGTGTGTCTGAGACTGATGACCGGGAATGCGGATCTCAAAATCCTGCCGTATCGGTTTGAGAACTGGCCGCATGTCAGGATCGCAGAAGTGCATCTCGAGCCAGTGGCGGCCCTCCTCGCCGACATCGAATCGCAGTTTGCATACGACTGCGCACAAGGGATGATCACAGGGAAAAGATTGAGCGCCAATCGTGTCAAACGATCCTAGAATGTTCAGTTTGCCGCCAGCCACCGTGGCAGCATCGCAAAGTGTGAATATTTCAGTCTGCACGGTGAAATACTGGGTTTATCGAGAACAAGATCAGCCGCAGTTGGCGACAACGCGAGTGAAAAACAGCGGAAATGCCGCCGTCCTCGCATGGCCTTTGTGGCCGACCCGGGCCGCCTCGACAACTCGACGCAAAAAAGTTGCCGGAAAGCGCAGACGCTAGGTTATTGACTGTTAGCAATGCAAGACCAGCCGCAGCGCGATTCACTTCCAAAGAATCAATCAGTAGCCACCGCTGCACTGCCGCCAGGCACAATCCAGCGAACGCTTGCAATCATTATGGGTGGCGGCGCCGGCACGCGTTTGTTCCCATTAACGAAAGATCGTGCCAAACCCGCAGTGCCGCTCGGTGGGAAATATCGCATCGTCGACATTCCCATCAGCAATTGTCTCAACTCTGGGCTGCGCTCGATCTATGTGCTCACGCAGTTTAACAGCATGTCATTGCATCGACATATTCAAGCGAGTTACAAGTTCGACAATTTCTCGCGTAGCTTTGTCGATATTCTTGCTGCTCAACAAACGCCCGCCGGCTCAGAATGGTACCAGGGAACCGCCGACGCCGTAAGGCAAAACATGCGCTACTTCCTCGAGCGCCCGTTCGATTATTACCTGATTTTAAGCGGCGACCAGCTTTACCGCATGGATTTTCGCGCGCTATTGCACCAGCATATCCGTTCGGGCACGGACATCCCCCTGGCCACCAAACCGGTCCATCGACATCAAGTTTCCGAGTTCGGCATCATGCAAAGCGGAGTCGATCGCAGGATTACTCGTTTCGTCGAAAAGCCGACCGACGAGACTGTGCCGGGCGAGATGAAGATGAGCCGGGAGCTACTCGGCGCCATCGGTTCAAATGAAGAGGAGGAATTATTCCAGGCTTCGATGGGAATTTATGTCTTCAACCGGAAGGTGCTGATCGAATGCTTGGAGAACGATCTGGTGGATTTCGGGAAACATGTCATCCCACAATCGATCAAAGATCGACATGTAAGCGCGTTTATCTTCAAGGGTTACTGGGAGGACATTGGAACAATCCGGGCCTTCTATGAGGCGAATCTGGATCTGACCGATCTAGTGCCCGAATACAGTTTTTTCGACACCGAGGCGCCGGTTTACACACATCCGCGCTTTTTGCCCGGCAGCAAAATCAATGGAGCCACGCTGCGGCAAGCCATCATTTCAGATGGATGCATTATCTCAGATGCGCACCTGGAACGTTGCGTGGTTGGGATACGCAGCATTATTCAAAGCGGCGCGACCGTCCGGAACAGCATCGTGATGGGTGCGGATTATTTCGAGCAAGATCGACATGGAGATTCAGGGCGACCGCCCATCGGGATTGGGCGCAATTGCGTAATCGACCGCGCGATCATCGACAAGAATGCACGTATTGCCGATGGAGTGCACGTATTGCCGATGGAGCCGTTATCACGCCCGAAGCAAAGCCCGAGAACTTGGACGCGGACCATTACTTCATCCGCGGCGGTATCGTGGTGATACCGAAAAATGCCATTATTCCAGCGGGTCTTTGGATTTAATTCCGTCTTTGTTGTAGCCGACTCGGTGACCCGGTTCTCTCACGCCGGATCGCCCAACTGCCTCGGTCAGGACCATGGCTACAGCAGGCCCCTAGTCAGTTATCGTCTGTCGGTCATACCGGCAAACTGCCCACCAGTCTCCCATTTCTCCTGCTTATTCCATGGGATAGTTGATTCGTGGTGATCATCGGGATCATCGACCAGACGGACCTGCTCCTTCTGGCTCGCGCACGAGGCGATGGTTATCGCTAATGCACACAACAGTACGGAGCCGATGTTTCTTCGAAGCTTAGGAATTCGTGCCAGCATAGATTACAGTATCTCCAGGTTGCACTTGGACGCCGCGCGCCAAACTGCTGGTGATGATATCGCCGATAGCGGTCGCGGGTTCAACTGAAGAAATGCGAATTTTTCCAATCAGGGTGCCCTCTCGCAAAACAAGCATTTCAGAGTTCGGTTCGACGCCGTGGCGAGCCCCAAGATTTAGAACGACAAAATTATACGCTTGATTAACTGCAAGGACGGTGCCGCGCACACCCGCTCTGCGGACACCAGTTTCCCGGCGCTTTTTCTCTTCCGGGACTTGGGTCGAACGCTCCTGAGTACTCTGAAGTTTTTCCGACAGGAAGGCCTTCTCTTTTTCGGCGCTATCGAGTTGACGACGGGCATCATCGAGTTGCGCCTTTAAGTCTGCTGTCTGGGCACCAACGGCGGGACTTTCCGCTGGTTTGGCCCCTGTTTGTGCTTCTTCGACGCGCTTTTGCAGCGAAGTAATCTCATTTTGATTGCCATCTAATTTGGTTTGCAAGTCGGCCTTTTCTTTTTGCAAGTGTGCAAGTTCCTCTTCGGCCTTTGCCGCCTTGTTTTCTGCTTCCTCGACTTTGTCTTCTCCTCCCGTTACAGCTTTTTCACTGGTTCCAGAACTCGGTTGCTGCCCAGTTACGCGTCGGTGCTGCGCCGCATCGCGCGCCCGCGCCGTCTCTGCATTCGCCGCATACGTGCGCATCGTTTTTACTTTGTGGTTGTTGAGAACACCGAAAATCGCCGCCAGCACCAGGCATAGGACCGAAAGTCCGATCACGTTTTTTTGCGTGACAGCAAAACTAGCCGATTCCCGATGCATCATGGAGCGTGCTCTTGTACCAATGAATGATATCCAAATGCAAATTCCAATTTCGGGTTCATTGCAGGATTTAGGATCATTGGAGTTTGAATTGGATTGTGTTTCTCGATGTTTCAACCGATAAACACATTCCATGGGTCAACAGCATCGGGTGCGAGCCAAGCGCAAGCGACGAAGAGCCTATCTGCAGCGCAAAAAAACATCACTCCGCGCAACGCGCCGAGAACCCGCCAAGCCAAGGCCGAAAAAACAACCCGCCGCGGCAGAATAAGTCTGCCACGCTCGCTGGGTGCGAAATTCAATATGTGAGGCTCAATCCAGCTACCGGCAGCGCGCAGTCTTTGGTAAAAGGCAGCCAGGACGGGGTTGTGGCGAGTGGCCACTAAAGCGGCCATGTAAAGCCCGCTGCGCACGGCGCGACGGCCGCTAAAGATGGTGCGTTTGCCGCGCATGGCGCCGCTGTCGCGATTGAAGGGAGCATGGCCGGCCAGGGCGGCGGCTTCACGGCGATTGAGTTCTCCAAGCTCGGGCATCTGCGCCAACAGCAGTGCAGCTGTGCGTGGGCCGACCCCGGCTACGGCAGTGAGTTGCCGGGCTTTGCGGCAGAGTTCTTCGGATTCCTCGATCAGCTGGTTTAATCGCAGATCCAGCGCAGCGATCTGTTTTTTGATCTGAGCGATGAGGCTTTTGTTCAAGAGGCGCAGCGATGGATCGCTCAAGAGCGCGCTGCGATTTTGTTCCGCGACCAGGAGACGGCTCAAGTGCCGGCGCTGGCCTTCCACTGCGCGCAAGCGCTCCTGCTGTGGACTCTTCGCTGACTCAAGCTCGGGTTGCATCGCTTGGCCAAAGGCGCGCAAGAGGGCGGCATCAATCGAATCGCTCTTGGCCAAAATGCCACAGCCGCCCGGGCAAACTGCCGTACTCGGCTGGTTTGCACCACGCTTACGCCAACCCCAGCACTTTGCAGTGCCCCAACCAGAACGCGTTCATAAGCCTCCGCTGGCTTCGCAAATCACCTGCACCGCCCCAGCGATTGCTTTAAGCAGACAGAGGAGCTGTTTTGTTTCGGCCACATCATTAGGCAGACGATGGAACCGTTTTTCCCACGCCACATCCAAATGCGCTTTAGCCACATCAATTCCGACATAGACAATTTCTTGCTTCATGGATTTAATTACTCCTGCATTGTAAATGCGAGCTGACCAGGCTGAGGACCTGCCCTTGGGTGAGCCGGCCTGGTCGCTCCTCAGGACCTGCCGCTTCGCGGATCTCGCACCTGCCCTTTTTTGCATGCAAAGCAGCAAAACTAAAGATACAAGCCGCTTCGCTCTGCGAGGCGCGAGGCTAACGTGTTAAACAGACGTGCGGTGCGCCGCTCACACGGCGGCTACAGATATCCCCTAACGTGCGGGCTCGATGTGGACGAGCACGTCGGCAATGCGCGAGTCGCTTTGCTGAATTGCCCTTTTTACTTGATGCGCAATCTCGTGGCCTTCATGCACGGAAATGCTGCCGTCCACTCCGACATGGAGATCGACATAAAAATCTAATCCCATTTTGCGGGCGCGGCATTTCTCAACCTCGATGACGCCAGGGACGGATCTCGCGGCGCGGCGAATGGACTGCACAATCCGACCGCGCGGCGCGGTATCCATGATCTCGAACAAGGCGGGACGCAACAGGCGGTAGCCGTTGGCACCGATGAGCGCGCAGGCAAACAGGGCGGCCCAGTCGTCAGCGCTTTGCCATGGCTCGCCGCCAATCAGCGCCACAGAGATCCCGATAAACGCAGCGATGGAAGTAATTGCATCGATGCGATGATGCCACGCGTCCGTTTTAACCGCAGTGCTTTCCATCTCTCGCCCAAATCGGATGACGTATCGATATAAAATTTCCTTTACGATCACCGCAACGATAAGGACCACCAAGGTGTACGGGGCTGGCGCATGATGCGGCAGAAAAATCTCGCGCACACTTTGAATGGCAAGACCAAGCGCGGCAGCCAACACGCCGACGGCAACAACTACCGCAGCAATCGGCTCGGCTTTGCCGTGACCGTAGGGATGAGTGGCGTCAGGGGGCCGCGCGGCAACTGTTAGTCCTCCCCAGATCACGATTGAACCACCGACATCCAGCGCCGATTCAATTCCGTCTGCTATCAGCACATAGGCGTGCCCGATTAATCCGGCGAGAATTTTTGCTCCCGCCAGGAACACATTAATGGCAAGGCCAAACAGGGCGATTCGCGCGCCGGTTTGCAGATTGTTTGCGGAAGCCTGAGGATGCCGTGGCGAAGACATTTATGAACAAAAGTATAAACGCAGCCGTTTACGAAAGGCACGGAAATCCAGCGGATGTGTTGCGAGTAGAATCGCGGCCATGGCCGAGACCGGCCCCAGATCAAGTGCTAGTGCAGACGCGCGCCGCGCCAGTCAATCCGGCGGACCTGAACCAGATCGAAGGAAAATATCCGGTGCGACCGGAACTCCCGGCGACACCTGGATTCGAAGGTGCAGGAATAGTTGTCGATGCCGGCGGGAACGCCTCGACAATCACTGCCGGAACGGTCGTTATTCTGCCGCATAATCTCGGTACCTGGCGCGAAGCTGTTGCGGTGAGAGCGAGCGATCTGGTGGCGGTTCCGCCGGAGATCGATCCAGTTCATGCAGCCATGTTGAAAATCAATCCAATGACGGCCTGGCGTTTGCTGCATGATTATGTCGAACTAAATCGTGGAGACTGGGTCATCCAAAATGCAGCGAATTCCGCTGCCGGGCGTGCAGTGATTCAAATCGCGCGCCAGTTGGGCTACAAAACGGTAAACATTATTCGGCGCGCGGAACTAATCGACGAATTGCGCGCAGATGGCGGCGATGTCGTTCTTGTTGATGGTGAAAACCTTCGCCACGAAGTCAAAGACGCGACGAGCGGCGCGCCGATTCGTCTTGGCTTGAACGCTGTCGGCGGCGACAGCGCGCTGCGCCTGGCAAATTGTCTTGCTCCAGAATCGACGCTGGTGACCTTCGGAGCGATGAGTTTGCAGCCGCTGAAAATTCCGAACGGCTTGCTCATCTTCAAGGACCTGCGTTTCCGAGGGATTTGGATCAACAAATGGTACGACAACGCGACCATGCACGAACGCATGAACGCGTTTCGTCCCTTGTTCGAAATGGCCAAGCGTGGATTGCTCAAAACGAAAATCGAAAAAGCCTATCGGTTGAGCGAAGCGAAAGCGGCAGTCGCGCACGCCGCGCAAGGAAAACGCAGCGGCAAAATTATCTTTGAATTCGGCGATTAAGCGTCGGCTCACTCCGGGTGCAAAACGAAAAAGCTAGTCGCACGGCACTGGTCATTGCCGCGAGCCTGGTTCTTCTGCTTCGCGATCCAAAACACTCGGGCCTCGTCTCGAAGACTTCGGCAGATTTGTGCGCTCAGATGCTCGAGACGTGTTCGCCGCAGACGCGTTTGTTTTTGAAAATTGTTCGACAGAACTGGTTTCGACCGGTCGCGAAGTTGATCGAGCGCATGACGGTCCCAGGAATTTTGCTGCATTACATTCTGCGAAAGAAATGTATCGCGGGGCTCGTGCGCTCGGCACTTATCGATGGAGCTACGCAAGTCGTCATAATCGGAGCGGGCTTTGATCCGCTCAGTTTTGAATTACATCAGGATTTTCGAGCTGCGCGATTTTGGGAGATTGATCATCCGGCGACGCAGCGTCACAAACTCCGCGCCTTTCCTAAAATCGGCGTTGAACGATTGCATTTTGTCGCGCTTGATTTGAACGCCCCCGCTCTCGATAGAGAGGCGCTGGTCAAAAGCGGCTTCGATCCGACTCAGCGCACATGCTGGATCGCCGAAGGTCTCTTGATGTATCTGCCGCCAGATGTCGTTTCGTTGTTGATGAGAACATTGAAAAGTCTAAGCGCTCCGGGCAGCCACTTTGCATTTACATTCATGGAAAAGCAGCGCGACGGCCGAATTCGCTTCGATTCGCAAAGCAAACTCGTTGATTGGTGGTTGCGTAAGCGCGGCGAACCATTCCTCTGGGGGACTACGCGAAGTGAACTCGTTGACTTTGTACGCCCGTGGCATGTGCTTCGATTTTTCGATCACGACGATTTCCGCGAAATAGAATCCGGGCTGGCCGATGAACCCATTGCCAGAGGCGAGGTAATTTGCCTGGCTGAGATTTAACTGCCTCGATTAAGCTTCCGCATGCTGACCCGGCGTGAATTCATACGCACTGCGGCGCTTTTCGCGCTTGCGCCGGGAATTTTAGCAGAACGCGAAAGAGAGATTTGGGTCAATGACGTCCATTCGCAGCTCAATCGCAACCGAGTTCGCGAACTGCGGGTGCCACGTACTAGAGACGAACTTGCGGAAATTGTTCGTTCTGCATCGCAAAAAGGCCTGCCAATCTCCCTTTCGGGCTGCCGGCATTCGATGGGTGGCCAGCAATTTGGCACCGACAGCATTTGCATTGATACGCGTTCACTTGATCGAGCGATTTCTTTCGATCAAGAGCGTGGTTTGATTGAAGCGGAAGCGGGCATTCAATGGCCGAAACTGATTCGCACTTACCTGGCAGCTCAACAAGATAGCGCAAAGCAATGGGGTATCGCACAAAAACAAACCGGCGCCGACACATTCACGCTCGGCGGGAGTCTCTCGTCCAACGTGCACGGACGCGGACTTGCAATGAAGCCGCTTATTTCCAATATCGAATCATTCACCTTGATCAACGCCGACGGGAAATTGATTCGCTGTTCGCGCGATGAAAACCAGGAATTGTTTCGAGCTGCAATCGGTGGCTACGGGCTTTTTGGATTAATCGACACCGTGACGCTTCGGCTTGTTCCCCGGCAAAAATTGCGACGTGCGGTTGAAATAATTCGCGCGGGAGATCTGGCAAAGCGTTTTGAAGAACGGATAGCGCAAAAGTTTCTTTATGGTGATTTTCAGTTTTCAGTCGATGAAAAATCGCCGGACTTTCTCCAGCGCGGTGTATTTTCTTGCTACCAGCCGATCGACGAGCGCGAACCGATTGTCGCCGAAAAGAAGTTACGCGATGATGACTGGCTGGATCTCTTGCGGCTTGCTTACACCGATCGCGAAAAGGCTTTCAATCGTTATAGCGACTACTACTTATCGACCAACGGACAGACTTATTGGTCCGATACAAGTCAGCTGAGCGCCTATCTGCCTGATTATGCGCAGAAGATCCGCGAGCAGATCGGAGGGGAGCAATCGAGCCTCATCATTACCGAAATTTACGTTCCGCGCGCAGACCTTTCCGATTTTCTAGCGCAGGCGGCGGAACTGTTGCGCTCCAATCATACAATCGCCATCTACGGTACAGTCCGACTAATCGAAAAAGACGATGAGAGCTTTTTGGCTTGGGCCAAGGAATCTTATGCGTGCATCATTTTCAATCTGCTCACACTCCATACATCAGGCGGCATTGAAGCGTCGGCGCGCTCCTTTCGCGGCTTGATCGATTTGGCTATAGCTCGCGGCGGAAGTTATTACCTAACGTATCATAAATTTGCGAAACTCGAGCAGATCATGGCGTGCTACCCGCAGTTCAAACAATTTCTCGCCTTGAAAAGAAAGCATGATCCCACTGAACGCTTTCAGAGTGATTGGTACCGCTACTATCGAAAGCTTTTCGCGAGCTGATGGTCAAAGGATGGCCACTGTAATCGTTGTCGGTGCTGGAATTAACGGCGTTACTACCGTAATCGAGTTAAGAAGGCGCGGTCACAAGGTAACGCTCATCGATCCGGGGCCTTTGCCGCACCCACTGGCGGCCTCGACCGATATCAGTAAAGCAGTCCGCGCGGCTTATGGCGCAGATGAAGAATATAGCGCGTTGGCCGAACGCTCGATCAGCCTCTGGCGCAAGTGGAATAAAGAGTTTGGTGTCGAGCTGTATCACGAGGTCGGGGTAATGTGGGTGCGCCAGCGGGAAATGAAGCCGGGCGATTTTGAATACGAAAGTTTCAAAATACTCGAGCAGCGCGGACACAGGATTGAGCGCATGAACTCGGCGCGAATGTGGAGGCGTTTTCCTGCCTGGAATCCGGAACTTTATCAGGATGGCATTCTTGAGCTGGAAGCAGGGTATGCAGAAAGCGATCGCGTGGTAGCCAGACTGATTGAGCGCGCCAAATCGCTCGGCATTGAACTACGCGAAGGCGCCAGATTCTCTGAGTTGGATGAAGGCGACGATCGCGTGAAAGGCATTGTTCTCGACAACGGGGAGCGAATTTCGGGCGACGTTGTCGTAGTGGCTGTCGGCGCATGGACACCGTACGTGTTGCCGTTCACCCGAAAGTTCTTTCGCGCGACTGGGCAACCAGTCTTTCACCTGAAACCTCGGCAACCTGAACTCTTCGCGCCTGAATATTTCCCAGTTTTTGGGGCGGACATTTCGACGACGGGTTATTACGGATTTCCACTGAGCCGCGAAGGCGTTGTGAAAATCGCGAACCACGGCTCGGGCCGCGAAATGTCTCCCGAATCTCCAAACCGAGCCGTCATACCCGAAGAACAAGAGAACTTGCGCGAGTTTTTATCGTCGACATTTCCGGCGCTCGCCGACGCGACGATCGTTTACACGCGTATCTGTTTGTACTGCGACACGAACGATGGACATTTTTGGATTGCGCCCGATCCGGCGCGTCCGGGGTTAATTGTCGCCACAGGCGACAGCGGACATGGATTTAAGTTCGCGCCGGTGCTGGGCGAGATCATCGCGGATGCAGTCGAAGAAAAATCCAATCCGCTTCTGCAAAAGTTTCGCTGGCGACCGGAAGTTCGCGCCGGAGGACAAAAAGAGGCAGCGCGATTTGATCCGGATCTGTAGCGGCCCGATGGGGCTCTGGGTCGCGCTAATTCGTCCATCGCTCACAGAGCGCCGCTACAGGAAATCGGCGTGCCAGGGGTTGCCCCTACGCTTTTTGCGCGGGCTCTTTCTTGGGCTGGCGCTTAACCAGCGTGATCTGCTTGATGCGCGCGGAATCGGATGGGCTCCAGGTCGCTACATCGGGGTCGTCTTTGAAAGCGTTGTGGATAAGTCGCCGTTCGTAGGAATTCATCGGCTCGAGCTGAAGCGAACGACCGGTAATGCGTACGCGGTCTGCCAATTCTCGCACGCGCTGCACGATACGATCTTCGCGCATGGAACGGTAGTGTTCGCAATCGACGATCACTTTTTCAGCATCCTTGTCTTTGGCTTGCAGCAACCGATTGAGCAAAAACTGAATAGCCTCGACGTTACGCCCGATCAAGCGGCGGCTTTCCTCAGTATAAATCTGTAGGGTGGAGTTGCCGCCTTCATTCGTGGTTTCCTCGATTTGCACAACGAAACCGAGATAACCGAGCATGGTGTCAAGCAGTTCCTTCGGGGTCATCATCGTTTCCGTCTTCCGGCTTGCGCAACTTTTTCGAGCTTCGGTATGGGTTGATTTTTGTTCTGATAAAATTGCAGGATACTGAAAAGATTTTGAGCGGTGTAATACAATGCCAGAGCTGCCGCAAAATTGTAGCAGATAAATAAAAAGATCAGCGGCGTGAACATCATCACGCGGCGTTGCGTGGGGTCGCCCGTTTTTGGCGTCATAGCCATGAGCCAAATCTGCGTGGCGGCCATGC
>WNFJ01620595.1_pt1 | contig 14420 bp, 15 predicted proteins | sample 5400461 | NCBI WGS metagenome assembly WNFJ01 (sample SAMN13153349, study PRJNA577476) | soil metagenome | isolation source: 115 cm saprolite on Douglas fir-dominated hillslope | place: USA:California | collected 2013-09-17 | reverse complement strand
CTCCAATCGTGCCATGGCGACCGCGCCGTCCGATTGTTCCATCGCCACCGCGCCTTCCCATCGTGCCCCCGCGAAGGCGCCTACAGAGCCAGGCGATCCGTACGCACATCTTTCGCCTGCCCTCGTCGACTTGTTCGCGGAAGGCAGGAGGCGATTCGTGCAGGAGTTTACGCCGGAGGAGGGGCTCGGGCCCGTTTACAACGAGACCGCTTGCCAGACGTGCCACGGCGGCGTCGGCGGAATAGCGGGCGGGCCCGATGCACTCGGGCTCGGGTCGATTCACAACGTGAAGCATTTCGGTCTCGACATCGAGGGCTTCTACGACCCGATGCCCGACAAGGGCGGGCCGCTCCTCGGGCGCCAAAGCATCGCAAACGACGGGTATCCGGGATGCACCGTTCACGTAGAGACGGTGCCGGCAACGGCCAATGTTCTGTCGATACGCAACACGCCCGGGGTCCTTGGTTTGGGGCTAGTCGATGCGATCCCGGACAAGGAGATCCTCGCGCGGCAAAACCTCGGAATCGACGGCATTCATGGCGTCGCCAATTGGGGAATCGAACTGCAAGTCGTGGACGACGCGCCAAACCCGTTGAACCCACCGGTGCAAAACTTCGGCCCCCCCCGTGTGGGTCGCTTCGGCTGGAAAGCGCAAACGGCCACGCTGGAACAGTTCTCCGCGGAACCACTCAACACGGAACTCGGCATTTCGAATCGATACTTCCCGCAAGAGCATACCGACAAGGGGCTGCGGCCTGTCGCGCACCTGCCAAACGCGTGCAACGTCTCGGTGCCACCGGGCTGCCCATCGCGCGCCCTCTCGGGCAAGACGCTGGTTCGCTCGGAGTGCCTCGCCACTGCGCCGAACGACCCCAAGGGCTCGCTCTCGGTCGCCCTCTACCACTTCCAGGCACTCGTCGCGCCCGCCCCGATTGGACCCCGCAACGTACTGACGGACTGGGGTGCGCAAGAGTTCGAACGCATCGGCTGCGGGCACTGCCATGTCCCCAATGCACACACTGTAGCGGAATACCACCTGCGACTAGAGGACGGCACGACGATGCGCGTCCCTCAACTCGAGGGACAGACGTTCTACCCCTATTCGGACTTCTTGCTGCACGAGATGGGGTCTGCGCTTGCTGACAGCAAGAACGAGACAGTCGGGCGGATCCAGGGGCGCGCGCGGGGCAATCAGTGGCGCACAACCCCGCTCTGGGGTCTGAGGCTCAAAGCTTCGTACTTGCACGACGGGCGCACCAACGACTTGCGCGAAGCGATCGCGGTGCACGGGGGCGAGTGTCAAATCGTGCGCGACCGGTTTGAGTCGCTCCAGCCCGAGGCGCAGCGAGCCATCGTCGAGTTTTTGCTCTCGCTATGAGTCTCGGCTTGAGCGTGGTCGCTCTTGGGCGAACATGGTTCTGCCGTTTCAGCGCAACCGAAAGGCGTCGGCTCGGAGGCCGCCCCCCGGCTGCGGAATCAACAGAGTTAGCAACCCCGGCGAGGCGGTATACCCCCACATGCGTGGAGCGGGCAGTAGCCCCGGATCGGAACTGCAGGTCACGTTCAACGTGATCGCAGCCCCTTGGACAGAAGCCGACGCTGTCAGGTGGAGGAGGGGCGCTCCTGCGTCCGTGCTTCCCCCAGGGCCGGAGACGTCCTGTACCGTCGACCACCCGGGGCCGCAGATGACCCACGTGATGCGCGCGGTCTGGGTGGAGCACGCGGCTCCATAGAGAGTCGTCGTTTCGAGCACGTACGTTCCATCCTGAATCGCGCCCCCTTCTGCAGTCGGCACGGCAGAGGCGGAGCACGTCGGCACAACGGGGGCTCCCTGCGCTGCGAGTCCGTTGCAGGCGCCGCCGTTTGGTGCGGGGGCGGGGGCGACGCAGCCGCCCGCATCGCCGCTTTCCGACGACCCGTCGAAGCCGCCCGAATCGATCGCCGCTCGGTCCTCCCCCGGAGCATCCGAGGCGGCCTCGGCCCGATCGAGCGGCGAATCGGCCTCAGAGGTCACGTCCCGCGCGGCGGCGTCTCCAGCGTCCGCAGCAGTATCCCCGGCCCTCGCAGCATCTGCAACGATCCCATCCTGCCCGCTGCCGCAGGCAGTCAAAGCCGCGGGAAACGAAACGGACAGCCATGCGAAAAAGCACGTGATGTTCTTGGCCCCCATGGCGTTGTAAAATACCACGCTCAGGCGTTGTCGTCGCCGCTGACCGTCTCTCATACGAGAATCTCGTCATAGTCTCTGCGGACGAGGCGCTCGGGGCCCTACAAGGTGCCGGTGGTCTGGAGCTGAAGAATGGCGAGGCCCTGGGGAGAGCCGTGAGGGCGGCACGGCCCTGGGGAGAATCGCGGCGGGCCCTGGGAGCACCGTAACCCGGTTAGTTCGCTTCCGCCTTCACTGCCGATCCGAGACACGAGCGCTCCGCTCTTCGCGAGGAGAGCGGAGCCTCGGGTCTCATCTTTTCCTGTAGGTTCGCCGAGGGCGCGCAAAGATGCCCTGACCACGACCAGTGACCCCCAGTGCTACAGTGAACTCGGTGGAAATCGTCGAGGCGGATCCCGTGACGGGCAAGAAGACATCGCTCGTTGCTACGGCGCGAAGGGCGCTCCGAGCCCTCAACCGTGCCGACGTTCCGTTTGCCGTGATTGGCGCGACGGCTCTCGGCGTGCGCGGGCTTGCGCGCTTTACCGCCGACCTTGATGTCGTTGTGGCGCGCGAAGACGCGTTTGCCGCGTTGACCGCGCTCGACGACGCCGGCTTCGCAGCAGACCCAACGATTGAGCCCGATGCCGAGCCCGAGGCGATGTACGTCATGCGCCACGGAAAATGCTCGGTGGACGTGCTCATCGCATCGGCGGAGCCCGAAAGCACTGTCATCGCCGAAGCGAAACCCACCGCCGTTTTTGGAGTCGAAGCGCCTGTCGCAAGTCTCGAGCATCTCGTGCTGATGTACCTCTACTCGAATCAGCCCCGCCATCTCGGCGACCTGGCGCGTATCGTGCTCGAGACCACGGTCGATCTCGCGCTCGTCGAGCGTTATCTCGCAGAAGTGCACCCGGAAATGCTTGGCGTCTTGAAGGACCGCGTCGAAGCGGCCCGCCATCCCGCACCAGCACCGCCGCGGCCGCCTCGGCGTCGAAGGTCATGAGCGCGGCGCGCCGCGAGCCCCCAGCTCGAGCCAGCGTAAGAGGTGCCGCGCTGCCGCCTCGGACGCGCGACGATGATTCGCTCGCCACTGCTCACGGGCCTGAGCGCCGACGATGTTCGCGACGCCCAGGACAGCCGAAAAGACAACGCCGCGGACCGCGCATGCCGTTGCCACGGCGTGGGCTTCCAGATGTTCGACATGCGCGCTCGTAGCTCGCGCAATTTGCGTCGCGACTCCGTCATCGACGGTGACCGCAAGGGTCGTGGCCACGCTGACCCGGCGGGCGCCCGATGTCGCCAGACCGTCGCAGATGGCCCCGTCGGCGCGGAGCATCGTGGAAATGGCCTCGGGAAACTCCGAAGCGCCCATCACGACCGAGGGCTCAACGAGCATAACGCGATCGGCAATAACGACGTCGCCTATCGCAAGAGAGCCAGGAGAAGGCGCCTGGGCACGCGCGTAGGCCCCGCACGTGCCTAGGAGCACCACAAAGCGCGGCTGAGTCTGCGCAATTTCCTCCGCGGCTCCGATCGCCACTCGAACGAGCCCGATGCCCGCAGGCCGCGCGATCACGAAGAGGTCGCCAATACGGCCCATCATGCTCGCGCCAAGTGCCGGGAGAAGCGGCGCAAGCTCCGGGCCAAAAGCGCTCACGACAAGAAGGTCGGCTCGCTGCTCTTCCACGCGTCCCGGGCATATTGGCACAAAGGAGGCACGACTAGCCGCCTGCGCCGCATTTCCCAGCGCCTTGCCTCAGCCGGGCCGGCCGATTAGCCTTAGGGGCGCGAATGCGTTCTTCTGCCTTGCTTCTGCTCTTGCCGCCCGCGACCATCGGCTGTGCGACAACGGTCTCGGGCTCCGGCCCGAGCGACGCAGAGCCGACACTCACGACGAGTGCCGTCATTGTCGTCGAGCGCATGGTCAATGAGACCGATGGCTTCCGGGCGGAGGCGAGCGCTCGCTTCGTGCGGGTCGCGTGGCCCTATTCCACGCACGATGCCTTGCAAGCCATCGGAGCGGCGCTGGATCTGCCGGCCATTGGGGCGTGCGGCAGCATTGCGCACGCAGCGGGAGTCGTCCCAGACCAACGCGCGCCCTTCGTGGAATTGGTCGATGTGGGGCCGGTTTCGCTCGAGGTCAGCGGCGGACTCACGCGTCTGGTTCCCCGGCAATTGCCGGACGTGACCGACGTGGTCAGTGGAGTGGTATACGCGCGCGCAACCGACCCGGCATCGCTTCCGGCCTCGACGCGCTACTTCGTGCACATCGGAAGACCCGGACCGGAGGCTTTCGACGTGCAAGCGATGGCCCCGGGCGATCCGGGCAATGTACGCATTGCCGGCGATGATGGGCACGGCACAGTCGTCGCGACAGGCCGGCCGATCGAGTTCGCCTGGGCCGTCGACGGCAGCGACGGCGCATCTGCGGCTGTACCGCCGCGTGGCCTATACAAAGCCGACCCCGTCTACGTCGACATTCAGCCGGCGGGGGTCCGCTGCGTGCTCGGCGATGCTACCGGAGCCGGCGCGGAGCTCGTGCGCGCGAGTTTGCCGGCCTCGCTTTTGGACGACGCCGGGACACTGGTCGTGCACCGGCTGCACAGAGAAGCACTCCATACTCAGGGTTGGGAAAACGGTGAGATTCGCTTCGATTTCGCACGGTCTGTGGCCTACGTGCGGCGCTAGGCCCTTCAAGCCATTGAGAACCGTCCGACTGGCCCAAGCGCTCGGCTGCTTGCTCGGGCTAGCTTTTGCCGCCACCGCACTCGCCCAGGGAGCGCGCGCGCGGCGCACCCCGTCCTCGTTGCCGACCATGAGCGCCCGTGACGCGGATTCCTATTTGGCCGCCAAACAGCCGCTGGTCGGGCTTCATGCTCCCTCGAACGACCTCGTTCCCCGCGATCCTTCCGGCCGGACGATGTTGTCGCTGCGGTCGGTCAATCGGGGGGAGTCTTTGGCGATCCCCGCATTGAGCGACAGTGGCAGCTTTGCTTCCATCGATATCGATCGGGCGGCGCACCTCTTGCGGGCCGCCGGCGGCGACGAGCACCCCATCGATCCTCGGACGCTTGGTCTTATTTACGGCATACAGACGCATTTCGGCGCGCCGGAGCTCCGGGTCGTTTCGGGGTATCGCCTGCCGAGGCAAGGCTCGCGTTCGAGTTCCAACCACTGCAAGGGCCGCGCGATCGACCTCATCGTGCCCGGAGTGGCAGACGAAGAGGTCGCGCGTTTCGTGCGCGAGCTCGGCTTCGTCGGTGTGGGCGTATACCCCAAGAGCCAGTTCGTGCATGTCGATATCCGGCCAAGAAGCTACTTCTGGATCGACGACAGCGCCCCGCATAGAAAGAACCGCGAACGCGGCATCCTGGCGGACTTGGCAAACAGCAGCGACGCCGCTGCAATCGCCCGCGGCCAGCTTCCTGTCGAGCCGTTCGCTTTGGGAACGGACGTTGAAGAGGCTCTGCGCAGCCGTGGCGTCGCCACCGGGCCAGCGCCGTCGGAGGACGAAGAGGACGAAGAGCACTGAGGGCGGAGTGGATCCGGATGTCCTCAAGCTCGTGATGGAAGAGCGGCTGCTCGAGGCAGCCGATTTAGCTGGCAGGCGCGGCCAGACGGGCGATGCAAGCGCTCTTTTCGAACGAGCCTGCGATTGGGCGCGGGCCGCCCACTACGCGCTTCTTGCCGGCGAATCCACGAGAGCGCTCGAATTGGCGTTGCAGGCAGGTGATGAAGACCTGGCCGAGCGCGCCGCGGCGCACGCCCCGAAGGCGCCGAGGGCTGCGGAGGGTCTTGCGCAACAATTGGAGCGGCGCGGCCACCCCCGGTGGGCGGCAAAGATCCTCGAAGGGGCAGGGCTCGTGGCACAGGCGATAGCTGCGTGGGAGCGGGCCGAGAATCCGCTGCGAGCCGCCCAGTTGCTGGAGCGACGAGGAGATCCGGCGCGCGCCGCACGAGTTCTTGAAGAGGCGATGCGCCGTCACAAGGGCGATTGGGGGCTCGCGATTGCACTAGGGGCTCTGCTCGCCCGTTGGGAAAAGGACGAGGCGGCTGTGCGGGCGCTCCAGCGGGTTCCCACCGCCTCGCCCCAGCGACGAGAGGCTCTCGCACGAATGCTGGCCTCTCTGAGACGACTGGGTCTGGCCGGCGCAGAGGTTGAAGCGACGGCGGAACTCAGTGCGCTTGGAGGCGATGAGTCGGACGCCCGCCCAGAGAACGAGGCTCCCCCCACGGACCTTCTCGCGCGCTACCGCCCCAGAAGGGAGGTAGCGTCGTCTCCAACCGCGCGGCTTCTCGAATGCGTCGATGTCGCCAGCGGTGAACGCGTCGCGATCAAACTGTTCGCGGTATCCATGTCCGAAACGAGCTCTGGCGTCGCGCTCGAGTGTTTCTCACGACACGTGCGCGGAATACACGCACTCAACCATCCGCATATCGTGCCGATGCGCGAGTTGGTCGAAGACCCGCCAGCTACCGTCCTCACGTGGATGGATGGCGGCTCGCTCGATCAGATGCTCTCCAAGGGCAGGGTGGCACCGGCGCGCGCAGCCGAAATCGCGTGCGCGCTGCTCTCCGCCCTTGGAGACACGCACCGCCTCGGTTTCTTGCACCGCGACGTCAAGCCGGCCAACGTCCTTTTCGATTCGGCTGGCAGTGCGCGACTCTCGGACTTCGGCACTGCAGACCTGGGTGAGGCTTCGGCGACTCTGACGAGCGGTGACTTTGCGGCGCTGGCTTACGTTAGCCCCGAACAGCAAGAGGGCCGGCCGGCGGGCGTGCAAAGCGACGTGTACGCGGTCGGCGTGCTCCTGTGGGAAATGCTAACGGGGCAGCGGCCCAGCTCCGAAGCTTCGCCCGTTCAGCCGAGCCATGCGCACGCGGAGCTCGGCCCTCAGCACGATGCCGTCGTCGCGCGCTTGACGGCTCATCGTACGGAAGAGCGGCCCGTGGACGCATTCGAGGCCCGCGCTCTCATCTTGGCTCTCGCGTGGCCGAACTCGGGGCGCGACCGTCGTCCCTGGAGATCGCCGGCCACGACCGACCTAAGCCTACGGCCAGAATCGGGGCGCCTAGAGCTGAGGCCGGACGGCAAACTTGTCGATCTTTGGACAGGCCGCTCCGTTGAGCGCGTCGCGCTTTCGGAACGCTGCTTGGCCCGAGCCCGCGCCTTCGCACTCGCAGATCACCCTGCCCTGCAGAACGTCTTGCGAGTCGATCGGCGTCAAGCTTCGATCTGGCTCTCCGCTCTCGCCGGGCGTCCACTCAATCGCCCGCTCGCCCCAGGCGAGAGGACCCGATTGCGAGAAGCCCTGGCGGGACTGCACCGCCAGGGACTTGCTCACGGAAACGTGGATTCGGCGCACGTCACATTGGAAGAGAACGGAACCGTTACGCTCACTTTCGAGTCGGAAGACAACGTCGCCGCAAGCCCCGAGAGCGACCTCGAAGCTCTGGAGCGCCTATGAATTCAGCCTCGAGACCGTCTTCTCCTCTCCTGCTCGGGGACGAGCTCGCGCTCCTGGCCACTGCGGTCGTACGCGACGCGCAGCTCGCTGGCGACGACGAGAGAATCGAAGGCCGTCTGCGCCTGCTCGGGGCGTTCGATGGGGAAGCCGTTGATGCCGGTAACCACGTCGCCCGACATGAGGTCCACGCCACTCCAAAAGTCTGTACCTCGCAGCACCGTGATGCGAAAGCCGCGGAACTTTCCGCCCACGAGGACCGGATGCTCGTCGACTTCGAGGCGCTGCAGAAACGCACCCAAACCTTGCGCGACGACTGCGCGCACGACCGAGCGGGAAAGGCTATGGGCGCCTGGCAACCCGGGTGGCGGGCGGCTCGAGGCCGACAGGGCGAGAGGCGGGGGTGCACGCGACGCCGAGGCGGCAGGCGGCGCGGAGCTCGCACACGCGCAGAGACAAGAGACAACTGCCAGCAAGACCATCGTACGCATGGGAGAAACCTGCCTCGCGCGACACGAGGAGAGCAAGTTTTTGGGAGGACTCTAGCGCCCGGGCTCTCCGCATTCGCGCCGGTACGCGTTCCAGATCCTGTCGTGTACCTCGTCCGGGCTGCCGGTTCCGTCGATCATGACAATGCGCTCGTCGGGCATATAGCGCGCCAGGTCTCGGTAAAAGAGCGCCAGAGCGCGCTGCATTTCATTCTGCTCGTAGAGCTGCGCCGCCTCGCCCCGGCGCGTTCGTCTCTCGGCCGCAATTTCAGGCGGGACGTCGAGGACGAACATCACGTCGGGCGGGCGAGCGTATTGATTGAGCGATCGAATCCACTCGATCGCCACCCCGGCCTCAGCGCCGCTGCAGACGCTCTGGTAGGCGAGACTCGAGGCGACGTAGCGGTCCGACAAGACGACTCCGCTGTCCGCGAGAAACGGCTCAATCTCGCTCTCCACGTGGTCCATTCGATCCGCTGCGAAAAGCAGCGCCATCGTTGCCCACCCGGGAGCGCGGCCGCCCGGAACAATGACCCGGCCGCTCAGAATCTGACGCACAAGCGTACCAACAGGCCCGTCGCTGGGCTCCCGCGTCGCCCGTACCGGCACGTGCATTGCCCGGAGTCGATCCGCCAGTCGGGCGACATGCGTCGTTGTCCCCGAACCATCGATTCCCTCGAGTACAATGAATCGTCCAACGTTCGTGGCCATTCCGCGTTTCGGATAGCGCAGATAGCGAGAAACCGAAAGCGCTAGCTGAGCGGCGCCTCATCCTCCCCGAGGACGACATTGTCAATGAGTCGAGTCGTTCCGATGTAGCAGGCGACTGCAAGAACGGCCGGGGCATCAACGGCATGGCCAGCGGGGGCGAGCGTTCTTGCATCGCGCAATTCGATATAGTCGATGCTCGTCGCGACGGGCTCGAGGACATCGCGTGCCGTCCGCTCTAGCTCGCCCACTCGTCGTTCCCCGGCTGCGAATCGCCGGGCGGCGGCGTCCAGACCACGAACGATAGCTAAGGCTCGCGCGCGCTCTTGTGGCGCGAGATATCGATTGCGAGAGCTCATGGCAAGCCCGTCCGCTTCGCGCACGATGGGATGTCCGTGCACCTCGACTGGAAGCATCAGATCGCGCGCCATACGACGAACGATGAGCAGCTGTTGATAGTCTTTCCGACCGAAAATGGCGTCGCAAGGCGCAACGACGGCAAATAGCTTTGCGACCACCGTGGCGACGCCTTCGAAATGCCCAGGTCGAAACCGCCCGCAGAGAGGCTCGCTCAGCGCACCAACGCGGACGCGAGTCTGTTCGTCCACGTCGTAGAGCTCGCGATGCTCCGGCGCAAAGACGACGAGATCGCCCAAAGCTTGCAGCTTTTGCACGTCGCTATCGAGATCTCGAGGATAACGGGCGAAATCCTCGCCAGGACCAAACTGCGTCGTGTTGACGAAGATCGACACGACCACCAAGCGACACCTGTCTTGCGCTCGCTTCACGAGCGCAAGATGCCCCTCGTGAAGTGCCCCCATCGTCGGCACCAGAGCCACACGCTCTCCCGCACGGCGCGCGAACTCGCACGTCGCGCGAAGCTCTACGACGGTTCGAGTGACCCTTGCCGACATCCGCGACAAGCGTAACGCAGGGGACGTCGTTTCCGCCAAGCGGGCGCAGCGGGTTTGTCCCCCGCCCAAGAAGACATCTATCCTCCAGGCGATGCCCGACGAACGCCGCAGTACTCGCCGCGCCCTCCTCTCCGGCGTTCACGCTACCTACGAGAGCGCGACCGGAGAGCGCCATCAGGTTCTTGTCTCGGACTTGAGCAAAGAAGGGCTCTTTCTGCAGACCGAGTCCCTGCTCGCCGTCGGGAAACGGTTGTCGCTTGAGATCTCCGTGACGGGGGAACCTGCACCATGGGCGGCTCTGGGCCGGGTCGTATGGACGCGATCGGCGCGCGACCCTTGGGGGTCACCCGGAATGGGCGTGAAGTTCATCGACGTTGAAGACAGCGTTTCGGCCGCGATCGAGCGGTTGGTCGCTTCACGCACGTCAGGCCGACCGGGCGGCGCCGCCGCCGCTCCGCCACGCGAGAAGACAGTGCTGGGGGTGGGGCTTGCGCCGCGCCGAGAAAAGACGGTCTTGGGGATTGGGCTCGCTCCGCCCGCCCCTTCTGCGCCCGCCCCGGCGGCGGAACTGGGCGACGACGATGCCGGACCCGCTCGCGAGGCCAGCCTGACCATCGACCTTGTGGCCCGGAGAGAGCCGAGCGATGCCATCGACCTTGTGGCCAAAAAGTCACCGGTGCCGGTGCTGGTTACCGAAGAGCCCTACGCGCGGCCAAGTCGGGGGCTGGTCAATGTGAATGCAGCGACGCCTGAAGAAGAAGAGGATCTCCCGCGTTTGCCCAAGCGGCGAACGGGCTGGGTACTGCTCGCTTTCGTACTCGTCGCCATGGCTGCGGTCGTGGCCTATGCATTCCGAGATCGGCTTCGTCAAAGATGGTTGCACGTTGCGGCTTCTAGCCGTGCGGAGCTTTTCGCTTGTGAGGCCACTTCGGCACGTGGCCCGGGCCTATCTTGGACGGTGGGGCGCGATGGGAGGCACTCGGCGGAACTGCCGGCGAGTTTGGAGCGATAGAAGCAGCCTGCGGCGCGACGTTCGTGGCCGTCGATGCACCGGGACCACCGCTCGGTGGCAGTTCGGGCGCTGGTGCGGCCGCCGCCGGGGCGGGAGGTGCGGAAACGGCTGACGGCGCCGGCCCGAGAACGGTCCTCGACCGACGAGCGTCGAACCAGACCTTCGCGCCGATGCCTCCCAGGAGAAGGAACGTCATCCACGGGAGGACAGGCCTCCATCGGGGAAAACGCCTTGGATCGCGTCGGCCTCGAGAGGGCTCCAAGTCACCCGCGGTGATCTCGATCGTCGGCGGCCCGGCGATGACCGCGACTTCACTCGGTGAAAGGACCCGGGTCGGCGCCGACGACGACCGGTCAAGCTCATGGATCGCACGCTCCACGTCACGTCGCATGGCCTCGGCGCCTTCGTATCGATCCTCGCGCCGAAACTCGAGACCCCGATCGACGACACGGGCGAAGGGCTCGCTCACGTCCGCCACCACGCTTCGAATGCGCGGAGCTGGCAGGCTCGCCATCTTTCGAACGAGTTCCACCGCGTTGACGCCTTCATGGATGCGGCGTCCGGTCCGAATGCGAAACCCGGTGGCGGCGAGCGCGAACAGATCGGTGCGGCCGTCAATTTCATCAAGACGACCTGCAGCTTGCTCGGGCGGCATGAACGATGGAGTGCCGAGCGCGAGCCCGTAGGAGGTAATCGCCTGCCCCTCCTGGAGCCGCGCGAGCCCGAAATCGAGCACCTTGACGCGCGGGCTGGTGGCAACCGCCCCATCGTCCTTAACGAAGAAAAGGTTCTCGGGCTTCAGATCGCGGTGGATCACACCCCGAGCGTGCGCGGCCTGCAGAACGTCGAGCACGCTGTCTGCGAGCTGCAGAAATTCTCTCTCCCCGATGGGCGGCCCGCGTTCGAGGCGGTCTTGAAGCGACTCGCCATCCAGTAGCTCCATCACCAAGTAAGCAGTCCCCGCATCGGGCCCATCAAGGATGACGTGGTCATCGAGGACTTTGACAGCGCCCGGATGCTCCACTCGGTTGGCGGCATACCCTTCGCGCCGGAACCGTTCGCGGACCTCGAGATGGCGGGACAGGTGCGGGTGGAGCACCTTGACAGCGGCCCGAGCTCCATTGCGGTGACGCGCGCCGTAAACCGCGGCCATTCCGCCGACCCCAAGCAGAGTCTCGAGGGTCCATTTTTCGTCAAGCGTGCTGCCCACACGCGCTCGCGAAAAGTGGTCGACATCGCTGTCGTCGGTCAAGGCACCCATTGTACCGTACCGTCATTGAATGGGGCTTGATGTGGCAAGCGATCCCTATGCCTTGACGTTCGCTATCGTGGACATAGTATCCGCCATCCCTTCAACGAGGAGAAAGCCCGATGGCCATCCAGCTCGGCGATATTGCCCCCGACTTCACGCAGGATTCGACCGAAGGCCCGATCCACTTCCACGAGTGGCTGGGCAAATCATGGGGAATTCTTTTCTCGCACCCCAAGGACTTCACCCCGGTCTGCACCACCGAACTCGGCGTGGTCGCCAAGCTCAAGGGGGAATTCGAAAAGCGGCACGTCAAGGTTCTTGCCGTAAGCGTCGATGATGTGCCGTCGCACAAGAAGTGGACGAGCGACATCGAAGAGACGCAAAAGACCAAGCTCAACTATCCCATTCTCGGCGATCCCGACCGCAAGGTAGCGTCGCTTTACGGCATGATTCACCCCAACGCGAACGACACGCTGACGGTGCGATCGGTCTTCGTCATCGACCCGAACAAGAAGGTGCGCCTGACGCTCACTTACCCCGCGAGCACAGGCCGCAATTTCGATGAGATTCTGCGCGTCATCGACTCGATGCAGCTCACTGACTCGCATTCGGTGGCAACCCCCGCTAACTGGAAAGACGGCGACGACGTCATCATCGTGCCGTCGCTGCAGGACCCGGAAGTCATCAAGCAGAAGTTCCCCAAAGGGTACAAGGCGCTCACGCGCCTTGCCAGCATTCTGGGCAGAGACAACGGCAGGGCCGAACTCGAAGAAAAGCCTTTGGACGGCTGTGCCATACGGCACCAAGCTAGGAATCGCGAGGGGTCGGGCCAACTTTCCGGCTGTCGCGTGTCGGACTAGCAGGGGCCCGACAATAGGAATCCGCTTCATGCTGAACGCGCTGGGCGCCCGCTCGAGCTCGTGTGGATGCCCGCGCGGCCCGCTGGCCGGGTGCCCATCGTGCCGACGGCCCCGCTCCGGGCTGCATCTTCTACGGTTCGCCCTCGATGTCCCACTCGCGTTCACGCTCTTTGCGATGGGTTTTGGCCATCGCCCGGACGACGCCGCGCATCCACTCTGCGGCGCGCCCCTGCGAGGGCACGTAACGCGACCGGCCCTCGAGCAGCGAGAGGAAGAAGTCTTGAACGACGTCTTCGTCATCTTGCTTGAAGGGTCCCAGGACGGCCCGGGCTTCGCGAAGAAGCACAGGACCGAATGCGGCGGCAATCGCGCCGACGGCGCGCCTGTCACCCTGGGTGGCGCGCACGACCAGGTCTGCGAATTCGGCCTGGACTTGCGCGTCAGCGTTTTGGGGATTCGGACAATAGTGGGCATTGCGATTCGTTGTCGTGTTCATGGTGGTCTCTCCGTTTGGTTTGGTTTGAGTATCGGTCTCGGGGTGCTCCCCTCCCGAGCCCCCGGCAACATGCCGGAGGTCGGGAGGCAGAGCGGTTACTGCCAAGCGGTGCTGCTACTGCGAATGCTGTCTTACGACAGCGGGTGCGGCGTCGTCGGCGCGGGCGCAGCCGCCGGAGCGGGTGCGCTTGCGCTTGCGGGCGCCGTGGGAGCCGTTGCAGTCGCCGGAGTCGCCGGCGCGGCCTGGGGGGCCGTGCCTTTGACTGCTAGCTTTTGCTTCGGTCCCATGGTGTGACGCGCGATGCGCGTCGCTTTGGCCTTGGCAGTTGCCTTGGCCTTCTGCTCGGGCGTGCGCACCGCACGTGGCTTGTGCGGCGCGAGCCCGAAGTCGGCGAGCACGTCAACCGAATTGCCGAATGCCACGCGCAGTGCCTGCACAAGCCCAGACATGAACGTCCGGGCCTTGGCGCGCTCGGCTTTGTCCGCCAAGACGTGGGCCTGCCAGGTTGCCCTGGAATCGACCACCGCTTGAGCGGCATCCACGCGCGCCTGCACGACTGCGATGACGTCGGCCGTTTGGTACGGCTTGCCGTCGATGACCAAGGAAGTAAGCGTGCCATCGTGTTTCTTAAGACCGACGATCAACTTCTGACCGGCGGTGAGTACCTGACTGCGATTGACGTGTTTTGAAGGGCTCATGACAATTCTCCGTATCGTTGGGACTGGGTCTCGAGGGTCCGGGGAGCGCGTCATGCGTTCCCGTCGCCCTCACCTCTTAACGGACTGGTCGACGGCGTTTTAGCGAAAGAAAAATGAAGAAAGTGAAAAGACAAGCGATTTCAGGTGGCTGAACGGGGAGGGCCAATCTGCGCGATGGCTTGCCCACGAGCTTCATCGAGCGCCGCCTCACTGGGCGCTCTTCGGGCCTCAATTTGCGCCCGTGCCTTACGCGTGGCGGATTGTGACGCTTGCGTCGGTACAAGGAGAACTTGTCAGCGTGACTAGGCAGATTTGCCACCGGTCATCACGAGCTCACGCAGTCGGTCAATGTGCCTTCGTCCGCCGGCGAACCTGCCC
>WNFJ01473344.1_pt1 | contig 14420 bp, 14 predicted proteins | sample 5400461 | NCBI WGS metagenome assembly WNFJ01 (sample SAMN13153349, study PRJNA577476) | soil metagenome | isolation source: 115 cm saprolite on Douglas fir-dominated hillslope | place: USA:California | collected 2013-09-17 | reverse complement strand
TGCGGTTCCGGTTAAGTGCGGGGTTTGCGAAAGTGCATGGATCACCCGTTCGACGATGCGGCTTGCGGTTCGGCCAGCGTATCGCGCTCAAAGCGGCCATAGCGCAGCGCGAGCGTCGGCAGCACGATCAGGTTCAGGATCGTCGAGGTGGCCAATCCGCCGAGAATGACGATTGCCATCGGCCCCTCGATCTCGTTCCCAGCCGCACCGCTTGTCAGCGCGAGCGGCAGCAATGCGAGCGCCGTCACGAGCGCGGTCATCATGATCGGTATCAGGCGCTCGGACGCGCCGCGCACGGCCGCCTCCATGCCCCAGGGCATTTCGTCGACGTGCACCAGATGCTCGTAGTGACTGATCAGCATGATCGAGTTGCGCAGCGAAATGCCGAACAGGGTGACGAAACCCACCATGCCGCCCAGTGACAGGTCGCCTCCGCTCAGCAGCACGCTCAGCACTCCGCCTACCAGCGCGAACGGCAGGTTCACCATCACCAGCACGACCCCGCGCCGGCTCTTCATCGCGAGGAACAGCAGCAGTGCGATGCCGACCCCGGACATCGCACCGTACGCGAGCAGGTCGCGCTGCGATTGCGTGCGCGCCTCACTTTCGCCTGAGAACACCGCGTACGTGCCTTTCGGCATCACGATGTCGCGATTCACACGCGCCTGCGCTTCACTCACGAAATCGCTCACCGCGCGGCTGCCGAGATTGACCGAGACCGTCTGCATCCGCCGGCCGCCGTCGTGCGTGATCTGATACCGGCCCGAGACCTGGCCGATGACCGCCAGCTCGCGCAATGGCACGGCCAGCCCATCCGGATTACGCAACATCAGCGCGCCGACGTTGCCCAAATTCTTGCGCGCATCGGGCACGAGAACTACGGTGACATCGTAGGTCCGGCTGCCTTCATAGGTTTGTGCAACCGTGCTTCCCAGATAGGTACTCTGGATAGTATCGAGCACGTCGACCGGCCGGAAGCCCCAGCGACTCAACTGATCAGGCTTCAGTCTGACGTCAAGCTCGGGGATGTCCGGGGGCGATTCCACCCGCACGCTCGCCGCGCCGCGGATGGTCCCGAGCAATCGCGCGATGTCCTGCGCCTTGCGATCGATCACATCGAGGTTGTCGCCGAAGACGTTGACCGCAACGGGCGCTGTCACGCCCGAAATCGTCTCGTCGATCCGTTCGACCAGAAACGTATTGACCGACGTGGTCAGGCCCGGAAAGAGGGCGAGCGCTTCCTGGATGCGGTGCAAGATCGCGTTCTGCCGGGCCGCGCTCATCGGTTCGAGGTCTACCTCGAACTCGCTCAACTGCACGCCGACCGGATCGACGACCTCGTTCGCCCGCCCGGCGCGCTGCGCGACCAGCCGCACCCCCGGGACATGCATCAGCGCTGCCGAGACCTGCGTGCCGATGCGCATCGATTCGGCGAGCGATGTGCCAGGAGCCAGGCCCATGTGCACGATGTAGTGTCCCTCGCGCAGCTCAGGAATGAAGTTGCCGTGCAGGAACGGCAGCGCGGCCAGGGCCGCCACGCACATCACGGCGACCACCACCATGACCGTCTTCACGCGCTGCTCGACCTTCAGCAGCAACGCGGTGTAGCGTGTCTTCAGCCACGTCAGCAGGCGCGGCTCGTGAGCCGGCAGCGGCCCGCGCGCCAGCAGCGCGAGCGCCATCGCCGGCGTGAGCGTAAGCGCGACGCCGAGCGACGCCAGCACCGCGAGGATGTAGGCGACGCCGAGTGGCGCAAACAGCTTGCCGGCTATCCCTGAAAGCGTCAGCACCGGCAGGAAGATCAGCATCACGATGAAGGTCGCGAACACGACCGCACTGCGGACTTCGAGCGAGGCGCGCAGCACCACGCGGAACGCCGCCAATGGCTCGCGCCGGTTGCGGTTCTCGCGCAGCCGTCGGTAGATGTTCTCGACATCTATGATCGCGTCGTCGACCACTTCGCCGAGCGCGATCGCGAGGCCGCCGAGCGTCATCGTGTTCAGGCTCACGCCGAACGAGCTCAGCACGATGATCGCGACCAGCAGCGAGAGCGGGATCGCGACCGCTGAAATGACTGCGGTCCGAACATTGAGCAGGAAGAGGAACAGCACCGCGATCACCAGCACCGCGCCGACCAGCAGCGCCATGCGCAGATGGCCCACGGCCGCGTCGATGAAGTTGGCCGGTCTGAACACGTCCGCGTTCAGCTCGACGCCTTGTTGGGTCAGTACGGGCTTGAGCGCGGCGAGCGTCTTCTCGATGTCCTTCGTGACGGCAAGCGTGTTGGTGCCGTACTGGCTCTCGAGCACCAGCATTACGCCGGGCGTACTCATGATCGATGCCGCACCGACCGGAGGCGCGCTGCCCCAGGTGACGGTCGCAACGTCGCCGAGCCGCACGGCTGCGCCATTGCTCCATCGCAGCACCACGCCGGCCAGTGCATCGGGTGTTCTGATCTGGCCATCCGTATTGATGGCGATGCGTTGATTCGAGTTCTCGATGAAACCCGCGCCGCGCACGCCGGTGGAGGTCCGGGCCGCGGCGATTACGTCCTGGATCGACAGGCCGTAGCGCATCAGCTTGGCCGGGTCGACCTGAATTTGCAGCTGCCGCGTGTCGCCGCCGAACACGATGGCATCTGCGACGCCTGGTACGCTCAATAGTTGCGGCTTGACCGTCCACTGCGCGATGTCGTACAGGTCCATCAACGAGCGCGTCTTCGACGTCAGGCCGATGGTGCGCACCACGCTGGTCGTGGTCGTGAGCGGCAGCAACCGCGGCGGCTGGACGCCAGCGGGCAGCGTCGCGGCCAGCGCGTTGACGCGCTCGGACACCAGTTGGCGGACCTGCAACAGGTTCGCACGGCTGCCGAACACCACTGTGATCGCGGACAAACCCTGCAGCGACTTCGAACGCATCGACTGCAGGCCGACCATGCCGGCGAGCGCGTTTTCGACAGGCTGGGTGACGAGCGTCTCGACCTGCTCGCTGGAGAGGCCCGGCGCCTCGGTCTGCACGATGCTCATCGGCGGTGCGAACTCGGGAAATACATCGAGCTTCGCACGCGTGAGCGTGTAGAGGCCATAGCCGGCCAGCAGCACCGCCAGCGCGTAAATGACGCCACGAAAGCGCAGCGAGAATCGGATGATGGCGTTGAGCATCGGCGACCAGGAGTGTGCGGGGTGGGTGAAGTGGGCAAACCGATCTACGGATCAGTCGTCACATTCGGGCGGATCCTTGCATGCCGTCGCGATACCCTGCGGCCGAAGCTCCTGTGAGAGCAGCAATTGCGCGCCGTGTATCACCACTTCATCGCCCGCGTGAAAGCCGTCGGTCACGACAAAGCCCTGAGCGCCGGGAGAGGATGCCGGCACGTAACGTCGTGTGAAGCGATCGGGTGCAGTGCGCACGTAGGCCCACGGCTGGCCGCCGTACCAGATGACGGCAGCTTCGGGAATCACGAGCGCGGACGCGCTCTGGTTCGATGCCGGCACGTGCGCGGCGGTGTGGGTTCCCACGGGCAGCGTGCGCCCGGTCGCGTAGAAATACGGGTTGCCCTGGACTGCCGGATCGCCTTGCGGTGAGGCCGAGAGTTTCTGCGCCACGACCGGCTGACCATCCGGCGCGTCGACCGTGATGCGCGCGGGCGCGGTGCTGCTGTAGCCGGCGGGCAGCGTCACGCGCAACACCACCGCGTGGCCGGCAAGCAGCCGCTGGAACAGGTCCGAGGTTGGCGCCATCGCGGCGCTTGCGAGCGCATCGCCGAACTGCTGCCGCATCGTCGCGTCCAGCCCGCCTTGCGCCGCGTCGGCCGACTGCAGCTTGGCCTGATCGGCCTGCATGAGCACTCGTGCATCCTGCAGGCTCTTCTGTGAGACGTTGCGATCGTCATCGAACAGCACTCGGCTACGCTCGTACTGTGCGTTCGAGTTGCCGGCTTGTGCGCGCAATGCCTCGTAGTCCGCCCGCGCGGCCGCGAGCCGGTTACGCAGATCGAACAGCGGCTGCAAGTCGACGACTGTTGCGTACGCCGCGTTCTCCGGCTGGATGGCTACGGCTGTCAGCGGCGCGACTTCGATGTGGCTGGCGCGCTGCACATCGGCGGCAACGACCACCACCGTTTCACCGTTCACCGTCTGCACGGACGGCGTAACGGTGGCCTGCGCAGGGGCGCCCGGCCTCGAACCAGCTGGCGCCGGCCGCCAGCAGCACGGAGACAACAGAAAGAATCACCAATGTGCGTTTCATCGCGGTATCTCTTGTTGGGTCACGGCGGAGTTGACGGTCTCCAATGCGAGGGGGCGTTGCATTGCGTCCTCGAGCGTGCCGGCTGCCTGCTGTGCGGCGACGACGGTGTCAAGATGGGCAATCTCACTCGCCTGGTAGTCCGCTCTGGCTTGCGTGAACATGAGACGGTCGGTGGTGCCGGCAGCGAAGCTCGCGGACTGGCTGTTCAGTTGCTTTCGCGCGGTTGCCAGATGGGCGGCAGAGAGTTGCACGGCATCGAGGCTCGCCTGGTAGCGGGCGAGCGCATGGTCCAGGTCGTTGAACATCGTGTCTTGCAAGGCCGCGGTGCGCGCGGCCGCCTCCTTGCGTTTCGCCTCCGCCTGTGCGATGCCGCCCTGGTTCTGGTCGAAAACCGGCAGCGTGATGCCCGCCAGCCCGAACCCGATCTTGTTCGTACCCGTGTCGTACGTGTACCCGGGGCCGAGATGGATGTCCGGATATTGCCTCGCGACCTCAAGCTGCAACGCCGATTCGGCGGCCGCGTACTCGGCGAGCGACGCCAGCAGATCGGTTCGATGGAAAACCGCCTCGCGTTGCGCGTCAGATGCGGGTGGCGCAGGCGGGGCGGTGCCGAACGCGTCGAGATCGAACTGGACGACGTCGAGCGCGGCCACCGGCACGCCGATCGCCGTGGCCAGCTGCGCGCGCGCGTCCTGCCCGGCACTGTGTGCGGCGGCAAGATCGGCCTGTGCCTGTGAGGACGCGAGCACTGCCGCGTCGACATCGGGTCCGGAGTTTTCTCCGACCGAACGGCGCTTCGTCACCATTGCGACGACCTGTCGTTGGGCCTCGGCTTTGCGCGACAAGAATGCAGCGCGCTGTTGGGCGGTGTACAGCAAAATTAGTGCGTCACGCACCTGGGCGCGCACCTTCCAGGCCTCGTTGCCGAGGGCGAGGCGCGCGGCTTCCGACAGGTGTGATGCCTGGTCGATCCGATAGCCGCGCTTGTGCGCGGTCTCGATCGGAATGTCGAGTGCGGGGCCCGCGATCCATGGCGCACCCGGTCCCGGGTTCGGCGTGGCGTACTGGAACGGCAGTTGCAGCACCGGGTTCGGAATTGCGCCCGCGACATCGATGCCCGCTTTCGCGGTGCCCCATTGCGCCCGCGCGATATCGAGGGCCGGGCTGTAGTAATAAGCCGCGAGGGTGAGCATCTCGCGGTTCCAGCGCGGCAGGGGCCACGGATCGATATCGTGCCCGGACTCCCGCGCGAGGTACGCGCGCAGTTCGGCGCTCGCGAGCGTACGCTCCTCGAAGCGTTGGGCGAGTTGCATCGGCGCGATGGGCTGCGGGTGGTAAGTCGCGCATCCCGTCAGCATGACGCAGGCGAGCAGCAACGGTCGGCGCATAGCAACATCCAGGGGTCTGTTGGCCACCTGTCGAGATGGCGACAGACGTGGATGCTACGCAAGGGGCTGTGAAGTTTCCGTCAAGAAGGCGTCAATTTTTTGTGAAGTCGGGAAAATTTCAGTCGCCCAGCGGCAGGCACGGGGGATTGCAAGGTGTTCTCGGGGCCGTTTGCGGCGTTTTGCGCGCTGGCCATGATGTCCGGGGCCACTGCGGAACGATGGCCGATGCGTCGTGCTGCGATATCATAATGAGCGGATTTCGCACCTCGCCTGATAGCGAGACCCTTCACAGCCGTTATAGAAAGGTGCTGCAAACAAATGGTTTTCACATGGGTTCATCGGTGTTTGGACGAAGACGGTCTACGCTTCCCCTCAGGCGGCGGCCCGGGGTGCAGTATTCGGTGGACATGACGCGCTTCGTACTGGACTACGCCAGCACGCGCTACGGAATCGCCAGCGGCAAGATCCTTGATGCTCAAGGGAACGTGCTTCGGCAATTCAACGAACCGGCTGACGAACTTCACCGCGTCCCCTCGGCCTCCAAGGTCGACGCCGTGGCGAAAGCTATCTGCACTGTTAATGATGCTGTACCTCATCCTTGAAACCGCCAGGCAAAACCAGCACAAGCGCACGGCCATCCGTTGAGTATGGGTCTCCCGCAGCGTTCATCCCATGTAGCGGTCGCGATACCATAACGCTTCCCTCCTGTGTCGCACCGACATGAAGGAGATCGGTGGCAATGAGGGCTCGCTCATCATCGATCGCGGGATCAATGCGGTGGGTCGGAAGATGAGTGCGCTGTGAGAATTCGACACCCACGTCGTAACTAGCGGTCGACACCCAAACAGGACGGCAATTGGGCGCCAGGCAATAGGTCGTCTGCCACAGACGGGTATGGTGCCGCCGACGAATGCTCGGAGAGCCTGTATCCGGTTTTTCAAAAGTGAGGTTTTGGGGCCGGTCCGCGAAGAAAGCAGGCGTTGCCGGACCCGATAGGTCGGGCTGGTTTCGCAGTGCCGCGACCCCTTCCTGTACAACGCGCAACGGTGTCGGGAGGTCGGCGCGCATCCATCCAGCACGCGTAAAGGCATCCACCAGATCTTTTTCGGAGCCGACAAAGACGAGAGAAATCGGCTCCATCCGGCCACCGATAAGGTCCTCAGACCAACGGGGAAGGTCGGGTGGAAGGGATGCTCGCAGCGCGAGGATATCGAGCTCGTGGGCAGCTGGAGGCGGCCCGATAGGGACCATTTTCGTCCGGCTTGCCAGTACGGCGATGGCGCCTATGGCAATGACGAGAACAGCACTGCCTGTAATGTGAAGGGCGCGGGGGCGAAGGAGCATCGGGAATGTGTCGATCCATCGGATGGGATGGTCGTAATGCAGGAAAAAGAGCAAGCATGCAAGGAGAATAAGCGCCAAGGCGATGCTGCCAAGCAGGTCGGACGGCCAGTGCACGCCGAAATAGAGGCGCGACAGGCCGATGCCGACGATGACAAGGAGCAGCAGCGTAATCCCAAGAGCGCGCACTCCGCGACGCACCCGGCTGCCCAACAGAAGTGTCGCGAGTAATCCATACACGACGGTACCCGACAGCATATGCCCCGACGGGAAGCTCGCTTCCTGCACGCTGATAATCGCATCGATCGGTCGTGCATAGCCAAAGAGTGCCTTGAGAATTGCCGAAATGAGGCCCGTGCCCGCGAGCGCGAGCATGAACGTGGCCGCAAGACGCCGCTGTTGGCGCGCCAGTGCAAGCACGACAATGCCGAAGCACAGGAGGGATAAAACCGTAGCGCTGCCCAACTGCGTGAGCGTGAGCATGAACCAGGTCATCCCCATGGTGCGGAAAAGTGGCACAGCGTTGTGTAACCGGATGTCCAGTGTCACAAGCGGGTCTTTTGCCACGATATCTTGCAGCACACCAAGGAAAAACCACAATCCGAAGAGAATGCCGAGGCCGGCGACCGTCGCCGGCAGGCCCCAAGGATCGTGGGAGTTGAGACGGCGACCCAGGAAGTATGCGGTGCGTGGGAAGCGCTTTCGAAGAGCAAAAATAGCAGGTCTTTGTGCCACCATTGCGCCAATATGCCCAATAACAGGCGTTACGCTTTGCCAGAGCCGGCGCTCGTGCTCTAGAAAGAGGAGGACGACAAGAATCAGCCCGGCCGGGACGACGACCAGGGCCAGGAACAAAAACGTGTAAAAAATGATTGCGGAAAGCATTGATTTGACCCGTGAGCTGTTATCCCTGCCGGTGGGCCTTTTGTCTTTTTACAGCCTACCCGCTACTTGTGCTGAGAAATGTGCTGGAACACTGCGAGTCGTGAGGCACGAGTCGGGTGGCAATGGTGTAAGCCGATGATTGTCGAAGTCTCAGCGCCGCAGAGCGCCGCACTCGCCGAGACGAATGCTAGTGGGGGGCCCGTGAAGCCCCGTCACGCAAGTGTCAATTTCTTGTGCAGTCAAAAAATCAGTTGATGGGCGGGAGCAGCAGCGAAACCTGCGTTCCTTTGCCGTGCTCGCTGGCGAGCGAAATTGACCACGCGTGTCGATCGCAGATCTTTTTCACGATCGACAGACCAATCCCGAACCCGCCGTGTGCCGCGCCGGCGGATCTGGACCGGTAATATCGCTCGAACACGTGCGGCAGGTCATCCTGGGAGATGCCCCTGCCTGTGTCCTCGATGTGCAACCAGCCTTGTCGATAGGTAAAGTTGATGCTGCCACGGTCGGTGTACCTGACCGCGTTGTCGATCACATTTGACAACACAATCGCGAGCGCGGACCGGTTGGCCTCGACGCGCAGAAGGCTGTCGACATCGACCACCGTCTCGATACCCTTGGCAGTCAGAACGTCCGCAAACGGGTCCAGCGCGTCCTCAATGGCGCTGACGAGGCGCACCGGCCCGACATCCGCAGGCGACTCTTCCCGAGCCAGGAGGAGCAAGGCATTGGTCAACTCGATCATGTTGTCGGCCGCGCGATCGATCTGACGCAGGCGCGCCCTGGACTTTGACCCAATGGCCGCATCCTGATCGAGGAGCTCGCAACTGGTCTTGATTGCCGTGAGCGGCGTTCGTAGTTCATGGCTCACGTTGCTCGTGAATTCCTTCTCGCGCTCCATCATTTGCGCCATCCGACGATGGTAATCGTTGAAGGCTTCGACAAGTTCAACGACCTCCGCTTCGTCGTATTTGCCAGGGTTCAGAACCGTTGATTCGCCCAGCCGCAGCGCCTTGACCTGGCGAGCAAAGCCGGCAACCTGCCGGACCAGGAGGCCTGACAATCCGAATGCCAACCAGATCGTCAGTAGCGCGAACACGCCCGTGCCCACCATCAGTGCGTCGATCACCTGCTTGAAGCGCCGCTCGTACGCACTGAAGTCGTAGATGCGATACACGCGCGCGTCGCCGAACGGGGCAATCGCGATATGGATTTCCTGGTCGTCCACGATGATTTCGTGGGTACCGTCGCGCAAATCCTTGACCCGTGCCGGGAGGGTAATGCGCGCTCGACCTTCTTCTGACACGTGGCCGCCGAGTTTCGGATCGAGCGGCGGCACAAGGGTCGGGTTCGTGCGCCAGGTTTGGACCAGACTCCTCATGTCGTCCTCAATCAACGCATCGATGAACCTCTCTTCCTGCGCTTCGGCGAGCGCCTTCACACCCAGTGCCTGAGTTGCCAGCAAAAAGATCGTCAACGCGGAAAAGACGAGCGCGACCTTGAAGCGCAGGCTATATCGAATGCGCATCGCCAACCACAAGTCGGTAGCCGAGCCCGTGGACCGTTTCGATGAGATCGTCCTCACCGTTGGCGGTCAGGGCGCGGCGCAATGTATAGATGTGCGTGCGCAGCGTATCGCTGTCCAGCAACTGCTCACCCCACACTTCCGTCTCGAGCTCAGTGCGACCGAATACGCGATTCGGCGCCTGCATCAGGATGCGCAGCAGATGCAGACACTTCGGCGGCAGCTTGAGCGGGCGACCGGCGCGCTCGACGGCGAGCGTCGTCAGATCGAAACGGATGTCGGCGCAAGACAGGGGCGCTTGCGTCACCTGGCCTTTATAGCGCTTGATCAGCGCACCGAGCCGTGCGCCCACTTCCTTGAGTGAGAACGGTTTGACGAGGTAGTCGTCCGCGCCTTGCCCAAAACCCTGGAGCTTGTCATCCAGCGTATCTCTTGCGGTCAGCATCAGAACTGGCGTATCCCGACGCGCCTCTTCCCGCAACTTGCGGCAGATCGTCAGGCCATCCATGCCCGGTAGCGACAGGTCCAGCAGAATCGCGTCCCAGTGCTGGGTCACGGCAAGATGCAACCCGGTCACGCCATCGGATGCGACGTCCACCGCGTAGCCGGCGCTTTCCAGGTAGTCGTACAGGTTGGTCGCGATGGCGGTGTCGTCTTCGATAATGAGCACTTTCATGGAATTTTAGGCTCGGTAAGGCTGGGACGTTCGCTCATCGCTGCGATGGCACTATTGAAAAACAAAGCCGGACCGTCAACCCATTGCTATCGGGCCCCGTGTCAAGCGATACCGTGGCTCGATGCTGCTCGGCGATGCGCTTGACGATCGACAGGCCCAGGCCGCTGCCGGACGCGGGGTGGGCGCTGCCGCGATAGAAGCGCTCCCAGACGCGCGCCCGATCGGTCTCGGGAATCCCCGGCCCGTTGTCGCTCACTTCAAGCACCGCAGTCTCGCCATTTCGCCGCACGGCGACATCGACACGCGCGTGGGGTCCCGCGTAACGAATCGCATTGTCGACCAGATTGTTAAGCAGGATGCGCAGATTGTCGACGCTGCCTTCAACGGTCACGGTTTCCGTACTGACCAGCCCTAGGTCGATCTGGTTTGCCTCAGCGATACGCACCCGATCCGTTACGACCGATCGGGCGAGGTTCGACAGGTCCACGGTCCCGAGCGCCGCGATCTCAGTTTCCGGCGCGAGCCGCGCCAGCGTCAGCAACTGCTCGGCTAGGTGCGCAAGCCGCGTGGTCCCGATCTGGATCTGCGTCAGGATGCTTTCCCGCTCATCGGCGCTCGTGGCGCGTTGCAGCAGCTGCGCCTGGACGCTGAGTCCCATGATCGGCGTGCGCAACTCGTGTGCGGCATCGGCGATAAAGTGCTTCTGCAGCGTGAACGAACGGTCGAGCCGCAGCAGCAGATCGTTGAGCGCCTCGACCAGCGGCTTCACTTCGCCGGGCATCGTTGCCGTGTCGATCGGCGTCATGTTGTTTGCATGGCGCCGCGCAAGTCCGGAAGCGATCTGCCGTAGCGGCCGCAGCCCGTAGCCGATGCCGAACCACAGAAAGAGCGCGAGCAGTGGCAGCAGCGACAGCACCGGCCAGAACAGGTGCACGGCAATGCCGGCAAGCGCTTCCCAGCGTGCTTGCCGCGCCTGCGCGACGCGGATCAGTGTATCGCCGCTTTGGCTGACGAACGTATGCCAGGTCTGGCCGTCGGCGACGATGTCGGCGAATCCGGGCTGCTGTGGGGCCGGTAACCGTGAGTCCGGATCGGTCGTGAACTGGATTGCTTGTCCGCGCCACACCTGAAGGAGCACACGATCGGCTTCGTCCCCCTTCGAGCGGTGCTTCCCTTTGTCCATGCCGGCCATCGACAGTTTTCCGTCATCGTCGACTTTCACCTGGCGAGCGATCACACGCATCTGGTCATTGAGCAGATCGTTCAGTTCGTCCAGTGAGCCCCAGTACGTTCCCGCGCTTGCCAGCACGCCGGCGAGGCACGTGGCTGGCAACAACCACAGCAGCAGGCGACGGCGCAGTGACGTCATGAACCAGCGCGCGAGACGCGCACGTAGCGCGGCCACACCTGCGGTCATGCCAGCTCCCCAATGCGATAACCCACGCCACGCACGTTCCGGATCGCATCGGCCCCGAGCTTCTTGCGCAGGTTATGGACATGAACCTGGACCGCGTTGCTTTCGACCTCCTCATTCCATCCGTACAGGCGCTCCTCGAGCTGCTCGCGGGAGATGACCGCGCTGGGCTGCTGCATCAGTTCGTGCAGCAGCGTGAACTCCCTGGGCGAGACCGGTACTTCGTCGTCGCGCAGCCACACCCGGTGCTGCACGGGATCGAGCCGCAGCGCGCCCACCGTGAGCGCGGTTTGCGCGCGTCCCGCGTGACGGCGGTTCACCGCGCGGATACGTGCGAGGAGTTCCTCGAGCGCGAATGGCTTGACCAGGTAATCGTCGGCACCACCATCGAGTCCCGCGACCCGGTCAGGCAACCCATCCCGCGCGGTAATGATGATGACCGGCAAGGTGTCGTCGCGCTGCCGCAGTTCTTTGAGCACCATCAGCCCGCCCTGACTGGGCAACCCCAGATCGAGCAGCAGCAGTCCGTACGGCGTCATGCGCAGCGCAAGCGCTGCGGCATTACCGTCCTGCACCCAGTCCACCGCGAATCCTTCCTGACGCAGCCCGTGCTGCAGCCCGTTGCCGATCAGCGGATCGTCTTCAATCAGCAGTATTCGCATCTCATGATCCTGTCTCAATGCGCTTGCCAGCTTCTGTGGCAAGGCGCCGGCATGGTATCGGACCGCACGTTAACGTTACGTTAACGAGGGGTCATCGCGGCGACCGGCGCCGCATTCACTTGTCTTCACGCAGGCTTAAGTTTGCCCGCAATAAGCTGTCCTCCGTCGCGGTCGTTGCGCCGCGTATTTTTTGAGAGAGAGGACCTGTGAAGAAGATCATTATCACCTGCCTGCTGGCTGCCCCCGCCATTGGCGCGTATGCGCAATATACCGGGCCGGGCGCTGAAGCCACCGCCACCACCGTCAAACAGTTACTCGATGCCGGCAAGGACGACCAGCGCGTCGTGCTGCGCGGTCACCTCGTCAAGCAGCTCGGCGACGAAAAATACCAGTTCGCCGATAACACCGGGCAGATGCCGGTGAAGATTGACCACAAGCGATTTACGGCCGGACAGTCGGTCAGCGAAGCGAGCATGGTCGAACTGACGGGCAAGTACGACAAGGAGTTCGTCGGCACCTCGAAAGTGAAAGTCCACGAGATCAAGGTGATCCAGTGATGGTGCCTCACGCCGTGCGTACATCCGCGCTGTTTGCGCGCGAGTGGATCGGCAAACCCGCTGCGGTGGGTGCGATCTGCCCGAGCTCCCGGCGGCTCGCCAGGCGGATTGCCGGCCACGTGCCGGCGGGAGACGGCCTCGTGATCGAACTGGGTGGCGGCACCGGCATCGTGACGCAGGCCTTGCTCGAAAGCGGGGTGCCCCCTGAGCGGCTCATCGTGGTGGAGCGCGCGGCGGCGTTCGTCCGTCACCTTCGCGATCGCTTCCCGGACGTGCCGGTCGTGCATGGCGACGCAGCGCGGCTGACTCACTTCCTGCCGCCGGACGTGCGGGTCGATGCGATCGTGTCCTGCCTACCGTTACGCTCGCTACCGCGTCGCGAGACTGCGGCGATCGTCGGGCAATGGCATCAGGTCCTTGACACGAACGGTGTCGTGATCCAGTTCACCTACGACATCCGGCCTCGGCGGCACATCGCCGATAGCCACCCTGATTTTGTGATCTGTTCGAGCCGGATCGTCTGGGCCAATGTGCCGCCGGCGCGCGTCGTGACAACGTGCAAACGCGCGCCAAAGGCCACCGCTGATTGGGCGGTAAACCAATGAGATCGACACTCACGATCTGCCGCCGAACCATGGTCTGTCCTGCCTCGTTCGCAATCGCAGAACAACTCGCATTTTAAACCTCGCCGGGCTCACGCATCGGTCCGATCCGATGCCAATGGCTGACCGGCCGAACTCACCTACGCTGAAGGTAATCCTCATGAAATCCCTGATCTATGCCGTTGTTGCTGCTTCCGTCCTCGCTCCGGTGGCTTCGTTCGCGCAGTCGAACTCGTCCGTCACGCGTGAACAGGTGCGCGTCGAACTTGTCCAGCTCCAGCAGGCGGGCTATGAAGCATCGTCGCGGGGCGCCCACTACCCGGACGACATCCGGCCGCCCTCCAGCGCGTGCATGCACGGAACGCGACCGCCCAGGCCGACACCACCGGCTATGGCGCGGCTGAGGTGGGTTCGTCGCAATCGGGTCAACGAGTCACCCTTGCTAATCCGACGCAATCGATTTATCGCGGCCATTGAAGGGTGCCGTCAAGATTCGGACCCTTACGTTGACAGCGAACCTGACACGTTCGGGTCCGAGACCATGCGAGGGAACGTCATGTCGCGGCGAAAGCGACTCTACCCTGACGCGCTGAAGCGTCCATATGACGTCCGGTTGAGGTATAGCTCAACTGGACACTCCGCTGGAGACCAAGCTACACACAGCGACCGGTTTGACAGGTCATCGCCGAAGGGTCTTCTCTTGACTCTGGAGTGTGGTCCAGGGGCAAGCATGCATATATCGCGAGCCAGCCGCCGCCCGGCCTGCCCGGATTCAAGCGACGGGAATCCCGATGACCGGCTTTGCTGTCGGTGATCGAATACCGGGTTCGATCTGCACGGGCCATGCCGGACCGGCCTGAGCGTTTCGACCCAGGCGAGGCGCCGGGCGCACGCAAAACCGGAAGGAGTATTTCATGGCAGACCGGATCAATTTCACCGGCACCGGTGACGAAAAAATCCACTGCAGTGGCTGCGAGAGCCGCATTCGGTTCGCCCTGCAGCGCATGCCGGGGGTACAACGCGTGGCTGCCGACTAACGCCGCGCTATGCATCAGCCCGTTGGCGGCAGGCCGAAGGCCGCAAACAGGCTCGCGCCCAGCGGCGGGGCATAGAGGACGACTT
>WNFJ01434671.1_pt1 | contig 14420 bp, 12 predicted proteins | sample 5400461 | NCBI WGS metagenome assembly WNFJ01 (sample SAMN13153349, study PRJNA577476) | soil metagenome | isolation source: 115 cm saprolite on Douglas fir-dominated hillslope | place: USA:California | collected 2013-09-17 | reverse complement strand
GAGATCCCCTCACCGTTCTCACTCCCCCGACACTAGCTCGGGGGAGTCGTTTGCGCGTCCTCTCCACAGCTTGATTCAGACATCACACAAAGTGCGCATTAGCCCCACGTTCATTGTCAAAAACACCTTAGCACAACGGGTAGTCCCAGCTGAGCTGATCCATCACTCCGACCGGGGGAGACAGTATTGTAGCCATACCTATGTGGAGCGTCTACTCGATGTTGGGGCCAACATCAGTATGTCGACCCCTGGACAGCCAACCGAGAATGCCTTCGCGGAAAGTTTTATCAAGACCGTGAAGTGTGAGGAGGTGTATGTGCACCACTATCGAACCTTTGAAGAGGCTCAAGAGAGTTTGCAGACCTTTCTTGAAGACGTCTATAATGCCAAACGTCTCCACTCATCGTTGGATTATGTGCCTCCTGATGAGTTTGAGTTACAATTCGCGCTGTGTTAACGTCTGAGTGGTCTGGACTTCTTGGGGGCACTCCAACCTGATAAACTGTCAAAAGAACTGTCTATCGATGTATTTTGTAGATAGGGATAGTCGTTTAAGCAAGGCGAGAAGGCGCCGCAGGAGCATTGTTGAGCATGTGGTGAGCAGGAGTCCCCCTTTCGGTGCCTATCACAATTGACCATAGCCTTAATCTCGAAAGATAAAAATAGCCCAAAAAACACACAAAAAAGCCTATTCTACGACTATCTTTTCCATTTTCTTCATTCCCTTTCCTCTAAGGAGCCATAATAAATCAGCAAGCCCCTCCATTTGTACGTGAGCTTGCTGATATTCTTAACTATTGATTGCCTTTAAACCCAGCAGAAGCAATTTACTGCCCGCTTGTACATTACCCCTCTCACCACCTCAGCCGTTCTTTCAGGCTCACAAACTGGTGATGGCCGATAATCAGGTGATCTAGCACCTCTACATCTAAAACTTTCCCGGCCTCCACGAGTTGCTTTGTCACCCGGCCTCCACGAGTTGCTTTGTCACCTCGATATCCTCATCCGATGGCGATGGGTCTCCGCTGGGATGCGAGTGACAGATGATGATTGCCGGGCAATTGCGCACAATAGCCGGGCGAAAGATCTCTGCAGCGCGGAGGACCGAACTATTAATGGTTCCCCGGTAAAGCGGACTGTTGTCTACGACCCGATTTCTCGTATCGAGCACGATGACGCGCAATTGCTCATAATCCAGATAGGCCATATCCAGCATCACCAGGTTGGCTGCATCGGCAGGCGTTTTGATCTGATATTTTTCCCCTTGTTGTGGCCAGTTCAGCCGTCTCCCAAGCTCCAGGACTGCCTTTAACAGCGCTGCCCTGGTTTCACTCAGTCCGTGTTCCTGCATCAGTTCTTTGTACTCAACCTGCAACAATCCTCCCAATCCTCCATATGTCGCAAGCAACTTTCTTGCCTGTTCATACCCTCCAACAATTCTTCCGTCAAGAGTGTCTGTGAGCCATAGATCAGGAGCCGTTCTCGTAGTTGTTTCATTGCTTCTTCCTTTCAAACAAAAATAGCTCGCACGGCTTCCGAAGAAGCTTTGCGAGCTACTCATTCGTCACTCATTTAGTTATCTGGCCGGTTCTTCCCCTTGAGCAGAACCTTCAGCCAGGATGTGCCTCTCTTTTCAGTGCGCTCTCAGACGCCACTGAACACAGGGTTGTCCGAGCTCATTTTTCACCAACAAAAAGCCCACAGGATGTTCGAACTCCTGTGGGCTAGGCTTTGTACGCAGTATTTCGCATCTTGCTTGCTAGTTCCCTCCTGCAGGTAGCGACTGATACTGAGAGCGTACCATGTGCAGGTGACAGATGGCTATGGCGGCTGCGTCGGCAGCATCATCTGGCCGGGGGATGCTTTTGAGATGCAGCAGGAGACGCACCATCTCCCCTACCTGCCACTTCTTGGCGGCGCCGTATCCGGTCACTGCTAACTTCACTTCGCTCGGCTTGTACTCGGTGATGGAGATACCAGCATTGATCAGCGCCAGCATCGCCACGCCGCGTGCATGCCCCACGGCAATGGCCGTCGTCACATTTCTGCCGAAGAACAGTTCTTCCATTGCCGCTTCCCGGGGACGGTACTCGTCTACCAGTACAACAAGCCGCTCATAGATCTGCTGCAAACGTTGCGGGAATGTCAAACCTGCTGGTGTAGTGATCACATCACAGGCCAGCAGATGCAGTTCATTGCCATGCGCAGCGACGACAGCATAGCCGAGTGTGGCATATCCGGGGTCAATGCCCATCACTAAACGTTCGTTGGTTGCATTCATCTGGCTGCTCCTTTCTACTTCTCAGTCTCGTAGAAGAGCAGTCCCGCCTGTTGCAGTTTGGCTTTTGCCTGCTCGTTGACGGTTCCATCGTCGTACTGGATTAAAGCAAAACCGGTAATGGGCAAGGCTGCAAAAAGACCAGGTTGCAACCCCTCTGCTGACTCTCCGGTTGGCCGGTACTGGTAGATGGTACTTCCAACACGGCGCAGACAGATCGGGCTTTCCCCCTCCAGTTCCAACACTTCCGTCGCAGCTTCTGGCGGGATGACATCCCAGAGCTTGAATAAGCAAGGGCCTGCTTTCTGCGCTGGATCAGCGAAGAGCTCGGCAAGCGAGACAGCATCGTGTCGTGGAAGATGCTTCTGGCACAGCTGCGCTGGGCTATGTTCCTCCCACAAGGTATTGATCGCGCGTGGATGCGCGAGGATCATACGGCTCTCACGGGTGAGTCGCGCGAGTTCCAGGTTGGGATTAATGCGCCGTGAGGCTCCAAAGCGCCGTGTTTCCTCGATATAATCACTACACCACTGATAATGTTCGCTCCCAATCCAGATGAGCAGGTGCGTAATCCCCGTTGCGGGGTCTTCCCACAACTGCGGCTTGTTGATGATGTCCAAGCCCTCCGGTAGTTGCCTGGGGGGATCGATCAGGAAGTACTCCAGCGGCGTGCCGTAGGGACTCAGCCCACACTCCGCATAGACGCCCCCTTGCTCCCTTTCTCCACATCCTCGTTCGACTGGATCAGCTTTTGGAAAATCTATGGCCATGGTTTTTCTTTCTCCTTCATCACTTTATGCATTGGTATGCTTTGCCTGTTGTCGTTGGAGCATCTCTAGTTCCTGGCAGAGCGCTTTGGTGAGCAGGCGTGCCCTGGCCGTTTCCTGACTCTGGGGAAGCTGTTGTTCAAAGGCAAGCAGCGTGGACAACAGGTGTGGTAGCAAGATCTCCACTTCCGGCATCGTTGTATCCAACACCTGCCCCGGCTCCTGGACAGCCTGACCAGAGCCAGCCAATTCACGCAGGTTCAAGAACTGGTTGCCATTGGCTTGCACGGCCTCTGGCACTGGTTCAACCCAGTGCTGCGCCAGCATCTCCTGCAAGGGCGCGAGACCTGTACTGATTTGCCTGCGCAGAATTTGCTCCACCAGTTCAGCAGTGATCTCTTCGCCCATCTCTGCCAGCGATGCCAGGAACCCCTGCTGCGTCTTGCTCAGCCGCACCAGCTGTTTAGCCGTTCCCAGACTCATCTTCCCGGCAAAGATCTGGCTAAGAAGTGGTGGCGGCAGATGCGTCAGCTTCAATTGCTCCCGCACCCTGGTCACCGGCACACCGAGAGATTTCGCCAGCTCCGTGTCGGTCATGCCAACCCCCTCATCGACCAGTTCCACCAGCGCTTTCAGTTCCTCGACCCAGGCCGGGGAACGATGCATATTTTCGCTGAGCACGATCAGCGCGCGCGTCTGGGGACTGAGCGCATCATAGACCCGGCATTCGATGTAGGTCAGCCCTGCCCGGCAGGCTCCTGCCACACGCCTGCGTCCCGCAACCACGCGGAAGGTGGCCTCCGGATCGTCGATCCCCTGACCCTGTTCGAGCACCACCAGGGGCGCATGTAAGAGACCTACTAACTGGATGTTGGTCTGGAACTGGCCCGCGCTGGTCTTCATGAGTTTCTCACCGGGGACGATGAGCCGCTCAATGGGCAGATGGCGTGTTTGGTAGGAGAGCGGCGACTCGATGCCGAGCCGTTTCATCAATGCGAGCAGTGCTGCATCTTGCGCGCTGATCTCACGCTCAGAACAATCACGTGGGGCGGTTGCACCAAACAAGTGGTCTTCATCATGCAAGGCGCTATTTTGCGACGCCTGCGGTGTGTGTTTCATCGGATCGAGAGACATCTGATCCTCCTTATATCAATTCGTTATATGTTGTTTCCTTCAACCGATATCTACCCTGTCTCGCTTGCTTCTCTGCCGGGTGTGTTGCAATTTCCCATCACCATTACCGCCTCTAGTACTTGCCATGGCAGAGGTGAGATGGTACACTCCCAACAAGACTGAGTGATCTCATAGTTGAGAATCACGCAGTCGAGCACGTAAGACAGGGTAGAGTGAGTTGGCCTACGTCAGCTACCACAAAGAGGCCTGCGAAACCTGAGTGGTATCTGGCATCAGCTCCTCTACCTTTGTTGTATTCAGCGTTGTTTTACACGGTTCACCTCCTTCCTCCAGGATTTCCCAAAGATTGGTCGCGTGTGCTGACGAAGCTACCTTTTCAGGCGGCTTTTTCCGCGACCTGGACGATTCTTTCCTGGCTTTTTCCGCTTCTAGAAGCTGCAGCAAAGTATCCCAGGTTGGCCTCGCTCCCTGCCCGTTGGTTCCATTCGTTTCGTTCACCGGCGCATTCGATGCCGAGATCGGAATCAGATCCCCTTCATCAGCTGTCACTCTGGAGGAGTCTGCCAACGAGGAGCAGGTCGCTACATCACCTTCAATGGGCTGCAGATCAAGTACTGACGTGACTGTCGATTCCTCTTCAGTTGACGTAATGTCTTCGATAGGTGCCTCTAGAGGCACTTCCGTCGTCTCTGCCTCAACCACTACGCTTCCATTCTTCAAAACAATGATCGGCTCAGGTCTGGCCAGCGCCGCTTCCGCATGGATGGCAGCCAGTCGTTCAGGGAGCGTGTCTACCACGCCGATCCACTGCCTGCCTCGTTTGAGTGCCTGCTGCAATTCCTCACCGCGCCGGGCAAAGGCTGCCTTGAGCGCTTCGGTCTCATCTTCTGGCTGCGCGGAGAACGGTATCTCCTCGTCCATCGACTCCAGACTGTGGCTGAGTCGTGCCAGCGTGGTTTTGTCTGCACCGGCATGTTCAATCAGGGCACCTCGTGCAGGTTCACCCGCAAAGGCCGCGGCAGCGCCACTTTGACTGCCGAGCTTGCGCAGCTTATAGTGCCCTGCCGTGCCCGTATACACCAGGTAGTAGATGCGGACCTCTTCTTGTTTGCCCAGTCGCCAGGCGCGTCGTGAGGCCTGGTCGAGCATGAAGAGGTTCATCGGCATCTCAAACCAGATGATGGAGTCAATCCCACGCTGCAGATTGAGGCCTTCGTTCACGCGCCGGTAGGGGACAATCACCACGTGACGACCTGACGCTACGGCTGCCAGGATCGCTTCCTGGCGGTCTTCGGCCTCCACATTGTTGGGAAGTGTCCACGGCGTGTACTCCTTGAGTACCCACTCTAACCGCTTCGACATACTGCGGATATCGTTCTGCTCCATGTACACCATAACGCGACGACCTTCAGACAACTCCTGCTGGACGATCTCTCTGAGCCGTCTTTCCAGGGGGTAGAGGTAGTCGGCGGCCAGCACCGGGGTGCGCACCAGCAGCCGCTTGCCGATCACATCTCCCCAGTCGTCTTTTTCGGTTTGCGTCACCTCAAAGGCACTCTCACAGGGCAGCGCCGCAAACCAGCGCGGAATGGTGCCTTTCGCCAGGCGCGCCGCATTGTTGCGCTCACGCGCCAGGTCGTCCAACCTGCGCACGAGCTGGAGGTAGTGCTGCGAAAGATTGCGCTCTGCCGCCCATGCTTTGACTTCAGCTTCATGACGACGCGCCTCGGACACACGTTGCTGTGCCTCTGCTTCTGACTGGTCAAACGCAGCTATCAGATGCTCACGCTCTTCGTGTGTGCTCTGTTCCTCACGCCGTGAGCGGTGGGCTTTCTGCAGGTCGGCAAGTGCACGTTCGGCTTCTATGCGCGCCTGCTCTGCTTCCCTCACCACCTGCTCTAACTCCGGATCACGCATGGAAACCACTTCAGGGATCTCGATACGCGGTGGCATGTGTGCCCCAACGTCGAGCACGGTGAGATAGCACAGGTCTTCCAGCAATGGTGGGATAATGCGTGCAGAAATGCCGGGTGCTGGAATGGTGCTGACCTGCACATCGGTATGGCCAGTACCGCGTCGCGCATCCGACTCATACTCACGTGTCCACTCCTGGATCACGCCATAGCGGGAGATGGCCTTCTCGACATCGTTCCAGCCCAGTCCCAGCCGCTGCCAGAACTGTGGATTGAACCTGAACCAGTAATAGAAGAAATCGTCGAGGTCACCGCCGTAATGGGTGCCGCTGGCATTCATCCTGGCCTGGGATGCGAGCTTGGCCAGGTGGAACGAGTGCGCAATGTCCGTTGAGCGCCCACGTCCATTGTGGCTTTCGTCGATAATGGCCAGGGCCACACAGCCTTTGTAGAAGCGATGCAGGTACTCGTATGGACTAAAACTGGCCGGCGGCGGCATGCGCAGTTCATAGCGGGTGGTTCTCGTCACCAGCCTCCCTGTCTCTGCTGCCACATAGCCCACCACGCGCCTGGACCAGAGGCCGTAGATCGGTACCAGTTCCTGCCCTGTCAGGGAGTGACGATAGGCGATGAGAGCACCCTCTACATCGCGTACCGGCTCATATCCCTCCGCCGCCGACAGATCAGGCAGCGTCACGGCAATCTGGCCTGCCTCGGACAGAACCAGGCGCGACCCCATTGCAGTTTTATGTGGGAAAGCAGTACCAGAGCTCGATTTCATCGTTGAAGTACAGTGGTCACTACCTCCATCGCCTGCGACCAGGCGGCAAAGGGTACCTGGGGATATTTCTGCTGCGTTGCCTCAGTTCTCGCATCTGTCCACAGCGGAGCCTTACACAGCTTGATCCCTCCATCTGTCGCCCTGGCGTCGATCTCACACGTGCACCAGCGCTGCTTGCTTTTGAACCACGTCAGACTGGTCACCGGCTCCAGCACATCCGTATTATCCTCTTCTCTGGGGACATCCGAGGAAGAAGATGCATTGACTACCTTGTCCGGGGCACGCACACCCCGTGGTGTCGCCTCGATGCGTCCCAGGCAATCCGGGCAGTAGAAGAATGAGGTTGTTAGTTCTTTAGTAAGCACCTGTCCTGTTTCCCTGAACTGGTAGGCCACCAACCGGTCACGGCGGTCGTAGACAGGTTCCAGCGCCTCCTGGAGCGCATGATCCGGCTCCAGGTCTGGTACTGTGTTGGTATGGGCTTTCTCATGCACCACCGGCTGCCACGCTCTGCCAAACGCTCTGGAGGTGGAATGCGAGAAGATGCCGATCACTGCAGGCGCCGGGCTACTGGCACAGCGCTGCATCCAGTGGGCCACGTCGTGATAATCCTTGATGAACAGTACTTCGGCCTGCGGCCAGGCTGCCCGGATCTCGTTGGCCCACTCCTTGGTGACTTTCTTAGGCGTCGTCACCAGCACCGGCAACGCCGAGGGACCCAGCAGTTCCGGCGCCATAACCCTGTTCGTGCGCATGTGCCGATAGGCGGTAACCTGCCCGGTTTGCTCGTCGTAGACCGGCTCGACTCCTAAGAGCGCGCGTGTGGTTGGGTTGGTCAGCCAGGCGCGTCTGAGGTGCTTGATCCACTTCGGTTGCGCCAGCTGACAGAACTCGGCTGCGTTGCGCTGCCGCCAGCGATAGGCCAGACGAGCTGCGGTGGCAATCCCCATGCGCGTTTTGCCGGTTCCAGGTTCCCCTTGGATGGCAGTGCGCCCTTTGGCATCGATGGACCGACTCATGGCATAGACGCGATGATGCTGCGCCACGGCCAGGCCGGGAAAGGCCGCGCCGGGAAGTTGCTTGTCTTTGCCAATGTTGGAGACGACGCGCAGTTCCCACTCCTCAGGATCAAGCCGGTAGAGCGGCTTGCGTTTCTCGATCACGCGAGCGGCCAGGGTCGGGAGCCAGGGTTGCAGGTAGGTGAAGACCTCTTCGCCCTGGTAGTAGTGCGAGGAGCCACTGGCCAGGTTCAAGACCCCAAGAATGGGTTTATCTTGCTGCTGCCTGACCTCCAGGTGCACCACGCCGCGTTCTCGTTGCTTCTCCCGCTCTTCTTCATCGATCTCGATCGAGATCCATTCCTGGGTGACGAAGGAAGTAAAGAGATGCGGCGTGCCATCCGGTCCACGCACGATCTCCCCGTCAAGCAGCCCGGTGAGGATATCGGCCGCCAGTCGCGCCTCGCCGGTAGGTGGCATGGCAGGTGCGTCAACGAATCCCTCTTCTGACCAGGTGGTTGCCGCCTCCCATGCCGGGGTGAGCTGTGCCCCGTACTTCGCAACCGCCTGCAGCAGCGTGTCGTTATCCGCATGCTTGATGACAAGTGTAGGCTGGACGAGAGCGGCTGGAACGACGTAAGGAACAGCAAGCGGTTCATTTGGCAGATCTGGCGGTGGAAACCCTTGCTCCCAGGGTGATTGCCCGACCTTCTCCGGTTTGCGCCAGCGAAAGCCGGAGAGGCGTTTCTTCTGCGCTGTGTCAGGTATGCGTGGTGTGGCCAGACGCACGCCCAGCACGCAGATCTGGGTGTAATCCTCAAATGCACCCTCCTCGTCTTCGGTAGTCCGGTCAGGGAACTTCCACACCCGGATCAGGTCATACCATTTGCACCAGTGCGAGATCATGGTGCCATCCCAGGCGGATCTGGCCGGGATGATCGCCCCCATGATGCCACCAGGCATGAGCAGTTCTCCGGCAGCGGCGATGATGCGGTACTCCGCCCGTTTACCATTGCTGAAGAAGTAGGGCGGGTTGGCCAGCACCAGACTCATGGATCCGGGCGTGCAGGTGGTGCCCTCGAAGGCGCTGGTGAGAATGGCAGCGTGAGGCAGACGTTGCCGTGCTGCCTCGGAGCGGTTGGCGCTGATCTCCACACCGTAGAGCCGGGCTGTAGGAAAGGCCTGGCAGGGTGCCAGTAGATCGCCCTCGCCCGCGGTGGGATCGAGGACGGTAACTGCCTCTCCTGCTGGAAAGGTGAGCAGATGGTGTACGATCCACTCGGCGAAGCGTGGTGGGGTACGTATGAATGCCGAGGTACTGAGATTGGCTAAGGTGCCATGTGCCATGGAAAGTGGTCCTCCTTTGGAAGAATCAAAGAACACCCCACTGGAGGTTTGTCGTGTGTAGCGTTCGTGTGCAGGAAACGCACCGCACACAGCGATCCTCAAGTGGGGTCTTGTACAACGGAACAGGTATGAACGGTGTGAGATGTTGGGAGACGAGTATTGAAGCTGCGCTAAGAGATGATGTTCTCCTGGGTCAGGTATACCTCCTCATTCCAGGGAAGCCAGCCTGAGCGCACGCCTTCGCCGATCAAGTGGCTCCAGAGGGTCAGGTCGCCCGTGAGTTTCCAGGCTTTGATGCCCAGTGCCTGCAATGGCTTGATGAGATCACGAGCCAGTCCCTGTAGCCACAGTTGAGCGGCCCAGGCCTCGACCAGGGCGGGATTCTCGTGCTGGTGCAAGAAGATCACACGCAAGGCATGCAAATGCCCCAGAAAACTCCGTAGATGGGGAGTGGCTTCATCCCAGTTACCTAAGACGAAACGTGAGCGATCCACCTGTGCTTGCTGGCCAGGCGGGGCGGAAGGCCCTTGCCCTTGCTGTGGCTGCGGCACATCTGGGGGATGGAGCATGCCCTCGGCAATGTGCGCCGAGGCTGGTAGCGCCAGGGAATGCACCTCTTTCGTGCCCGGCAATATCGTGTGAAACTGCTTATAGTTCTCCTGTCTTCGACCAAGCTGCTGTGGCCCGTGCCAGTCGATGGCCGGATCAGGCTCAAAGGCCAGTTGCTCACGCTGCCACAACCTGGCCAGCGCTGACACTCGTGTCGTAGCCGACCAGGCTGATCGCGACCACCTCTTGATGATGGCAGGCCAGCGCAGCCACTTTCGGCAATTGCCCATCCGCCTTGATCGTGCCAAAGAACTGGGTGGGATGATAGGGACGAATAGGGAGTGTCCCCGTTAAGACAGGTCCCATCATGAAGGTTTCCTTTCTGTAAGACAGACAAAAACCACCTTCCTATAAAGAAGGTGGCCTTCATTTTATTTCTAATGTTGGCCTTGTTCCCCGCTGAGAAAAGGCTCATCCCTGTGATCGCATGAAGACAGGGTCATGTAACTGAGGAAGACAAGTACTGCATGCACACCCTTATGTGAGGGAGTACATGTGTCCAAAGCTGTGGTAGAAACATGAACTCTTTCAGTTCAGGCGCTCTGCAACACAGCAGCGTATGCTTCATAGATCGGCCAGACGCACTGTGACCCGATCCGTTGCCAGCGTTCGTTCCAATCTTTCCCCCACCGGTCTTGCGGAGGTGGACACATCCTCACCCGGAAGCCAGCCCTTCCCAGTCGGTCAGTAAGCCTCCGCATAGCATCTGTGCCACCCTCGTCAGCATCCAACGCCAGGATAATTGATTTCACCTGAGCAGGAAACCAGTTCGCCTGAGCAGCGGTACCAACCAGCGCTATCACGTCTGTAGCCTGAAAGCCTGCCGCGAGCAGTGTCAAGCGGTCAAAAGCTCCTTCGACCAGGATAAGACGCTTTGAAAGTTGCCCTGGATCATACCCAAACCAGCCCGCAGGATTGGTTTTGATCCAGCGTTTCGGGGCATGTTCTTGTTCCAGGAGTGTCTTGTGGACATTCTCATCCATGCCGGGTTGCCAGCGCCACAGTGAGCGTCCGATATACCCTTTACCTGCTGGAGAGGCCAGCGGGAAGATGAGGCGCTCTTTCCACCGTTGCAGGATACGTTGCTTCTCCGCACAGATAGACGTGTCGAGCATGGTTGGTGGAAGATAGCTAACGCCTGTTGCGCAGGCTAGCTCCAGCGGGATTTTTCGTTCCTCCAGGTAGGCTTGTGCTCGCGGTGCATGTGCCAGTGCTGCCCGCATCTGCTCTTCCAGCGACCGTAGTATCGCCACTTCCTCTTGTTGCCATGCTGGCGGCAATCTCGCGGGAGGTCGTACGACGGCAGGAAACCTGGGTGACGATCGCCACTGTTGCGTAAACGAGCAAGCGGGTGCATCTGTAGCAGAGCGTCGCCGGGAGTGTGTTTCCAGGAGGCGGTTTGCCAGTGCCGGGTTCCACTCCGCGACCAGGACCGTTGCTTCGCAGGTGGCATTGAAACAGTGTCCCCAACCGGTTGCTTTGTCGATGGAGAGCGAACGCTGGTGATCGCTGCCATGGAGATGGCAGAATGCTCGTAGATGTGTGCCCGCATCGAGCGGATCGCGCAGTTCCGTTTGCAACACAATCTCAATCGCCTTGCCCTGCTGTGTGGTGATGGTCAGCATGCGAGTACCCTTTCCATCGCCTGCGCGATCTGCCGCCAGCAGGCGACCAGCAAGCTCGATGAGCAGATGGACCATATTGGAAAGGTCATGCCAGGCGCCACAAGCACTTTCCCTACTGGAGAAGACTGTGCCTGCCAGCTATAGCCACACCAGGAAAGGCCCGGTTTTGGAGGAGCGATCTGGTTCATGTGCTCGTGGACGCTCTGTGGGAGTGGTGTTGCCTCCTGTTCTCTGGGATCGGGCAGGGTCTTCAGCCATCCAAGCACGCTCCTCACGTGTTCTATAGATGCTGTCGGAATATCGCTGGGAAGAGAGCAGGCTTTTCTCAGCGACGCTTGTAGAGAACTGTTGTGAGATGCATACAGCAGACAGAAGAACCTCACGTGGGGCGACTGTATTCGTTCCCACATGAACCGATAGCCTTGCCCGTTCGGGTACTCTTCGATTCTAGGCATGCCACCGAGCTGAAGAGCAGCACATAAGGGGCAAATCGACACTGGGAATGAGGAGGTGGCGCGCACCTCTGCACCCAGTTGTTGAGCGACCTTGGCAAGTTGGGACTTGCTCAGACACACAAACGATGCCGTTCGGCCCAGTTCAAACCACGGCCTCTGACACAAGCGGCAGAACCACAGGATAGCGCGTCCGCCATCCAACATGGCTGGTGCATGCTGTTTCAAATGCTGCTGTAGGTAGTGCTCTCTTCTGGTATAGTGATCGTCAAAGAACGGATGTGTAATGCTAGGAAAATTTTCATTGTAATCTTCCGCTAATGGTGGTAAGATCAAGGTAGCTCCTTTCAATACATGGAGGGAAAAACAATTGGCCACATTACCGGACAGGGTAATGTGGCCATTCACATTGCTGGTATAAAACCCCTGTGGATAGAGTGTGGAGAACTCGTAGAGAACATGTGGACAACCTGCTAAGCGTCGGATACGCCTGTTGTAGCTAGAGCTTGCTCCAGAAGGAGGGCGACATCCAGCGAGGTTGCCCACAGTCGCAGGTACGCGAGATCAAGCGTGCTTCCTCGCATGACAAGTATCTCCACGATACTCTCCCAGAGACGCTGGAAGCGCTGAACACCCCCATTGTAGCGTTCCAGCAAGGTCAGGATGGTATCCTCAGGCGAAGCGACGGAGAAGGCCCGGCTTCCTTGCTCCAGTACATGTCGTTGCGCCCTTCCCTGCTTGACCCGGCTATATGCCCGATACGCCGAGAGCGCGACATCGATCTTCTGCAACGTGTCATGATGAACGAGGCGAAAAGAGCCTCGATGCTCAATGGCTGCGCGCAGGGCGATCTCTTTGACGTCATAGGTGTTCTCAAGCTGTACAACCAGAGCCGGGACCTGGCTGAATTTGATGTCGCTGACCACTTCGATCCCCTGCACTGCGTGTGCTTTCACATACACTGAGGTGGCCAGTGAGCCGGTCAGGTGATAGGGTATGGCGTAAAACTCAAAGGTATCTGCCAGGGGTGTTAGTGTACGTACGATACCGCTTTGCTGCATGGAAGAAACAAGAAGAGAGGCAGGTCGCCTCTCCAAAAACAAGCGCCGGAGCGTTTGGATGAAACGCTCCGGCGCACGACACACAAAGGCCCACACAGCTTTCTCAAGCTGGTGAGCCATGTGCTGACAACAAGAGGTGGAACAGAGTCAATGGGATGCGGGCATTGTGCACAAGCAAGCAGAGATGCTTGTGTGTGAGTCCGTAGTATCCAGGAGGGGTTATGGCTGAGAGGTGGAATAGGAATGGGATGACGAGTAGGGGGTAGTGAAGAGAGGCTATGCCAGTGAGGGGAACAGGATGAGGTAGGGCAGGATGTGACCTCTGCGATCGTTCACCAGGATCGGGTGAGTCTGATGAGAAACATTACCGCGACAACGGTCACGTTACGCTCGCTCAAAGCAGAGACAGCTCGAAATCAAGCACCTTGATCTGCGCGTGGAGTGCAGCCGCATCGCCATGACAGCGGATGATGTCTTGCTGGAGACGGTATTCTTCCTGAGCGATACGATCCCTTTCGTAGAAGTGCAGTCTTTCTGATGGAAGCTGGCGGATTCCCACCAGACCGGAAAGCACGATCTGGCCGGCAACTCTGGGGAGTTGGTTCCCTAAAGCCGCTTTCCTCTCCTGCAAGTGCTGCCACTGACGGGCGAGGCTTTCACCACGCGCAAGCAGCGCTTGCACCTGTAGCTCAAGTCGCACCCGCTCCCGCCAGAGAAATTCCCTGCGTTGTTCCTCTTGATTTCCTGGTGGAGGACGGTGACTCTTATTTGGCTGGGAGGTGTGTTGCTGCTGAGTACGTTGGAAACGCTGATGGTTCTGAGTCATGAGGTTTCTCCTTTCATTTCGCAAGGCGCGATAACAAGGCAGCATGATCCCACCTTTCAATCGCGTCTGTGACAAAACATACACAGAACAATAAAACGACAAGTCATCTTAGCCATGTTGCTGAAAGCCGTTTCGTGCCGAGGGAATACTTCAATGGAGAAGGGAGAAGTGTATGCTGCATGAGAGCGAACGTCTACCTCCACTCCTATACATGCAGTTCCCTCTTCTCTTGAAGTAGCATGATGATCACCATAGTGGAGGGCATCGTGAAGTGAATCCAGTGGAATTGATCATAGGCCAGAGGGAAAGTGGAAGAAGAACGTTACAGCTTAGCCTGTAACGATTGAGGAACTAAAGGAGGGCAAGCTCCAAATCCAGCAGATTGATCCGCGCTTGGAGTGCAGCGATATCTGCGCTGCAACGCAGTATATTTCACCGGGTCCGGTGCTTTTCCTGAGGAAAGTGATCCCTTTCATAGGAGTCCTCACGCTGCATAGGAGCGAACATCTACCTGTACGCCTACGCGTGCAGCTTCCTCCACGATGTGAAGCAAATGCCTTGTTGTTTCGGCATCCAGATAGGCTTCGCCGCAGTTCTCGCACACTTCAGCGGGAACGTTCTTAAAGACC
>WNFJ01045109.1_pt1 | contig 14421 bp, 11 predicted proteins | sample 5400461 | NCBI WGS metagenome assembly WNFJ01 (sample SAMN13153349, study PRJNA577476) | soil metagenome | isolation source: 115 cm saprolite on Douglas fir-dominated hillslope | place: USA:California | collected 2013-09-17 | reverse complement strand
GAACCTCTGCCGTAGCTTCTTGCCGGTGACCAGGTTGTCCTTGAGCATCGCGAAATTCGGCACCGAACCGGATCCCGCCACCACGTGCACCAGGTGGTCCGTCCGCTGCTCGATGTCGTCGGGAAAAGTATAGGGGCCGGTGAAACCGGTGATCACCATCCGGGTGCCCCGCGGCGTGCGGCGCACCAGCAGCGGCGAAAGCAGCGGCGGATACCGGGTGACGCCGCGGACGTACTGCTCCTCCTTGATCGTGATCGCGATGTGCTTCTCGTGGGGCGCCGAAGTCAGCGAGTAGGCGCGCGGAGGCTCTTTCTTTCCCTTCTGGTCCTCGAGGTACGCGCGGAACCGATCGAGCGCGATGAACTGATCCGGGTCGATGGTCAGAAAGTGTCCCGCCTTGTACTCGAGCCGATCGTTCCCGGTGAAGATGACGAGGGTGGCCGTGTCCGGCGTATCGACGATCACATCCGCGACCATCACTTCCATTTCCTTGATCTTCTTGCGCGGTGCGTCGGGAGCCGCGTGCACGGGCTCATCTTCATTGCTCTTCCTGCGGACTTGTTCGGGAGCGGCGCTCACGGATCCCTCCAGGCGAGACCGTATTGACGGATCGCCTGTTTAACCGCAAGCGAACGGCTTGGCCAAGGTCTGATCAAGTGCTCGCCCTTTAGCCCGGAAAAGCGGTATGCCTAGGCCATGTCCACCGAGAAAGCTCTCCGGCGATTCGCCGAGCAAAAGAATGCTTATCTGGATGACCTCAAGACCCTCGTTCGCATCCCCAGCGTCTCCTTCGCCGGGTTCGAACCGAAGAACGTGCGCGCCAGCGCCGAGGCCACCGCCCAGCTCCTAAAGAAACGCGGCTTCGAGAATGTGCAGTTGCTCGAGGTCGACGGAGCGCACCCCTACGCTTACGGAGAAATCCTCAAGGCGCCGGGGAAGCCGACCCTTCTTCTCTACGCGCACCACGACGTCCAGCCGGCGGGGGACGCCGAGGCCTGGCAGAGCCCGCCCTTCGAGCCCACCGAGCGAAACGGACGGCTCTACGCCCGCGGCGCGGCGGACGACAAGGCGGGAATCGTCGTCCACACCTCGGCGGTCGACGCCTGGCTCAAAGGGGAGGGCGCGCTGCCGCTCAACGTCAAGGTGATCATCGAAGGCGAAGAGGAGATCGGCTCGGGGCATCTGGCCGCGTTTCTGAAAAAGCACGCCAAGCTGGTCAAGGCCGACGCGATCGTGCTCACCGACACCGGGAACTTCGACACCGGGTTGCCGTCGATCACCACCGCCCTTCGCGGCCTGGTGACGGTGGACATCGAGGTCCGCGGGCTGAAGCAATCCGTCCACTCCGGAATGTGGGGCGGACCGGTGCCCGATCCGGTGATGGGGCTGGCGAAAATGCTCGCCTCGCTGACCAAGCCGGACGGCTCGGTCGCCATTCCGGGGATTCTCGAGAAGGTGAAACCGCTCACCGACGCAGAGCGGAAGAGCATTCAATCGCTGCCCGGGGACGACGATTACTTCCGCAAGCAGGCCGGAATGCTCCCCGGCGTGCAGCTTCTCGGTGGGCGCCACCCCTGGGAGACGAACTGGCGGCAGCCGTCGATCGCGGTGAACGCGATTCAGGCGAGCACGCGCAAGGACGCCCGGAACATCATCGTCGACGTGGCCTGGGCGCGGGTGGGGATCCGGATCGTTCCCGATCTCGATCCGGTGGACGTGCAGAAGAAGCTGGTGGAGGCGCTCAAGAAGTCGACTCCGTGGGGCCTCGAGGTGACGATCAAGGCGGAGCAGGCGGTGAGCTGGTGGTACACCGACTCCTCGCACAAGGCATTCCAGGCGGGCTTCCGCGCGCTGAAGAAGGGTTACGGAAAGGACGCGGTGGCGATCGGCTGCGGCGGATCGATCCCGTTCGTCGAGCCTTTCGCGAATGAGCTCGGCGGCGTGCCCGCGCTTCTCATCGGCGTCGAGGATCCGTATACAAACGCCCACTCGGAGAACGAGAGCCTGCACCTGGGAGACTGGGAAAAAGCGGTGAAGAGCGCGATCTACCTGTACGAAGAGCTCGCCAACACCCTGTAAGAGGCGAAGATGTCGACGACAACCGGGTGGTCCGTCCCCATCGCGACGCCCGCTCGCCCCGAACCCACGTCGGATGAGAAGACGTTGGCGGTGCTCGCGCACGCGCTTCAGATGATTTCCGGATTCATCGCGCCGCTGATAATTCTCCTGATCAAGCGCGAGTCGAAGTTCGTCAGGTTCCATGCGCTGCAAGTCTTGCTCTTACACATCGCCTATCTGGTGCTTCTGGGCGGGTTGATGTCGTTGTTTGCGATCGGCGCCATCGCCACGTTTCCCCCGATGGACGCGAGGCAGCCGCCGATCGGATTCTTTCTCCTCTTTGGATCCTTGTGGTTGGGATTCATGGGCGCCTGGGTGGTGATGCTGGTGCTGGCGATCGTCTACGCGGTGAAGGCTGGGCGCGGCGAGTGGGCGACGTATCCCATCGTCGGGCGGTTCGCCGCCAAGGTGGCCGGGGTGACGCTTCCTTAGATCGCGGTTTCGTGGCCCGCTCTTCGTCTACATCGATCCCGCCCACAAGGCCTGCATTCGCTAACGTGCGAGTTTGCTGGCTTAGAACCTCCAGATCGGTGGCAATCCTCTCGAGTCCGACTCCGCAAATTTGGCCCTGAGTATTCGTAGAAGTAATCGAACTGCGCCGCCCCAGTTGGCCGCGGCCCGGGCCACGGGGCGGGACGAGGTTTTGGGGGTTGGCCGTGGCCCGGGCCACGGGGCGGGACGAAGTTTTGGGGTTGAGCGTGGCCCGGGCCACGGGGCGGGATGAAGTTTTGGGGTTGAGCGTGGCCCGGGCCACGGGGCGGGATGAAGTTTTGGGGTTGAGCGTGGCCCGGGCCACGGGGCGGGACGAAGTTTTGGGGTTGAGCGTGGCCCGGGCCACGGGGCGGGACGAAGTTTTGGGGTTGAGCGTGGCCCGGGCCACGGGCGGGACGAAGTTTTGGGGTTGAGCGTGGCCCGGGCCACGGGGCGGGAGCACGCGTCGGGCGCCCGAAGCCCGAAAAGGGATCAGCAGATCAGATTCGTCGGCTCCAAATAGTCACCGAGACGACCAGGGCTATCCAGATCAAGCCGATCACCCTGATACCTGATGTACCTTTGGGTAACTGAACGCTCCCGCGATGAAACCAGGTATAGAACCCGATGACGCTCGCCGGGAAGGCCAGCCACCACAGGCCGAAGGCAGAAAACGCGGCCATCCCGACGTAATCGCTCAGTCGCATCAACGGGTCCGTATCCCCGACGCGAAGGCCGCTGCAAGGACTTGAGCTGTCAATTGAGAGTCCGTCAGCCGGGACGAGTTGTTCCTCTCCCGGCCGACTCAGTCCCTGCTTTGGGGCTCGGCGGGGGAGGTTGGGGTGCCGCCTCCTCCTTTTCTGGTTCGGCGATCTCGCGCCGCGGGAGGAAGCCTCCACGGGAAGGCTCGTCACGGCCGGGAATGAGGCGAACCGCGACCGCCAGGAGCCATTTGCCGAGCCGTCGTAGCAGCGTGAGCATTCGCAGAAACTCCAGCACCCGATGCATCCAATCCCACTCAGGTAGGCTCTCTTTGGCTGAATCTCCCGTTTCGGACTCTTCGGACGTGGCCGCTTGCAACGCGCGTTTTTCGGTTTCCTGCACACTCCAGTGCTCGCTGGCGGCCTGCGTGGCCAACTCGGCGCGTTTCGAATCTCGCTTCACGGCACGCAAGGCGCGCACATGCTTCGGTGAGATGGCGGCGCGCGCCAGCAGCTGTTGAATTTGCTCCGGCTGCTCAAGCAATTCCATCGTCCGAGTAACTACGGATCGGTCCAGTCCGGTGCGATTGGCAATCTCTTGTTTGGTCAGCTTGAACGGTGGCTCGTTCAGTTGCTTGAACGCGCGGGCTCGCTCGAGCGGCGTCAGCTCCTCCCGCTGCACGTTCTCCACCAATCCCCCGATCGCGGCATCGAGGTTGGAGAGGTCCTGCACCACCGCTGAAATCGAAGTCCAGCCGAGCAGTTTCGCGGCGCGCAGCCTTCGCTCGCCTGACACCACCTCGAAGCGGTCCCCGATGGGACGGACGAGAATGGGTTGCTTGAGCCCGACTTCCCGCATCGATTCGCTCAGCTCCCGCAATTTCTCTTCATCGAAAGTTTGGCGGAATTGGTAGGGGAACGGGTCGATGCGGTCGACGGGGATGCGCTGAGACTCCGGAACCGTGGTCTCGGTCGAACTTGGGTTGATCTGGGGCTGAGCAGTCGCTCCCCCGGTTGAATCCAGAACCACCTCTGTCCCAGCCTGTTGCGCGTTTTCGGGCAGCCGTGAAGCCGGATTGCTCTGCGCCTCCAGCGGCGTGCCTGAAGGGGCAGCCAACTCGGCCTCGGCCCGCTGGGTAGCATTTTCGGCCGCAGGCAAAGCCGGACTGCTCTGCGCCTCGGGCGGCTTACTTGGAGTCGCGGCCGCCTCGGACCCGGCGAGTTGCGCACCATTTTGGGGCGCAACTGAAGCTGGAGTGTTCTGCTGCTGCGCCGCTACCGGCGTGCTTGAGCTCGCAGGCGCCTGGGGCCCCGCCGCTTCGCCCGAATTCGCCTGTGGATAACTGTCGCCATCATCTGAATTGTCTTGTGACACGTTCTTTCCCTCCACATGTTCGTGTTTTCGACGCATGCGAAGGACGACGCCGCTTGAGTCTGAGGCTCTCCGCGCTCGTCGTCCCCGCTCTAATAAAGGGCGTATTCCGTACATAAATCGGATCATGGAAAATTCTTATCGATACAACGCTCGCCATAAGCGCTGTCGCCGCGACTCATGGATCCGCGTCCGATGAAGCAATCTCAGCAACAGCGCCAAAAGCAGCGGCTGTTACGTCACGGATCCGGGACCGGCTGCCCCGCGCGCGCCAACACCGTCACTTCCGAGCGATCGCTCAGCGCGAGTCCATCGCCGCGCGGCTCGGGCTCGGTGACCCGGACCACGTCGCCCCGGTGCAGCTCGAAGAAAGCCGCATTCGCCGCGGTCCGGTGTTTTGCCTGAAGCGCGAGCCCGAGTCGCCCCTCGGGGCCGCAGCCGATGTAGCGCTGGCGGCCCTTGCCTTCGAGAGGCTCCGAGACGATCCGGAAGACCCTTCCCGCCGGAGGCTCCCGCCAGGATTCTCCCGCGGGCGCGAGCACGAGGTAACTCATCTTCAGCGCTTCCTTGTGCAGCCCGGCGGCGCGCGCGATCTCCTCCACCAGCCGCGGCGGTTGCCAGCTGTGCTCGGCGTGACACCAATCGCTTTCCTTCACCAGCGCGGGACAGTTTCCACGGAAGAGGCATGGCGCCCGCACCGCGTAACCGCGGGCGACGATCAAGTCGCGGACGGCCAACAGACTCCGCGAGGTCTCTCGAAGCGCGGGCTCGATCACGACCACGCTGCCGCCCGGCTTCAACTTGCCGAGCGCTTCTTCGAGCAGATCCGCGCGGCGTTCGAGCACCCGCTCATCGCTGCCGAACAGCTCGTTGAGCAGGTGCCCAAGGCCAATCACGTCGAACTTCTCGTTGTTCCCCAGCCGCCCGGAAAGCACGCTGCCCTGTTGCGGTTTCAAGTCCCACTCACGGGTGGACAGACCTTCGCCCGCTTCGATCGCGAGCTCGCGCGCCAAAGCGAGCACCTTCTTGCTCCGGTCCGCAGCCATTACCTCCGACGCTCCGTGGTCGAGCGCGGCGAAGGCGAACGGACCGGGACCGCTGCCCAGGTCGAGCACGCGCCGTGGTCTTACGCGCAGCTCGCCGAGCACGGCTCTGGCCTGCGCATACGAGATGAGCCAATAGAAAAGCAGGTAGGCGCCGAGGAGCTCCGGGTCGTCCATGTACTTCGCTCCCGCGAAGCTGCGGTCGCGGGTCAGGCCGAGCGAAAGCCGGCGCACTCCCGCGGCGATCTGACGAAGCTCGGCCGCGGTTAAACGGTCTTCCGGCCCGCCAGCCGAAGTGGACGATCTGACCGCAGCTAAAGGGCCGTCCCGCCCACCAACCGTCGACAACGCCGAGGACCTTCGCCAGACGGCGATCAGTCTGGGGACCCATTCTCCGAGCTCTTTGTCCAAGGACGATCTCATAGCCCACCAACGCCCACTCGCCCAAGGCACGGGGGGTCGATTTGTCGACGCGTCCGGGTTAAGTGCATGCCCTATGATTTTGGTTCACGGGCTTCGCAAGTACTACCAGGTGCACAAGCGCCCGCCGGGTCTGAAGGCAGCATTTCGCTCCCTCCTCCACCGGACGTACACCACGGTCAAGGCGGTGGACGGCATCTCGTTCGAGATTGGGCCGGGCGAGCGCGTCGGATTTCTCGGCCCCAACGGCGCCGGAAAGACGACCACCCTCAAAGTACTCTCGGGTCTGCTCTATCCGAGCGAGGGCGAAGTCATCGTCGACGGCCACGTTCCGAAGCGCCGAGAGGATGCTTTTCTCAAAAAGATCATGCTGGTGATGGGGCAGAAGCAGCAGCTGCTCTGGGATCTCCCGCCGGCGGAGACCTTCGAGATGAACCGCGCGATCTACGACGTTCCGCGCGACCAGTATCGCGCGACGCTCAAGGAGCTGACCGAGTTGCTCGGGCTGGGGGACCTGGTCGACAAGCCGACGCGCCAGCTCTCCTTGGGCGAGCGAATGAAGTGCGAGCTCGCCGCGGCGCTGATCCATCGGCCGAAGGTCCTGTTCCTCGACGAGCCGACGATCGGGCTCGACGTCTCGATGCAGGCGGTGATCCGGGTCTTCATCAAGCAGTACAACGAGCGCTACGGCGCGACCTTGATGCTGACCAGCCACTACATGGACGACGTCGCCGCGCTCTGCCCGCGGGTGATCGTGATCGACAAGGGGCAGATCTCCTATGACGGGGCGCTCGACGCCCTGGTGCGCCGCATCCGGCCGGAGAAGCGGGTGGTGCTTTACCTCAACGAGGCGGTGGACAAGAGCTTGCTCCAAACGCTCGGCAAGGTGGTGTCCAACGATCACGCGATGGCGGTCCTTCAAGTTTCGCAAGATGCGGTCAGCGCCACGGTGAGCCGAGCGCTGGCCCACCTTCCGGTCAAGGACCTCACCGTGGAAAATCCGCCGCTCGAAGAGGTGATGAGCGAGCTATTCGCCGGCAACCGTGCTGCGGAGACCAGCACGGAGACCAACGGCAAAACGACCAACGGCGTTCAGATCGGCGTTGCATGACTCTCGGAAAGACAGCGCGAGTTCTGCCCACGCTGCTCAGGGTGGGATTTTTGGAAGCGGTGGCGTACCGGGCCGAGTTGCTCGTCTGGGTGCTTTCCACCACGATGCCGCTGATCATGCTCGCGCTCTGGGGCGCGGTGGCGCGAGACGCGCCGGTGGGGCGGTTCGGCCAGACCGATTTCGTGGCCTACTTCCTTGCCACGTTCGTCGTCCGCCAGCTGACCGGTGCGTGGGTCGCCTGGCAAATGAACTTCGAGGTGCGGCAGGGGACGCTCGGAATGCGCCTGCTTCGCCCGATCCATCCATTCCTCTCCTATGCGAGCGAGAATGTGGCGGCGCTGCCGATGCGCCTGATCATCGCTTTTCCCGTCGCGGTGATCGCTTTTCTCCTGGTGGGCTCGGGAAGAATCACCCACGACCCGGCGCTCTGGGGAATCTGGTGCGTGGCGATGCTCGGAGGGTGGTTGATCACCTTTCTCGCCAACCTCTTCATTGGGTGCATGGCGCTGTACATCGACAGCAGCGAGAAGTTCATGGGGATCTGGCTGGCGCTGTTCTTCGTGTTCAGCGGGTACATGGTTCCGATCGAGCTCTTCCCGCACGGGGTACGGGTGGTCGCCACCTGGCTGCCGTTCCAGTACCAGATCGGCTTTCCGGTGCAGCTGATCACCTCGGCGATCGGCCGCGGTGAAGCGCTGGTGATGCTCGCCCGCCAATGGGGTTGGGTGGCGATGCTCGCCGGCTTCGTCTGGCTGTTGTGGCGCGGGGGTCTTCGGCGCTTCGCGGCGTACGGGGGTTAGCCTTTGCTGCGCTACGCTCGACTGCTCGGTGTTCAACTGCGCGCCTCGGCGCTTTTGGCGATGCAGTACCGGTACGATTTCTTGGTCGACGGGCTGATCGAGGCCTTCTGGATCGTCACCGCCCTGGTGCCGCTGTTCGTCGTCTTCCGGACGACGAAGGCGCTCGCCGGCTGGAGCTTCGGCGAAGCGCTGATGGTGATCGGTTGGTTCACCCTGCTTCAGGCGATCCTCGAAGGGGCGATCAACCCGAGCCTCACCGCGGTGGTCGACCACATCCGCAAAGGGACGCTGGACTTCGTCCTGCTTAAGCCGGCGGATGCTCAATTTCTCGTCTCCACCGCGAAGTTTCAGCCCTGGCGGTCGCTCAACGTGCTCACCGCGCTTGGCATCTTCGCTTACAGCTTCCACCTGCTCGGCACCTCGCCCAGCGCGCTGGGATTGGTCGAGGCCTTCGCCCTTCTGTGCACCGCCACCGTGCTGCTGTACTCCTTGTGGATCTTGACCGTGAGCGCGGCGTTCTACGTGGTGAAGGTGGACAACCTGACCTACTTCTTCGAGTCGATTTTCGATGCCGCGCGTTGGCCTTCCTCCGTCTTTCGGGGGATCCTGCACATCGTGTTCACTTTTGTTATTCCACTGGCGCTGATGACCACCTTCCCCGCCCAGGCGCTGCTCGGAAAGCTGAGCCTGTCCACCTTCACGACCGCCGTCTGCGGAGCCGCGGTGTTTGCCGTGCTGTCGCGCCTGATGTGGCTCCAGTCGATCGGCAAGTACACGTCCGCGAGCAGTTAACCGCATGCCAGAAACCGAGCTTCAACGCGAGGTCGCCCGCCGGCGCACCTTCGCCATCATCAGTCACCCCGACGCGGGGAAAACCACCCTCACCGAGAAGCTTCTTCTCTACGGCGGAGCGATCCACCTCGCCGGCAGCGTCAAGGCCCGGCGGGCACGCGACCTCGGACTGGATGGAGCTGGAAAAGGAGCGCGGGATCTCGGTCACCACTTCCGTGCTTCAGTTCAACTATCGCGACCACGCGATCAATCTTCTCGACACGCCCGGCCACCAGGACTTCTCCGAGGACACCTACCGGACGCTGACCGCCGCGGACAGCGCGGTGATGCTGATCGACGCGGCCAAGGGAGTCGAGCCGCAGACGCGCAAGCTGTTCCAGGTGTGCAGGATGCGGGGCATTCCGATCTTCACCTTCATCAACAAGCTAGACCGTTACGGCCGGGCGCCACTGGAGCTGATGGACGAGCTCGAGCAGGTCCTGGGGATCCGCGCCTATCCGATGAACTGGCCGATCGGGATGGGCCCCGATTTTCGCGGCGTCTACGAGCGCAATTCGGCGATGTTGCACCTCTACGCGTCGGAAGGGACGCACGGCGAGTCGGAGGCGAGGGAGAGATCGGTCCCGATGGATTCGCCGGAGGGACGCTCGGCCCTTTCCGACCGCGAGGCTTCCACCCTGCGCGAGGAGATCGAGCTGCTCGACATCGGCGGCGAGGCCTTCACCCGGGAAAAGACGGATCAAGGTCAATTGACGCCGATGTTCTTCGGCAGCGCGATGAACAACTTCGGCGTCCGGCTGTTTCTCGATACCTTCTTGACGCTGGCGCCGCCGCCCGCGCCGCGGAAGACCACGAACGGCCTGGCCGGCCCGACCGATCCGCGCTTCGCCGGCTTCGTGTTCAAGATCCAGGCGAACATGGACCCGATGCATCGGGATCGCATTGCGTTCATGAGGGTGGTCTCGGGGAAGTACGTGAAGGGGATGACTGTGTTTCACCCTCGGCTCGGGAAGGACGTGAGGCTGGCGAATCCGAGTCAATTCATGGCCGCCGAGCGCACCGCGATCGAAGAAGCGTGGCCGGGCGACGTCGTCGGCCTGTTCGACCCCGGCCAGTACCGGATCGGCGATACGCTTTGCGAAAAATCAACTTTTCAATTCGAAAGCGTGCCGAGGTTTTCGCCGGAGCACTTCGCTATCGTCCGCGCGAAGGATCCCCTGCGGCGGAAGCAGATGGAAAAAGGGCTCGAGCAGCTCTCGGAAGAGGGCACCGTCCAGATTTTCCAGCAGCTGCGGATGGGAATGAAGGATCCGATCGTCGGCGTGGTCGGCGCGCTGCAGCTGGAGGTGCTGGCCTACCGGCTCGAGCACGAATACGGCGCGGACGTGTTCTTCGACCGCTTGTCCTTCAGCCACGCCCGATGGGTGGTGGGGGAGGGATTTGACGCCAAGAAGTTCGATTGGGAAGGCAATCGACAGACCGTGCAGGATAGGGATGGGCTACCGCTGGTGCTCTTCCGCGACGACTGGGCGCTTCAGCACGCGGAGGGGAAACATCCAGAGCTCAAGTTTCTGGCGGCTGCGCCGCAGCTTCACGTTGGAGCGGAGGCGAGCTGAGCCGTGTCATCGCTCTTCTAGCGCCGTCACTACCTCGGACGATCCCGAGAACTTGAAGTGTCCTCCAGCTTAAGATGAGGCTTGCCGAACCGATGGCTAATCCGATTTGGCGGACGCCGCAATCCGCTCGAGTTCTGCAGCCAGCAGGCTCGCGCGGTCCGATATCGCGCCTGGGATCGCTGAAACCTTCTTCACATCGACTGCCAGGCTCCGTGCCATATGGGCATAGTGTTGCAACCAAGCAAAGTCGTTCTGCTCGAGAATGATGCGCTGACAAACACGGATGCATGCGTCGCAAATGCGTGCAGGCCGGCTTCGTCTACTACTTCAAGCCAAGCTTTTTTCTGGCCGCCAGCAATGCGATCGATTCGCGAATGCGTCTTTCGCGCGTTTCCAGTCGTTTAGCTGTGTGAATCCAAACGACGAAGTCACGACGGTAGGTGGGCGCCAGCTCGCGAAAGAATCCCCATGCTTTGGAATTTGCTTTCAGCGCTTTGGCGATCCAGACCGGTAGGTCGGGAATTATCGGTCGTGGCGCGTAGGTGTTGTTCGTTGGTGCCGCCGCGAGACCGGCCGACGTGAGCAGGCCGGCCGCGTTGAGTTCCACCCACCGTTTCCGATTGATGTCCGACCACTTGCTCGTGGGCTGTCGCGGCGTGACCTTGAGGGCGTATCGGTCGGCATCGAGACGTTTGACGAGACTGTCGATCCATCCGAAGCAAAGCGCCTCACGAACGGTGTTTTCGTAGCGGATCGACTTTACCCCTGTGTGGGCTTTGTAGAACACGAGCCAGACCCCTGGACTCGACGTGTGATGCTTTGCCAGCCACGCGCGCCATTGTCGGCGACTCCGAACTTGCAGCGTCATGAGTTCTGCCGTCACGCTGACTGGCCCTCCGCCGTTGGCCTTCCCGATCACCGCCGGCGCGCCTCCTGGAACGTGGCCTCGAGCCGGAGCTCCTTTCCGTCGCGAAGGACGGCAACCCCCACCGTTTCTCCCGGCTTGGAGGCCTGCAGTACGTACATCAAGTCTTCCACGCCCCCGATCGGGTGGGTACCGACGCGCACCAAAATGTCGCCTCGACGCAGGCCGGCCTGATCGGCTGCCCCGCCGGGCCGAACGTCGGAGATCAGCATTCCCTTCTCGCCGTGCGCCGGCCCGCCGTAGTCGGGAACCGTACCGAGCGATGCGCCGAAACTGCGGCGATCGCCCAGCGGCGCGGGAGCGCGCACTTTCCGGTACGTGAGTCGCTGCTCGCGCGCGCCGACGTCCTGGGCCACGCGAGCGACGATCTGCGCGGTTTGCGCCGTCCCGGCAGCGTTGATCCGATCGGCGAGATCGCTCGGCTTGTGGTAGTCCGAGTGCGCCCCAGTGAAAAAGTGCAGCACCGGTACACCGGCGCCGTAGAAGGGAGTCTGATCGCTCGGGCCGTAGCCATCGCCGCCCAGGGAGCAATCGACCCTGGCCGCGGCACAAGCGGGTCCGACGACGTCGGACCATTCCGCGGCTGATTCCGATCCCAGGACGTTGAGGCGGTTCTGGCGCATGCGCCCGACCATGTCGAGGTTGAGCATCGCCACCACCCCCTGCATCGCAGGAGAGCGGGCGAACTCGGACGAGCCGAGCACTCCGCTCTCCTCGCCGGAAAAGGCGGCGATGATCACGTCGCGGCGCAGCTCGCTGGCCCGGGAGGAGAGAGCGCGCGCCACCTCCAGGATTGCGGCCACTCCGCTGGCGTTATCGTCGGCGCCCGGGTGCACCTCCACGCGATCGGGCGCCAGCGAGAAGCGGCCCCCCATTCCGAGGTGATCGTAATGCGCCCCGACGACCACCGTGCCTGGGAGCTTGTCCTTCGCGCCCGCGGCGATCCGGCCGACCACGTTGGCCGTGGAACGGCGCTCGACCTTGAGCGCGATCGTCACCGCCGCCGTCACTTCCTTGCCTGCAGCGAGCACGGGCATGGCGCGCGCCACCGAGGCCCGTTTGACCAGCACGACCGGAATCCCCGCCCCGGTGCCCTCGGCCTGCGGAGTGGGCAATGGCGCCTCTTCCGGCAGTGGCGAAGCATCGGGCCAGTCGACCACTACCAGTCCCGTGGCGCCGTGCTCGCGCGCGACCCAGGCCTTGTAGCGGAGATCTCCAAAGCGGCGCTGAGACTCGGTCGAGGCGAAAGCCGGATCGCTCTCGGGGACGAACCGCCGCACCAGGGCGATTTTTCCCCGGACGTTCACGCCTGCGTAGTCGTCGCGACCGATCTCGGAGTTGGAAATGCCGTAACCCGCGAGCACCAGCCGTCCCTTCACGGTCGACGAGTCGGAGAAACCGGGAGCGGTGAACGCGTCCGCTGCGAGCGCAACGCCTCCGATCGAGACGCTGCTCGATTCTTCCAGGTGGACCGAAACCGGGACGTCGAAGGGCATCCGATAACCGTCGTAGGGCTCTACCGCGAGGAGGCCCAACTCGCGTAGGCGCCGTTCGAGGTAAACGCCGGCGGCATCGAGTCCCGAAGTGCCGATCCCTCGTCCTTCTCGCACCGGATCCGCCAGCCAGACGACGTCATCTCGAATGCGGTCCGCCGCCAGTTTCGGTCCCGGCGCCCGCGCATCGACCCATCGGGCGACATACACGTCGGTCTGGTGAGCGCCTGGCGGGAAGGCCCGGTTGGATGAGAAGGCGAGTCGCTTTCCGTCTGGAGAGAACATCGGGAACCCATCGAAGCCTGGCGCGAAGGTGATTCGCTCCAGACCGGAGCCGTCGATGTTGACCGCCCAGAGGTCGAACTCGCGTCCCGACGGGTCGCCGTAGTTGGAGGAGAAGATCACCCGTTTCCCGTCGGGGAAGAAGAAGGGCGCGAACGACGCTGCACCCAGGTAGGTGATTTGCCGGGCGTCCGAGCCGTCGGAATTGGCCACCCAGATCTCCAGCTTGCTCGGCTTGACCAAGCCTTGTACGAGCAGGCTCCGGTACTCCTCCAGCTCGGCTCCGGGCTTGGGTCGCGAGGCGCGCCAGACGATCTTGCTGCAGTCGGCGTTGAAGAAGGCGCCCCCGTCGTACCCGGGGGCATTCGTCAGTCGGCGCACGTTCTTCCCGTCGGCTTCCATCCGGTAAAGCTCGAGGTCGCCATCTCTCACCGAGGTGAAGAGGATCGAGCCGTCCTTGGCGCAGACGGTTCCTTCGGCGTCGTAGCCGGGCGTGTCGGTGAGGCGGACGAGCCCGGTGCCATCGGCGCTGGCGCGGAAGATGTCGTAGTCCTTGTAGATGGCCCAGACGTAGCCCTGACTCAAGTCGGGTCGCGGCGGACACGCATCGCCGGCCAGATGGGTGGAGGCGTAGATCACCTCCTGGTCGCCGGGCAGGAAATGCGCGCACGTCGTTGCTCCTTTGCCGCTGGAGATCTGCGCCGGTGCGCCGCCGTCGGCGTTCATCCGATAGATCCGATCACACGACTCTCCGGGACCCCGGGCCTGAAACGAGAGCTGTTTGCCGTCGAAGGACCAATAGGCTTCGGCATTCTGGCCGCCGTGGGTCAGCCGGCGAAGGTCGGCGAGGTGGGTCTCCTCGGGCAGCGCCGCAGGCGTCGATTTCTGCTGTCCCGCGCAGGACAAGGCGCCGAACAAGACGATCAGGACTTTGCGCATGCTCGCGAGATATCGCTCTCGAGATGCTGCCGACGCAAGTTTCAAGGACCGGCCGGCGACCGACGGCGGGTACTCAGCGCGTCTGCCCTGCCTTCGCCGCCGGATCGCGGGCTCGGTCTGTTCGGGTCACTGCTGTCTGCGCCTCCTCTTGAGCGACAATTGCAAGCGGTAGGAGACAGCCTTACGGTTCTACGATGCCCGAAGACAAGAGTCCGATTAGCATTCCCATCCTGCCCAGTCACGAGAGCGGCGTGCGGCGCATGATCGCGGATGCCGCCGGACACGATTACCGCGCATTCCGAACGCTTGCAGAAGCCCAAGCCGATTCGGCAGGGGGT
>WNFJ01332872.1_pt2 | contig 14422 bp, 12 predicted proteins | sample 5400461 | NCBI WGS metagenome assembly WNFJ01 (sample SAMN13153349, study PRJNA577476) | soil metagenome | isolation source: 115 cm saprolite on Douglas fir-dominated hillslope | place: USA:California | collected 2013-09-17 | reverse complement strand
ACACGCTCGCCCGCAGCTTATTCACGACTGGGAACGAGAACGCTGGCGGCCCCTCGAAGCCGGGGAATCGAACGTCAGGGCTGAATTTTAGCTATCGCCTTCCTGGCCTGCGCAATTGGCTGACGCTGTATGGTGATGGATACACCGACGACGAATTCTCACCCATCGCGTACGTAGACGTCTCTGCGTGGCATGCCGGACTCTATCTCTCCCGCTTTCCAGGCGTTTCACGACTGGACCTGCGCGCCGAGGGCGTTTACACGGACATACCCGGAGGAACAAGCGCTAACACTAAGCTGCCGGGTTCTTTTTATCAAAACGGAACCTGGCGTAGCGGTTATACAAACAATGGAGACTTGATCGGTAGTTGGGTCGGCCGCGCCGGACAAGGCGCCCAAGCTTGGTCGAACTACTGGTTTACCCCACGAAACCGTTTGCAAGCATATTTCCGTCATCAGAAGGTCAGTCAAGAATTCATTCCTGGTGGTGGCTCGCTCACGGACGTGGGTGTCCGGACCGATTATTCTTTGCGTTCGAACCTCAGCGTTTCTGTTTCCGTGCAACGCGAGCGTTGGCTCTTTCCCGTCATCCAGCCGAATCGTGTCAGGAACGTGGCGGCATCGGTGGGGATTGTCTTCGAGCCACAAAGACTGTTTCGGTCCTCTCACGTGGCCACCGTAGACGCACCGGCCGCGAATGGAGGTCGGCCATGAACTTCAGTGCCAGCGCCCCCGTTCGGCAACCTGTGCCTGAGTTGCCGGAACACGAACTCCCCGCCACTCCTGGGCCGGAAGAAACTGTCCAGGGGGGCGAGAGTTCGGTCGCATATCTGCAGCTTCTTTGGCAACATCGAACTGTGCTGGCTCGCGCCGCCCTCTATGGGGTTCTGGGCAGTGTTCTTCTCGCATTTTTGATCCCGGCTCGTTACGAATCAACTGCGCGCCTCATGCCTCCTGATAGCAACCAGTCGAGCGGCCTCGCAATGGCGGCAGCCGCGCTTTCTGGCGGCGCTGGAGGTCTCGGAGGCATTGCCGGTGACATGCTCGGTCTCAAGAGCACGAGTGACATCTTCGTCGGCATTCTCTCCAGCCGTACGGTTCAGGACAAGCTAATCCAGCAGTTTGAGCTCCGAAAACTTTACGGCGACCGCCGCATGGAAGACGCGCGCAAGGATCTGGCTGAGCGAACTGGCATTTCTGTCGATCGCAAGAGCCAAATCATCACCCTTTCCGTGACGGACCATGACCCGAAACGCGCCGGCGCCATGGGCGAAGCCTATGTCGCCGAACTCAACCGGCTTGTCGCCGAATTGAGCACCTCATCTGCAAGGCGGGAGCGCGTCTTTCTGGAGGAGCGGCTGAAAACCGTGAGTCAGGATTTGGAAGCGGCGGAAAAGGAGTTCAGTCAGTTCTCGAGCAAGAACACTGCGATTGACATAAAGGAACAGGGCAAAGCCATGGTCGAAACGGCCGCCACTTTGCAGGGACAATACATCGCGGCTCAATCAGAACTCGAAGGGCTGAAGCAGATCTATACCGACAACAACGTGCGTGTCCGCTCCGTGAGAGCACGCATTGCGGAACTGAAACGCCAGCTCGAGAAACTCGGCGGAAAGGGCGAACAAGCTTCGGAACCGTCCGGTCAGCAAGCGGACTTTCTCTATCCATCAATACGCAAGCTACCGCTGCTTGGTGTAACGTACGCAGATCTCTACCGGCGTACGAGGGTACAAGAAGCGGTTTTCGAGGCTCTGACCAAAGAATATGAGATGGCAAAGGTGCAGGAAGTGAAAGAGATTCCGGCCGTGAAGGTGCTCGACTCTCCGAATATTCCGGAGAAGAAGTCGTTTCCACCGCGCACGCTGATCGTTTTCATGGGAATGACATTAGCCTTTGCGGCGGCCACGACCGCGGTGTTCGCCAAAACGACCTGGGATCAGACGGATTCAAACGATCCGCGCAAGCTGTTTGCCCAGGAAGTGTTCACCACGGTGAGAGCGACGATTCCGCGCTTTTCGCGAAATGGTGCAGGGTCGCATGCCGGCGACGGCTTGCCGGAAGACGAGACGCGGCGGCACGGGGATGAGCAAACAGATTTGAAGTAGCCGCGGATTTGGCTGTACGTTGTTGAATACAAAAGGGTTAGGTCACAAACGCCCCTGTAAGTGACGGGGCGAAGCTGTAGCAGAAGGATAGGTCACGCAATTGGTAAACAACATGACCATTTCCGAGAGCATGATGAATCCTGCGGACTATCCAGGGATGGGGCCCGAGTTCTTTGAACCGCTCTGGTACGCAGCGTATACCAGCGCCAATCACGAAAAGCGTGTCGCGGAACAACTCAGAGAACGCTCTGTAGACTATTTCCTGCCTACGTATGAGTGCGAACGTCGTTGGAAAGACCGCCGCGTGAAGCTGCAGACGCCGCTCTTCCCCGGCTATGTCTTCGTGCGCGTCGCACTGCGCGACCGCCTACGCATCTTGCAGACTCCCGGCATCGTTCACCTAGTGGGCTTCGGTGGACACCCCGCCCCCCTGCCCCAGGAAGACATCCAGGCGATTCAAAACTGTCTGGGCCAGGGGCTCCGGGTCGAGCCACATCCTTACCTGCGTGTTGGGTGCCGCGTGCAAGTCAAGAGCGGTCCCCTCCAGGGTTTGGAAGGCATTATTGTCCGGCGGAAGAATTGGTCACGCTTCGTCCTCTTGCTCGAACTGCTTCAGCGCGCCGTAGCCATTGAAATAAATGCGATGGATTTGCAGCCGGCAAATTGAGAAGAGCTGCCAAGAGTTTTTTCAGAAGCACCATAGTTCGATCCAGAAGGAGCGACTAATGCGCGCATTAATCACAGGGGTGACAGGGCAAGATGGTTCCTACATGGCGGAGCTCTTGTTGAGCAAAGGTTACGAGGTCTTCGGAATCGTCCGGCGCAGCAGCGTAAAAAAGTTCGACCGCATTGAGGCGCTGATGGACGACCTTGAATTGGTCGAGGGCGACCTCACGGACCAATCGTCTCTCGATAGCGTCATACATTCGGTCCAGCCCGACGAAGTGTACAACCTGGCGGCGCAGAGTTTCGTTCCTGTTTCGTGGAACCAGCCTGTGTTGACAGGGGATGTAACCGGGCTGGGGGTGATCCGGGTACTGGAAGCCATTCGCAAGCACCGGCCGCAGGCGAAGTTCTTGCAAGCGTCCAGCTCTGAGATGTTCGGCAAGGTACGCGAGACGCCGCAGACGGAAAAAACTCCGTTTCATCCGCGCAGCCCCTACGGCGTGGCCAAAGTGTTCGGCCACCACATCACCGTGAACTACCGGGAGAGCTACGGCCTCTTCGCATGCTCAGCGATGGGATTCAACCACGAATCGCCGCGGCGCGGCATGGAATTCGTTACCCGCAAGGTGACGCACCAGGTAGCGCGCATCAAATGCGGCCTCGCCAAAAAACTCTCGATGGGCAATCTGGACGCGCAGCGGGACTGGGGCTTCGCGGGAGACTATGTTCGCGCGATGTGGATGATGCTGCAGCAGCCGGAGCCGGAGGATTATGTTCTGGCAACGGGGCGTACTCACAGCATCCGCGAGCTACTGGAGGCAGCCTTTGGCGTGGCGGGCCTTGACTGGGAGGAATATGTCCAGATCGACCCCAAGCTGATCCGTCCGGCTGAAGTGGAGTCCCTTTGCGGGGACGCGACCAAAGCCCGTGAAAAATTCGGCTGGGAACCCCAAGTCGGCTTCGAGGAATTGATCAAAATGATGGTCGAAGCGGACCTGGAAGCGGTGCAGAAGGCGGAGAATGGCATCGCTTTCGCAGCTTCGCTCCGGAATGAGAACGGGAATGGATCATTGAAAGCAGAAAACAAACGCTCCAACGCCGCAGCGGGACCCCACAGTGGAGATTGATGGCTGGTCAACATAACGGCCCCCACTCCGAGAAGCTCCCCGACCGGGATCGGGGAGGGCACTGCGTGGGGCGTGGGGCCCCGCGTGTTTTTGGCAAAGAGTGCGGAAGCGCATGAAAACAAAAGAGTTGAGTTTTTGAGAAGTGCAAAAAAGTGCAAAAGAGTGCGCAAGAATATGAAAACACAGTGGATAGGTCTTGAGCCCGTCTGAACGTTTTGAAGGTCCGAACGTCGAGACGTTCCGGGAGCGGATGATGCCCCCCACCCCCTCATTAGATGGAAAACCATCAAAACAAGGAGTTGGAAAATTTGCATTTCGCAAGTGATAGAAAAGAAAGCCAGATACGCGAGGCAGGTATTGACGATGCAAAGCGATGGAGCGCGTGCCGGCAGCAGGGGGAAAGCGAAGGGAGATTCACAGGGATCTGGAGAAGGGGAGCGGGGAGGGCGGCGCAAAATCATACGCAGTGGTAGCACGAATTAGCTATAAAGGCAAGTCTTAAATGAAGTAAGGCGATGGCGCAGGATAGGTTTTTAGGCCTGAAGGCCCAAAGTGGCAGGGGGAGTCAAGTGCGGTCAATGGACATCATCCGGCGGGACGGTCTTTCGAAGTTTACTGCCGAACAGCCTGTTCAAAATTTCAGAATCGATGATTTGGGGCCTTCCAGTCAGCAACGACCTGGCATGGAGCCTTCTCGATGAGTTCCTCGATAGCCCCCCAGATTTCTAGTAGCGTGGCTGTTGCGCCTGCGGATGGTGCCCCCTCGATTCCAGCGCAGGCCGGAAGACACTTTCGCAGGCTAGGGCGCAATGTGCTGTTGAAGTGCATGGGTGAGACGCCCCGCCTGTTTCAAATGGCATTTTTTGTGGTTGCTGCACGACGTTTTGGACCGGCCGCGCTTGGCAGCCTGACCGCCTTGATGATGATTGGCTCAGGAATAGGTCTGCTCTTTGGTGATCTGGGAATCAACACAACCATGATTGCCAGGATGAGTGGCGGGCGTGAGTCCGAGCGGAAGGGCGCTGCGACAGAAGCGCTGTTCTGGAAGAACGTGCTCTCCGCGCTGGCGCTCCTCTTGATGTTTGGCGGCATGTATCTCATCCGAAATTCAGGTTCGTGGACTGAGGTTTTTGCGGTCGCGACGATTTCCCTGGGTGGCCTATGGATCGAGTTTCTTTGCGCGCTAACGAACGGGGTGAATCGTCTGGACGCCGAGGCTTGGCTGCGGGTCGTGTTCAGGGGGGCTGTGTACGGAGGCGGAGCTCTCGTAGCTCTCTTTGTGAACCTAGCGAGCGATCTGGTGTTCATGGCAGTGGCAACGATTGCTGTCATAGTAGGAGCCTTTTTGCTGATTAGGAGAGGCTTGGTACCGCTGAGCCTTTCGTTACGCCCCGCAGCGGGGGCCAGTCTGCTAAAGGAATCCGTCCCTGTTTGGGTCACCCAACTCGCGCAACTCACATTCTTGAAATTTGACGTCGTGATTCTGGGTCTCCTTCATGTCGCCGCGCGAGAAACGGGCTGGTACGCGGCTGCGTGGAAGATTGCGGATGTTTTGACAGGGGTGCCAGCGGTGCTGTCGGTCGCCGCGCTTCCTTTGATGGGTGGCTCATCGCCCCGAACGAATGTTCTTGCGATCGCGCCGAAGGGCCTCGAAGCGATGTACGTGCTGCCATTTTTATTCGTATTGCCGCTGGCCATTGGGGCTGAGTGGATCACGCGGCTGCTGTACGGCGAAGGCTTTGCGGGGACGCCCAGGGTGCTCCAGATCCTTGTCTGGGCCGTCGTCCCGTTCTTTACGCACATGTTTCTCGCGGTGGTAGCCGTGGTGATACGCCGTCAATCGGAAGCCGCGAAGCTCGCCGCAACGACCTCCATCCTAGGCATGTTGGCTGCGGTGATTCTGGTGCCGAGGCTGGGATACGAGGCCATGGCCGTGATTTGCCTGGTTGCCAATTCCGTGTTTGCGTGTGCCATGATTTACAGGTTTCGGGACGTGACGGGATCCACGCAATCCGGCACGGGCTTGAAGTCTCTGGTCAGCGCCATGGGGGTCTACGGGCTCTGCTCGGTCATCCCGCGGGGCATACATCCCGTGTTGATGATGGTAGGTGGCACGGCAGCGTATTGCATTGCTATGTTGCTCTTGAAGGTCATCAGCCTGCGGGACTTGGACCGAGTGTGGCGACTTGTTGCGTCGATGCTGTGGAATCGCCCGGCTGGCGGAGTTAGCCCCGTTTGAAGGTATTGATGATCTCCAAGGCGCTAGTCGTGGGCGCCTATCACGGCAAATTGCGCGAGATGGCAAATTTGGGCGTGGATCTTACACTAATTATTCCACACCGCTGGGGCAAGCAGCAGCTAGAGATCGCTGATGCCGTGGAATACAAAATCCGCGCTTTGCCGTGCGTTCTCGACGGTCATAACCATTTTCATTTTTATGGTTCGCGGGTAGGCCGAGTGGATGCCGATTTGGTTCATGTAGATGAAGAGCCCTGGAGTCTCGTCACGTACCAGCTCATGCGTGCCTGCGCGAAGCAAGATAAACCTACGGTATTCTTCACGTGGCAGAACATCCGAAAGAACTATCCACCACCGTTTAATTACTTCGAGCGCTTTTCGTTCCGGCACGTCCAGGCTGCCATCGCAGGCAATGAAGAGGCCGGGCAGATCCTCTATGCACGAAAATTCTCCAAACCGATAGCGGTAATTCCGCAATTCGGAGTGGACCCGGAATTCTTCCGGAAGCGCGATGCTTCTGACCTCATAAGGAGACTCGGACTCACCGATAAGTTTGCGATCGGCTACGCCGGCAGGATTGTGAAGGAGAAGGGAATTGCCGATCTGATTCAAGCACTGGGTTCTTTGCCCGAGCGTTGTGTTCTTGTATTAATGGGTGACGGGGAGTTCCGGGGGGACGCGGAACAATTGGCAAGGCGATTGGGAGTCGCGGCGAGGATTAAGTGGGTCCCGCAGGTTTCTTCGCTCGATGTTCCCGACTACATGAATGCTTTCGACGTGCTCGTGCTGCCCTCGCGTACAACACTGCGTTGGAAAGAACAGTTTGGGCGCGTCCTGGTTGAGGCGATGGCCTGTGAGACGGCAGTTGTGGGATCGAGTTCAGGCGAGATCTCAAACGTGATCGCGGATGCAGGACTCGTGTTTCCGGAGGGTGATGTGGCGGTTCTAGCTCACCACTTGCGAGGTCTCCACGCTAATCCCGATCTGGCGGCAGAGTTAGGCGCCAAGGGACGGACGCGGGTGCTGGAAAACTTCACGCATCGGCGAATTGCGGAGCAGACAGTGGAACTCTATAGACAGGTGCTAAGGGGAGTCGGTGTCGACGGGAGCTCCATTTGACAGCGATACCCAAATACGAAGAAGAACTATTGAAGCTCTACGCCGCCCAAGCTCAGATCAGACACGACGATTATCTTCAGGCTCATTACAAGAACCGTGCTGTTCTCCGCCGCCAAATCGCTATTTTTGAACGCTGCCAGGAATTTCTCAAAGACGCACACACTGTTCTTGACTGGGGGTGCCACCAGGCCGTACCTGCGTGCATGGTTAGAATGCTCCGTGGGGCCGAAGTTGATCTCCACGGGTGCGATGTAGTAGCAGGGGACTACCCTCCATTCTATGATTTTGCCAAACTAAAGTATTCGCAGATTCGCCACCCGTACTTGTTGCCTTATGAGGGTAGTTCGTTCGATGTCGTGTTTGGAAGCGGAGTACTCGAGCACGTCCCCAATGCCTCTGAATCCTTGAAGGAACTGTACCGGATCATCCGACCTGGCGGGCATTTCATCATGACAATGCTACCGAATAAGTATTCGTACACGGAGTGGATGGCCCGCAGACTGGGGAGGCCGTGCCACCTCAGGACATATTCACTCCGTGAGGCCAAGCATATGTTCATCGGTCATGGGTTTTTCCCGGTTCGCTATGGCCACCATCAGGTCCTTCCGACCTTGTCGGGTGCTAAGGGTGGCATCCATGATCTTCGCCTTGCGAACCAACTTGTCGAAAAGCTTTTTTCCCTTAATTCGTTTGCTGAAAAACTCTGGCCCGTCAATAAACTTGCCGGTAACATTTTCATCGTGGGTAAGAAACTTGAAGCAATCGATTGGGAGGAGGCCATGGGTAAACGATGATTGCGCTTCGGTTCCCATTGCAGACATAGCGCAGCCCATCGGCTGTAGTCCCTGTGAAGGTTATACTCGATCGCCGTTCTCCACTGCTCTTACAGGACTAAGTCCCGCATCATCATTTACCTTACAACGGTAACTTGTGAAAGATGAGACCAAGCTATGATTGAAGAAGTTCGCTATCCTTACCAGTCACGCGGCGCGACCGTCGTACTCGATACTGTGGAGTTTGCCAAGTGGTCTTTGCGAAGAATCTGGGCCGTAAACCAGGATCAGACCAGGTTGCCTAGCATTCTTAAACGTCGCGTGATCGCTTCTTACGCTCGCCGCTTCAAACTTAGGACATTCGTAGAGAGCGGTACTTATCTCGGAGGAACTGTCGCATTCATGCGGAGATTCTGTTCTCGCGTGTATTCCGTCGAGTTCCAAGCTCACTTGGCCCAGGCTGCCCAACAGCGGTTTGCTCACGACCCTGCGATTCGTATCCTTCAAGGGGATGGCTCCATCTGGATGCCGCAGATCGTCGCGGAGTTGCAGGAGCCTGCGTTGTTCTGGCTAGATGGTCACTTTGCGGCTGGGACCGCGCGTGATAGCGAGCTTGCCTGCCCAACCTTGCAAGAGATTTCCGCGGCGCTAGCGGACACTCGATACCCCCATGTCCTTTTGGTGGACGACGCGCGTGAATTCAAGGGCGATGGGGGCTATCCCACGCTCAATGCACTGCAACAATTCATCCGTTCAGCCAGGCCGGATGTCGCCATTGAAATGAGAAACGACATCGTAAGGATTACCCACAAAGGTACATCGTAGGATCTTGCTGGTAAATACTTCGCGTTAGCCCACAACACATGGTTGGCAATAAAAATAAATCCGTCCCATTGGGCGAAAGGGTTTTCGCAGTTTGTGTGCTCCTGTATGGATCGACCGCATTCATCCGTCTGCTGATCAGTGCAGACGAGTATGGAGCTGTGGGTGACGAAAATCTGGCATCACCAACCAAGAGAATACTTTGGTTGATTGCGTATGTGATGGCAGCATATTTCTTAGCCAGGCGGGGCAAATTGGCGCTGGCCGTTCTACGGAAGATGCCACTCCTGATCCTGCTCATGGCCTATATCGCGACAACGATACTATGGTCCGGAAACCGAACGATTTCTATCCTGTCTGTTGCCGCGCTCACCGGGAATAGTTTGATCGGGCTCTATTTTGGGGTTCGTTACAGTGTAGGAGAGTTTTTGCGCTTGCTTGGCTGGGTTTACGGAATTGTTGCCTTCGCTACGCTCGCATCACCCGTTCTGACGCGCAACTACTACATAGAACAAGGGTATTGGACTGGATTCTTTGCACAGAAAAACGCGCTGGGAATGAGCATGACGATTGGTTTCCAGGTCTTCGTCGTACTCGCGCAGACCGCAAAAAAGTGGAGTTGGCTGTGCCACGGTTTTGCCGCGTTGTGCGCCACCTTGGTTTTCCTGTCGGGTTCCGCGACCTCTATTGTCCTCTTGTTTGTCCTGGTCTGCGTAATGCTTTGCCACGTCTTCGCGGCAAAGTACATCCGATCGAGGTCATCCCGAGCACTCTTTGCGGCTCTGATATTGATCTGCTCCATGATGTTTGTGTATTCGTATTGGAGTGGAATTCTTTCTGCTCTGGGAAAAGGCGAAGACCTTACGGGCCGGGCAGGTGTTTGGAGCGTGTTGATATTGATGGCAAAGGATAAGCCATTGCTCGGCTACGGTTATGGAGCATTTTGGGTGATGGGGGGGCCTGCACAAACGGTCTGGGACACGCTCGGGGTCGATCCGCAAGTCGCTTCATATGCGCACAACGGATACCTGCAATTGCTTATCGACGGCGGGATCGTCGGGCTAGCGCTTCTGATTGGCCTTCTGTTCAGTGTTTTTCGAAACGCCTGGCGCCATTTGCAGGCAGGAATGGGAAATTGGCCGATCTATTTTGTTGTATTCCTACTGCTGCACAATCTGACCGAGGCGACTTTCGTTGTCAGAAACAACGTTTGCTGGCTGCTAATTGTGGCGGTCGGTAATGATTCAAGTAGTGCGCGCCCTTCCACTAGAAAAAAGCAAGGCAGTTCAACTTGTGACTGTGCGTCCGCGACAAACAAACATCTCTTCCGCACCGGCTTGAGGGTTACGCGAGTTAAAGTTACGGTTGGTTGCTTGTTTCCGATGGATCTGTCCTCCGTCTTGCAGGCCTGCCGCAGATCTGGATGTATGAATGCAACAGGTTGCGATTAACACGCGGGCGTTGAGAGCTCACATGACGGGCGTGCAGCGTTATACGACGGAGCTTCTCGCTCGGTGGAACGGAAACACGGACCCAATCGCTCCGAAAAAAGCACTGCACGGCCTTGCGGGACACGCTTGGGAACAGTTCGTGTTACCTGTACAACTGAAAGGCCGGCTCTTATTCAGCCCTTCGAACACCGGCCCGCTCAGGGCAACGAACCAAGTCGTGACGATCCACGACACTTCTGTTTTCGACTGTCCCGAAGCGTTCAGTCCGAGCTTCGCTGTCTGGTATCGATTCCTGTTACCTAGGCTTGCTCAGCGCTCGCGGCTGGTTATCACGGACTCCGAATTCATTAAACAACGAATATTGGTCCACACGAAGGTCAGCCCTGATAAGGTCAAAGTCATCCCCTGCGGTGTGGACTCGCGTTTTTGCCCGGAGGCGATTGTGCGGCTGGAAGAAGCCGCTGCGTGCCTGAGATTGCCTTCGCGCCATTTCATTCTTGCTGTGGGCTCCTTGGAGCCACGCAAGAACCTGGTGCGTCTTTTTCAGGCGTGGTCGCGAATTCAGGATCGGATCCCCGAAAACGTCTGGCTCGTTGTGGCAGGGGCGAGCGGAAATTCACGGATCTTCAGTGGCGGACAACTTGACGCCTTGCCATCTCGGGTTCTTCTGGCGGGCCATGTGGAGGAGCATCTCTTGCCTGGCTTGTGCGCCGGAGCGATTGCGATGGTTTACCCATCTTTGTATGAGGGTTTCGGTTTGCCCCCGTTGGAGGCGATGGCCAGCGGCACTCCCGTGCTCGCGGGGAATCGTTCCTCACTGCCGGAGGTGGTGGGGGACGCAGGGCTCTTGGTGAACCCTCTTGATGTGGAGGAAATAGGGGAGGGCATTTGTCGCCTCGTTGAAGATGCGACGCTTAGAGAGCAACTGCGACAGAAAGGATTGCACCGGGCAAAGCAATTCTCCTGGGACGAAACTGCACGCAGGACCTGGGATGCGCTGCAGGCGGCCATGGGCTAGCCTGACTGCAAAGGATTATTGAGAGGTACCGCGATTCGAACCTATGACAAATGACCTCCATTCAAAGCGTAACGGCAACACAGGCTTGCGGGTAGCTCTGGTGCATTACTGGTACGTGCGCCGGCGTGGCGGGGAGCGAGTGCTTGAAGTGTTGGCCAACATGTACCCGCAGGCAGATATCTTTACGCTGGTGTACGACCCAGTTGTGCTGCCGGATGCGATAAAGTCCCACAAGATTACTGGTTCGTTTCTGCAAAAACTGCCGCAGTCGAAGCGCTACTATCGCGCGCTGCTGCCATTCTATCCTCTGGCGTTGGAACAGCTCCGGCTGGATGACTACGACCTGGTGATTAGCCAGGAGTCAGGTGCTGCAAAAGGGGTGATCACGCGGGCCGGAACCTGTCATATCTGTTACTGTCATACGCCGATGCGCTACTTGTGGGACATGTACCACGATTATTTGTCCATGGCGCCGTTTGGCTTTGTGGGAAGAGCATTCTATTCTCTGGCGTGCCACTACGTGCGGCAGTGGGACTACGCGACGGCCGCCAGGGTGGACCACTTCGTGGCGAGCTCTCAGAATGGAGCAAGGCGGATACGGAAGTATTACGGTCGCGGCTCCGATGTGATCTACCCGCCGGTGGACCTTGATTCTTTTTCCATTTCGGACGCGCTGGACGATTCTTATCTGGTTGTCAGTCCGTTAGTTGCTTACAAGCGAATTGATCTGGCGGTGGAGGCGTGCAACGCATTGAAGCGCCGTTTGATAGTGATCGGGGATGGACCGGAGAAGTCTGCTCTGATGAAGATGGCCGGACCTACCGTCACATTTCTCGGTTTTCAAACGGACGAGGCTGTTCGGGAGCATTATCGCCGGTGCAGAGCGTTTTTGTTCCCCGGTGAAGAAGACATAGGTCTGACACCCATAGAAGCGCAGGCCTCGGGGCGGCCGGTGATTGCCTTTGGACGAGGCGGAGCACTCGAAACGGTGAAGGGCTTTTATCCCGGCCAGCAGGTTTTGGCAGAAAATTACACGGGTCTCTTTTTTGAAGAGCAATCCGTGGAATCACTTATACAAGGCATGAGAGCCTTCGAGATGTCCGAGGATCGCTTCTCACCGCAGATCATTCGCAATCATGCTCGTCAGTTTGACGGAGAACGCTTCAAGGAGAGCTTCTGCGAGTTTGTCTACCGCAAGTGGCAGGAGTTCAACAGCCGAGTTGTGGACAGCCACCTAGTTTTCAATCAAAAGTAGCGGATACTTAGAAAGGTTCTCAGTGAACCAGGAATGCGTTGAGACCAGTTATGTTGGCTGTAAGCATAAAAAGGCGCAATCCGTTTTGAAACGCGCGATAGATATGGCCATTTCGGCTGTCCTGCTTTTTTTGCTGTTGCCGCTCTTACTGTTGCTGGCAGCGCTTGTAGCTCTCGAAGATGGGTGGCCCGTGATCTATTTCAGACGGGTGGTTGGGAGGAGCGGTGAATTCAACGCTTACAAATTTCGGAGTATGCGTAAGGATGCCGATGCAATCCTGTCTGCGAATCTTGTCATGAAGGAGAAATTTGAACGCAACTTCAAACTTAAGCACGATCCGCGCGTGACGAGGGTTGGGGCTTGGTTAAGGAAGTTAAGTCTGGATGAGCTGCCGCAATTGTTCAACGTCTTGATGGGCCAGATGAGTCTCGTGGGGCCGCGGATGATCTCTCCGCCTGAGCTTAAAAAATATGGTCCATACAAGGAACTCTTGCTAGTTGTCAGACCAGGGCTTACAGGCTACTGGCAGGTAAACGGAAGGCAAAGTGTTGACTATGACGAACGCATGAGAATGGATCTGCACTATGTCAACAATTGGAGCCTCGCTCTGGATCTAAAGATTTTGATCAAGACTCCTTATGCGGTTCTGAGGAGAGAAGGTGCGTACTGATGACTGCTATTCTAGTTGCGGGTGGTGCAGGATACATCGGCTCCGTGTGCTGCAGGCAGTTGCTGGAGAGGGGATACAGAGTTGCAGTCATTGATGACCTGTCGACCGGGCACGCTGAGGCTGTACCATCAGGCGCATCCTTCCACCGCATTGATATCGGTGACAGCCTCTCTCTCTCGGATTTCCTCGCCACGAATAAGATTGATGCCGTTTTCCATTTTGCTGCGAAGGCTCTCATCCCTGAGTCTGTCGTAAATCCTGGTGTCTTTTTCGATGTCAACGTCGCGCGTGGCATCGCAATGCTAGAGACGCTTAGAAATCACGGAGTTCGAAAATTTGTATTCTCCTCGACCGCTGCAGTATACGGCACGCCCACGGTCGTTCCAATCCCTGAGGCGCACAGTAAAGAACCGATCAATTCCTACGGTGAGAGTAAATTACAATTTGAGCGAATTTTGCAGTGGTACGCTGCGGCGTATGAATGGAGTGTCGTAGCATTCCGCTACTTTAACGCCTGTGGGGGCGCTTCCGAATGGGGAGAATGTCATGATCCTGAGACACACATCATACCTCTCCTTTTGCAAACGGCGTCGGCTCGCCGTCCAAAATTCGAAATATACGGAACAGACTACCCAACACCAGACGGAACCTGTCTCCGCGATTACGTTCATGTCGCTGATATTGCCGAGGCGCACTTACTTGCCCTTCAAAAGATGGATGTTCCCGGGTTCTATGTGTACAACATCGGTACTGGTAGGAGTCATTCGGTGCGAGAGATTTGCGAGGCAGTTGGGAGAATTACCCAGGAACATATCCATCTGCGGAGCGGACCTCGCCGCCCCGGAGATCCAGCCGTACTATGTGCAAGTCCTCAAAAACTGATCGACGATTTCAGCTGGGTCCCAAAACATTCGAGCCTAGAGGAAATTATCACGGGAGCTTGGGAATGGGAGCAGACCCTTTCTAGTAGGCTTATCGCTCGCTCATAAATCCCGCCGGGCATAGGTTCAGGTCAGAGGAGGAATGACAGCTTAACGTCATTGACATTAACTCTTTATCGCAACATTCTGCTTGTTGAGGGGTCCAATGTACTGACTCTCGTGTAAGGATTCTTCTGGTGGCATGAAATATTCGTTTTGATAAAGATCCTTTGATGCGGAACAATATACAAAGAATCGA
>WNFJ01230278.1_pt6 | contig 14422 bp, 12 predicted proteins | sample 5400461 | NCBI WGS metagenome assembly WNFJ01 (sample SAMN13153349, study PRJNA577476) | soil metagenome | isolation source: 115 cm saprolite on Douglas fir-dominated hillslope | place: USA:California | collected 2013-09-17 | reverse complement strand
GGCTGAGGACCAGCGCGTCGGTCGCGTTGACGCCCAGAGCGACGGCAACGAAGGACGGCACGATGGTGACGAGCCTGCGGAGCCAGATCGGGATGCGGAATCCGACGAAACCCTGCATGATCATCTGGCCGGCCATGGTCCCGACCGTCGAGCTCGACACGCCCGACGCGATGAGCGACACGAGGAACACGCCCGCGGCGCCGATTCCCAAGAGCGGCGTCAAGGTGTGATAGGCGGTCTCGATCTCGGCGACGTCGCTGTGGCCTAAGTGGAACGCGCTCGATGCCATGATCACCATCGCCATATTGACCAGCCCGGCGAAGGTGAGCGCGATGATGACCTCTTGATTGGAGAAGCGCAGCACCATGCGCCGTTCGGCGTCGTCGCGAACCGGTATGCGCGCTTGCGTCAGGCCGGATTGCAGATAGACCGCGTGCGGCATCACGGTCGCGCCGATGATGCCGACGGCGAGCAGCAGCGCCCCGGCATCGGGGATCTGCGGCACCACCGTGCCGGTCGCCACCGCCAGCCAATCGACCGGAGCGATGAACATCTCGGCCAGGTAGCAGAGGCCGATGAGGCCGACCATGCTGCCGATGATCAGCTCGATCGGCCGGAACCCGAAGCCTTCGAACATCAAGATGCCGTAGGTCACGATCGCGGTGACCACCATCCCGGAGAACAGCGGCATGTGGACCAAGAGGGAGAGCCCGATGGCGCCGCCGAGAAACTCGGCCAGGTCGGTCGCCATGGCGGCGATCTCGCTCACGACCCACATGGCCAGGACCACCGGGAGCGAAAACTGCTCGCGGCACATTTCGGCCAGGTTCCGCCCGGTGACGATGCCGAGCTTGGCGGAGAGCGCCTGGAACAACATCGCGATTATGTTGGCCGCCAGCACGACCCACAGCAAGTCGTAACCGTATTTTGCGCCGGCCTGGATGTTGGTCGCAAAATTTCCCGGATCGATATAGGCGATCGAGGCGACCACCGCCGGGCCCACGAAGGCGAGGCGTCCGGCCAACCGGCCGCGCTGGCCGGCCAGCACAGGCAGCGTCGCCAGGACGGTCCGCGCGGTCAGCGATCCGCGTTTTGATCCCGGTTTCGGCATGGGTCCGCTGGTGGGTCCGGTCATCGTCGAATTCATGCAGCACCTACGCCAACTTGTAGCCTAAGCTACATTACAAGGTAATCAAAGGCACTCGAATGTCAATGAACATAATATAGCATAGGCTACATTTTGATTTTTGCATTGCAATTCACGCGCGTCGGGTGCAGGGTCGCGTTCGCTGTGGTCGGGAGGCGCCAAAGTGGCAAGACCAATGTGGCAAAACATGAAGGCAAAACCGCCCGGCGCCGTCACAAAGCTGCCGGCCGAGCTGACCCAGGCGCGCCGCTTCGGGAAGGCGCGCTCCGCCCAATCGACCGCGCTGCTGCAGGACTATGTCGAGCTCATCGCCGATCTCTTGGCCGGCACCGGCGAGGCACGGCCGACCGACATCGCGCGCCGCCTCGGCGTTTCCCATGCGACCGCCATCAAGACGATCTCCCGGTTGAAGCGGGAAGGGCTGGCGACCGCGCGTCCCTATCGCGGGGTCTTCCTGACCGCGTCCGGACGCGAGCTCGCCGCCCGCGTGCGCGCCCGTCACCGGCTCGTGGTCAACCTCCTGGTGGCGCTGGGCGTGCCGGCGGAAGCCGCCGAATCCGACGCCGAAGGGATCGAGCACCACGTTTCCGAGACAACGCTGCGGGCATTCGGTCGATTCCTAAGTTCTTGAGGAACTCTCACCATGCTTTCCAATGCCATCCGCCAACAGGCCGCCGACATCCTCATGGCGGCGGCGCGCGAGCGCAAGCAGGCCGTGCAGCTCTCCAAGACCTGGCCCGACATCACCATCGAGGACGCCTATGCGATCTCCACCGAGGTGGCCAAACGCAGGATCGCGGCCGGCGCCAAGCTGATCGGACACAAGGTCGGCCTCACCTCGAGGGCGATGCAGCGCTCGTCGCAGATCGATGAGCCGGATTACGGCCACCTGCTCGATGACATGATGGTGGCCGACGGCGCCCGGGTCGCGCACGCGAACTATTGCCGGCCGCGGGTCGAGATCGAGCTCGCTTTCGTCCTGGGCAAGTCGCTCAAGGGCCCGGGCGTCGGCTTGCCGGATGTCCTGCGCGCCACCGAATACGTGGTCCCCGCCATCGAGATCGTCGATGCCCGCGTGCAGGACCCGCGCAAGATTTTCGACACGGTTGCCGACAACGGCGCCGCGGCCGGCATCGTCATCGGGGGCCGGCCGGTTCGACCCCTGGAGGTCGACCTGCGCTGGGTCGGCGGCATCATGTACTGCAATTCCGAGATCGAGGAGACCGGCGTCGCGGCCGGCGTGCTCGGCCATCCGGCCCTCGGCGTCGCCTGGCTCGCCAACAAGCTCGGACAGCACGGGGTGGCGCTCGAGCCCGGCCATCTGGTCTTGGCCGGCTCGTTCACCCGGGTGGTGTTCGCCAAGAAGGGCGACACCCTGCACGCCGATTTCGGCACGCTCGGCGGCATCGCCGTGCAGTTCGTCTGAAACCGGGCGGCTAGGATTTTTGCATTGTCGCATTTTCGGACGGAAAACCGGATTCCACCCCGCATCAAGTGCGGGGCAGGCTTTTTCCTGAAAATGCTCTATGGGGCCTGTCTGGCCGGCGCGACCGGTTCCGGATCGGTCCCGCCCGTAACACTTGCGATCAGCACCGCCAGGATGCCGATCAGGAAAATGCCGTCGAATGTTCCGGCCCCGCCGATCGACGCCACCGGCGCCCCGAGCCCTTGCACCTTGTCGAGATTGAGCAGATCGGCGCCGATCAGAGTTCCGAGGCTGCCGCCGATATAGGCCAGCGGCGCGGCATGCCGGCGCGAAAGCAGCAAAGCGACGACCGCGGTGGTGAGCGAGGGCACGAATACCGGCTCCGCGATACCGAGACCCGGAACCGGATTGGCCAGCGAGTAGCACACCAGGCTGACGCTGGCGGCGGCCAGCAGGCCCGGCCCCCAGAGCCGATATTTGGCGAGCAGATACAGGGACATCAGGGTGGGTATGACGGCGCCGCCGACATTCACCGCGATGACCGTGCCGGGCCATTGCACCACGACCGGGATGGCATAGCGCATGCCGAAGTAGACGACCTCTTGTCCGGACAAAACCCGCTGCGCCGGCAATTCGACGATCGGGATATTGAAATAGCTGCCCACGAGCGAGCCCAGGAGCAGAATGACGGCAGCCCCGGGGCTCAGGCCGATGCGCATATAGGCGTAACGCAAGGCGCCGAGCTGAACCAGCACGATCAAGACAATGAACACGCCGACCAGCAAGGAAAAGAAGGGCGGCGTGAGCGGGAGGTAGTGGAACTGGCTCAGGTGCACGGGTGCCTCTTCACGCTGGCATCATGGCGGGATGCGATCCGGCAGGGAACCCACAGCTGCCGGCGGATATATCGAATATATTATGGGCATGCGCCCGGCTGATTGCGAGGCTTCGGATTCGCCCGCTTGCGAAAGTGGGCAACGCCGGCCGTGAAGGCCAACATGGAAAGGCGGGTGGCCATGCCGCGTTTGGACCGGGTGCTCGAGACCGTGCTCTATGTGGATGACTTCGATCGCGCCTGTCCGTTCTACGAACAGATTCTCGGGCTCAACTGCATCTACACGGATCAGCGGCTGCATGCTTATGACGTCGGCGGAAACGGCGTCCTGCTGCTGTTTCGACGCGGGCAATCGCTGCACACGATCAAGCTGCCGGGCGGCACCATCCCGCCCCACGACGGCCAGGGTCCGACCCACGTGGCCTTTTCCATCCCCGCCGATGAGCTCCCGGCCTGGGAAGAGCGGCTGCGCGGTGCCGGCATCGAGATCGAGGGGCGCACCAAATGGCCGCGTGGCGGCCACAGCATCTATTTCCGCGATCCGGACGGGCATCTCTTGGAGCTCGCCACGCCCGGACTTTGGCTGGGCTATTAGATCTTCCGCGTTCTTACATACCGCGACGAACTTTGCTATTTTGGTGGGAGCGGCCCATGCTTCGAGCCAAGTGCTTGGACAATTTGCTGTCGCGAACCACAGGGGGAACGTCATGAACCTTCTCCTCTCGCTGGGACTGGCAATTCTGGCAGCACTGCCGACCGCACCGGCGGCGGCGCAGCAAAAGGCAGCCACGCCCGATTTCTCATGGAACAATCAGGTTGGTTGGCTTGGGGTTGGGGGCGCCGGTCCCGGCTTCACCGCCGTTCCGGGCCGTCTGCCGCCCGTCGCCAACGATCCGGCGCATCCCTTCGTTCCCAACGGCAGCGCCAAGCAGCCCACATTCCGGATCGCCGATCTCACCAATCCGAACCTGAAGCCGTGGGTGAAAGAGCACATGAAGAAGGACAATGCCGAGGTGCTCGCAGGCAAGGTCGCCTTTACGCCGCGCTCGAGCTGCCTGCCCGCGGGCGTTCCCGGTTTCATGGCCTACGGCGGACCCAACCCCGTGTATTTCATTCAAACTCCCAAGCAGGTCTGGATGATCTATTCGGGCGATCAACAGGTGCGGCGCGTCTATCTCGACGTGCCCCATTCGGTCAATCCAAAGCCGTCATGGTATGGCGAGTCGATCGGGCACTATGAAGGCGACACTCTCGTCATCGACACCATCGCTCAGAGCGAAAAGACGGTCGTCGATCCCTACCGTACGCCGCACACCGGGAAGCTGCACGTCGTGGAGCGCTGGAAGATGGCTGATGGCGGCGAGGCGATGGAAGCGACCTTCACGGTCGAGGACCCGGACGCCTTCTATGAGCCCTGGTCCGGAATGCGGCGCTATCGGCGTGTGCAGCAAGAGCTGGCCGAAGAAGTCTGTGCCGAGAACAACCAGGCTTTATTCGACTATCACATCCCGATCGCAAAGGCGCCGGATTTCTGAACTAATCCGCCAGCACCTTGCGCACCTTGGCCACGGTCGCATCCGGCAGCGCGTAGGCGGCGCGGACTTCGCGCTCCATGTCGGCTCCCGATAGCGGTGTGACCTGGATTTGTGCCGCCTCGGCTTCGGCCAGGAAATCGCGATCCCCGATCAGAGATCCTGCGTTCGATGCGCCATGGCATCGTCCCAGAGCTTGTCCCGGGGCTCGTCGAAAATCAGCTTGCTGTCTGCCGCGGCCGTGAACCAGGCTCGTTGCCCGAGCTCACTTTCGAGCTGGCCGGGTCCCCAACCCGCATAGCCGAACGCCACGAGCAACTTCTCCGGTCCGTGCTGGCTCGCGATGTCGCGCAATATCTCGCGGCTTGACGTCATGGCGACGCGGGCGCTGATCTCGATCGTCTCGGGCCGATGATAATCCGTGCTGTGGACCACAAAGCCGATTTCCGGCTGGACCGGACCGCCGGAAAAAATGCGCAGGCTGCCGGTGATCCCGCTGTCCTTTTCCCCGATGGCGTCGAGGAGGCTCGACCAGGGACGCTCACCCAGGGGGTGATTGAGCACGATGCCGAGCGCTCCGCCCGCGCTGTGGCGCACCATCAGGACAACCGTGTGATCGAAGCGCGGGTCAAGCAATCCAGGCGAGGCGATCAGGATCTGGCCGGCGAGAGAAGCCTGGCCTGGCGGCTGCGCGGGATTCTGCAAGGCCCCATGGACGAGCGTCGCCGGCAACAAGATCGCCGCGAGAGCCAAAAGCGGACGCTCGAACCAGGTCAGTGGCATGACTTCACCGTCGATCGGTCAGGCCAGCATAACAGGAAATCCAACCCGGTCCATAATAGGTCGTTGGCGTGGACGGTGGCTGCCGTCATCGCGGCGGGCAAGGACACTGCCTCGCAGAGGCTCCGAGATCGGGCGTCTCGACAACGCGCAAGCGGGGCGAGGCAGACCCGCAACAGTGCTACCTGTCTGCCTCCACAGTCAGGAGGAGCAATCATGAAAAAGGTATTCGCAGGCGGGCTGCTGTTCGGCACGACGCTGTTCGCGAGCGGGTCTGCTCTGCAGGCCGCCGACGTGACCTATGAACGGCTGCAGAATCCTGAGCCCCAGAACTGGCTGATGAATCATCACGACTATAGCGCGCAGCGCTTTTCGAGCCTCGAGACGATCAACAAGTCGAACGTCAAGAATCTGAGGCTCAAGTTCGCGGTCGCGCTCGGTGGCAGCGCCGGCAACGAGAGCCTGGAAGCGACCCCGCTGGTCGAGGACGGTTTCATGTACGTGGCCGACGGCTGGGGCGTGGTCTACAAGATCGACGTTCGCTCCGGCACTGCCGGACGCATCGTCTGGAAGATGGACCCCGGCCAGGAGCGGCTCGACCGCAATCGCGGCGTCGCGCTGTGGGGCAATCTGGTCATCTCGATCACTTCCTATGACGGGCGGGTGATCGCGACCGACAAGGAAACCGGCAAGGTCGTGTGGGACAAGAATCTGCGCGACCAGCCGGATCTGGAGCTCACCGCGGCCCCGCTCGCGCTCAAGGATTCGATCATCATCGGCGCCTCGGGTGGCGACCGCGGATTGCGCGACTGGGTCGCCTCGCTCGATGCCAAGACCGGCAATCTGCAATGGAAGACCTATTCGATACCGGCGCCGGGCGAGCCCGGCAGCGAGACCTGGAAGGACAAGAACAATGCCTGGCAGTCGGGCGGCGGCGCCTTCTACGTCACCGGCTCCTATGACCCGGCCAGCAACCTGACCTATTGGGGAACCGGCAATCCGGTACCGGGCTATGACGCGGCCCGCCGCCCGGGCGACAACCTCTACACTTCGAGCGTGCTAGCGCTCGATGCGGCAAACGGAAAGATGAGCTGGTATTTTCAATATACGCCGAACGACAACCGCGACTACGACGAGACCGGCACCCACATCCTCATCGACACCAAGGTGAACGGCGAGGATCGCAAGATCGTCTCCCATGCGGGCCGCAACGGCTTTGAATACATTTTCGATCGCGGCAACGGTCAGTTCCTCAAGGCCACCCAGCATGTGGACCAGGTCACCTGGACCAAGGGCATCGATCCGAAGACCGGCAAGCCGGTCGAATACGATCCCGCCAAGGACTTCCAGCTTTACGCCGAAGGTCCCAATGTGAACGATGACAAGGTGACGCGGCGCGTGTGCCCCGACACCGCCGGCGGCACCAATTACTGGCCGGCTTCCTATAGCCAGAAGACCAAGCTCATCTACATTCCGGCGCTGGAGAGCTGCGCCTCGGTCACGCCCGATTTCGCCATGCACGTGAAGGGCAATTTCGCCGGCGGCACCACCGCTGCCGCGGCCGGCCCCAACAGCAGCAGCATTGCGGCGCTCGACCCCTCGACCGGCGAGCTCAAGATGCGCAAGACGTTTGCCTATCCGAACTTCGCCGGCGTGCTGTCGACGGCCGGCGGTATCGTGGTCACCGCGCTGCTTGACGGCACGATCGCGGCGCTCGACGACCAGACGCTCGAGGAGCTGTGGTCGGTCAATGTTGGCACCGGCTTCAACGCTCCGCCGATGACCTACGCGGTCGATGGCAAGCAATATATCGCCATCGCGTCGGGCCTGTTCCGCAACGCCCGCAACAAGCTGGCGAGATCGCCGGACATGAAGAATTTTTCGAACACGACCATGATCTTCGTGTTCGGGCTTGATTGATCGCCTGCAGCATCCCTCGCCCCGCTTGCGGGGAGGGGCAACACGCACTGAAGAAATCCCAATCTCGGCCCGGTGAGGGGGCCCCTCCAAGCGCTCAGACTCGCCGAAACGCCCCCTCATCCCGACCTTCTCCCCGCGCGCGGGGAGAAGGAGCGCGCCGGCGCCCGGGACTCCCGCCTCACTCCCCAAAGCGTCGGCGCGTCTGCTTCTGCTTCTCGCCGGTCTCGTAGTGGCGGCCCTCGACCGCGAGCTCCGCCTCCTGCTCCTCCTCCGGCGTCCAGTGCCCCAGCGAGTAACCCCACCAGGGTTCCTTGAGATTGAGCGCGGGCAGCTGCAGGCCCTGCCACATCTCGATGGCGCGCTCCATGAATTCGCGCTTGGGCAGCGAGAGCGGCGGGTAGGGCCACGGCATGGTGGCATCGATGAGGAGCGCGGTCGATCGCGGCGGCTTGTCGCGCGATACCAGCCCGCGTGAAACTCCCGGCGGAACGGCGGCCGGATCGAGCGCGAACGGAGGCGCCTCGACCACCTCCGTGTCGCGATAGGGCTGCGCCCGATAGGCGATCGCCCACAGGACGTTTTCCGCGTCGCGGATATTGATGTCCTCGTCGACCGCGACCAGGAGCTTGCCCATGAATTTCTCGGCCAGGAGGCGGAGCGCCTTCTTGCCGTCGTCCGGCTCGCGCTTCTTGAGCTTCACCACAGCGACCGCATTCGAGCCGGCGCATTCCAGATATTCCACCGCGATCACGTTATCCATTCCGGCGCCGCGCAACAGCCGAATGCCGGCGGCGGCGCGGCCGATATTGCGCATCTTGCTGCTTTCGCTCGGCGGCATCTGGCTGATGATGGAGAGATAGATCGGCTTGCGGCGCATGGTAATGGCCGTAACATTCATGAAGAAGCTGTAGTCGCGCTGCGCCATGTAGCCGGGGAATTCCCCGAAGGCGCCTTCCATCTCGACCAGGTCGGTCGGCACCGTGCCTTCGATGACGATCTCGGCCTGCGCCGGCACCAGCAAATCCTGGGTGACGCAGCGGCTGAGCTCGAGGGGCGCCCCCACGAACCCGCCGGCGACGTCGTATTCGCACATGTCGTTGGGAATGCGGGTCACCGCCGCATAGGAGACATGAGGCGGCACGCCGATCACGATCGCGGCCGGAACGCGCTCCGCGCCGCGTTCGCGCCAGCGGTCGATGTGCCAGCGCATGCCCCAGGCGAGCCGGCCGAGCAGCACGCCGATCCGGTCCTCCGCCTTCACCATGCCGCGATAGTTGCCGAGATTGTGCATCCCGGTCTCGGGATCCTTGGTGACCCAATGGCCGGCCGTCGTATAGGGCGCGTTGTCGAATCCCGGCGTCGATATGGGAATCGGCAGCCGCCCGAGCCCGCGGCCGGCGCGGGTGAGCTCTTCGCCGCTGATCACCACCTCCTGGCAGGGCGCGTCGCCGACCACGACCGGGGCGATCTGATGCGCCAGCGCGTTGCGCCAGACATCCTCGATCTCATCGAGCTCGCAGCCCATGCCGAGCGCATAGATGTCGGCCGAGCCGGCGAGCGCGCCGACCAGCACCGGGATGTCGTAGCGGCGGCCGCTGGCATCGACCACGTTCTCGAACAGGAAGGCCTTGCGCTGGCTCTCCGGCAGGCCGCGAAACTGCAAGCGCACGAGCGGATGCAGCTCCGTATCCTTGTTGACCGGGCTGGTGATGCGAACAAGCTTGCCGGCTTTCTCGAGGCCCTCGACATATTTGCCGAGGCTGGGCCAGTACGCGGTCATCAAGTCCTCCCGGGATGCTGTCGGTCTTCGTCCGCTCGCTGCTGGCAGCCTTATAGGGCGGCCTGCATCGCTGATAAAGCCGCCCCGCCGCCGGGCGTTCGGCGCCCGGGCCCCCGTTGATCCGTCATCCTGAGGTGGCCGCGAAGCGGCCCTCGAAGGACGGCCCGGGCCTTGCATCCTTCGAGGCCCGCGCTTCGCGCGGGCGCCTCAGGATGACGGATTGTCATCGGCGGGTGCGTCTGGTTTGTTTTGAGATGGGTTGGATCGGGAAGCCGAATGGGCGCCTTCGTTTATATGCTTCTGTGCGCCGACGGTTCGTACTACGTTGGCAGCGCGACCGGCGATGATCTCACCCGTCGCATTGCGGAGCACGCAGCTGGAACCTATCCCGGATCCCGGATACACTTCGACTCGACGGCCGGTTCGCCTCGTTTGGTCCGACCATTTCGAACGCATCACCGATGCCATTTCGGCGGAGCGTCAGATCAAGGGCTGGAGCCGGGCCAAAAAGGAAGCCTTGATCAAGGGCGATTGGGATTCAATTAAGCAACTTTCAAAGCGCCGTGGAGGTCGTCCCAAGCCTGACTCGATATCCTGAGGCGTCGCGTCAAGTGCGGGCCTCGAAGGATGCTCGGCCGGGGCCGTCCTTCGAGGGCCGCTTCGCGGCCACCTCAGGATGACGGATCAACGTGGGCCGCTTCGCGGCCACCTCAGGATGACGGATCAACGTGGGCCGCTTCGCGGCCACCTCAGGATGACGGATCAAGCACCGGAATGGAGAGCACCATGAGAATTCCCCATGAGCGCCAATGATGCAACCGACGCCGCTCCGCCGCAATTGGAGCCGGCGCTGCGCGCCATCGCCATGCCGGCCGACGCCAATCCGGCCGGAGACATATTCGGCGGTTGGTTGTTGTCGCAAATGGATCTGGCGGGCAGCACGGTTGCGACCCGCCGCGTCAAGGGACGGGTCGTCACGGTCGCGATCACCGCCATGACGTTTCACCGCCCGGTCTTCGTCGGCGACGAAGTGAGCTGCTACGTGGAGATCGTCAAGATCGGTCGTACCTCGATCACGGCGAAGGTCGAGAGCTGGGCCCGGCGCGGCCGCGGCGAAGAACGCATCGAGGTGACCGAGGGGCTGTTCACCTATGTGGCGGTGGATTCCGAGCGCCGGCCGTGTCCCATACCGCCGGCGCCTTGAGGAAAAGCATCGGTTGATCGCCGTCGCGCTCACTGTCACCATAGGCGCGAAAACAGGTTCGAAAAAACAGGGAGGGCGCCATGATCACACGGCGCGAATTCGGTTTGGGTGGATTGGGGCTTGCCGCCGACTCGATCCTGGAGCGTGAAACAGCTGCCGCGGCGGAATCCGCGCCGGTCGACAGTCACACCCATGCGTTCGTTCCCGGGCTGCCGCGCGCCCCGAATGCGCGCTACGCGCCCGATTACGACGCCTCCTATGACCGGCTGCTGGCGATGGCAGAGAGCAACGGGATCGGCCGCGTGGTCGTCGCGCAGCCGAGCTTTCTCGGCTACGACAACTCCTATCTCCTGGGCGCCTTGAAGGCCAAGCCCGGCCGGCTGCGCGGCGTGCCCTGGATCGAGCCGCGCACCACGGCGGCGCAATGGGACGCGATGGCTGCGCTTGGCGTGATCGGGCTGCGCTTCCCGATTTTCGGCCTGCCCACCCCAAGCTGGACCGATTACAAGGAGACTTTCGCGGAGGCCAAGCGGCGGAACTGGCACCTGCACCTTTACGTCGAAAGCAAGCGGCTGTCGGAAATTCTCCCGGTCCTTCTGGACACCGGTGCCGCCGTGGTGGTTCCCCATATGGGCATGTTCGAAGCCAAGCTCGGCCCCGAGGGCGATCCGGGATTCAAGGTCCTGGTCGAGGCCGCAAAGTCCGGCCGCGCCTATGTGATGCTTAGCGCCCCGTATCGCACCAGCCTCGAGGGGGCTCGCGTGGCGGCTTCGATCCTGCTCGAGGCCTACGGCCCCGATCGCCTGCTCTGGGGCAGCGATTGGCCGCACACCAACACCGAGCTCGACCGCACCACCACCTATCCCAAGATGCTGCAATCGCTGGCCGAATGGGTGCCCGACGCGGCCGCCCGCCGCAAGATCCTGCAGGACACGCCGACGCGGTTGTTTGCTTTCACATCGTAGCGTCGTAGCCCGGATGGAGCCACTAGGGCGTTTACGCCCGTCTTCGACGGGCTATGGCGCAATCCGGGAATCCCCGCCCCGTCACGAGATATGCTTGTCACGGGATATCCTTATTGTGGACGCAGCCTTCTGGCATTGCATTTCATTCTGATCATCAACAATTGATTGGCAAGCACTTGTTCATCATGGACCTGATAGTAGTGATGAACCTGATCATCGTCGGCCTGATCATGAACGCCAGGGCACCGGTATCTCCATGACCATGACTGAATCATCCTTTCGCCGGGACTGGCTGTCCCGGCCGATCTTCCGGTGGGCCCGCAAGGTGCTGCCCAGCCTTTCGGCGACCGAGCGGGAGGCAATCGAGGCCGGCGATGTCTGGTGGGATGCCGATTTGTTTTCAGGCAATCCCGACTGGGGCAAGCTCCTGGCCACGCCGCCGGCGCAGCTCTCGGCGGAGGAGCAGGCATTCCTCGATGGGCCGGTCGAAGAGCTGTGCGGGATGCTCGACGACTGGGCCATCACCTGGGAGCTGCGCGATCTGCCGCCCAACGTCTGGGACTTTCTCAAGACGCACAAGTTCTTTGCGATGATCATTCCCAAGGCCTATGGGGGCCTCGGCTTTTCCGCCTACGCGCATTCGGAGGTCATTCGCAAGCTTTCGACCCGCTCGATCTCGGTCGCGGTGACCGCGATGGTCCCGAACTCGCTCGGCCCGGGCGAGCTCCTGTTGCAGTTCGGCACCAAGGCGCAGCAGGATTACTGGCTGCCCCGTCTCGCCGACGCCCGCGAAATCCCGTGCTTCGGATTGACCAGTCCGGAAGCCGGATCGGATGCGGCATCCATGGTGGATTCCGGCATCGTGTGCCGCGGCACCCATGACGGCCGCGAGGTGATCGGCATCCGGCTCAACTGGCACAAGCGCTACATCACGCTCGGACCTATCGCGACCGTGCTGGGCCTCGCCTTCAAGCTCTACGATCCCGATCACCTGATCGGCACGCGCGACGAGATCGGCATCACGGTCGCGCTGGTGCCGACCAACCTGCCGGGTGTGGAGATCGGCCGCCGCCATCTCCCGGCGATGCATGTTTTCCAGAACGGTCCCAATTGGGGCCGCGACGTGTTCATCCCGATGGACCATGTCATCGGCGGCGTCGAGCAGGTCGGCAAAGGCTGGAAAATGCTGATGAGCGCGCTGGCGGCGGGGCGCGGCATTTCACTGCCCTCGCTGTCCGCCGCCGGCGCCGCCTTTGCAGCCCATGTCACCGGCGCCTATGCCAGCATTCGCGAGCAGTTCCATGTTCCAATCGCGCGCTTCGAGGCCGTCCAGGAGCGGCTCGCCCGCCTGGCCGCCACGTCCTATCTGCTGGACGCCGCTCGCCGGCTGACTTGCGCGGCCATTGATCAGGGTCACAAGCCCGCGGTCATCACCGCCATCATGAAGGCGCAAGCGACCGAGCGGCTGCGCATCTCCGCCAATGACGCCATGGACGTTCATGGCGGCAAAGGCGTGATGGAAGGCCCGTTGAACTACCTGGGCAATCTCTATCGCGCGGTGCCGATCGGCATCACGGTCGAGGGCGCCAATATCGTGACCCGCAGCCTGATCCAGTTCGGGCAGGGCGCGATCCGCAGCCATCCCTTCATCCTCAAGGAAATGCTGGCGCTCGAGGAAAGCGATCCGGCGCGCGGCCTCGACGAGTTCGATCGCGCCTTCTGGGGGCATGTCGGCCACAGTTGCCTTAATACGCTGCGCGCCTGGAGCCGCGCCTGGACGTTCGGCTACGCTGCGCCGGCACCGCCGGCCGGCGCGACAACCGATTATTTCAGGCAGCTCGGACGCTACGCGGCCGCCTTCGCGCTCGCGGTCGACATGGCGCTGTTGACGCTGGGCGGCAACCTCAAGCGCCGCGAGATGATCTCCGCGCGTTTCGGCGACGTTCTCTCGGAGCTCTATTTGTTGTCCGCGGTGTTGAAGCGGTGGCAAGAGGAGGGCCGCCAGGCGACCGACCTGCCGCTGGTCGAATGGTGCATGGCGCAGGGCTTTGCCACCATCGAGATGCGCCTCGATGAGATCATCGCGAACTTTCCCAACCGGCCGGCCGCATGGCTGCTGCGGTTCCTGCTGTTGCCGTTCGGCACGCACACGCTGGGACCGTCGGACGCGCTGTCGCAAGCCTGCGCCGCCATTTTGCTGAAACCCTCGGCCGCCCGTGACCGGCTGACCGTCGACATCTACCGCGGCGCCGATGATGGGGGCGTCGGACGCCTCGATCGCGCCTTCGCGCTGATCTCCGCGGTCCAACCGCTGCGCGATCGGCTGCGGCAGGCGCACGTCCATGACATCGCCGCTGCCCGGCAGCGCGGATTGATCAACGATGCCGAGGCGGATCAGCTCAAGGCCGTGCAACTGGCGATCGCGGCCGTCGTCGCGGTCGATGATTTCGCCGCCGAAGAAATTTCCCCGCGCCGCGCCGTTCACACGCAAGGAGACGTGTCATCCCCAACAGCGACTCCGTTCCAGTCGAACGCCGCGGAGTAGAGGCCCGGCCGGTCTTCATCATCGACGGCAGCCGGACCCCATTCCTCAAGGCGCGCGGACGACCCGGGCCGTTCACCCCGGTCGATCTCGCCGTCCAATGCGGCCGGCCGCTGCTCCAGCGCCAGCCCTTTCCGCCGGATGCCTTCGATCAGGTCATCCTCGGTTGCGTCAACGTGATTGCCGACGAGATGAATCCAGCACGCGTCGCCGCGCTGCGGCTGGGCATGGGCGAGGCCATGACCGCGTTCACGGTGCAGATCAATTGCGGCTCGGGCATGCAGTCGATCG
>WNFJ01226800.1_pt1 | contig 14423 bp, 16 predicted proteins | sample 5400461 | NCBI WGS metagenome assembly WNFJ01 (sample SAMN13153349, study PRJNA577476) | soil metagenome | isolation source: 115 cm saprolite on Douglas fir-dominated hillslope | place: USA:California | collected 2013-09-17 | reverse complement strand
ATGGCGGCACCTGCGGTATCCCAACGACAGCGCAGGCTTACTCGCTGAATGTGACCGTCGTTCCCAGGGGGCCCCTTGGGTTCTTGACAATGTTTCCGTTGAGTGCCATTGGTTTTTTCCTCTAACGCATTACCAACAAAAGGGTTGGCCCCGGTGATGAAAGCGTGACCCAGCCGTGATGTCGCGTGCATTGAGCCTCATTCCCTCTTAGCGCAGAGTGGCTCCGGTCAAGAATTCTCGGAGTGAAGGATGTGGCCCAATCGCATCGTTCGCTCCCCGGAAGAAACTTAGTTGGAGGATACGATGAAACATAAAATCAGGATTTTAACGGCGCTCGTGGTTGGATTAGGACCATGCAGATTGCTTAACTCTAAGGTTGTCCTAACATCATTATCCCTCCTAATCCTTTTAGTATCGTTACCCGATACTGCTTTGGCATCTAATCCTCCTGGGACATATCAGACAACCTGTCAGCAAATTACCGTAGTTGGGACGACCACGCTCGTCGCTAGATGCTTGGATGCCTCCCATCAGCTGGCCCCGCCTAGTATTTTGCAGAACTTCAATCAATGCATAGGGGACATCCGCAATGATAACGGCGCGCTTCACTGCAATAAGGGCACAGTGCCCCCACCCGGCTCGTACACGCAGGCATGTCGATACATTTATACTGACGGAAGCACGCTCATTGCCAGTTGTTCGGACGCTGCCGGCCAGTTGGGTCCCCCAACTTCTTTGCAGAACTTCAATCAATGCATAGGGGACATCCGCAATGATAACGGCGTGCTTCACTGCAATAAGGGCACAGGGTCCCCACCCGGATCGTACACGAAGACATGTGAATACATCCATACCGAAGGAACCACGCTCATTGCCAGTTGTTCGGACGCTGCCGGCCAGTTGGGTCCCCCAACTTCTTTGCAGAACTTCAATCAATGCACAGGGGACATCCGCAATGATAACGGCGTGCTTCACTGCAATACTGGCCCACCGCCACCAGGTGGATCGTATACGCAGTCATGTCAATACGCTTATTCAACAGGAACGACGCTGATTGCTTATTGCAAAACAGGCACGGGTCAATCGGTCTGGACATCTCTACCAGATTTCACTAGCTGTACTGCGATTGCAAACTCCTGCGGCCAATTGTGGTGCGCTGCAGGCGCGCCTGCTGGGTCGTACCAGCAGAGCTGCTGCAGTATCATGGTAAACAGGAACGCGCTCAGGGCAACCTGTGCCACGCTGGGAATCAGCGCTCCGTTTTACTCAAGAAATTCAGAGCTGCGCGATCCTAACGGCTGTCAAGGGCCAGTCTTTAATATAGACGGGTACCTGAGCTGCAGCCGCGGACCAAAAGATCCCCCTCCCGGGAGCTACCAGCGAACCTGCATAGACCCAAATTTCGATGGAACCTCACTTAGTGCGCAATGCGAAACGGCTCCGAATGGCCCCTTGCAGGCGGCCTCGACTTCGAGCCTTGCTGGCTGCTCAGACATCGCGAATCAGAGCGGCAGTCTTTCTTGTGTTTGTTCGCCTCAGATTACGGCATCAATTGCAAAACCAGCCAATCAGCCAACGTTGACAGTCAGTGGCAAGTGCTTCTTGCCTAATCACACGATTACAATCCAGGCGACTGATGAAACGATGAGCTCCCCAACTTATCAGAAAAACCTTCTGACGCAGCCAACAACGAGTGACGCCAACGGCCTATTTAGCACATCGATGACTCTGTCATGTAAAAGCGGCATAAATCTGAAGATCACGGCCACCGATGGTCGACAAGATCCGAAAGCGACTTACAATGTGGTGTGGAGCAATATCGTTTCCGTCACTTGCCCCTAATTGTCTCGACGAGACCTGGCGAACAGGCGGCCGCAAGTCATTCTGGCGATGGCTCGGTTCGAACCCTCACTATGGTCACAGGCAAGCATTTTGAACTCCACAGTTAAACGTCCACGGTTGGATAGGTATTTGAACGAAGCCGGTGGGGCGGGGGACGCTACCGCGTGGGTGAGGTCCGGCAGTGGTGGCCTTTTCCCTCAGTTACGCCGTCGTTGCACATCCAATCGAGGATCTCAGTATAACTATCGAAAACAGGCGTTTACAGTGCGCCGTGAAAAGGCACTGGTCCACAGCGGGAGGAAAGACCCGCCCGGGAACTGGATCGCTCCACCCGGTAGCAATCGGAGCGGCGGTGGAGGTAACAAAGCCGTCGAAGCCTCCGGTGTAGAGGGTCGCATAAGGGCGACTCGGCGAGTCTGTAGGTCGTAACGTTGAGTGAACGCTGAGCAGGCCACGAAACTGTTAATGCGGGTGCCGACCCAACTGTAATCTGGGGAAGGCCGAATCGAGCCATCGGTCGTAGTCGGCCAGGCTCCCAATGACAAAACCCCTAAGCCTATTGGAATCAATGACCGCATTTCGGCGAGACGCTAATGACTCGGCGCCACTGGCCTTTGTCATTCCTGTTTCAACCTGCGCCAGCAGGTGCGCGGCTCAGGATGACAAGCGAGCATTGAGACCTGGCTATAACTGCGGAGTAACAGAAACTGCGATGAGAATTCTCTGGCCTATTGTTTCTACCCCGGCTCTGACGTATAGGCCACCAAGATTCTGGGGTGGACGTGCCATGATTTTTAGTCGTGCACCGCCGTCACCATAATCACCGGCAATTCCGGAAACCCGTTTTGCGCTCTTTCAAGCAGTTGGATTCCGTCCACAGGAGCGTTTAGCAGGTCATTGAGTAGCAGGTCAAACTTTTCACCTGATTCGAGCAATGCCAGCGCTTCGACCCCGTTCGGAACCGATGTACACGTGTAGCCCACCGAAGTGAGCATGTCCCGAATGATCTTGCGAATTGGCTCTTCATCATCAACTTCAAGGATGCGCTCTTTTTTCTTAAGCGGCTGTGATGTCTGGACGCTTGCCCGGATCGCAGGGCACTCCAACATCTCGATTTCCCAACGCTATGCCCACCCCTCCGAGGATGCTGTTCTGTCCGCGATGTCTCGCTTGGGTGGGCACAATTCCGGCCACACTGCAAAACCAGAGCTTCCAGAACGAACGGAGACCGAGCCTGTAACTGATTCTCAGTGAGTGGGTTAGATGGTGAGCGCGGAAGGAATCGAACCTTCAACCTACTGATTAAGAGTCATGGCCTGCGGCCTCGTGAAATAGCGAGTAAAGCATCAGAAAACAAAGACTTAAGTTAAATTCAGCCCGCACGGAAGGAAAAATTACCCGCGTTGATTACGTTGGACTTAGCTGATCGCGGGTGAATGGCTACGTCACAATTACGTCACAAAATCTGAGGCTGATCTTTGTGACGTAATTGTGACGTACAAGGTAGCGCATGCCAGCGTCCGAGTGAACAATCAAATGGTCAATTTCCTCGTTGATGTGTCACACTTAGAACTGTGAAGCTACTGAGGTACATCGAGCTAAAGAGCGGCCACTCCGATGATGGCCCAGCTTGGATTGCATTTGTAGAGCAATCAAAGACTGGACGAACCGTGTACTTCAATGGCCGAGGGCTGATGAAGCTCAAAGGGCAGCGGCGCGGCGAGTCCGACGGAAATTACATCGATATGGAGACCGGCGAATCATTTTGGGTTTCCGGTGTCAAGAAGGATGGGAAAGATCGCCACTGGGCCGGATCGGGAAAAGTTCTGGTTGAAGCCGCAGCGGTAGCTGAATATCTGAAAACGATCAAAGCCAAGACCTTGGACACATCGCGTTGTGATGCGACAGACTCTATCCGTCAGACTGACATCAAGAGGCTCTCACAATTGGCGAATTCATCCGGCAAGGGATGGCCTGATGATCCAGATGAGCAAACTCCATACTCATTCACCCGCAATGTCACATCCTCGGAAGAGTGATAACAGTTCTTCAAGGAAGAATACCCTTGCATTCGCGAGAATAACCATCTAAACTTTAGATGGTTAATCAAATGCAAAACGTTACGCTCAAACTCAAGCAGGCAAGCGCCGTACTGGGAGTGCCTCCAAAAGACCTTCAAAACCTGGTACAGCTCGGGGTCATCCGTCCTGCACGCCGCAACAGTGTGTGCTGGTTTGACACGAATCTTCTGTTAGAAGCGAAAGTAGCTTTTTATCTCAAGGAAACCCTCGGCAGTTCGAGTGATCTCCTGGCCAAATTCACAGACGCGTTTTCGAAGAATCTCGGCAAAGCCAAAATGGGTGATTTGGGGGACATCTGCCTTCGCTCTCGTCCGCTTAATGGCACCGATGCCGTGGAAATCAAAATTCCTGTTCGCTCTCTGGCGCGGGAGTTGGAAGACCAGATTCCCCTGGCCTCGGCTTACAAGGACCTTCCCAAGGGCCGCAAGAGAGCTGGCTGGAAGAGGGATTTCTTGCGGAGCGTCCAAAAGGCTGCCGCCGATCTGGGCGGCATCTCAGAGGAAGAGATCCTGAAAACCGTTCGTGAACACCGCTCAGGACGAAAGAAGCTGCCGGAGATCACCGTCGTTGCCCGTACAAAAAAGAAAACGGCCTAGGGGCGTTGTCGATACGTCCGTCTTGGTAGCAGGAATCGCGGGACTGAAATCTTTGGAGATTGGTCCCAAGAATCCAAGCGCCAAGCTGCTCCGGGACTGGATTAAAGGGGATACATTTGTTTGGCTCGTAAGCGACGAAATCCTGCTTGAATACAAGCATGTTTTGACACGTCTCGGCGTCCGTCGCCCGGTCATCGGCAAGGTGATCAATCTCATACGTGAAGAGGCGGAGCATATCGCTGTTTCGACTCTACCAGACATCTCTCCCGATCCCGGAGACGATGTCTTCTGCGCGTGCGCTGAAACTGGCCGAGCCGATTTCATTGTGACGCTGAATCCAAAGGATTTTCCGCAACAGCTCTTATCCGCTCATGTGATTGGACCGAGTGAGACTGTTCCGACGACTGCACGTCGAAAGTCGCGCCGCCGGTCCTAGTAGAGGCCACCGGTTTCATCCCCACGGGATTTCCGCTCTTGACATATCGACGACCTATATGGTACATCATGTACCATGTATGGCTATTCCACGGTTCAAGCGGCTAAGAAGCTTGGACTAGGCAGAATGACACTTCATCGTTACATTCGAGCCAAGAAGATTCCTGTTCCAAAAGTGCAGGAATTGGGCGGTGCACGGGTGCGAGTGTGGACAGATCAAGACATAGAAGCGGTTCGGGCGCTGCTGCCGAAGATTGCGAACGGCAGGAAAACGCGATATCAAAAAGAAAAGAATCGAACTAAACCAAAGAAGAAAAAACCATAACCAACGGGCAGCGCCCGGTGTTACTAGCACCGAGCGCGCCCTAACCAAGTCACCTGCCGGAGGCAGGCAATATGGCTGCCATTGAACTTAAACGCTCTATCCTTTGGGCGCAACTTGATATCTGTCAAGATGGCCCTTGCCTTCACTGCAGTCTTGGGAATTCAGGGGGTCGGCCATGAACGGCCCGTCCTGGAGACCCCAGCTTCAAAAACTTCAGATTTATGAGGGTATCTATAACCTCAACCGCGCCTTTCATGCCACCTTGCTCAGCCTGGAACGGCTTGAGAACCTTGGATTCTTCAGGTCTGAATATCTCAATGCCTTCAAAATCGAGCTCGAATACACCCGCGCCAATGCCAACGATGAGTTGATGGAGACACTCCATGAACATGAACTGGACGAGGCAGGACGTTTCGACCAGATGCGCAAGGAATGGGACAAACAATTCGAAGACCCCGACGACGCGTTCTTTGCTGCGCGAGATCGTAAGCAGGAGATCAAGGAACAAATCAAAGACCTGCAAAGGGGATTGAAGCGTCAGACCATCAAACCCAAGTCCAAGAAGAAACATCGCTAAAAACGAGGACGGCGAATCCCGGCGCTGCCACTGCCAGCAGCGCCTTATTTTTTGTCTTTAGGGCGACTCAGTATCGCCCCCTCCAATTTTTTTCTTTCATTTTTCCCATAGCTGGAAGCAAACAGGAGCGTATAAGGGAGGTTGGTCAAGGCCGCGCGTTTTGTGCGCGCCGCGTCAGCGGTCGGAGCGAAGCGGAGAGCCTTGACGAACCTCCCGCGTTCCGTACACTTGGGCATGGGAAAATGAGAAAGTCTTCTTGGTTTGTTCCGAAGCGCGGCTTACCTAAGTGCCGCCACCGTGTTTGGGACCCTCTTTAGCAGCGGCTTCCACTTCCGATGAGAACCGCCGCCATTTTCCCTTACGAGGCGAAACCTTGCGTTGGATCGTTAGTTGGGCCACCTCCGCCATAGGGATATGTGTTGATGGATGAAGGGGCGTTGATTCTTCGGTGAAACGCTTGACGAGCTTGAGCAAAGCATCTTGCAGTTCTCTGCTGATCTCTTTCGGCGCTGCTGCGCCTGCTCTCCAATTTGGTAGATGCTTGTCCCAGAGTTGAGTCGTCAGAAACGTAGTATCCGGAGGTGGATTTAGAGCAAAGCTCATCATCCCGCGATTACGCACTTCTTCTGGCAAGGCTGAGTAGTATTCATCCAGCTTTGCGAGGTCAGCCTTAAGATCAGTTCCCTTGACGAACGTCTGATTAGCCCTTAGAAAAAGAGGCGCCGTGTTGATATGCAGCTTGTCATTAGAAGTGAAAACCATGCAAAAAGGAAGATAGTAGAGATATGCGATATCAATTTTGTGACTTGCACGATCTCGCGAGATGAGATCAGCAGCCATGCCCAGGTAGAAGAACAGTTCTACCGAGAGCACATAATTGAAATACGGTGCGAAGACATGGAGGGTTGGTTTCCCAGCTGCTTCCCACCGTCTTTTTACCATGCCCTGGCCCTCCGCCGATACACCGAGTAATTCCATACCAAAACCGAGAACCCATCCTTGGTCCATATTTGTGAGAATTCCATCAACAAACACTTTAAGCTCTTCGAGCGTCTTGGGTTTTTGGTGTACCGTAAATAGCTTCTTGAACGATTGATAGAACGTCTCGTGGTCTACCATTGATAGTGCCCTGCGCCAGGCTTTTGCGATGTTACGTTCGATTTCGAGGAACTCGCCATTTTGCCAGCGCCGAACTGCTTCCTCTTCTGGCGATTCATGGAATATCAATCCCTTTGAGCCTTCCAAAACGACGGGTTTACCGCCACCCAGTACGGGTTTTGGGCGTTGCATGTCTATCACCAGGTTGCCACTCAATTCAGCCGCAAGGATGGAGTGATGGTGGACATTCGCTGTTGCTTGCTGCTCCGGCGTCTTATAGGCGATCGACCCCACGACCTGCTCCGCTGTCCGCCCCGACCGCATCTCCTTTTCAAGATCGGCCAAGGTCTCAACGAAGAATAGAGGAGTTATGTTCGTCAGGTAGAAGTTGTCCAGCCAGACGGACTCATCTACGTTGAGGCTTTGCAACGCCGATTTATCAAAAATAAGGATCGGGCCTTGCGGCATAGGGGATACCTCCGATTACACAATAATTCTAGTCCTTTGGAGCGCGACAGATGTCTGGAAGCACCATCGGCCGCCTTCTGCGAAGAAAAACCATCTGGGATCCGGTGGCAGGGAGCGACCCCCAAGGCGAAGCGGAGCCCTTCAGGGTCGAGGCACGGGAGTGCCGAGAGGGGTCGCTCCCTGCCACCACCCTGCCTGATGCCCCGATACAGTGCCCATGCGCGACAATGCTATCCGATTTGCCCTTAACGGCTTGTGCTGCCAGACAGCGGAACGGTTGGTATGCGGAACACGTGAGTTACCTCCCAGCCTGCACACCGTTAACTCACCCTGGCCGCGCACCCTCAGAAATTAACCAAGAATGTGCTGAACTTGATTACTGGAATTCACGTTGTGGCTTCCTGTGCCCGGCATGACTTCGGCACATACGCGCTGAGCCGGACGGGGAACTTGGCTGCCGTAATGAAAACCATGGGACACAAGGACGTGAAGACTGCCATGCAGTATCAGCATCCTGAGCTGGAAAGTGTCCGCATGGTCATCAACGACCGTAATTCACGTCACAATTTACGTCACAAAACCGAATTTCTTCAGTAGGGCGTTTTTGTAAGTGATTGAAAATATGGTGAGCGCGGAAGGAATCGAACCTTCAACCTACTGATTAAGAGTCAGTTGCTCTGCCAGTTGAGCTACGCGCCCTTTACTTTGTTTTCAACAGAGTAACCCTTTGGCGGGGTTGGCTTTTCACTAATCTTTCACTTATAACCGGCATCGTTGCGGCGCTGGCCGATTCCAACCGGCGCATTGCATTCGTTACATCATCTGTTGAAATGATGTGATACCGATCAAACACACTGCGCGTTCTGCGGCCGCTGATTCGCATGGGCTACTTTTCCGGCATGCCTGTATTTATCAGATTGCGAACCGCGCTACGACGCAGATCGTGAACGATCAATCCATTATACCTGTGCCACGTGTTGCGGTCACTTTTTCACTTCCTGCAACCTTTATCTGGAGTCGCGCGGAGGAAATGTCGAGCGAAAAGTTCAAACCAGCAATCTTATCGCGAGGAATGCATATGCGACAAAAAACCAGATGATGCTGGAATAACCCAACGCAATGTTCACGGCATACCATTTGGGGATGTACGTGTTGCGTTCGGGTTCGTGACAATAAGTTTCGTAGGCGAGATTCTCACTCAGAATAAAGGCGATTGCAAACAACGCGCTCAACGCCAAGAAGGTGATGGCTGTGGGACACGCGGCTTCGAGCTTGATGCTGTAGGGGCCTCTTTTTTCGTCAGGGTGGATTCCGACCAAGAAATTTACAAGGAACGCAACCGTGGCCGTGGCCAGCGTTAATATGAGTTGGGCCAAGTCCTGATAGCGCTTTAGATGTGGTTCAAATCCGCCAACCACTTCTTTAACGGATTCGTCTGGCTTTGCGGGGTCCATTCGAAACGATTGAATTTTCCTGAAGCTGACAGAAAGCACAGCAAATAGAGCAGCGAAGACTGCTCCTCCGCAAAGGATCTCAACAATCAGGATGCACATGCGATTCATACCGGCGTAGTGTACGCCAAATGAAACAGGCCGGTTTTTCCGGCCTGCTTTTTCACTGTTTTTACACTGATGCGGCTAAATCTGGCCTAATTTACCGTAACAACCGTTTCGTCCGTTGTGACTGCGAGCTTGTGCCCGGCGAAGCGGAGGCGCCGCGCCTTCCTTGATCCCATTCGTGCAAGCGCCTGTAAAGCTCCGTGTCATTACGACCAGGACTCGCTTGCTCGTCATCGCGCCTCCTTGTACAAGCCCGCTGCCACCAGCACGCGCCGCGTGCGGTTGTGGCCAGTGTTCTTCGGGTAACCGCAGGCCGCCGCGATCTCACTTACGCGCTTGCCAGCCTTAAACATCGCAATCACTTCTCTGCGCTGAACTTCACATCCTTGTACTTGGCGGTGGTAGAGCCCACCGCGGTCTCTTTCTTGCTGGCCGGGGCCGCGTTCGCTTTCTTTGTTTTCCTCGCCATTTGTTAGCGGCCTCCTTTGCCGCGAGTCGGACTCTAGGTGGAGTCCGGAGCGCAGAGCAACTCCTTTTCTCGGCCTGTCGTCAGCCAGATACGGCGATGGCCAAGGGCTGACCCGGCCCGCAAAATGCCAATGATCGGGCAGCCTCCCCACCGGGGCATATAAGCGTCTAATGTGAGCAAGGAAACAGCCGAGCAGTGAATGGTGGTGAGGGAACAATGCCGGAAATCAGCGAAGCAATAATCAGAAGTGCAGTTGAGAATGCGATTGAATGGAAAAGTGAGGTAATCGCAAAGGCAGTTCAAAGGGCCATTGAAAGGGTGCTGGGCAAATTGGTATTGGCCGCCTTTGCAGGTTTTATTGCGGTTAAAACTTTTGAATTCATTTTCGGACGATGAGCCTGCACCTTGAAAAAGTGAACGCCGCCTTTCTGAAACAGGAGCCGGAGGCTTCGGGGGCAACGTCCTGCGAGGCGCAATTCCAGGAGTACAATCAGTATTTGGGGAGTGAAATTGAAATGAGCAGCTTGCGAGATCAGGTTAACGGGATTATTGAAACATGCAGGACAGTGTTGGCGGGCAAAGGTAAGGATCAGTCGAGTCCGGTAGATGGGACAACAGTCCAGATTGCGCGTGCCGCCTTGGAGGCGGCGCAGGTGCCTAACGACAAGGTGCTGGCCGCTGTAAGGGTAGAAGATTCGATTACGTGGACAGGACTTTTGGCGGCAATGGAAACCGTGGAGCGAACGCTACCCCTTCCGCAGCCCCGCAAACGTCCGTTCAGCCGTTAGGAGAAAGTGCTTCGATGGGAAGCAAGGAATATGACTTCGCGCGCAACATAGGGATGTCCCCGGCTGCGTTCTCGGAAGCGCTGGATTTGTACAACGGCAAATTCCCCCTCAACCATATCAGGAAGACATTGCGCACTCAGTTCCACACGGTGCTGACGAACAGCCAGTGGGCAGCTATAAAACAATTTCATGCGGACACCAAAGGAACATGAAGCGTACCGCCAACGCTCTCACTCAATGCGGTTGGCTTCGTCAACAAGAGCCTTGCGCCGCGTCTGCGTCGTAGCCTCAAACGTTCTCAAGTCTGCCCTTTGTTCCATGATGCGGCTGTAGATCGCATCGAACTTGGTCCGCTCCGCGACTGTTTGTTTGCAGGCGTTCAGCCAAGAATCAATGGCCTGCCGCGATGCGCCGCGCTTTTGCAGTTCTTCTGCCGCACCACAGTTCGCATTCCAGTTGGCGAATGTCTGCTTGATGTCCTTTCCAGAGCTGCCGATGGTTACGTCCCAAATTTGGTCAACCTGGAGATCAATCTGGCCGCCTGCTAGGTCGCCTTGCCCAACCTCAAGTGAAATCTGAATCCGTGCATTAGGGTCTGCTGTCGCGCGTTCTTTTGCGATCAGTGAACGCATTTGATCCTCGACTTTTCCATACGCTGCCTTTGCGTTCGCAATTCTTCCGGCGTGCATTTCTGAATTGGCGATCCAGGATTCCGCATTCTGAACCATGTCGCGCAGCTCTTGAGCGCCATTCAGAAGCTTCTTGCTAAATTTGATGCCTTCGGCGCAGGACTTCACTTCGTCCGCGTAGGCTTTGAATTGGGCAGGGGTGCCGCGCACGAACACTGCCGAGGACAGATTTCCCTTGGAATCCAAGACCTGAATACGAATCGTGTCTCCTTTGATTGTTCCGGCAAGGCTTGTGCCGAACAGCGATGACAGAAAAGACTTGCCGCCCAACGTTAGCTGGTCGCCATCAACCGCGCCAGTTATCGGTATTTGTTCGGAACTAACGCTGCCGTCGTCCTTACTTTCGACAGAACTAAGAACGCCGTTGATGGTGCCGCTTTCGGTTGCGGTCAATTGAAGCATTTCGGCCCACGCGGGACTGTGGCCAACGTATGTGCCGCTGATTCGGGATGCATTGCAAGCCGTAGTCAGGATCAGGAAACACGATGCCCAAATAACTTTCATAAAGGGAATCTCCCGCCCATAGTGTGATCCGGCTGACAGCCGACTGTCGAATTACGGCGGTAACCGGGCACCGCGCTGAGGGGTTTTACAGGCTGCGCTTCGGAGGTTGCACTTAGGCGGGGCGCGCTCCCTTAAGCCTTCGTCGATTCCAAGTTCAAAGTCCTGTGCGCATGAGCGTGCATGTATTTTTTGACATATAGCGGTAGCTGAGCCTTCTTAATCCGTGGCTTGGCTCCGTTGGCTGTCGGCATTGCCGCGATCAAGAAGCTCTCTAACCGACCTCTGGCGGCTGGGTTCCGTATAACGAACACAGAGAAGTAGTTCCAGAAAAGGTAATGCTTGCCTCCGTACCGGTTTGCATGTTGCCAGAGGCGATCTTTGAGGACTATCGCTTTGCCCACGTAGTAAGGAATCTCATCGCGATACAACACGTAGACACCCGGCTGCGCCAAGATTTTAAGTTCGTCTACCAGCCACGCTTTTCCATTCTTACAGTTGAACAATACCCTTGGCCACATCTTTGCGTAACTGGCGGTCCTGCGCTTCTTCATAAGACGCTTCCTTTTCCGCCAAGATTGTACTCCCAACTTGCGCCAACGCTCCCGATGACGCTGGCAACGCCTGAGCCCGTAAGTGCAAAGGCCATCGTTTTGCACTAATTTTGCACTGATGCGGCCAAATGAGGGCCAATTCAGCCTAACCAGAACAAAGGTAAAATGCTGAAAAATATGGCGGGCACTGGCCCTGCGATTGTTTAAGAGTCAGTTGCTCTACCAGTTGAGCTACGCGCCCTTGCGGTGGGAAACGGAAGACGCTTCCAGAAATGAAGACGTCATCAGTTTAACACAAGCACTTGCGGTTCCAGAGGTCGTGTTGTCCCCGACTGCCCACCGCGCTACGACACGTCCGGTGTCCCCCGGCAGCTCTTGAAGCTGCATTCACTCTCAAAACAGCCATGAGGGTTTCGCCAGCTTCTCCTTCGACTACGCTTCAAGGTCAGGTTTGCGACTGCATCGTCAGCTGTACGTAAAGTGGCTCAATCCCTTGTGTTTTCCACATCTCCAGGACTTGTTTTTCGACCGAGCGGCGGGCTAATGTCAACCCATGCACGGACATGTCAGGGAGAAGGAGGGCCGCAACGAACCTTGCGCGTGCGGCAGCGGCAAGAAATACAAGCGCTGCTGCCTGCGCAAAGCCGAAGCGGAAGACGCACTTTGGCAGCGGGTGCATGCGGCATTCGCGCGCGTGCAATCGGCGCTGTCGAAGTTTGCCGGACAGAAGTTCGGCGAGCTGGCGGAGTTCGCTTGGTCGGACTACCATTTCGGGGAGCCTGATGAATCTTCCCCCGAGGATGCCTCGAGTGTCGACCTGTTCCTGCCCTATTTCATTTACCGTTGGAGGCCAGCCAAGAAAAGAAAACTGCCTACAGGCGATGCCAGCATCGCCGACGCCTACCTGCGCCTGCATGGGGGCGAGCTGAGCGAATTAGAACGGCAGGTTGTCGAGCTGGGGATGACGCAGGCAGTGACTTTCTATGAGGTGATGTCTGTAGCCCCCGGCCACGAATTCCTTGTAAAAGAGGTTTTCACCGGGAAGGAATCACGGGTCCAGGAACGGTCAGGCTCCAAGAACGTGAGGCGCGGAGACATCTTATACGGGCAACTGGCGCCCATACCGGAAATCACAACCATGGCATTCTTGGCAGGTTTCATCATTCCTCCCAGGATGAAGCCGGAGATCGTTGCCTTGCGCCGGGAGCTACAAGATGATGAGGACGGCCGGGCGCTGAAAGCCAAAGATATATTGAGGAGCGAAGACGAAGTGCGGGAACTGTATTTTTACATTCGCGACGTGCTCCATGCGCCACCCGTACTCTGCAATACCGATGATGAACCCCTCGTTCTGCAGACCATCAAATACCAAGTAGGCTCTCCCCAAGTTGCCTTCGACGCGCTGGCGCCGCTGGCCAAAGGCGCCAGCAGAGAGGATCTGCTGCAAGACGCCGAGTATGACGCGGAGGGAAATCTTCATAAGATCGCTATTCAGTGGATCAAAAAAGGCAACCGCAAAATCAAAAGCTGGGACAACACAGTTCTGGGGACCATCCGCATCTGTGGCCGGTCTGTGGAAGCGGACGTCAATTCGGAAGAGCGGGCCGGCGGGCTTCGCCGGGAGATCGAACAACGTCTGGGTCTAGCCGCGATTTACAAGGGCACAGAGGTAATACCGGTCGACTTGGAGAGGATGAGAAAGGAACGTACGATGCCGCCGGCGCGGCATGAGACCAACGAGCTCCTGAAGGATCCTGAAGCGCAAAAGATCATGCGGGAAATGGTGCAGAAGCAGGTTGATGGCTGGGTGCGCCAGAAGATTCCCGCGCTAGGGGGCCGCACACCCTTGCAGGCGGTGAAAGACCCCGATGGCCGCGAGATGGTAGAGGCCCTGATCAACGATTGGGAGAGAACAATACACACCGGCTTCGCCGAGGAAGTCCGCCCGGATCTCGGCGTGATTCGCCGATTGTTAAAGTTGCCGAAGAACTAGCCCGTTGTGCCGACAGCTGCAAGAAATTTCGCCTCGTTTCGGCAGAAGCAACAGTCACCGGCCGGGAATTTGGTAAATGAGTAATTGGGCAATTGAAAACCCGTGTTGCATTCATTTAGCCAATTACCAAATCTTGCAGGGCCAACAGCACCTTCCGCATTCCCACCGCGCGCGCCGACACCAGGGGTCGAAAGAAAAGGGCGTAGAATCTTTCTTAGGTGAAGGCTGTGCCTACGACCATTTCAGATTCGGGCTCTCGTTGCCAGCGCTGTTCGCAGCCGCTGACACCCGGTGCTCTTGCGTGTGACCGCTGTCACGCCCTTGTGCACGCCGACGAGATGGAGCACCGGGCGGCCGAAGCTCGCGGGCTGGAAGCACAAAGCCGGCTGCTCGAAGCGCGCGATCGCTGGCTGGGTATCTTGCCGCTCTTGCCCCAAGACTCCAAGCA
>WNFJ01067880.1_pt1 | contig 14423 bp, 11 predicted proteins | sample 5400461 | NCBI WGS metagenome assembly WNFJ01 (sample SAMN13153349, study PRJNA577476) | soil metagenome | isolation source: 115 cm saprolite on Douglas fir-dominated hillslope | place: USA:California | collected 2013-09-17 | reverse complement strand
ATGCAAAATCACGCGCCCCGCCCTCAGTTGCACCCTCGCGTCACCATCGGCCCTTCGTCTTGCGAGCGGTATCGCGCTCCGCGCCGCGCTGCTTCTCGCGGGATCGGTCTCTCCCCTTGCGCTCTCGCTGCTTGGCTCGCGCCGCACTTTCCTCGTTGCCTTTGATGGAGGCGAGCGGCCAGAGCGTGTGCTCGACGCGCGCGAGGCCCGCTGCGACCACGGCCGAAACCACCTCCTCGCAGCTCTTGTAGCACTGCGCGGCCTCATCGAGGGGCACGTGCCCGTCGAGGTTCACGAGGATGCCGTCGCGCTCGTACTGCTCGTCAATCTTGCGCTGGTCGAGCTGACGCATCGCCTCGCCGCGCGACATGCGACGTCCAGCGCCGTGGTTTATCGAGTAGCCGCTCTTCACCGCCCCTGCCTCGGGCATCAGCACGTAGCTGTAGTCGCGGTTCGATCCCGGGATGAGGACCGGGTGCCCCGTATCCTGCCAGATCGTGCCCGCGAGCGCGGGGTGGCCGCCGGGGAAGGCGCGCGTTGCGCCCTTGCGGTGAACCCAGACGTCGCCATAGGACGGGTGGTCCTCGGCCTGGACCAGGTTGTGGCTGATCTCGTAGACGAGCTCGAGGTCCTCTCTGAAGACCTTGCGGAACGCGTCGGCGATCTGCTCGAAGATGATGAGCCGATTGAGGATCGCGTAGTTGCCTCCCGCTGCGACAGCGTTGAGGTAGTCGGCGAAGTGTCGCGAGCCGGGCGTGAAGTAGCCGAGATCGATATCGGTGATATCGGCCTCCCCGCGCTCAACCCGCTCGTCCTTCGCCCTCTGGAGGTAGTTCGTCGCGAGCCCGTGCCCGAAGCCGCGACTGCCGGTGTGGACCTGCACGAACAGGGTGCCCGTGTCTTCACACTTCTGCAGTTCGATGAAGTGGTTGCCACCACCGAGCGACCCCAGCTGGTCAAGGCCGCGTTCGGGCGAGCCCTTGCCGCCCCACGGGATGTCCCAGTTGTCCGCGACCGGGATCCGATGACGCTCTGCGCGACTGCGGTCGACCTCGGCGCCATACTTTTCGACATAGTACTCGGCGCCGCCGCGAACGAGCCCCTGGAGCTCCTTCTCCGAGACCTTGCCGAGCTTGATGCTCCTGCCGCCAGCACCAAGGCTCACGCGCTTGGTGACCTCGCGGTTGAACTCGAGCTTGCGATCGGGCGTGGCGCGTTCGGCATGCACAAGGCTCCGCGCGCTCATCATGCCGCACCCTATGTCGAAACCCACCGGCCCCATCGCGACTGCGCCGCCGGTCCCCTGGCCGCGATCCGTAACGATCACGGATCCAACCGGGACTCCGTACCCGTGGTGCACGTCCGGCGTGATCACGACCAAACGCGTGCCGGGGAAGCGCGTGGCATTGATGATCTGGCGGTAGAGCGTCGGCTCAGCCTCCGTCAGCAGGGCCTGCGTCACGAAGAGGCGCACATCGACGTCGCCGGTGTCACCGGTCTGGAGGCGAAAATAGCCCTCGTCGGACCAAACTGCTCGAGCTTTCCAGCCGTTCTCGTGGACAAGCTCGCGTGCCTTCGCCATGACGCGACGAGCTTACTACGCACTCCGTCGAGCACCGGTCTCAGAAGACGGGTGCTGTCGCGGGGTGTGCACTTCAGATTCAGGCCACGGCGACGGACACGGCCGGTGTCGCCGTGCGGCCGCCTTTGCCGAGCACCTTCTCTTCGAGCGCCGCCTCGATGACCTGGTCCATCTTGCTCGCGAAGACGAACTCGAGAGTCTTCTTGATCTCGTCAGGCACCTCGTCGAGGTCCGCGTGGTTGCGCTCGGGGACGATGACCCTCTTGATGCCGGCCCGGTGCGCCGCGAGGACCTTCTCCTTGAGGCCACCGATCGGCAGCACGCGTCCGCGCAACGTGATCTCGCCGGTCATCGCGACGTCGTGTCGGACGCGCACGCCGGTAAAGAGCGAGACGAGCGCGCTCAGCATCGTTACGCCAGCGCTCGGGCCGTCCTTGGGCATCGCGCCCGCGGGGACGTGGATATGGATGTCGCTGTCGTCGACGAAGTTGCGTGGGATACCGAACCGCTCGGCGTTCGCGCGCACGTAGCTGAGCGCTGCGGTCGCGCTCTCCTTCATCACGTCGCCGAGCTGACCGGTGAGCGTGAGCTTGCCCTTGCCCGGCATCTTGGTCGCCTCGACGAAGAGGATGGCGCCGCCGACCGGCGTCCACGCGAGGCCGGTCGCCACGCCCGGGTCCTCCGTGCGCTCGGCCACCTCGTTCGTGAACTTCGCCGGACCGAGGCTGCGCCGCAGGTCGTGCTCGGTGCGAACGACTACCTGGCCGTCGACCTTGCCCTCGGCCGCCTCGACCACCACCGCACGGACGATCGCCGCGATGTGCCGCTCGAGCGAACGGACGCCCGCCTCGCGCGTGTACCCGTCGATGACCGTCTCGATGGCCTCGTCCGCGACCTCGATTTGCTCGGCCGTCATGCCGTGCTCGCGGAGCTGCTTCGGCAGCAGGTGGCGCCTGGCGATCGAGAGCTTCTCGGCGCGGGTGTAGCCGGGGATCTCGATGATTTCCATGCGGTCGCGCAGGGGCGGGGGAATGGTGTCCCCGACGTTGGCCGTCGCCACGAACACCACCTTGGACAGGTCGTAGGGGATCTCCATGTAGTGGTCGGCGAAGGTGTCGTTCTGCTCCCGATCGAGCACCTCGAGCAGCGCGGAGGACGGATCGCCTCGGTAGTCGCTGCCGAGCTTGTCGACTTCGTCGAGCATGAAGACCGGCGTCATGGTGCCCGCCTTCTTCATGCCCTGGATGATCTGGCCGGGGAGCGCGCCGACGTAGGTCCGCCGGTGCCCGCGGATTTGCGCCTCGTCGTGCACGCCGCCGAGCGACACGCGCACGTACTCGCGGCCGAGGGCCTTGGCGATGCTCTTGCCGAGCGAGGTCTTGCCTACGCCGGGGGGCCCGATGAGGCACAGGATAGGGCCCTTGGTGTTGCCCTTCACCTTGCGTACCGCCAGGTACTCGAGGATGCGCTTCTTGACCTTCTCGAGCCCGTGGTGGTCGGCGTCGAGCACGGCGCGCACCGCCGCGATGTCGGGTTCGGCCGTGGTGCTCGCCTCCCACGGCAGATCGAGGATCCACTCGAGGTACGTGCGGACCATGCCTACCTCGGGCGACTGACCCGCCATCGAGCGCAGGCGCTTGAGCTGCTTCTTCGCGACCTCCGCGGCCTCGGGCGAGAGCTTCGCCTCGGCGATCCGCTTGGCCAGATCATCGAGGTCGTTCGACTCATCCTCGCCCTCGCCCAGCTCATCCTGGATCGCCTTGAGCTGCTGCCGAAGGACGAACTCGCGCTGGTTCTTGTCGATGTCCTCCTTGACCTGCGAGTTGATCTTGTCGCGCATGCGCAGGACTTCGGTGCGGCGGCTGAGGTGCGCGAGGAGTTTGCGGATCCTTGCCTTCAAATCGACGAGGCCGAGCAGCTCGACTTTCTCCTCGACGGAGGCGTCAAGGTACGTCGAGATGACGTCGGTCAGCTCGGCCGGGGATTTGATCGCGGCAACGCGCGCCGCGACCTCGCGGGGAACCGGCAATAGCTCGAGGAGCTTGCCCGTCGCCTCGCGCAGGTTCAGGCCGAGGGCCTGGAGCTCGTCGTCGTCGCGGCCCGCGGCAGGCTCGACGGGCTCGACGCGGGCTTGCAGGTAGGGCGTGGTCTGCTCGATGGAGCTCAGCCGCACACGGGCGACGCCCTCCACCGCAATCGCGTAGGTGCCCGTGCGCTGCTTCTCGACGGCAACGACGCGCGCGAGCGTTCCGAGATCATGCAGATCCGAGACGGACGGATCATCGACACTCGCTTCGCGCTGTGGGAAGACGACCACGTAAGGGATCCTGTCGGCGACGACACGTTCGACCAGCGCTACCGTCTTGGGGCGGCCGACGTCGTAGGGCACCGTCGCCATTGGGAACAGAACGCCGCCGCGCAGCGGCAGCAGCGGGAACGATGAACCGTAGTCGGGAAGGGGCTGATCGGACATGGAAGCGCTCCTCGGCCACGCGCGATGCGCTGCGCGGCGGTACGGGTTGAAGCGACAGGCCTGGGCGTCGCGCGCTCATCGGAAGCTTCACCCAACGAAGGCGAGATGGCCCGGCATCGAGTTACGGTAATCACCCCGCAGCGCAGCGGAAGTGTCGTTGTTCCGACAACGCCGCGATCGAAAGGGTACAAGGCCTTGACGACTCGCGTCCGAATGCACCGAGCTGCGAGACGAGCACGTAGCTGAACAGCACGGCGAGCCGTGGTCGATGAGAAGTGCGCCCGGGCCGACGCGAGCGCTACCGAGAGTCGCCGTTTAGCGCCAGCCATGCGGCGAGCGAGTCCATGTAGTCCCTCCAATGCACGATCTTCCTGTTCTCGATCGTGATGACGGAGATGAACCGATTGTCATACGGCACGCCCGTTGCCACGATCTTGCCGTGCACCTCGTACTCAAGGATGACGACGCGCCGATCCTGCAAGCGATGCACGACCAGCCCCCCCGACGAGTGAAGCTTGATGTTGTCTCCGTATCCGGAGAACTGATCCACCAGGCCGACGCGGCCTTGAATCGTCCTCGGCCAACCTGGAAAGTCGTAGAGGGACTCGAAGCGCGCATCTTCGGCGAAGGTGTCGAAGAAGTGCTCGCCGCCAACGAGTCCCTTGAGCCCCTCCCGGATGACTTCGAAGAACGGGTCCAAAGCTACATGTCCCGCGTACTTGCCTCTCTTGGTCATGATCGCCTCAATGACCCCGCTACTTGGCGCGGCCGACGAGCGACGCGACCACTGCCTCGACGTCGGTTTCTCCGCGCCACATGGGATGGCCTTCCTCCCACGCGACCCGGCCCGTGTTGAGGCCGTGCGTGAGCTCCTGGAAGAGGCGCGACAACTCGGGGCTCATCCCCGCGGCGAGCAAGGCGGCGGCCATCGTCTCCTCTGGAAATTGCTGTGCGACGATCGGCTTACCGACGACCCTCCCCACCGCCGCCGCAACGTCGACGGGCGAGTACTCGTCTGGTCCTGCGAGGTTGATGATCCGCTTGCCGCTCCCACCCTCGGCGAGCACCCGCGCCGCCACGCGACCGATGTCACGCGTCGCAACCATCGGGATGGCTTTCTCCGCGAGGAGAAAGGTCGGAAGGATGCCCTGCGCGACGCCTTGCAGTGCGCTGGCCCAATTCTCCATGAAGTACGCGGTGCGCAGGAAGGTCATGGCGCGCGTTCGACCACGCGCCGACAGGGTTCCGCCGATCGTTGCCTCCGCATCGTGGAGGCTGAGGATTGGTCCCGTCCCATCGGGATGCTGCGCGCCCATCGACGAGAGCAGGACGACGTGTTCCACTCCCGCTGCCCCGATCGCTGCGGCGATGTTCTTCGCGCGACGATCGTTGTCGACGCGGAACTGACTCGAGCTGAGCGCTGGCGGGAGAAGAACGTACGCTCCCTCGGCGCCAGTCAGTGCGTGTTCGAGGGCGGTGCGATCTTCGGCGTCAGCTACTGCCACCTCTGCTCCCTTGTCCTTCAACGCCTGGCCCTTGGCGGCGTTGTGCACGACGACCCGAACGGCCTCCCCCTGCGCAAGCAGAGTGCTCGCCACGACCTTGCCCGTATTCCCGCTAGCACCCAACACGACGAACATGGATCAGCCTCCTCGGCGTTGTGCAACCGCCGTCTCAAGTGTGAATCTGCGTCAGCCGCGGGCATGTAGCCAATGGATGCGGTACATCATGCCCATGAACGAGGTGCATCTTGGTGGATTCGATCTGAACCTGCTCGTGGCTTTGGATGCTCTCTTGGTCGAGGGCAGCGTGACGAAAGCGGCCGCGCGGATTGGTGTCACGCAGAGCGCGGCCAGCCACGCCCTCTCGCGCCTGCGGAAGCTGACGGGCGACGAGCTGCTTGTCCGCACCCGCGACGGCATGGTGCCAACGATCCGCGCCGAGGCCATGAGGGCGCCTTTGCGCCGGGCGCTCGACGAACTCACGGGAACACTGTCGTCTCCGCGCGCGTTCGATCCCAAGACCGCCCGGGTGCGTGTCTTCATCGGGACGAGCGATTACACCGAGCTGGTCCTTTTGCCTGGCATCATGGCCCGCCTCGTGCGCGAGGCGCCCGGTGTAGAGCTGCGCGTGCTCGCGGTGGGACACGACCCCGCGTCAGAGCTCGCGACGGGTAAGCTCGACTTCGTCATCATGCCTGCGCAAGGCGCCGGTGACAGCCAAGGTGTCCGCGCGCGGCAGCTCTTCAGCGACCGATTCGTATGTATCGCCCGCCGCGACCATCCGTTGGCAAAGAAGAAGACGCTGTCTATGTCAGCCTTCGCGCGCGCCGCGCACGCCCTGGTCTCTCCGTGGGGAATGGAGGGAGGTTACGTGGACGATGCGCTCGCTCGGCTTGGCCTACAACGCAAGGTCTCGATCGCCGTCCCGCACTTCCTGGTCGCGCCGCACATCGTCGCGTCGAGCGACCTGCTGCTCACGATGGCCGAACGCGTGGCCGAAGTCGTCGTAGAACCACTCGGCCTCGCAGTCCTCTTCCCGCCGCGGGAGCTCGAACTCGCAGGCTTCACCAGCTCCCTCTTTTGGCACGAGCGCACGCACGAGGAACCGGCACGGCGGTGGCTACGGGAGGTTATCGTTGCCGAGGCGACGGAGCGTTCGCGCAGCAGGACCTCTGGGGCGACACGAGCACGAGCTCCCGCGGGGTCGAAGGTGAAAGCGTCCGGGAGGCGCGGCACATGACTTCCGGTGAAACGACTATTTCGCCACGACGGCCCCGCCTCTTCGAGGAGCTCGCACTCGATTGCCTAGAAGCCTGGAAACCCAAGGCCCTAAGGGCACGGATGGACCCAGAAGGGCCACGAGAACACCAACGCTGGCCCCGGGCACGTCCACTCCTTCGGAAGGAACGAGATTGCGTGCCCGGAAATCGAGTAAGCGCCCGTTTGCTCCTCGTCTTCGACTGAGGTCTCGTTGGCATGCCGGACACGTCAACGGTGGTTTCGAGAGTGGAGGAGCCGTCGATGAGCGACACCGAAGAATCCGAAGCGATGATCGATGGAGACTGCCGGTCTGCGCGAGCAGCATGTCGACCACGTCGCCCGGGCTTACTGGCATTGCCGCGAGGCGGCTACGGAAGTAGGCGCCGAGTCCGATGAGCACTTCACACTGAGCGTGCCGCCTTGGTTGCTCGCGCTGCACGTTCCCGTGCAGGTCACTGTACATAAGGCTCCCGATGCACAGGCGACGCTTGAGCCCGCACCCACGGTGACGGTGCATTGGCTCCCGGATTCACAAGCTACGGTGGCGGACGCGCCGGCCGTCAGCGCGCAGTTGGCTCGGCTGAGGCAGTCGAGGTTTGCGCTCTGCTGGGCCACCACCGCGCAATGGCTCTGGGAGCCGCACTTCGTGTTACACGAAGATCCACAATCGCCCGCGCACGTCGTCGCCCCCTCGCAGACGAACATGCAGCCATCGGTTTGAGCCGTGCAGGCGCCGGTTCCACTGAAGTTGCACTGCCCACCCGACGTGCAAGAGCACATCGTACCCGTGCAACTCGCCGGTACGCCGGCCGTGCCGCCGCCGGAGGACCCACACGCTGATGCCAGCGACACGCCCAAGACGGCGGCACGCAAGAAGGATCGGTTCATGGTGGACTTCTTCGGCAGGGTGCTTTCCCGAATGGCCATATTCTCCTCGAGTCCTTTGATTGCAGCGAGCGGTGCCCACGTGCGTGGGCCATCTGGTGACACCAGCGCAGAGGTCACCCCACCCAACGAGCGAAGCGAGGTGCACCAAGCAACAGCTGGACCGTTTTCGACGGCGAAAAAGTAACCCGCACCCGCGCAGCAAAAAGACGCCCCCTTCGGTGCGTGCGGCAGACGCCCTTGGTCATTCGAAGAACCACAAACGGTAGTCGCGTTGACCAGAGAGAGCCCGCAAGCAGTCAAGTGCGCGAAAGGGCACTTTGCGCCGGTTTCAGTGTGCAGGGCGGCCGTTCGAATGCGGGAGTAGCAAAGGACAGCACGAATAGGTGTGCACGATGGTGCCAGTGCACTCGCGCCTTGCAGTGCAATGACCCAACAAACAAGCGCACAAGGAGGCCTCGTGTCGCAAGTCCGCGTCCCTTTCCCCGCGTTTCTCGTGCTCCCGATGGTGACCGCCGCCTGCAGCGGCAGCAGCGCCACGATCGTCGGCGGCGCCGGCGGGGCGGGAGGCAACTGCACGTCGGTCAGTTCCAACGGGGACGCGCAGCGCACATACCTTGGTCTCGATGCCTCCATCGACAAGACGATTACGCTAGGCTTCCAAGGGTTCAACGCAGCGTCGAGTGCGAACATCCCCACGCAGACCACCTCCCGCAGCGTTTCGGGCGTGATGGCGATCCTCGGCCAAGTCGATCAAGGCCAGTCGGCGAACAAGACGATGCGGTTGAAGGAGGAGCTCAAGGGCTAACTCCAGCCGCTCGGGATCTTGTTGGGCGCGGGAACGTGCAGGGTCATTGTCCCAGATGAGTCTTGCGGAACTACCTCGGCGGGACCCTTCTCAGAACCGCCCGAGCACGTCGATCGCTACGCCGCCTGCCGCCGCCTTTAGCTCCACCGACGCGCTGCCGGATGCCGGCGCGTGCGGATGCGTTTGCCCGAAGATGAGGATCCCCGCGCCGATCGCCGCCGCGAGGATGCCGAGGCCGCCCGCAACATCGCCCACTACGAGCTTGTCGCGCCCGGAGTCAACGGCCGATTGCGAGCACGAATGCGTCGGCGCGCAATCGGAGCCCAGCCTCGAGTGGTCTGCGAGTCCGGAGAGCCAGAAGTACGAGGCAGCCGCCAAACCGGCCGCCCCTATTCCGAACAGCGCGATCGGCAAGACCCGCGGTCGGCCGCCGGCAGCAGCCTGCTCCTGCGGAGCGGGGGATGGCTCGGGCGGTGACGGCGAGGCGGCTGTCGGCGCGAACGTCGCCGACAAGTTGCGATGGCGGTCGCCCTCGCGGATGACGACCTGTTGGTCGATCGGCGCGCTCCCTGCGTGCTCGAAACGAACGGTATGCGGACCAGGGTCGATCTCGATCTCTCTGCCATCCAGGTGCTGCGCCACCGCCCCGCCGTCGACCGAGACGCGCACGTCAACGAGGTCAGCACCCGCGGAATCGACTGCGCTGAAGACCACCCTGGGCATCACGCCATCCAGATCGGCGAGCCACTTGGTGCAATCGGTTCGCACGAACGAAGGGCATTCCGGACGCGAGCAGGCGAGGAGCTTCTCGCGTGCTTCCTTGAGCTTGCCATGGTCCCGCAACGGCTGCGACTGCTCCGCTGCGGCGATGCACTGGCTTGCCGCCGGAGATTCGGCGCGCGCGAGAGTCGGCGTTGCCGCAGCGACGAGCGCCCATACCAACACGCGTCTGGTCGCCGCGAACCGGCCGCTCATTGGGCGCACTCGAGTTTGTAGTGGCGGTAGCCGTTCGCGTCTACCGTGAAGGGCGGATCGCAGGAGGTGGAAGGGCGGCGCCGCGCAGGTCGTGGGGTCGGACCGACGGCCTTCGCGGGCGCCACGGGCGGGGCCGGAGGTTCTGCGGATGCTGAGGTCACGGTAGGTGCCTCTGCAGGCACCCGTGCAGGCGTTGGCATTTCGATGCTGGGAGCCGTCGCCGGCTCGGGCCACGGAGGCGCGAGGGGCGTGGCAATCGCCGCAGACGCTCTCGGCTCCGGTTGCGTGCGCAGCGCGGCGCCGAGCGCGACGAGCAGCAGCGCGCACGCCAGCCCGAAGATCGCCACAGCGGCGCGCCGGAGCGGCCCCGATCGTGTGTGCAGAAACGCGAGTGCGCCGCCTTCTAAGGGGGCGTGGGGTTCGCTAACGATCACGCCGACGGCACCGGATTGGTCTGCGTGAAACGCACCTTGAGCGGTCGCCGGCACGGTTTGGGCGCTCTCGCGAGCGGGTCTCCCAATCGAAACGTCATGGCGCGAGTGAGACGTGGAGCTCGATTCGATCTTCGCCATTCGTTCCGCGCGCTGCGCGAGCGTCGTCGCGGCCAGTTTCTCGACGAATTCGCCCACCTCCGACGTCGGAGCCAACGGAATGCATTTTTCCAGAGCTCGGGCCATCTCGCGAGCGGTGGCAAACCGATCGCTTGGATTGCGCGCAAGACCGCGCAGAACGAGCCCGTCGAGCTGCGGCGGCAGCTCGGACACGAGCTTGCTCGGCCGCTCCACCTGCGCATCGAGGACTTTCTTGATGATCTCGCCCTCGCTATCGCCCCTGAACAGGCGCCTTCCCACGAGCGCCTCCCAAAGCACTGCAGACGCCGCAAAGATGTCGGTCGGACGCGCGACGGTGCGTCCCATCAGTTGCTCGGGCGACATGTACGCGAGCTTGCCTTTGAGCTGCCCCTCGCGCGTTGTCTGCGCGCGCCCAGCGGCCTTGGCGACGCCGAAGTCGAACACGCGCGGAACCCCGTCGACGCCGACCAGAACGTTCTGCGGCGAGACGTCGCGGTGCACGATGCCGAGGGCTTCGCCGTGCTCGTTGGTCGCCTCGTGCGCGGCGTGCAGGCCGTACAGCATCCCCACGACGATCGTCGCGACGATCGGCGGCGGGATGCGAGCGCCTTGCTCGGCCGCACGGCGTTCGAGTTGTCGCAGCGACTCTCCCTGCACGTATTCCATGACGAGGAAGAGTTCCCCGTCCGTCGCAACTACGTCGAGCGTCGAGACGACGTTGGGGTGGCGGACACGTGCGGCCAGGCGCGCCTCGTCGAGGAACATCGAGACGAACTCGGGATCGCACGCGAGCCCCGGATGCAGGCGCTTGATCGCGACCGTCTTGGCAAAACCGACAACGCCCAAGAGGCGCCCGAAATGGACCGTAGCCATCCCGCCGGAGGCGATCACTTCGTAGAGCGCGTAGCGCCCGAGTATGCGCGCGGGAGGCGAGGAGGTAGATCCCACCGATCATTAGGCTACCGCTTCGCTGGGACGTGCGCATATCGGATTGGCTACAATCGATGAAGCAGGACCCACATTCCCGCTGAGGTGCCGACCTGCCGGGATCTATAACCAGATTCACGAGACCGCGCAGAGCGCTCCGCGTTCCTCGGGTACGCGCGGACCGCGCGACGCGAGCGTGATACTCTTGGGGTCGATGATGGGCGATGCCGATCGAAGCTCGCCCCGTTCAACGCGCGGTGCACGGTCATGGGTTCTTCTTGCAAGCTTCGCAGTGGCGATGGGAGGCTGCGGGCTCGTCACATCGTGGGCCGGATATGTCGGCGACACTGCCGGCGGTGATGCCGGTGATGGGCAAGCGAACAGCGAAGGCCAGGAGGACGGCAGGGGGCAAGGCGACTCCCTCGCTCCCGAGGGTTCGACCTCGGACTCAGGCACCGGGGACACGGAGACCGGCGAGGCGACCCAAACCGATGGGCAGGTGGGTGACGCGACTGCCAGCGACGGAGCTACCGCGGACGCGCCGGATGTCGGCGCCCCGGTGAGCGACAGCCCTAACGAGGACGGCGCTGACGCTGACGCTGGAGATGGCCGGAGTATCGACGCGCCGGCCGTCGACGCCTCAGCGAGCGACAGCTCCAGCGAGGACGACGCGACCAGTGACGCCGATGCGGGAGACAGCCGGAATGCCGACGTCTCCGGTGACGGAGGCGCGACCGAGGCGTCCGTCCCCATCGCCTTCGTTCAAGTCGCGGCCGCGACGTCCTCGGTCAGCGTCTCCAGCGCGCGCGTGACGTTCGCGCAGGCTCAAGGCGCCGGCGACCTGGTCGTTCTCGTCATCGGTTGGGCAGGCAGCGCGAGTATCACGCAAGTGAGCGACTCGGCCGGCAACGGCTATACACTCGCAGTCGGTCCGACGCACATATCCGCCGGCCTTTCGCAGTTCATCTACTATGCAAAGGGAATCGTCGCCGCCACTGCGGGCGCCAACGCGGTGACTGTCACCCTCAGCGCCTCGGTGACTGCGCTCGATGTGCGTGCCGCGGAGTACGCGGGGCTCGACCCGCTTACGCCTCTCGACACGAGCTCAGGGTTTGGCGGCAGAAGCACCAGCGCGAACAGCGGGACGGTGACGACCAGCGCGGCACGAGAGCTCGTCTTCGGCGCGGGTATCACGGCTGGATCGTTTACCGGGGCGGGCTCGGTCTTCACCCTGCGCAAGCTCACCGGCAGTGGCCTGGGCGTCGTAGAAGACCGTATCGTCTCGTCCGGCTCTTACTCCGCGGACGCGCCCCTCGCATCCAGCGCTTACTATGTCATGCAGGTTGCCGCATTTCGATGACGCCACGGGCGCTTGAAATCCCCGCGATGGATGCCTGTGCTGGCTACTTGCCCGTCCGCCGCAAGATCGTTCGGGAATTCGGACTCGCAAGACCTGAGCTCGCGGGGTGTTCTCGGGAGGGCCGCCGACCCTCCAGCAGTCGCGTCACCACGAAGGCTCGAGCGTGTACTCCCCTCCGCACGGCACGTTGATGCCTTGCCAGCGCCCTTTGCTCCCATAGCGGGCGCGGTGCCACCCGCAGCGGACTTGGATCACGACCCCGGTAGTGCCGACGACCCGGCCATCGACGTAGATGCGGTTGCCTCGAGACTGCGTCCTTGTCACGAGCGCGCCAACGACTGATGGGGCCGCGCCCGCCTGCGTCGCGGGCCGCGGAGAGGCTTGCTCTGGAGGTGCCCCGGTCGGTGAAGCGCTGGTCGGCGCCAACACGAGCGCCGACGGCGGTGGGGTGACCGCCTCCGCGGGCGGCGTCTTGTGAACCACGACCGCCGGCCTGCCGCGCCAATGCGACACCTCGAGCAGCAGGATAACGCCGAGCAAGACGCCAGCGAAGGCCAATGCGGGTCGAGCGATGCCGCGACCCGGGACGCTCGGTGCGGCGCTCGCGACGGTCTGCCGCATGACAGGCTGCGTCGACGCGCCGTCGGCGGGCGCGCCAGACGCAGGCTCCGACGGGTGCCGGGCTGGCGGCGTCTCTCGCACCCACGGCAGCGGCAGGTCTCGCGGTTCGGACACGGTTGTCACGCTTTCCTCTACGTACGGCAAGCTCTGCGTCGCTCGCAGGCCCTGCATCAGCCTCGTCAGCTCGAAACGGGCGTTCTCGGCGTCGACCGCTTTCGCGAGACTTTCGCGAATCTCGGACGCGCCAATGACACGCCGATCCGGGTGAACGTCGAGGCCGATGCGCAGCACGCGGCAAATATCCGGCGCGACGCCCGGGCGCAAATCCTCAATCGGAGTGATCTGTGGGGCGGCCATCGCTTGAAGAAGCTCCAGCTCGGGCATCCGCCCCGGCACGAAAGTGCGCCGGCCGAGCAGCAGATCCCGCAAAAGCAGACAGCCGCAATAAACGTCGGTGCGGACCGTGCTCGGCTCGCCCAGCACCTGTTCGGGCGCCATGTAGCCGAAGGTCCCCTTGAGCACCCCGTTAGCGGTATCACTGGGGATCCCGGCGAGCTTCGCGATGCCGAAGTCCGTCAGCTTGACCATGCCGTCCCAGTCGATGAGGACGTTCTTGGGACTGATGTCGCGGTGGATGACCGATGCAAACTCGCCGGTCGTCGGATTGCGAGCCGAGTGCGCGGCGGCCAGCGCGGCGAACACGTGCCCCATCACGTAAAGCGCAGGAGCGTCGCCCAAGGTTGCGTCTCGAGCGTGCAGACGAGCCAAAAGCTCCGCGAGACTCATGCCGTTCACGTACTCGAGAACGAGCGCGCAATGCCCTTGCCGCTCAGTGAACTCATAGAGTCGGACGATGGACGCGTGGTTCAAGCGAGCGTAGGCCGCGGCCTCCCGCGCGAGGGACTGCACGCACACTGGATCCATCGCGTGGTCCCGACGCAGCCGCTTGATGACGACGGGGCGAGCGAAGCCCATCGGGCCGCGCGTGACCGCCAGAAATACGTCCGACGACGCGCCAACGGACAGACGCGAAACGATCTGGTGGTCGCCGATCCATTCCGGCATATCTTGGTCGGGCCGCCGGAGCTCTGCGTTGTCTCCGAGGCTAGAAAGAGGCCCGGCCACTTCTGCGCTTCCCGCAGAGACGCCGTGGAATGGCTCAATGCTCATTATCCCGTCCGAGGGCGAGTAGCCGGGGCTCTGGGGGCGGTACGCAGGGTCTGATTCTGAGAGCGAGCCTGTCGTCACATTCCCTTTTCCTCCTCCTGGCAGGCCTTTCTCGTGCTGCGGGCCCTTCAACACAGCTCGACGATCCCGCGCATCTGAAGATCCTCAAGGAGCGCTGGCGAACCCCGTTGAGCCAGTGGCGCACTAGCAAGCAAAGCCTGGAGCCCGCGAAACTCGCCGAACGGCGCACCATGGGTCCGGCCCGATCCGTGCGCGCTAGCGACAGACGTG